>Ga0134125_10000853_pt1 | contig 39486 bp, 32 predicted proteins | sample KB31751_FD_96464 | JGI IMG/M metagenome (GOLD analysis project Ga0134125, IMG submission 96464) | Terrestrial soil microbial communities with excess Nitrogen fertilizer from Kellogg Biological Station, Michigan, USA - KB3-175-1 | ecosystem: Environmental > Terrestrial > Soil > Unclassified ...
CGTCTCGCATATCTCTATCTCTGCCCCATCTGCAATGACACCACCGTACCGGCAGACGGCGCGTTTGAGAAATGGCCGTTATCGATCCCTGGCATCAGCGGCAATGATAGTCCCTCCGAGCACGCCCGGGCAGCTCGAGCCGGAAGACTTGCCGCCGACGGCCGGGACCCCATGGTGAGCACTCATGCCCAAGCCCATGCACTTCCGCAATCTCGATCTGAATCTGCTCGTTGCCCTCGATGCGCTGTTGCTGGACAGGAGCATCACGCGGGCGGGAAAGCGCGTACACCTCAGCCAGTCCGCGATGAGCGGCGCCCTCTCCCGGCTGCGCGAGTATTTCGGGGATGAGATCCTCACCCAGATCGGCCGCCGGATGATCCCGACACCGTTGGGAGAGAGTCTCGCAGCGCCCGTCAGCAAGCTGCTGCTGGAGATTCGCTCGACGGTAGCGGCTCAGCCGACGTTCGATCCCGGCACCGCGAAACGGACGTTCAGGCTCATGATGTCGGACTATGTTTCGACCGTACTGATGTCGGCCGCGCTGCCGGCGATAGAGCGCCTGGCGCCCCACGTGAGCATCGAAATCCTCTCCAACGATGTGGAATCCCCCTTCGACGAGCTCGACCATGCCGATATCGATCTGTTGATCATGCCGCAGCGCTATCTGAACGATGCCCAGCCTTGCGAGGCTCTGTTCGAGGATGAATTCATCGCCATTGCATGGCAGGGCAACTCGCTGATTCCTGCCGACGGCCGCCTGTCGGTGGAGGCTTACATGAGCCTGGGCCACGTGACCTCGCGCTTTGCCAGCGCTCGTGCGGCCACTGTGGACGACTGGTTCGTCCGCGAGCTGGGCTACAAGCGCAATGTCGAGGTGGTTACCATGAATTTCAGCTCGGTCGTCACTTCCATTCCCGGCACGCGACGCGTGGCAACGATACACCGCCGACTGGCGGAGTATTTTGCCCAGTACCTTCCCATCCGCCTGTTCGATGCCCCCTTCGAAGTTCCGCGGCTGGCCGAGGCGGTCCAGTGGCACCGGCATTTCAACAATGACCCGGGACTTCTCTGGTTGCGGGAAGTGCTGAGCGATGCCGCTCGCAACATGCTTGCGAACCACTCGACGAGCGCCTGTCAGCTCTTGCATGGGTGCTGAGTCGGCGCCGTTCAGCGCCGTGTGCGGCTCGGAGCTCCTGCCGGCCGGCTCATTTGCGGTGAGCGTCGCAAACCACCTGCGACGGCGCGGTCCCCTTGCCTTCGTAGCGGATGCACACGGGGCGCATGTACTCGTCGGGGAACACCATGTCGGCGAAGTTATCCTCGGTCGGATTTTCCTCGCAGTCGAACTCCAGAGGCTGCTGGCCGTACACCCACAGCCACTTCCGGGTTGTCGTCACCGCATGCGTCAGTGTCTTCGGATCCTCGAGCGTCGACTCGACCGTCAGCTGCTTGCCGTCCGCACTCATGGTGATGCGCTGTACGAAATGCATCGCGTCGCTGTACGTGGTCCCGTCCAGCTTGCCGCCCCTGGGCTGGGCATAGCCCAGCTCGCCTCGGCCGTTGTAACCGACCGTATCGATGACCAGTGTATTCCCCTCCCAGTGCCCGACCGAGTCGCCACCGTAACTGGGTGTGAGGTGCCTGGGGTGCGGTTGATTCAAGTACACGTGGCGCACGTCCCGGATCTCATCGGTAATGATGAACGCCATCTCGCGCTCGCTCTGCAGGATGTACACCGGCGTGAGAAGGATGATCGCGCTGTCCAGGCCTGCGGGTCTGCACATGACATGCGGGATGGCGATGGTAGTTCCCTTCATGCGCTCGAGCAGGTCGACACGGGTTTTCTTTGCAGCGAGCGCGCCGGCAGTCAGATCGAAGGCATCCGGAGGAGCGATTTGAAAAGTGGCGGGCATCGGCAGCGGCTGATTGCGCCAGACTCCCCGGAAATCCCGCGGGTCCAGGTCGGGCGCGTACCCCGGAATGGCTGGCGGCGCCTGAGAGCCGGGCAGCCGCGGCGGGCTGCCGTTGCCTGCGGAGCTGGCAGCGCCGGGCGGCTGCGCCAGGCTGAGGCTCGCAAGCGCAAGACCGACAACGAGGGCCGTGGCACGCCGTTCGAGTATGTTCACCGCGTGCTCCTAAATCGCCGGCCGGCCCTGTTTGATTCGATCGAGACAGACATCTTCCTTGAGCCGGTCGTAGGACTGGCGCCGGTAGGTCGCAAGCATCTCCCACGGTGCGGAGTAGGTGTCGGGATCCTCGATCCGCATCCGGTCCTCGATGACGCCCGGCCGGATGCGCTTCAGCCGCTCCGTCAGTACCATGCGATCGCTGTGCGGCAAACCGGAACGATCCAGGTAGGTATCCTTGCTGAGTCCCCTCGTGACGATCACCAGCACGTCGCCCTCGAAATGGCCGTTCGCGGTGCCGAAATTCAGCGGATACAGGGGCTGCAGATCGTTACCGGTCATGTCGATGAGGCGCACCCAGCGATTCCATTCGTACATGAATGCCGTTTGTCGCTGGTTGACCAGGATCTGGAAAGGGTACGGCTCCAGCATGAGCCGGGTGACGCCTGCGGCCGCGCACCAGGTGGTTTTATCGAAGGAAGTGTCGCCCTTCCGTCGTGCTGCAAGCTGCTCCTCGTAGCGGGCCTTGGCTGCCGGTAGCAATGGGGGTAATTGACCGTCGATCGTGTGAGCCACCTGCGGAGCCTTCTCGATCAGCCAGATCCCGTCCAGCCCATGGGAAGCATCGGCGGCGGCCCCACCTGCGCACACCGGCAGCAGCCAGCAGGCCAGGCTGAGGATCGCGGCGTGCCTGAACCTCCGTCCCGATGGCTCTGTATCGAGTCCGCGCATGAATGCTCCTCGTGGACCGGAATACTGCGCTACTTCGATCCAATCAGCTCAGGAGGCGGCGGCAACTTGGACGGATTGGAATAGTCGCCGCCCTTGTAGATCGATTTCGCGACACCGTCCAGTATGCGCCCGTCGGGCATGATGATCTGCAAGAGCGTGCCGCGAGCCGGAACTCGTGACGGGCAGAACAACACCGTCACCTTGTCCCCTGCTGCCACACTCTTGTCCGTCCACCCCATTCTGACATTGATGACTGGAGCGCCGAGCTCGAATCCCCACTCCTGCATCTCTCCGGCCGTGCTCGGCACCAGCACGCGCACCCAGGCGTGCGGGTTGGTCCACTGAAACTCCTTCACCACACCGCGGATGACATACAGCTTGGCGTAGTCGAACTCAGCGGTCGAGTGGTGAGCACTGGCACGCCCCGTGAGGCACGCAGCCGCGGCAAGAGCGATCGTCAACGCTGCCTGTTTCAACTTCTCGCCTCCTCATGTGCCGAGCAAAGTGGCTGCACTGGCGCTGCCGCCGCGGGAAGACAGGCAGCGCGCGAAGTAGACTTCGGCGCTGAGCCGGTCGCGCCGCTGACGGTTCCTATGGCCGCAGGCTCTGGTGTACGAAGGTCGCAACATCGTTCAGCTGCTCCGCCGTCAGGCTTGCGCCGAACGCCGGCATTTGATTGCGCCCTGCTCTCAATACGGCGGTGACTCCATCAATCCCCAGCGTTGGTGAGATCGCCTTACCGCCGCCCTCGCCTCCCTGCCCGTGGTCTCCGTGGCAGTAGATGCACGCAGACCGGTATATCTTCTCGCCGTCGACCACGTCAGCCGCGCGGCTGGGCGCGGGAGTTGGCGAGGACGCTTGCGACCGGGCGGACGGGAGTGGTGGCAGCGGCTCCAGGGTGCCCTGCAGGCCGAACAGCCAGACACCATCGCCCTTTTTCGCGCTCAGGAACCCGCCACCGGCGTAGGTCACCAGGAGCTGCTGTCCCTTGTACATGAAGGTCGAGACGCCGGAATTCACCGGCGCCTCCGTCTGGAACTGCCAGAGGTGAGTCCCGTCAGTGGCATCCAGCGCAGTCACACGTCCGTCATTGCGCCCCAGGAACACCAGCCCTCCGGCGGTGACGAGCGATCCGCTGCGGCAGCCGTCGTTGAACCTCCTCTGCCAGACGATATGATTGGTCTGGAGATCGAGCGCTGCGTACAGGCCGCTGCTCGGCAGTCCCGCGCCGATGTAGTCGCCGCCGCGGAAGGATTTCTTGAACGTGGGCGGCTCGAACTGGCTGTGGTCTGCGCGTGCGCCGTTGGCGTTTTCATTGGCGCAGATGTACATCCAGTGAGTGTGCGGGTCGTAGGCGCTCGGCGGCCAGTTCACCCCCGCAAGCGGTGCAAAGATCCGCGCCTCCTCGCCGAAAGGTGTGAACATGCGCCCCTGGTTGACGAGCGCATGATCCTCGGGAGCTACGTCGATCCGCTGCGGCACCAGCGCGTCACCAACGGGCACAGGCTGAGTGGCGGAGGTCGCCTGCTCCGGTTCCTGTGGGACCGGCGTTTCATGGATGCCGAGCAGGGGCTCACCGGTGAGTCTATCGAGGATGTAGACCCAGCCGGTCTTGCCGGCCTGCGCGAGCGCTTTGCGCACGGTACCGCCGAATGGCGCCTCGAAGAGGATGATCGGGTTCGGCGCATCGTAGTCCCACAGGTCGTGATGGACCTCCTGGAAGTGCCAACGGTACTTTCCTGTCGCGACGTCCACCGCCACGATGGAGTCGGTGAAGAGATTGTTGCCCGGCCGAACGGCGCCGCCCAGGCTCGGCCCGGGATTTCCGGTGGAGAAATAGAGCAGACCCAACTTGGGATCGACGGCTGGCGTGCTCCAGACCGGCGCTCCGCCCCATTGCCAGGCATCGCTTCCCGCCGGCCAGCTGTCGTGGCCCAACTCGCCGGGCGCGGGGATTGTGTCGAAACGCCACACCTGCTTGCCGGTGGATGCATCAAATGCGCCGATCCACCCGCGTATGCCCAGATCGCCGCCCGCCGTGCCAATGATCACCCTGCGGTCGTAGTACAGCGGTGCCGCCGTCAGGCTGTATCCACGCTTCGGATCCCCGGTGCGATTTTCCCAGAGTACTTTTCCCGTGCGCTGGTCCAGCGCGAGCAGTACTCCATCCACCCGCCCGAGGAAGATCTTGCCCTCGCCCAGAGCGAGGCCGCGGCTGACCCACTGGCAGCAGACGAACGCGTCGGTTTCCTGCAGCCCGCTCCGGTACTCCCAGAGCACCTTGCCGCTGTCCACCGAGATCGCGAACACATCATCCTGGCCCGAGACGATGTAGATCACGCCATCGTAAACGAGCGGCTGCGCCTGGTTGTTATGCCGCAGATCCAGGCCGGAGCCGAGATTGATGTGCCACAGCGCTTTCAACCGACCCACGTTCTGCCGATCGATCTGCTGCAGCGGCGAGTAGCGCTGGTTGCTCAGAGTGCCGCCGTTCGTGAGCCACGCGTCCTCGCGCGGCGTGGAGAGATCCGCGGCCGTGAAGGCCGGCGCGGGCCGGATGCCAGCGGCTGCGAGCAGGTCAACGGGTAACAGCAGGAACAAGCAGACCAGCGGCAAGTAGCTTGCGAGGAACCTGAGCGGCATCGAGGTCCTACTTGTCTGACATTTGTGGCTGGATTATAAGCGATGCAAGCTCGATGTTCCGCAGTCTGGCAAGGTGACGCGACGGCGGCCCACTGCGCGGAAACGGCTCGATGATCACTTGAGGGGGAGAACGAGGGCATGCGCGTCGCGGCGATGGCAAGGGCGGTTATCTGCACGCTTGCCCTGATGGCTTGCGTGGAGTGCGCGTGGGCACAGAAGGCAGCCATCCCCCGGACGAGCGACGGCAAGCCCGATTTGAGCGGGATCTGGCAGGCGCTGAGCACAGCCAACTGGAACCTCGAGCCGCATACGGCCGTGCAGGGACCCCTGGAGACGTTGGGCGCCATCGGCGCGGTGGCCCCTGGGATCGGTGTGGTCGAGGGCGGGAAAATTCCCTATCTCGCGAGCGCCCTGCCGCAGAGAGATGCGAATCGAGCCCGGCGCCGCACCGAGGACCCGGAAGCCAAATGCTTCATGCCCGGTGTGCCGCGCGCCACCTACCTACCCTACCCGTTGCAGATCGTGCAGTCAGACACCGGTATCATGATCGTGTATGAGTTTGCGGGCGCCGTGCGCACCATTGCCATGAAGAAACACACCGAGGCACCGGTGGACAGCTGGATGGGCTTTTCCAACGGTCACTGGGAAGGTGACACGCTGGTGGTCGAGGTGACCGGACTGAATGCGAACTGGCTGGATCGCAGCGGCAACTACGCCTCCGAAGCAAGGCGCGTGACCGAGCGATACACGCTCACGGATGCGGATCATATCCGCTACGAGGCAACCATCGACGACTCGAGCGTGTTCTCGCGCCCGTGGACGCTGCGCCTGCCACTGTACCGGCGCGTGGAGCCGGGCGCTCGGTTAATGGATTTCCGCTGCGTCGAGTTCGCGGAGGAGCTGATGTACGGAGACCTCCGCAAGCCTGGCACCCGTAAATCTGACGCGAGCACGGGCAAATGATCGTGAACCGCGCGACCTCCCTGCGCTTGGTGGCAACCTCCCTCCTGCTCCTGGCTGCCGTCGACACCGTCGGCGCGGCCGAACAGTACAAGGCACCCCGCACGTCCTGGGGCGATCCTCTCATCGAGGGAGTCTATACTAACAACACCAACGTGCCCTTCGAGCGACCGGCGAAACTCGGCGACAAGGCGTTCTACACCGAACAGGAGTACGCGGCGCGTAAGAATGCGCCCGCGGTCGTCGAGACGACCACGAACCCGACGGACGTGCACTACCAGACGGCGGATTTCGACCTCGACCCGGAACAGAATCCGATGGTGAGGAACCCTCGCACCTCCATCCTCACGCAACCGGCCAACGGGCGCATGCCGCCGCTGCGTGCGGACGCGCAGCGACGCAGCGACGCGGCCCGCGCGGCGCAGCAGGCGCACGCGTTCGACAGCGCGCAGAACCGGCCCTTGCAGGAACGCTGCCTGCTGTGGGCGCACGAGGGTCCCCCTCTGCGGCCAGTGGGATACAACACGCTCGTGCAGCTTGCGCAGACGCGCGGCTACGTCGTCCTGATGACTGAAATGATTCACGACGCGCGTGTGATTCCACTGGCGAAGAGCCGGCCCGACTTCGGCGGCCTGAAGCGCTGGCAGGGAAATTCCTGGGGCCGCTGGGAGGGCGACACGTTGGTGATCGAAACCACCGGCTTTTCGGATCAAGTGACGCCCAGAGGCTCCGGCGTGCCGATGGGGCCCGAGGGCAAGGTCATCGAGAAGATCACGCGTACAGGGCCGAAGTCGATCCGGTACGAGTTCACCGTGAGTGATCCCAGCCTGTGGGATGTCCCGTGGGGCGGTGAATTCCCGATGGAGCTCACCGATCAGCCGCTGTTCGAGTACGCCTGCCACGAAGGCAATTATGGTCTTCCGAACACGCTGCGCGGCATTCGGAAAGAAGAGCAGACTTCCAGTCGCAAGCCCCGCTAGACACCAGAACAGCCATGTCTCAGCACATCAACCGCCTCCTGCCGCTCCTGCTCCTGGCGACCGTCCTGGCACTCGCCAGTGTGCCGGCATCCGCCCATCACAGCTTCTCCGCCGAGTTCGACATCAACAAGCCGATCGAGCTGCGCGGCAAGGTCATCAAGGTCGAGCTGATCAATCCGCACTCGTGGATTCACATCGAGGTCACCAACAAGCAAGGGCTCAAAGAGACCTGGATGGTGGAAGGCGGGAGCCCGAATGCGCTCTTCCGCCATGGCATTACGAAGAACAGCATCCCACTCGGTGCGGAGCTGGTAGTGATCGGCTATCAGGCTCGGGACGGGGGCAATCGTGCCGTGGGCCGGACGCTCAAGCTCGCAAACGGTCAATCACTGTTCTTCTACCCCAGTCCCTTGCCGACCGGGGTGCAATAGCCGCCGAATATCACTGAGTCTGCGCCGTCGAGCGGACACAGCTGAAGCTCCGTTCGCTCTTCGGGTCACCTCCCGTATACCGAGCGATCTGCGGATAGGGGCACAGCGGGCGACTAACGTCGGGAAATGCCTTACCCCTGGCAATGATGCGATCAGGAGCGTGCCCGTCTTCGACCCAGGACTGGATACTCGTCAGCATGTCGAACTCGTCAGTGGCGGAGCCGCCTCCGCAATGGGTCATCCCCGGGACGAGGAACAGCCGTGCCCAGTCCTGCGTACGGCCGCCAGTGGTCCCGTGCAGCCGGTCATACCAGGCGGCGGTATCCAGCGGTGACAAGCCCTGATCGCTCATGCCGTGATAGAGGATCAGCTTGCCATGGGAAGCGAAACTCTGCAGATAGGCGGCGTCGGCGTCATTCAACTTCGAGGTCTCGAGCACTCGCGCAGTGTCGCGGTCGAAATCGAAGTGCATGGGGTCGAACTGCGGATCCGGAGGCGTCATGGCGTAGTACTTCAAAGAGCCGAAGCCGAGGAGCGCATCGGCTGAGTTGTTGACGGCCGTCGGTGAGGTTCCGAAGTGCATGTGTTGGAAGGCAGGATCGGCAATGCCGCTGTCGTAGGGGAAGGCGGCATAGAGAGCGTGGCCTTGCGAATCGTGCGGGCCGGCCATGAGCTCCTGCAGCGCAGTCACCTGCTTCGGTAGCAGACAACTGGCCGTCTTCTGTCCTTTGCAGCTGAGGACGGCGGGGTCGAAATGGCAGGCCGGGTAGTCGTTGATCATGCCATCCGCGAGGCCGTCCTGAGCATCGCATTGCTTCAAGACCGCGTCCGAGACCAGCTTGAGGTCTGCGGCGGATAACGCCTGGCTGACGATAGGATGGCCCTGGGAGTCCTGCGGCGCGGCCCGTGCGAGAACGATCTCATTCCACACCTGATCGACGTTGGTCCAGGCCAGGCGCATCGTGGGGTCCCCCGCGACGACGCCGTCGAACTCGAGCGGCATGCGCTGCGCGACGATCAATGCCTGCCGCCCGCCGTTGGAACAACCGATGAAGTACGAGTGCTGCGGGGCGCGCCCGTAGAATTTCGCAATCAAGGCCTTGGCAACCAGCGTAGTCTTGTCGACTGCGTTATAGGCATAGTCGATGCGTGCCTGTTGATCCAAGCCGAAGTGGGGATCGGTCATGCTGCGGCTGCGATGTCCACCATCGGTTCCCACCACTGCGAAGCCGCGCGCCAGCGCCGGCGGGCGGATCGTGTTCCACACCGAGCCGTAGCTGGGGCGCTGTATACCATCGAGGCCGCCACCGCCTTCGAAGGCGAAACGGCCATTCCAATCGGTCGGCAACCGCATCTCGATGCCGATCCCGAACTGTTCGCCGTTCGGGCCCTTACGGGGGTTGAGCGTGCCTCGAAAGAGGCAGTGCTCGGGGAGCATCGTGCCGGGCGCGGGTCCCGGGGACGCATCCGGCGGCGGCCCCGGAGGCCCCGCGGGCACAATCTTCGCCTCCGTTACGACGAGCCCTGGGAAGGCAAGCGACTTGAGTGACTCGCACTTCGATGCGGACGCGCTCTGCGCGTGGATTCCCGAGCTGAATACGGCCAGTGTGGCCGCGACCGCGGCAAGCTCGATCAGACGCATCCGGATCTCCCCTCGGCTTCGCTGACGGATGCAGATTGTAGACACGATCGCGCTGTCCGTCAGGTTGCGCGCTTCGGCATCGACAACCGCGGCGCACGGGTAGCTGCAATGCGCCACACTCCTCTAGGAATGAGGACTCGCCGGAACCAGTGGCAGCACCAGATAAGAAGCCAGCTTACCGCCCGTGAGAACCTCTATGGGCGGCATTCCTTCAACCCGCCCCCGTGGGTCGGTGAAAGTCAGGGTGGCCCGGATCCGGTGTCCCGCCTTGAAGAGGTAGGACATCGGCAGCAGCCGGAAAACGAGCTCGGCGGGCTTGCCAGGTTGCAGGGGCACGGCGTCCTTCTTCAGGAAACTGTGCCACGGCATGCCGAGATTATCGTAGGGACTGTGCGCCAGGGCGCGATCCGATGCCAACAGGCGGCCGAGCATCTGGTACGACCTCGCGGATCCGTCGGGCGCCACGTCATCGATCCAAACCATGGCCAGCGCGTCCGCGGCGCTCGTTCTGATCCACAGGTGAGCAACGGGGTCGCCCGTGAGCTCGGTGTCGACAGTCAGGGGCTCTGTCTGGTACGAGATGCCGCCTTGCTGGCGCTCAATTTTGATGACCGTCGAATGGCCGGTCGGACTCATGGCGACACGATCAGCGTTCACCGAGGGCGCGGGCTTTCGGGTCAGCGCGGAATGGGTCAGGAAGAACGGGGTCGGCTGCTGGGGGGCCGGAGGCCAGGACTGCGCGGAGCGCCATTCCTCGCCCTTGGCAGCGTTGTACGTATAGTAGGTGACCCGTGAATCCATCACGTGGTTGTCGATGCCTTTCAGCCAGTGGTCGAAAAAGCGCAGCTCTTCGGCCACGATGGAAAATCCGGTCTCCTCCTGCACCTCGCTCCAGCCGCAATGCTGTTTGGGTCCGATCAGCAGCTTGACCCGCGAGGCGGGCAGGTTGGCAAACAGGTGGAACGCGCCGGGCTTGGTTCCTGCCTCGTCCCAATTGACGGCGAGATCGACCCCGAAGTCGCCGCGCTTGAGCGCATCGAGGTAGGTGCTGGGACTGGAGACTTGCCACCAGTCGAGGTCGAGGGAGCTCGAGTGGCTATCCCGGTACGGCAGGCGACCGGGGGATTCGATGTTGTCGCGATGGGTCGCAATCGCTTGCGCGAGCAGGCGACCTGCATCCGCGCCATCGACCGGCGCCGCCTTCTCATCCCGCGCGGCATTGGCTTGTTGCGAAGTCGTCTCCTTCCAGGGTTCTGGAAACTGCACTCCGCCCATGACGATGAAGGGATAAGCATCGAACTCCGCGCTCATGGGCATGATCGCTTTCAAGGAGGGCGGCAGCGTCGTTGCGGCCTCGAGCTGGCTGCCACCGGTTGCCGAGCAGCCCCACATGCCCACTTTGCCGGTGCTCCAGGGTTGGCGCGCCAACCACTCGGTGATGTCGTACGCATCCATGCGCGCGGCGTCGACCCATTCACCTCGGTTGTATCCACGGTTCTGGCCGAAGGATGCATACAGGCCACGGAAATCGACCACCGCGACGTTGTAGCCGTACTTGACCAGCTCCAGAGCAAAGCCGGGATATTTTTCGACCGTCGGGGCCCCTTGGGCGGTCGTGCGGCGATTGTAGGGAGTGTGCATCCAGATGACCGGCAGGCGCTGCGAGGCGACTGCTCCCGCGCGCGTCGGCCGGAAGATGTCGATTGCAAGTCGTGTTCCGTCCCGTACCGGAACATAGAGCGAGGTTCGCTCGACCCCATCGTAGGGTGCCACGGGGGTTCCGCCCTGAGGTCCGGTCGTGGGGTGGGTCTGCGCGAACGCCGTCGCGCAGGCAAACCATGCCACCACGCCCACTCGCCAAGCGGTTGAAGCGCCACGGCTGGGTTGCATCGCGCCCGCTCCTCGATTTTTCGAAGGCCCCATGAGCTTACAGACTCTTCTGAATCTGCAGCGAGATCAGCCGGCCGATCGGGCTGCCCACGTTCGGATCGAAGCCACCTCCGCCGTTCGGACTGATCGGAATGCTCACGTAAGGAGGGTCCGTGTCAGCGAGGTTGAGCACGTTGAGCGCCAGACGCAGGCCCTTGGTCCACCGACCGGGGAAGGCAGTGCCAAAGTCGTAGACGACGTTCAGATCCACCGTCGTGTAGGAATCCACGTTCTGAGTAGGAGTCGTCTCGGTGTTCTGATAACCGTTGACGAAATTGACGAACAGCTGGCTATTGAGGGAGCCCCAGGTCCAACCGAGGTTGCCCCGCAAGCGCAGCGCGGCCGGGAAGCCGATGACATTGCGCTCATTGAAGGTCTCGCCGTTGGGCGTGAAGCGCACGTCGTATTGGGTGAAATAGCTCCCGCTCAGACCCACGGTCCAGGTTCCGATCCGGCCTGCGTCCCAGGTGTAGCCGCTTTGCAAGTCAAATCCTGCGGCCCGTGTGCTTCCCAGGTTGAGCTCGATCCCGTTCACGAAGACGCTCGGATTGGCCAGGATGGGTCCGAACACCGGCTCGGGGGTCGGATTCGGCCCGACGCCCAGCACATACTGATTGACCATCGCCGAGCACTGCGCCGAGGGGCAGCGGGTGATCAGCGAGCCCAGCTGCGCGCTCTGCTGCAGGATGGTCAGGTCCGACAGGTAGCTGGAGATCTGATTCTTGTAGTTGATATTGAAGTAATCGAGAGTCAGCTGCGCTCCCGGAAGCGGCTTGAGCTCCACGCCAAAGGTGTAGGTAGTGGCTTTCTCCGGTTGCAGGTTGAGGTTACCGCCCCCGAGGGTATACCCCACGGACGTGCCGGTCGGGGACAGGGGATCCGAATAGGTCTGCACGAACACGCCTTTCAACGGTCCCACGAGCTCGGACAACAGGGGCGCACGGAAGGACGTGCCATAAGTACCGTGGACCGTGACACCCTTCACCGGCGACCAGTTCAGGCCGATCTTGGGATTGGTGGTCGTGCCGAAATCGCTGTAGTCCTCATGCCGGACGGCGACATCCAGATCGAGCCGCTGCAGCCCGGTCAGCGCATTCTCCGAGCTGAAGAAGGGTAACAGGACCTCCCCATACACTGCCTTGGAGTGCCGGTTGAGCTTCTGGCGCAGCACCAGCTCTGCTCCAGGCGGCCCGCTGTTGACACCGTAGGTCAGATCGTCGTGGCGCCACTGCCCGCCGAGAGCGACATTGATGTCACCGCCGGGCATTCGCAGCGGCGACCCCGTGAGCTTGAGCTCCGCCACCTGCTCGCCGGAGTAACCCGGGGCGAAAAAGATGCTGTTGAAAATATTCTGCAACACCGCCGCGGAGTTCGGCCCACCGAAAACGTTCAACGCCGAGGCCGGGGAGTTGCTGGCCAGAGCCTTCGTCAGTGCGCCATTGTTGAGTCCGTTGGGCGTATAGGACTGGTCATGATCCCGGCCGGCCGTACCGTTGGCATTGAGCAACCAACCGCGCCCGAGGTCGAAATTGAATCCCAGCGTGCCCTGATAGTTGATCGAGAATCCCGGGGAGCGGGTGTTGGGCCCGACGTCGTTGCCGAACCAGTAATCCACCTGCTCGCAACCGGGCGCGCCGGGCGCGGGCGAGCACGGCGCAAGGGCAGCCCCCGGGGGCGCGACGAAAAAGGCGTTGCTGCCGGGAACTGCGAGCTGACCGGTTGCCGTGACACCCCGCACGAGAATCGTTCGCTTGGCGTAGGTCGCATCGCCGTACAGGGAGATGCTGTCCGTGATGTGCTGATCCAGGGTCAGCGCCACATTGCTGTGCGCGACGCTGGGAATGATGTCCTGGTTTCTCGCTACATCGCACTGGTTGAGCGTTCCGGCCACGAGTCCTCCAGCGCTTGCGGGTGTGACTCCACCGGCGGGAATCGCGTAGGTCGTGGGTCCGAGCACGATGTTTCCGGGATTGCACTGTGGCACCTCATAGTTCAGGCCGCCCTGCGAGGTCTGGTCGGAACGGAAGAAACTGCGATCCGATCCACTGAGCGCAGAGTGCTCGGTGTACTCGTAGCCGATACTGATCTGGCCGCTGCCCCAATTGTGTCCGGCCAGTGCGCCGAAGCTGCGCTCGTCATAACCATCGGCCCACCCATAGCGCGCACGCCCTTCGAGGCCCTCGACGTTGCGCCGCAGGATGAGATTCGCAACGCCCGCCACGGCGTCCGAGCCGTAGATCGCCGAGGCGCCATCCGCAACCACGTCCACTCGCTGCAGCATGAGGTTGGGAAAAGAGTCCGGGTCAACCGTGGAACCGCTCGTACCCGCCGGAGGAACGCGGTGCCCGTTCAGCAGTGTGAGCGTGGCAAAGGGGCTCAAGCCGCGAATATCGATGGCATTGCCGTAATTGATATTGATGGCGCCACCGGTTCCCGTGCGCGAGGACTCCGTGATGCCGAGATTGTTGATCTGCGGCAGGGTCAGCAGCTGCTCGCTGACGGTATTGCCGCCACTGGCGCTGAGCTGATCCTGATCGAGCGAGATCAGCGTGGAGCCCACCGGCGCCGCGTTGTGCAGCAAGGTGCCCGTTACGACCACCTCCTGCAATTGACCGCCCTCCGAGTTGGCCGATGACGCTGCGCTCTGACCGGCAGTATTGTCCGACTGCTGCGCGATCGCCGGCCCGGCAACACCGATCACCAGGATCGACAGCGCGAGCCGAAACCGGCGGCCCGCGCTCACAGGAGTGAAGCGCTGCGGATTTCTCATTTGCCCTCTCCGATGCGAACCATTGGTTGATCCCCTCTTCTTTTCGACTCGATAGGATTCGGATCTATCGTTGCCAATTAGTTTATACTCAATACTATTAAAACATGAATCTGCCTGGACTGGAGCGGCGGCTGCGATCAGTCGATGTGCTTCTTCTCCACGACCCAGCGCGGATTCACACACAGGCCGCACTGAGCTCCCGTGAACAGCCGACCCGCGTGCGCGTCACCACGGAGCTGCCACAGAAGCCAGGCGACGGCGACGCCGGCGAACTCACCGCCGTTCGGCTCTGAATAGGTGCCGCCATGCGTCACGCCGCGTTCATAGGCACGCAATACGGGTATGGCACTGATTCGCTTGAAATCGTCATTGGCGTTCACGAACGCGATGTCGGTGGCATCTCCAGAGATGTAGGCGGCCGGCCCGTGCAGTTTGGCGAGGTCCCTCTTATCCATGGTGCGGCCTCCACCCATCGCCGAGGGCTCTGGAAAGAGTCCGCTATTCCAGATCATCGCGGTCTTGACACGCGGATCGCGGGCCGCCTCGATCGCCTGAACTCCGCCGCAGGACTGACCCATGACCGCGACCCTGTCCGTGGCGAGATGGCCCCGAAGTGCACTGCCGCTGCGCGCGTTCTCCTTCTGCGCCCAGTCGATGGCCCGCAGCAGCTGCGCGGTATGCGTCGCGGGCGGTGGCAGATCTGCAAGCCGTGGCGCCGGCCCGGTGCGTGGCAAGGACCGCGGCGGCAATGGGTCTGCGCCAATGGACCCATTGGCGATCACCAGAAAGCCATAGGAGGCGACTTCGCTCAAGAACCAGCGAAAGGCCGTGCCATTGTCGAAGCAGCCGCCGTTGCCCCAGGCGACGATCGGCAGCGTGCGGTTACCCAGTGCCTCGAGGTTGCCGGGGCGATAGAGCGTATGCTGGGGAAGCTGCGGATCTTCGGCGATGATTGCCGGATATGGCCCCGAACCGAGCAGAGTCTCGCGCGCGAGCGGCGGCGTGGTCTCCCGCGGCTCGTCCAGGGACGCGCCGAGCGCCTCCGTCGCGATCACGAATGTCAGAGCACACGCAAGAGTGATCGTTCGCATGTCGCACCGGGCTCGGCTGGCCGTTGTCGCGGCGACCGAGTATAGACCTCATGTAAGCGCTTGCAAGCAGGATTGAGCCGGCGGCCGCAGGATGTCTGTTGCGCTGGCAGGCAAAGCCGCGCCGCAAGATAGGGTTTGATCGGTGCGGCTGCCCTTCTGCATAATTCGCTGCCAGAAATGCACGGTTGAGCCCGAGTGAGCGTTGCAGACACAACCCGCAAGAAGCGCACGCGCCAGATCGCCGGCTCCCCACCCGTCGCCGTCGGGATCCTGCCAAACCTGATCGGCTACAACGTGCGGCGCGCCCAGATCGCCCTGTGGCGCGACTTCAGCCGCACCGTCGGTCGGGGAGAGATTCGCCCCGCCGTGTTCAGCTTGCTGATTCTGGTCGAAGCCAATCCTGGGATCGCGCAGTTCGAGCTCGCCGATGCGCTGGATCTGGACAAGGCGGCGATCGTGGCCCTGTTGCATCGGCTGCAGCGGCGTCAATGGCTGACGCGCCGCCGCTCCACCGAGGATCGGCGCCGCCACGGTATCTTTCTCCTGCCCCGCGGGCAGGAAGCTGTCGAGCGGTTGCGAGATGAAATGATCGAGCACGAGAAGCGCTTCACACGTCTGTTCACGCGCGAGGAGCTCACGCAACTATTTGCCTACTTGAGGCGCATCCATCCCTGATCGCTGGGAGTCGGCGCGCGGCTCCCGATACGCGACTCCCTCACGGACGAACCGTTCGATCTCCGAGGGTATGTACCCTAGCTCCTTCAGCACCGAGTCGGTGTGCTCACCCAGGCGCGGCGCAGATCCCACCGCCCCGGGCCCGTCGTGCTCGAATAGAAATCCCGCGTTCACGAAGGCAGCAGGCCGCGGTTCGCCGTTCGGCCGTGCCACGCACGGCAGAATGAGCCCACGCCCATCGTCGCGAGCGAGATCGCACACCTGACCGATATCCCGGACGAGGCCACAAGGCACCCCTGCAGCGGACAGCTCCCGCTCCCAAACGACGCCCGCGCGAGTCAAAAAAATGCTCGCCAGAATCTGACGCAGTGGCTGCACGTTCGCCGGCGACGCGCGCGCTACGGGATCCCGAAAGCGCGGATCGTCGAGGAGCTCCGGACGCCCCAACGCTCGACAGAGCAGCGCAAAATGATTGTTCTGCACCACCCCGAGTGAGAGGCGCGTGCCGTCCTCCGTCAGGAACGTTGCCGAGGTCGGCGATCCGCTGTAACCCACATCTCCCGTCCGCGGCAGCAGCTGTCCGGTCACCAGATACGGCGTCGCAAGGGACGTCAGGAGGACGACCGAGGCGTCGAGCATGGCGAGGTCGATGTATTGTCCGCCGCCGAAGCGCTCACGCTGCAGCAGCGCCGCCATGACTGCCGCGGCCGCCAGGGTGCCGGTGTAGGTGTCCACGACTGGCCAGCCGACCCGGGAAGGCGGCTCGTCGGCATCCCCATTGGAAGCCATGATGCCACTGGTCGCCTGGACGATATTGTCGATGGCCGTGTGGTCGCGCCGCGGCCCGTTCTGACCGTAGCCGGAGATCGCGCAGTAGATCAGCTCCGGTCGCAATGCCCTGCAACTCTCATAATCCAGGCCGAGCCGCTGCATCACCCCGGGCCGGAAGTTCTCCAGCACCACATCCGAGCGCGCAATGAGCCGTCGCGCGATCTCACTGCCTGCTGCCGTTTTGAGATCGACCGCGAGCGACTGCTTGCCGACGTTGGCCGCGATGAACGCCGGCGACAGACCGTCGTGCTCGCGAAACGGGCCATAGCTGCGCATCGCATCTCCGCGGTGCGATTCGACCTTGATGACTTCCGCCCCCAGCAACCGCAGGAAGTGCGAACAGAAGGGGCCTGCCATGACGTGGCTGAAATCCGCGACGCGGAGGCCGGCTAGTGGCTGCGGCATGGCGAGCTGAACAGGTAGTTGATTGTCATGACGTTCAAATGCATCGGTTTCCGGAAATAATAGTTTATGTTGTAAACTAATTTCGGTTCGTCGACAATCGCACCTTCCGCAGGCGAGCTGCACCGAGCCACTGATGTCCTCCCTGGAAATCCTGCTGACGGGCGATCTGATCCTGGATGAGCCCGATCCCGATCACTGGTTGAGCGGCATTGCACAGCGGACTCGCAAGGCGGACCTGACGATCGGGCACCTGGAAGTGCCGCACACGCACCGCGGCCAGGAGCGCGGCGACGATATCCCTGCACCTGCGGCTGATCCGGCCCATCTCTCAGCCCTGAAACGTGCAGGTTTTGCAGCCGTCACCCTCGCCGGAAATCACATGGCCGACCAGGGTGCGGAGGGAATCGAAGATACGATTGCCGGCCTGGAGCGGGTCGGGGTCGCCCACTGCGGCGCCGGTCCCTCTCTCGCCCAGGCGCAGCGACCGGCCGTGCTGGAGCGGTGTGGCCGGCGCGTCGGCGTTCTGAGCTTCAATTGTGTCGGTCCGCAGAGCAGTTGGGCAGGGCCAGATCGTGCCGGCGTCGCATTCGTGCGCGTTGCGAGCGCTGACGGGGAGCCCATCACGCCCTCCGCTGCCCTCGCTTGCATCGATCCGATCTCGCTGGCAAACATGCGCGCGATCGTCGAACACGCCCGCTCGCAGCTCGACCTGCTGATCGTTGCCTTCCACAAAGGCATGGTGCATCGGCCGGCGGTGCTCGCGCCCTACGAGCGCCCACTCTCGCAGGCCGCCATCGACGCAGGTGCGGATGTGGTGGTCGGACATCACGCGCATATCATCAAAGGGATCGAGCTCTATCGGGGAAATCCCATTTTTCACGGTCTCGGAAATGGCTGCGTCGTCACGCGGGCCCTGAGTCCCGCCCAGCGACACCCACAGCGCGAAGCGTGGGCACGACGGCGGCGCGAGCTGTTCAACTTCGAGCCCGATCCGGCTTATGAGCTTGCGCCTTTTCACCCGGAGGCAGTCCACGGCATGATGGCGCGCGTGACCCAACAGGGCAACGGCACACTCGATGTGGGCTTCGTGCCGGTGCACATCGAAGCGCCGGGACGGCCGGTTCTCGCTTCTCCCGAGCAGGCGCTGCGTATCCGTGACTACGTCGCGGGAATCACGATCAAGGGCGGGCTGCCCCCTCTGGACCTCGTTCTGAGCGGGGATACGGTTCAGTTCCCGGCATGAACGCCCCACCGGAAGCATCGGGGCCCGTCGGCCGCTGGTTGATCGCAACAGGCGGGGCCGCCCTCTTCGCCTGCATGCTCATCGGCACGATCAGCGTCATCGCGCGTCATTGCGGGCTCACGATCGTTGGAGATATCGAGCTGGAGCAGGCCGCGATCGTACTGAGCGCCTCCGCTGCCCTCGTGTGCGCAACACACGCCCGGCGGCACGCCCGTGTGCACTTGCTGCTCAATCGGCTCACTCCTGTCTATCGGACGCGCCTGACTGATCTGAGCGCAGTTGCCTCGAGTGTGTTCTTCGCGCTCCTCACCGTGGGCCTCGGAATGATCACACTGGAGCTGCGCAACTCCCACGAAGAAAGCGAGTTGCTCCACATTCCGTACGCGCCTCTGCGCCTGATCGCGCTCGCCGCGACCGTAACGTCCGCTACGCTGTGCGTGACGCGCATCCGATCCCGAGCTGGTCAGTGACTCCTCCCGCTGTCGGGGCCATCGGCACTCTGGTGCTGCTCGTTCTGCTCACGAGCGGCGTACCGATCGGCGCCGCTCTGGGACTCACCGGCCTGGGCGGCCTTGCCTGGCTCCTGGGCGTGGAGCCTGCCCTGGTCAAAAGCGGGATCATCCTGTTCCAGACGCTCTCGCGCTACGAGCTGGGCGTCCTTCCGCTGTTTCTGTTGATGGCTCACCTGTGCTTTGCCGCGGATGCCAGCCGCGATTTCTTCAACGCCGCGGCACGGCTCTTCGGGCACCGGCCGGGGGGTCTCGCCCTGGCCTCGATCGGGGCCTGTGCAGGCTTCGGGGCGATCAGCGGCTCGAGTCTGGCAACGGCGGCGACCGTCGGGCTGGTGGCTCTGCCGGAGATGCGACAGCGCGGTTACGCAGACACGCTGGCGGCCGGGTCGGTGGCGGCGGGAGGAACCCTGGGTCAGGCGATACCGCCCTCGGCGGCACTCATTGTCTTTGGCATCATCGCCGAGCAATCCATCGGCCGGCTGTTCGTGGCCTCGCTGTTACCGGCGCTGACGCAGATCCTGTTCTATTTCGCCGTAGTCATCACGCTCGTGCGTGTGCGACCGGCAATGGCGCCGCCAGTATCGCGTGCCAGCTGGAGCGAACGAAAACAGGCTCTTCTGCGGATCGCCGACATGAGCTTGCTCGTGCTGCTGGTCATCGGCGGGATCGCTCTAGGCTGGTTCACCGCGCCGGAAGCGGCTTCCGTGGGCACCTGTGGAGCACTGCTGCTATGCGCCTGGCGTCGACGTTTGAACCGTGCCTCCCTCGGGCGCGCAATTACGGAGACGCTACGCACCAGCGGAATGATCTACCTGGTCATCATCGGTGCTCTCATCTTCTCTGTGTTCATCTCTGCATCGGGAGTGAGCGGCGCGCTGGTGGGGCTGCTCTCCGGCACCGGCGGTAACCATGCACTCACGTTGCTGATCGTGACGGCGGTCCTGCTGTTGCTCGGCTCCCTGCTGGATGGATTGGCCCTGATGCTCCTGACGACACCCTTGCTGCTACCGGTGCTGCAGAGCATGGGGTACTCGCCGATCTGGTTCGGAATTTTCCTGGTCCGCGCCATGGAGATCGGCTTCGTTCACCCACCGATCGGCATGAATCTGTACGTGATCCAGCAGATCGCACCGGACATCCCGCTGGGGCGGATCTTCAGGGGTGTGCTGCCCTTCCTCGCCGCCGACCTGGTGCATCTGACGCTGCTGATCGCTGTGCCTTCGCTGGCGCTGGTGTTGCCCGGAATGTTGCTGCAATGAATGCCTTACCCTCCTGTGTCGCACGAGCGCTCGCCGACCCGCTCACCGATGCCCGCGTGCGGGCCACGCGCGGGGAGCGCATCGTCGGCATGGTTGGAAACGATATGCCCGTAGAGCTCGTGCTCGCCGCCGGGGCGCGGCCAATCACGCTGCCGAGCTGCGCCGATCGGCCGACGCCGCAGGCAGACGCAGTGCTGGAGCCCAGCTTCAGTCCTGCTGTACGCTCCATCGTGGAGCAATGGCTCACCGGCCAGTTCGAGTTCATGGCGGCGGTCGTGTTCTCGCGCAGCGATGATAGCGTCCAGCGAAGTTACTACTACCTCTGCGAGCTGCAGCGCACCGCAGCGGCAGGCGGCCCCAGGCCCCTGCTGTTCGATGTGGCGAAGATCCCGCGGCCCAGCAGCTTGGCACATACTGAGACGGCTGTACGCCTGCTCGCCTCGGAGCTTGGGACTGAACCAACGCAGCTACGCGCGGCAATTCACACCTGCAACCGCCGCCGCCATCTGCTCGAGCGGTTGAGGCAGCTGCGGCGCTCGGATCGTCCCCCGGCCGGATCTGTGTGCATGCAACTCCTGAGGGCCGCTGACCTGTTGCCGGATGCAACGTTCGATGAGCAGTGGGCCGCTTGGCTGCAAAGCGAGTTTGCGCAGCATCGCGGACCCCGCTTGCTGCTCGCCGGTACCACACCTCCGGATGCACGGTTACACACTGCGGTCGAAGGAGCGGGCGGTTGTGTTGTGGCTGAAGTCGGCGGGCATCCGGGTATCGCGCTGGGCGCTCCGATCACACCGGTCAGCGAGCCGTTCCGAGCTTTGGCCGAGCACTATCACTCGTTGGAGACAGGCCCGCGTAGTTTCGCAGCCTTGCCCGACCAGGTATGCACCGCAGCCCGCGAGTGTCGCGTCGACGGGGTGGTCTTCTGGCTGATAGAGGCCGACGAGGCCCTCGCCTGGCAGGCACCGCCCGTGGCCAAGGCTCTGGGTCGCGAGGGCATCCCGCTGCTGGCGCTCACGGGGTGTCGCTGGGACGCGAGCGACGCCGCCCCGCAGCAGATCGCGCAGTTCACTCGCTCCTTGAGTCGTGCCCCATGAAGGCGCTGGCAGAACATCGAGCCTTGACGCTCGGAGACACGGACGGCGGCGCAATCGCTCGCTTCCTCGCGAGCCTGGGCGTGCAGTTGTCACCCACCTCCCCCGAGCACCTGCTGACAGATCTCGAGGGCGCTTCGTTTCTCATTGATCGATGGACGGCGGCCGAATGGGCCGCATCGGCCATGCCGCTCTCGGCGGAGGATCTCGAGGCTCGGTATCCGAGACTGATTCACCTGTGCGTGACGCCCTTCGGACGGCAGGGGCCTCGCTCCGACTGGCGAGCGGGCGAGCTGGTGGTCTCGGCGCTCGGTGGATCCCTGATATTGACGGGCGATCCCGATCGCGCCCCCGTGAAGGAAGCACTCGATGCGTGTCTGTTCCACGCCGACATGGTGGCGGCGGCCGCCGCGCTTGCGGCGCACTATGAACGGGGAATCAGTGGACGCGGCCAGCGAATCGACATTTCGGTACAGCACGTGGCCTTCAGCCGGGGCGTCAATCCACTGCTGGTGTGGCAGTTCGACCATCGCAAGCTGCATCGGGCCGGGGGCGCACTCAGCTATGGCCGTGCCACGGTGCGTTGCATCTGGCGCCTGCGGGATGGCTGGTGTTTCCACACTCTGATGACCGGGCAGCTCGGTGCCCCGGCCAATCAGGCGCTCAGCGACTGGATGGATGCGAAGGGCATGGAGAATCCGCTGCAGGGCACGGACTGGGCCCGTTACAACCGCTCGACGCTGGATCCGAGCCTGCGCCTGCGTTGGGAAGCGGCGATCGAAGCGTTTTTTCGATCCTGCAGCAAGTCGGAGATCGCCACCGAGGGGCGCCGCAGAGGCATCAATGCCGCGGTCGTGCAGGAGCCGGCCGATGCGCTCGCAGATCCACACCTGCACGCGCGCGCGTTCTGGGCCGAGGAGCAAGGTATTCGCGTACCCGGCCGCTTCTTCCAGGTTCGTGAGGGCGAGGCCGCCGAGGCGCGTCCCGGGGCGCGACACGGACAGCGCCCCGGTCCGTTGACCGGTGTGCGCGTGCTCGATTTTTCATGGGCACTGGTCGGCTCGATCACGACGAAGACGTTGGGTGATCTGGGCGCGGAGGTCATCAAGATCGAGAGCCGCGCACGCCCGTGTCTGTCGCGCCTGGATCGGCAGGTGGAGGTCTCGCGCACCCACAGCCTCGACGACAAGCCGTGGTTTGCGCATCTGAATACCTCCAAGCGCAGCCTGGCGTTGGATCTGAAGCGAACGCAGAGTCGCGAGATTCTCGAGCCGCTGGTGCGCTGGGCAGACATCGTCGTCGAGAACTTCTCCCCCGGGACGATGCGCAAGCTGGGACTGGATTATGAATCGCTCGCGCGGTTGAATCCGAGCATCGTCATGGTGTCGGGGAGCGTCTATGGCCAAAGCGGGCCGCTGTCCCGGGAATGGGGCGTCGATGGCACCGGCGCGGCCCTCTCGGGCCGCACCTTCCTGACCGGCTGGCCGGATCGCGATCCGGTCATCCCGGGCGCGGTCCCGTACGGAGATGTCGTCGTCCCGTACGTGATGGCGGCGGCAGCATGCGCCGCTCTTCAGAGGCGGCGCGAGAGCGGTCGGGGTGGCCACATCGATGTGGCGATGTATGAGGTCTGCCTGCAACAGACCTATGACGCTCTGCTGCAAGCGCAGACGGGGCGCCCACCGTCGCGAGCCGGTAATCTCGACCCTCGGTCCTATCACCAGGGGGTCTATCCGGTGAACGGCGCCGACCGATGGATTGCGATCTGTTGCCCACAACCGCAGCACTGGTCTCGACTGGCGAGGCTTGCCGGACTCGGCGCGGGAGCGCCCGCAAGCCTGGAAGCTCAGCTGGCGGCCTGGACCGCCACTCAGGATGTGGCCAGACTCGCTGAGCAACTCCAGTCTGCCGGAATCGAAGCTGGCGAGGTGCAGGATATCAGTGCCCTCATGGAACGCGATCCTGCCCTGGCGGCACGCGAACCGCTGCTGACCCTGGAACATCCGCTCCTGGGACCCTTTGGACACCTCGTGACGCCCATGCACTTTTCCCGCAGCGTCTGCCGTCCATTCCGGGCACCGAGCCTGGGTGAGCACTCGCGTGCCATCGCCGTCGAGGTCGCGGGCCTGACGCCCGCTCGTGTGGACGAGCTCATGAAAGACGGAGTGCTGGAATGAGCGAGCCAACCAGCGGCGGCCGCAAAGACCTGGTGTGCACGGCACGGGCCACCGCATTCCAGCGAGCATACGTGGGTGAGCTCAAGCGCCGCGTCGTCGAGCGCGGCGAGCCGTTCGTCATCGCTCAGGCGGATACTCCTCACGAAATTTTTCATGTCATGGACATAGCGCTGATCACCAATCAGTGGTGGTCAGCGTACTTGTCAGCCAAGCAGCTCTCGGCACCCTACTTTGCGGCCCTCGAGCGCCAGGGTTATCCCAGTCACACCTGCCGCTACTGCACGCTGGGCCTGGCCTGTACGCTGGCGGGCGATGCGGCGACGGCCCCATGGGGCGGGCTGCCGCGGCCCACGGCTCTGGTTGCGCGCCTGACCTGTGACTGCATCCAACATGTGTTCACGCAGTGGGCGCAGGCGCTGGGAACCGACTTCTTCCCGCTCGAGGCGCCGGCCTGGCGGCACAAGGATCCCCGCTGGTTCGAGCATTCGTACGATCGCTGGTCCGAAGTCTACGAGCCCGGCCGCATCGCGCTCATGGTCGAGGAGATGCGACAGCTCATCGAGTTGCTCGAGCGCAAGAGCGGGCGCCGCTTCGAGGAGCAGCGCCTCGCGGGGTTGATGGAGCGGATCAATGAGCAGGAGAGCTATATCGCTGAGGCCTCGGAGATGATCGGTGCGACACGCCCCTGTCCCGTCGCCATCACCGACCAGATGCCCAACACCATGATCCCCCAGTGGCATCGCGGGTCCGACTGGGCCGTTGCGCACGCGCGAGCCTTCCGCGACGAAGTCGCGGCACGTGTCCGGAACGGCGAAGCCGTCTGCGCGCACGAGCGCATACGGCTCATGTGGATTGGCGCGGGCTTGTGGCACGATGCAGGCTTCTACAACGCGCTCGAACAGCAGTACGGGGCCGTATTCGTCTGGTCCATGTACATGCCCTTTGCCAAACCACAATACCTGCGAAAGCTCGGGGGCCAGCCTCTGGAGGCGCTCGCCAGCCGCATCTGCTCGATGAACGAAGTGCTGCACCTGCCTCCCTGGATGAACACCTGGATGGTGAGCGAGGCACAGCGCTGTGCCATCGACGCTGCGGTCATTCTGATGCCTCCCAGCACGCGGCTCTCTCAGTCCGGTATCCGTCTGACCTCGCGGGCGCTCGAGGCCGCAGGCATTCCCACCCTCACCCTCACGGCAGACATGGTCGATGGCGGGAGCTGGCACCGGGATGCATTCGTGGCGAACGTAGCCGACTTTCTGACCCGCGCCCGGCTTCTATGAGAGCGCTCGGCCTGATGCTGCTCCTGGTGATGTTGGGAGCGTCCCAGGCCTGCCAGCGCCCTCAGCCCGGCGTCACTGTGTTGAGTTATGCGAGCCCATACAGCCCCAGTCATCCCTTCAGTCGCGCCGATCAGGTGTGGATCGACTGGGTACAGAGTCATTCGGGTGGCCGGCTGCGGATCGAGCCGTTCTGGTCGGCAACGCTCGTCTCCTCGGACGAATCCATGACGGAGCTCCGCCACGGCGTGGCGGACATCGCCCTGATCACCCCTATTTATGAGCGCGGTGGGGAGCAACTCATCCGCGCCCAGTCCGGCTTCTACGCGGGCGTACAGACCATCGATCAACAGATCGCCTTGTACGAGTGCCTGTCCCGCGCCTTCCCTGCGATCCGCGATGAGCTCAAGGGGTTGCACGTGCTCGCCGTACAGGGCGGCGCGTTGCCAGGTGTGTTGACGCGCACGCGCCCCATACACACTCTCGCCGATCTCAAGGGCCTGCGCCTGCGCGCCCCCTCGGAGCTGCTCGGGGTACTCGAGGACCTCGGAGCGGCGCCCGTGAACATGCCGATGGACCAGGTGTACTCGCAGCTGGCAAAGGGGGTTCTCGATGGAGTCATCGCTCCGCCGGACACCTTGCGGGCCCTGCACTTCTCGGAAGTCGCCAGGTTTTACTGGCAGATCGCAATCCCTCGAGGCGCTTATCCGGCCCGCGCCATCTCCGAGCGGCGCTGGCGTACCCTCTCCCCTGCTGAGCAAGGGCTTCTCACCGCTTCGAAGCCAGTCTGGGAGGCCGCGATCGCGCAGCAGGTCGAATCGTCCGTGCGTGCAGGTATGCGCTTCGGTGCGCAGCACGGCGTAGTCTTCACCGCCGCATCTGCTGAAGAGCAGCGCAGATTCAACGCGCTCTACGAGCGTGACGAAGCGCGCAGTGCGCAGCGCTTGTCGCGCTATGGCATCGATGGGACCGCCGTCTTTCGTTACGCGCAGCAGCTGATCGGCAACAGCGAGGCGGCGGGCCAGTTGCAGTGCCCAGGGTGCGGGCAGGCGCCCGGTGTAAGCGCTTGCAACGATGCGGAAAAACGCTAGACTGATCGCAGGCGCGCTCCATCCTCAAATGCAAGTTACCCTCCTTCTGCGCTTGGCCCTCTTCAGTGGCGCCGCGGCTCTGCTGGCTGTGTGGCCGCTCCTGGACGTGAGTGCAGGAGGCCGGGCAGAGAGGCCCGCTCCAGAGGCTCCGCCGACCTGGTGGCAGCCCGACTCAAACCGGGTGTTTGCCGCTCGCGCCGACTACACGGATTCGACAGGTACCGTAAGCGTCCTTCACGTGGGAGGCGACGTCCAGACGCGCGGCCATCCCTTCTTCAGTGCTCTGGGTCCCAACGGCCGCGCCTGTGTGACCTGCCACCAACCCGCTGATGGCATGAGCGTGTCGGTGTCCACGATCAAGTCACGTTGGCGCGAGACCCGGGGGTCCGATCCCCTGTTTGCCGCTATCGATGGGTCCAATTGTCCCTCCCTGCCTCAGGAGCAGGCAGCTTCGCACTCGCTGCTGCTCGACCGGGGACTTTTTCGGATCGCGCGGCCGTGGCCACCGCGCACACCCGAGGGCGCTGCGGTGACACCTCAGTTCTCGATCGAGGTTGTGCATGATCCCACGGGCTGCAATCTCGACCCGCGCTGGGGCCTGCACAGTGCGCATCCCAGAGTGTCGGTGTTTCGTCGGCCTCGTCCGGTCGGCAATCTCGAGTACGCGACCCGCTACGGCTACATCTTCGAGCCCAAGAACGGGCTACCCCTGCCGATCGATCCGCGCACCGGCTTGCGCTACAGCGGCAACCTCCTCGCCGATCAGCGCGCACGAACTCTCGAAGAGCAAGCGCTGGATGCCCTCACCAGCCACCTTCAGGCGCAAGCGTCGCTGAGCGCGCCGGAGATGCAGAAGCTGGTCGGTTTCGAATCGCAGATCTACGTGGCGCAAAGCGCTGACCGGGTCGGTGGGTCACTCAGTGCCGCGGGCGCGCAAGGGGGGCCGGAGGCACTCGCCTCGGGAAAGCCCGCCGAGCTGCAGGGCCCGGGGCATCCCTCCTGGACCGAGTTCGATGCCTGGCAACACGACGCGGCCTCTACCGACCCCGGCCAGCGAGCCTTTCGCGCATCCGTGAGTCGGGGTATCGCGCTGTTTCGCAACCGTACGTTCCTCATCACGGATTCGGCGGGGCTGAACTCGATGAACTTTGGTAATCCCACCCGCGACAGCTGCGCGTTCTGCCACAACATGGCGCGCACGGGGATGGACGTCGCGCCCGGCCAGGTGGACCTCGGGACCACCAATGAACCGTACGCCGATCCGGCACCCGAGCTGCCCTTGTTCAAACTGACCTGCGCGAGCTCCTATCCGCCGCACCCTTTTCTGGGACGCGTCATCTACACCCATGATCCGGGCTTTGCCTTGACGACCGGCAGGTGCGTGGACATCGGCAAGATCACGATCCAGGACATGCGGGGACTGGCGGCGCGAGCACCCTATTTCTCCAACGGATCGGCCCGCACCCTGCGCGACATCATCGAGTATTACGATCGGCGCTACAGCATCGGGCTCACTGAGCAGGAGAAGCAGGATCTCACCAACCTGCTGAGCGTGCTGTGAACGCTCGACGAGCCGGGGCATTGTGGATACTGGCGGGGACCTTCGCGTCATCGGCCTGGGGCGCCACGACGGAGAAGGTGTTCGTCACCTGTCCGGTCTATCGAGATACGAATGCGGGGCGCAAGTCGGGGTGCTGGCTTGCCACCGATGAGGCCGTCGGTATTCGCTACGACATCTCCCTGAGCCGCACCAAGCCGCAGCGCGGGCACGAGGTACTCGTTGAGGCACGCCTTCCTTCCACCTCCTCCGCCAGCGCGGCGAGCTCGGCACAAAGCCCTTGTGGAGGACTTACTCTCGAACCGGTGGTGGTGTCGGTGCTCGATTCGCTGTGCCCGAGCTTCATGCTACCGGCCGAGAGCTATCCGGGGCGCCGCTTCCGCCTCGATCCCCGTCTGGTACTCGGAACGGCCGACGTACCGGAAACCCTGCCTCCGGGTCCCTATCCGCCCCGCACCTGGCATATCGAGTTCGCCTATCAGTCGGACTTTCTTCAGTATCAGTACAGCGAGGTGATCCTCGACGAGATTGGGCGGTACGTGCGGGCCAGCCACCCACGCAGAGTGGAGGTAACGGGCTATGCCGTCACACAGGCGCGGGAGGTGTCAGGGCATCGACTGGCAGAGCAGGCAAGTCTCGCCCAGGCACGCGCTGACATGGTTGCCCTGGCGCTCGAGCGCCTCGGAGCCTCTGAAGCGATCGTTAAGGTGAGCGCGCGCGAAAACCCCGAGCCGCTCAGCGCAGACGGGGAGCTTCTGGAGCCTTCGCGACGGCGGGTCGACATTCATCTTTCCTATTGAAGGTTGCGGGACGGGCTGAGGAGTCTGCTCGCGAGCCTCACGCCTGCACGAGCACCAACTCGTCGCCGTCCACTTCGAACCGAGTCGCAAAGCCGGCAGCTCGAGTACTGCTGTCCAGAAAATCCCTGACGCGCTCAAACTCGGAGTCGCTGGAGCTTAGTACGTGCGGGACGCTATCGTCATCGATCCACGCCGGACTGAACCGCGACTGAATCGTTCCCGACTCTCCCACGGTGAGACTCGCAAGACCGGTCCAGCGGGTATTCTCGGGTAACATGTAGTGGCGTGTCAGATCCCATTCAGGATGCAAGCTCATGAGATGGCGGAAGGATGGCGCCTGCAGAATGGCGCTGTCCCACACGTGCGGCTGCTCGATCGCGAAGTTGCCAAGACTGTAGTACACGGGCCTGCCGCGATAGACCTCCACCGCTTTCAGAAGGTGCGGATGATGGCCGAAGATCGCGTCGGCGCCCGCATCGATCAGCGCATGGGCCGTCTCGATCTGATAGTCCGCGAGCACACCCGGCACCATATGGATGCCCCAATGAAGGCAGACGAGCACCAGGTTCGCACGGACACGCGCGCTGCGAACGCATGCGCAAAGAGCAGCAAGATCCTCACGATCGGTGAAGGTGCGTATGCGCGGCGGAGTTCCGGGTTGATCGGGCTCGATCGGCTCGTAGAGAGTGTGGGCGCGCAGCGGGGCGCAACCCGGCTTGGACCCCTCGGCCGCATAGCCCTCCGGCAGGATGGAGCAGGCTCCCAGGACAGCGACCTGCAGCTGACCGACCTGACACCACACGGCTTGGCGCGCGTGCGGGAGGTCCTCACCTGCACCGCACACCTGCAGGCCGGCGGCCGTGACGTGCTCCAGCGTATCTGAGAAGGCCTCGTAACCGAAATCCAGGCAGTGATTGCTGGCGAAGGAAACGACATGAAATCCCGCTTCCTGGAGAGCCCCTGCCATCTGCACCGGAGCGCGCATCGCCAGCCTCGCGTTGCAGGCCTTGGCGCCCCGCATGCTGATCGGGGTTTCCAGCTGGGCGAGGCACAGATCGGCCTGCTGCAGCGCGCGCCGGCAGCCATCGAAAATGGAGGAGCAATGTGCCCGCCGGACCCCGACATCTCCGCATGCAAGCACTCGGATCATGAGGGGCTCGGCTCTTGGAGTGCCGTGGAAGCCAACGGCCGCAGGCAAACGACCAGCACCACCGCGAGCATCAATATGCCCCCGACCAGGGCTGTGGGTGCCCCGAAGCCGCCCCCTCGCGCGAGCGCGTAGCCCATGAGGTGGGGCATGACGAGCCCGCCGGAGCTGCCGGCGACATTGATCGCGACTGCCGCGACCGCGAACGTGCTCTGCGAGAGCATGCGCGTCGGCAGCGCCCAGAACGCCCCCTGCGCCGCGCCCACTCCGATGCCTGTGATCAGCAGTGCAATGAGTGCGAGCGTGCCCGGCCCGAGGCTCCACGCGCAACCGATCGCGAGCGCTGCGATAGCGGCCGGTAATGCGATGTGCCAGAAGCGCTCGCCGCTGCGGTCCGAGTGGGCTGAATTGAAATACATACCGGCCATCGCACCGAGCCAAGGCAGCGCGTTGACCCATCCCACCTGCACGGGGCCGAGTCCTGCGAAGTGTTTGATCGTCTGGGGCAGCCAGAACATGATCCCGTAGGCGCCCGAGAGCAGGCAGAACCACAGCAGTGAGGCGAGCCACACCAGAGGCTTGCGCAGCACCCTCCAGTCGTTGGTGGCACGCGAGCGCAGTCGGTGTGCGGCGTTCGCTTCGAGCCAGTGTCGCTCTGCGACGCTGAGCCAGCGGGCCTCGCCAGGCGTGTCCGGAAAATACAGCCACGCCGTGACACCGAGCACCAGCGCCGGCAACGCCTCGATCAGCAGCATCCAACGCCAGGCCCCCAAACCCCAGGGGGGCCGAACGCTCAGCAACCAGCCCGAGAGGGGACTGCCCATCACAATAGACAGCGGAATCGCGAGCATGGGCAGCGCGAACGTCGTGGCGCGTTGCCGTTCAGTCGCGAACTGACTCAAGTACAGCACAATCCCCGGTGCCAGACCGGCCTCAGCGAACCCGAGAGCCACGCGCAGCAGATAAAACTCCAGTGGGGTTCGAACCCAGGCGATACCCCCGGCACACGCCGCCCATGCCACTGCGCAGGTGGCAAGCCACCGGTGCATGCCCACACGCTGCAGCCACAGGACGCTCGGGTATTGACCGGCGAGGAAGCCGGCAAACAGGATGCCGGCCCCGAAGCCATATTCCCGGGGGCCCAACCCCAGCGCGTCGTTCATGCTCAGGGCCGCGAAGCTGATGTTGACACGGTCCAGTGAGCTCAGGAGCATGAACAGAATCGCAGGGACCCCGAGCCGCCAGTGCACCTTGCCGGCCACTTGCCTCTCCAGGCTCAACTCTCCTGCGCGCGACTTGCGTGCCTGCATCAATGTCGACATGATCGCGGGATGTCTGCGACCAAGAAGAAGACGGCACGGCCCTCCGGTCGCACGCGCACCGCGACTCGCGAGCGCTCACGCAATCCCGGAATCATGCTGAGCTCCACACTCGACGAGGTGGCGCAAGCTGCCAAGGTCTCCACGGCCACGGTGTCACGATACTTCAATGCGCCGCACATGCTTTCACCCCAAACCGCACTGCGAGTTCGCGAGGCAGTCCAGCAGCTCGGCTACGTCCCGAACCTGATGGCGGGCGCGCTCGCAACCAGCCGCACACGCCTGGTCGCGGCCGTCATTCCTGCAATTTCGCAGTCCATTTTTGCCAGCACCATCCAAGCTCTCAGCGATGCGATGGTTGAGCAGGGCTACAGTGTGCTGCTGGGCCTGACGGGACTGCATGACGAGAACGCCGAGCGACAGCTGTTGTCGATCATCGGGCGCCGCCCGGACGGCATCATCCTCACGGGAACGGCACTGGGACTGGAGACACGGCGGCTGCTGAAGAGCGCGGCTATCTCCACCATCGAAACCTGGGACCTGCCCCGCGATCCCATTGATCTCGTTGTCGGCTTCTCGCATGAGGCGGTGGGTCGCGCCCTTGCCGCGCATGCGCTGGACATTGGACGGCGCCGCGCACTCGTCGTCTCCGCCTCGGGAGTGCGGGCACGGGCACGCTCCAGCGGGTTCAGCAAGGCGATGCTCGAGCACGGTACACCCGAGCCGGTCGTGGCTTTCTACGACGGAGTCGCCAGGTACCGCCACGGGCGCAGCGCAGTCACCGACCATCTCTTGGCGGGGGGGCGCCCGGAGATCGTCGTGTGCTCTTCTGATTGGCACGCGCATGGCGCACTCGACGCGCTGCGCGCCCACGGAATGCGCGTGCCGGAGGACGTTGCCGTGGTCGGCTTTGGCGACCTGGATTTCGCCTCCGAGCTGGACCCGAGCCTCACGACTGTCAAGATCGACGGCCGACTCATCGGGCAGCAGTCGGCTGCGTTTCTTCTGCGCCGCGTGCAGCACCAGCGTATCCACGAGCCCGTCGTCGATGTCGGGTTCACCCTGATCCGTCGCGCGAGCAGCTGAGTTTCGGTAAAGTGCTGACACGCGCCGCAATGCCGTTGCTCCACGTTCGGCCAACTTTGTAAACGCTTTCATAGGGACTGTCAAACCCACCTGCAGCCTCGCATGCCCCACAACCTGAGCTTGCAGCTCGCAACGCGGAGTCTGTGTCTGGAGGCGGGCACCCTGCCGCGGCAGGCGCTGCATGCCGCCGAACGTGCCGTGCTCGATGGGATAGGCGTCATGCTCGCCGCGAGCGGTGCCAGCTCCGATGTCATACCCTTCCGTGAGTACGCGCTGGCGCGCGGCGGCAAGCCGGAAGCACGCATTCTCGGCTTCAACGACCCTGTAGCCGCCGATCAGGCGGCGTTCGTGAATGGCGCCATGGCACATGCCCTGGACTACGAGGACGCTTTCGATGCAGTGCCGCTGCACCCGAACGCTTCCTTGCTCCCGGCGGCCCTGGCGAGCGCGGAGCTGCATGGGTGCAGCGGTCGCGAATTCCTGGCCGCGGTGGTGCTGGGATGTGACCTGGTCTGCCGTCTCGGTCTGTCGCTGCGCCAGCGAATGGAGAGCTACGGCTGGTATCCGCCGCCCATTCTTGGCGCTTTCGGCGCGACCCTCGCGGCGGCGCGGATCGCAGGACTGACCCCGCGTCAACTGTGCGACGCCTGGTCGATGTTGCTCTGCCAGAACAGCTGCGCCGGCGAGATCAAATACAGTCCCGATGCCACGCTGCGCGCAGTGCGTGAGGCCTTCCCCGCCCAGGCGGCAGTCACCTGCGTGCAACTTGCAGCGCACGGCGTACGCGGATTCGATGCACCATTCGAAGGCAAGGCGGGCTTCTACCGGCTGTTCGCGGGGGGTGATTACGACGAGCAACCCTTGCTCGCCGGGATCGGAGAAGTCTTCTGGATCGAACAACTGAGTTTCAAACGATGGCCGACCTGCCGCGGCACCCATGCTTACATCGAGGCAGCGCAGGCCCTGCGACAGGCTGCACGGCTGGATCCGCAGCGCATCGAGTCTTTCCTCTGCATCGGGGGCGACATTCAACAGATGCTCGCCGAGCCCAGGCAGAGCAAGCGGGCGCCGCGCACGCTCATCGATGCGAAGTTCAGCCTGCCCTTCGTTGTCGCGATGGCGTTCACTCATCCGGAAATCGACCTGGAGAGTCTTTCCTCGCGCGCGCTCGCGGATGCGGCGGTGCTCGACCTGGCGGCACGTTCGGAGTTTCAACGAGACCCCTCCTGGGACGCCGAACATGCGGCCGGCGGGAAGCTCATTCTTCGCCTGCGCTCCGGGGAGACACTGCAGCACGAGGTGGCGCGCGCTTTCGGGGAGCCCAGCCGTCCGATCAGCGACGCCCTGCTGCGCGCAAAATTCGTCGATTGTGCGTCCCATGCCGCCATGCCGCTCACCCGGGAGCGCGCGCACTGTCTGGCCGAGCGCTTGCTGAATCTCGACAGGGAGGCGGCCGTTACGAACCTGTTGCGGCAGCTGTGATCGAGGATCCGAACGCGCTGCGAGGCGCTATTTCCTGTCGCTCGCCTTCATGGCATAATTTGCAAGCGCTTACATTGATCGCCCCGCGGCACCTGCCGTGCACCTGATGCCGCCACAGACGACGAAGTCCACCCCACTGCGTATCGGCTTCTCCATCGAAGCGCTCACGCTGCTGTACCTGTTGAGCTACGTGCCCTATGCCGTGCTCACGCGTTGGCTCGCCACTGTGCCGGACACCGCACTTCGGCGACCTTTGAGCGGTCTCGAGGTGTTGCCCGCGACGACCCTCATGAGTGGCGTGCTCACCTGTGCATTCGTCGCCGCAAACGGCTGGTGGCGGCAGGCGCACTGCGTGCGGCTCGGCAACAGGCTCTGGCCGCGTCCTACCCGGTGGACGGCCCTGTCGGGTATCGGAACCGCCCTGCTGTTGGTGACCGTACCGCTTTCGTTCACGTTCCACGACGCCAGCATTCCCTTCATGCAGCTTCTGATGCGCGGGGATGTTCTGCTCGTAGCACCCGCGGTGGATCTGCTGATCGGACGGCGTGTCCGCTGGTTCTCCTGGGTTGCTTTGGGCCTCGTCGCCGTAGGACTGGGGTCCACGATCAGCGCACGTGGCAGTCTGGCCTTGCCCCCTCTTGCGATCGTCACGGTCGTCCTCTACACGCTCGGTTATCTCATCCGGCTCCTGGTAATGAGCAAAGTCGCCAAGAGCGGCAGTGAACAATCAAAGCAGGGCTACTTCGTAGAGGAGAAGCTGGTGGCCATTCCGGTGGCGATTCTCGTGCTGGGTCTGTTATCGGCCTCGCGGTTCGGCTCGCAAGGCCATGACCTGTGGTTCGGATTCGTGGCTGTCTGGAGCGCGCACCAACTGCCTTACCTCGGGGTGCTTTCGGTGTTGCTCTTCGTGATCTCCGTATTTTCGCTCCTGATCCTCCTCGATCGTCGCGAGAACACGTTCTGCGTGCCTCTCGAGCGTTCGGCAAGCGTACTGGCAGGTGTCGCCGCGGCCTACCTGCTGGCGGCGATGGGCATCGCCCCTCCGCCGACTCACGCGGAGTTGACAGGAGCTGCGTTACTCGTCGCCGCCATTGTCCTGCTTTCGGTGGGACCGCGGTTGCAGACGCGGGGCGCCTTGCGTACCTGGCCATGAGCTCTCACAAGACCCGTCCCAGCGACTTCGATCCCCTTCAGCCGGAGACCTTCGACAGTCCTTACTCCGTGTATGAGCATCTTCGCGCCCATCATCCGCTCGCCTGGAGCACTGCCTGGGGCGGATTCTGGTCCCTCACCCGGCACGCGGACGTCGCGCGAGCGGCTGCCGACTATCGCACGTTCATCAACTCGGTACAGAACGTCGTGCCCAAAGTCGCGTTTACCGGACGGCGCCCGCCGCTGCACCTCGATCCCCCCGAGCACACCCCCTATCGTGCTGTACTGAATCCACTATTGAGCGAACGGCGAGTGGCTCGGCTCGAACCGGTCATTCGCCGCATCTGTGTCGAGCTGCTGCAGCCTATGATCGAACGCGGCCGCGGCAACCTCTGCGACGACTTCTCCAGCCGTCTTCCCGTGCATGTCTTCGCGGAATGGATGCAGATACCGCACGACATGGCCGAGCCCCTGCGTCGCGCCGGCCGCGCATTCAACGTCGCTGTACAGACCAACATCGAGCCTGTGGTCAAGGAGACGAGCCTGGCGCTGTACCGGATGGCCCGCGAGCTCATCGCGCTTCGCAAGCGTGAGCCGCTGGATCCGGAGCTGGACCCGACGAGCGCACTGCTCGCCGCTCGGCAGGAGGGCGAGCCTCTTGCGGACGATTTGATCGTCGGCTGTGTGCGTCAGGTCCTGGTCGTGGGAATCATCGCCCCAACCGTCGTGATCGGATCCATCGGAGTGCACCTGAGTCGCCATGCCGGCTTGCAGCGGGAGCTGCGGGCGCACCCGTCGCTCATTCCCGCCGCACTCGAGGAATTTCTGCGTTTATACACTCCGTACCGCGGCTTTGCGCGCACGGCCAATCGCGACATGCAGCTGCACGGTTGCCCCGTCAAAAAGGGCGAGCCGATCGCACTGATGTACGCGTCTGCGAATCGCGATGAGGAGGTCTTCGAGCGGCCCGATCAGTTCGTCCTGAACCGGCCGAACATCGCTCAGAGTCTGGCCTTCGGTCGAGGCCCGCATCACTGCCCGGGGGCTGCGCTGGCTCGTCTGCAACTGTGCATCGCCCTCGAAGAGCTCCTCGCTCGCACGAGCCACTTCGAGGTTGCAGGTCCCATCGTACCCACTCGCATGCCGGAGATTGGCGTTCTTTCAGTAGAGATGAAGCTGGATCCGCGACGCTCGCCGGCCCTCGATTCCAGGACGCAGCCCGATCCGTGAGGGTGGCGCCTTTCCAGGCACCGCCCTCCCGTGCTTGCGACATGGCATAGCAACCAGGACGGAAGGCGCGGTGGAATTCAGGGGATCTCTACAGCCGGGTAACGCTCCACGTATGCTTCGCCATTGCAGCCGTAGTAGGCTACCGTGCGCTCGCCGAAGTCCACGTCATAGCGCACGACTCCGGCACGCCAGGACGCCGAGAGAAATTCCGGAAACGTGCTCTCTCCGGCCTGATCTCTGCGCAGCGCTGCGATGAGCGCCTCCTGATCGAAGGGCGGCACATCGGCGGCGCCCGTCAGCAACGGCGTACCCTGCATCACCACCGGACCCGACTCCGTTATGTACAGGCTTTCACAGGCCGGCAGGAACCAGAGGTTGCGCGTCACACCGGCGCTTCGCAGCGCCTCGGCCAGGTAGGGAAATCCACCCACCTTGGGGCGGATTGCAACGGCCCGCTGTTGGGCGGCATGCAGGTTCTCTGTCGCTCTGCTCATGATGGCTGTCCTGAGAGGGTTGGGGCGCAATCTGCGTCAGTCGACCGGGATGCGGGTCATTCCGTGGGCTTCGGCCAGTCTTCGCAATAGCCGTTGAAGAGAGGCTTGCTCGCCTGGAGCCAGGGCGGAGAAGAAGTGTCTATCATTGCTGTCCGCGATCTCGGTGAGACCCGGCAGAGTCCGCCGGGCGTGCGCTGTCAGGGACAACAACTGGACACGGCTGTCCCGAGGACTCGTCGTGCGGGCGATGAGTCTCTTGCGCTCGAGTTTGTCCAAAACCTTCGATATCGCTCCTCGGGTCATGCCCATGGCGGCGGCCAGTTTGGCGGGTGTGGCCGCTTCGCTGGATGACATCTGATTCAACGCGACCCACTCTGCAACCGAGACCTGGCGTGCGTGCAGGGACCGGGCGAAGGCGCCGGACACCTCATTGGAGACGAGCCGCAACCAATACCCGAGATGTACTTCCAAGGTCGCATCCGGCGGGCGGGCGCCTCCCGTTCTCTTCGATAATGATTCCATGGAAACTATTATAGTTTCCATGGAATCTAAATGTCAATGCAGATGCGTCAATGGGCTGCCTCGGGAAGGCTTTGCCAACTTCGAGGCGCCCATGGTTCGAGAGCTTGCTTCGGCCGATGCGGCCTTGCGTGGCCCCCGGGATCACCAGGCGCCCTTGCCAGCGACGGACTTGCTCCGTTCGAGCCTACGCAGGCCTCGAGAATCACAGAAGGCTGTATTTCAGGGCTTTATGCCGCGCCGGGTCGAATGATGGCAGCTACACCCCTCCCTGGTCGCCGTTGCGCTGCAGCGCTGACCAACCTGCGCAGCCCCGGAAAACGCCTCGGACCACCGGTCTTGACGCCTCCGCGCCCAGCATCGAGACTTCAAGGCCTCGAGCTCGGTTTCATCACCCTGACAACACCGGGGGTGATCGGCGATGCGAAATCCGACCACACTCTCGCTCATCGCACTCGCGGCTCTCTTGTCAGCCTGTGCGATTCCGCATGGCTCTCAGCCGGTCGCGGCCGCGCAGCAGCAAATCACCGTGCTGTACGATGCTTTCGGGCAAGTCAAGGGGCTGCAGAAGGATTGGGGCTATTCGGCTCTGGTTGAGTTCGGTGGTCAGCGAATCCTGTTCGACACGGGCGACAACCCGGACATCCTCGCCGCCAATGCGAAGGCGCTCGGAGTCGATCTGTCCCGCCTGGATTTCGTCGTCATCTCGCATCGGCATGGCGATCACATGGGCGGCATGGAATACCTGCTGAAGCTCAATCCGCACGTGCGGATCTACGCCCCCAAGGAGAACTTCGGTGTTTTTGGCGCTTCCTTGCCGAGCACGTTCTATCGCAAGGACGAACAGCTACCCTCCCACATGCGCTACTACGATGGCCGCCCGCCGGAAACAATGGTGTTCGGCAGCGCCTGGCCTCGCGCCAACTTCGAGCTGATCGATCAGACGAAGGAGATCGCGCCCGGGATCACGCTGATCGCACTCGTATCGGACAAGCCGACGACCCTCGAGCTGAAGGAGCTCACGCTGGCGATCCGGACGCCGGATGGCCTGGTGCTCGTGGTCGGCTGCTCGCATCCTGGCCTGGACAAAATCATCGAGGCCGCTCGCGCAATCGACCCGCACATCCACCTGATCGCGGGCGGCTTCCACCTGGTCGTGGCACAAGACCCGGCCATAGCCCAAGTCGTCACACTGTTGCGTGACACCGCCAAGGTCGATTACATCGCCCCAGGGCATTGCACCGGTGAGCCGAGCTTCGCGGCGTTGCAGCGGGCATTCGGCGATCATTACCTGTATGCCGGCCTGGGTGCCGTGCTGTCACTGGGCGCACGGCCGCATCCGCTGGCGGTGGCTCTCAGGCGTCCCATTGCCTTCGACTCGGAGGACCGTACGACCTACCAGATCCTGTTTGCGCGCTCGGACGACGGGCGATCCGACGACAGTACGTTTTTCGCGTCCTCCGTCAGTAAGACTCCGCGATCGGACGAGTAGCACGCGCTGGCTCATCAGGCTGGGTGCGTAGTGCCGCTGGGCGCGCTGCACTCCCACGAACCGCCGCCGGCAGCCTCCTTGCGCACTCCCCCCAGCTCGACAACGCGCAGTCCTTACCTGCGAGCCGCTACGCCATGGCTGCAGCCGTTCCTGCCTTGCCCTTGTCAATGCAACCCCAGACGGTGAAGCCGATGAAGGCAGCAAGCGCGACCAACGGCACGGCGAGATTGAGCTGAACACCAAAGTCGAGTAGGTGAGCCCAAATCGCCATGGCGACGACCGTCAGGCCCGCCGGCACAATCAGCGGCCATCCGCTATGTCCCATGTCGTGCAGACGCCGGGTATACAGGACGACGGCGGGGTACAACAGTACCAATACCATCCAAGAGTTCCATGGGCCTGGACCCGAATGCGTGTAGTCCCACACGGCAATCGCCAGCGGGATCACTGCGGCCATGAAGTGTTTGCGCGAGGTACGGCCATTTGAAGACACGTACAGCGAGTCGAAGGTCGGGGCTCGCTCAGATTCTCCGAGCGTCAGAACACGACGCTGCAATGCATCCCGGTAGTAGCCGAAATAGGCCAGCATCAGCAGGCCGTTCAGGGCAAAGGCCGCGAGTGCCAGGAATAGCGGCAGAGGCTCATGTTCCAGCAGCGCCCAGAACAGCGCACACAGCGAAGTCGGCATTACAACGCACAGCGCAGCCGGGGCGAATACGCCAGTCAATATGAAGGCGCCCGTGATCAGTTGAATCAGCATCGCAACGCTCATGAGGCCGGAATGCACAAAGGATCCCATCAGCTCAGCTGCAATCGGTTCGTGGCCTGTCGGCATTGTCCAAAGTCCGAAGAACAGGTAATTGGCGCCGTTGAGCAACATCCAGACGCCAAAAATGATGCGACCGGCCAGGACCAACTGCTGCAGGCCAGGACTCGCTGCAGCCTTCACAGTGCCATCCGCGCCAATGGGCAGCGGCTTCGGGCGCAGCGTAAACATCGCGCGGTAGCAGCCGAAGAAGGCCACACACAGAAAAATATTGCTGACAAGCACTTTGCCACCGGCGATCACCGATCCCATGTTGTAATGCGCCAGTGGTGCATCCCACCAGATTACGTTGAACACGACAGTCATACACACGAGAAGCATGAGCGGAGCGTAGAAGCCGAACAGGACAGCAATTCCGGTCAACAGCTCCACGGCTTTCACGGCATCAAACAGATGGCTGTGCAGAAATGCAAACAGCGTCTCATGCTGCAAAGGAATGGTGGTGAAATATCCCGGCTGCGGAAATATATGAACAAAGTGCTCAAGACCCATCGGAATCATCCAGGCCGGGTACCA
>Ga0134125_10000855_pt1 | contig 39430 bp, 33 predicted proteins | sample KB31751_FD_96464 | JGI IMG/M metagenome (GOLD analysis project Ga0134125, IMG submission 96464) | Terrestrial soil microbial communities with excess Nitrogen fertilizer from Kellogg Biological Station, Michigan, USA - KB3-175-1 | ecosystem: Environmental > Terrestrial > Soil > Unclassified ...
GGCGCATGGCACCAGTCTAGTAAATCGAGGGAGCGCGCCCCCCTCAGTTTCCGCTCGGTACTTTCTCCATGTGATCCACCACCAGCAGATCACGTGGCAGCTTCCGCGCATCGAGCGCCAGCCCCAGCTTCGTGATCGAACTCCGCAGCATCGATCCCGAAGGATCGGACGCGACCGCCATGCCGCCCTTCGCGTCTCCCCCGCCGCCCGGTCCCCCGATCGGCAGAAAACTCAGCGACGTTTTGATCACCCCCAGCGCCTCGAACTCCGAAAGCTCCACCGCCACGTCATAGCCGCCTTTGAGATTGGTCATATCGACCACCGGCTTGTCCAGCACGCCCACCGACAAGAGCGCCGCGAATGACTTCATTGTCAGGCCGGAACTTTCGAAGCGTATGCGCGATGGCCCGGAGCCGTTCGAAGGAACCGGCTTCGCCCAGAGCCTTCCCTCAATCTCCTTCCCTGGCATTTCCAGGAGAAACCCTTTCGGGCTACGGGTTAACGTCACCGCGCCTTCCAACGAAGGGATTGACATCGTCGGCGCCGGTTTCCCATCCGGACCCGTGGAAACATCGGTCGTGTCTGGCGCAGAGGCGGTCATTTTCGGACCGTCTTTTCCCACCACCAGCGCATACACCGGCTGGTCCTTGCTCTCGTGATGGGTCTTCAGGCCGAAGCGATCTTCGAGCAGCACCTGCAGCATCTCCGGCACCTTATCCTGCGAGACGCCGTTCGGGATGGTCGCCTGAATATCGAACAGCGTGTTTTTCAGCCAGTCCGGCGCGCTCACCTGATCAGGCCGAAGCCCGTACGCATCGCAGATCAGAGTCAGCAGAGGCGTGGTTCCGATATCCACACGGTGGGCGTCCACCCGGATTCCGAAATGTCCGCCGCCACGGAGAGTTTGCGGGTCGATTACCGCAGGCCGAATCGTAGCCACCTCAAACGCCGGGCGCGCCGGCGCCTGGGCAAACATCGTCATCGCTGCAACTGCGGCCAGAACCGCCAACCGTGCTTTCATGAAGCCTCCGTCCAGCGAAGACCGCCGGCAGGCGTCATTATTACGGTTCGGAAATCGGCGAACTCTATCTCCCACCGTTTCAGCAATTTGTTCGAATATAGACCAAACTCCCCCACAGTCCCATGCTAACCTCTCCGCGGATTGGCTTTTTTTCTCCGCTACCCGGCTGATTCCATTTGGGTTGGGCGGGGAATTGCGTTCGTTTCTTCGAATGATCTCAATCGCACCGAAAGGCTGGACATTGTCGGACCATATCAATACAATAAAGTCGATCTTTTCTATGCAATCCCCAACGCGGAACCGCTTCCACATTACCCGCTTCCACATCAAGCAAAGAGGCCGGGTCATCGCCGCGCTTGCCGCCTGCGGGATCGCCTTCACCGCCGTCGGTGGAAACATGCGCGGCGCCAGCACCTCCACAAGCCCGCATCCGCATCCGGCTGCCGCGTCTGCGACTCCTGATCTTTTCGCGCAGTTCTGCTTCCCGTGTCACAGCGGCAACACCCCCCAGGCCGGTATCGACATCGAAAAGCTCGCCACCAATAAAATCTCTGTCGGTCAGGGTTTCCAGACGTGGACCCGCATCGCCGCAGCCCTCGAAGGCCACGTCATGCCGCCTTCGATCATGCCGCAGCCGGAAGAAAAAGACCGGGCCGCCGCCGCCGCCTGGATCCATTCGCAGCTGGATAATTACGCGAAGAAGCATGACGGCGATCCCGGCAAAGTCACTGTGCGCCGCCTCACCAGCGGTGAATACGCATACTCGATTTACGATCTGACCGGCGTCAACATGGATACCGGTATCGACGCCTCCAGCGATTCGGTCGGCGGCGAAGGCTTCTCCAATTTTGGCGACGTGCAGTTCATGCAGGACGCCAATCTCGAACACTACCTGGACGCCGCGAAAATCGTGGCCGACCACGCCGTCATCGGCGCCGGCCCGCTGCAGTTCTTTCAGGACCCCGGCAAGACCGGCTTCGAATACTCCGGCATTACCCGCGTGAAGGCCATCTATGAGAAATACGGCTTCCGCACGGTGTCGGGTGAAGGCGGCTATCAGTACGGCATTGACAAATACGGCAAAGCGCTCTACGGTGCCTGGGAATACGCGAACCGCGCCGCGCTCCGCGAGCCTACCGCCACGATGAAAGCCATTGCCGATCGGGAAGGCATTGAGGTTCGCTTCCTCCAGCACATCCTTCAGGTCATGAACCGGCCCGATCTGACTTATCCCGCTTCAGACATGGCGGAGCGCTGGCACAAGATCCCGAAAGCGGTGGCCGGCGGCGACATCAAAGCCGAAGAAGCCGCCGCTCGCACCCAGGCGATCGAGCTCCAGACGGCGCTGCTCAACTGGCCCGGCTGGCTCTTTGGACGTGGCGACAAAGCTCAGGGCGGCGCGGGCGATGAAAGCCCTCTTATCTTTAATGACAAGTCCCTCAAAGCTGACGCCGAGCACCACTTCAACTTCGCCCATCGCGGGGGCTTCGGCGCGCGCGGCGCGACGCCTGGCACCGGCCCCGTGAAAATCTATCTCAACGTCGCTTCCGTGAATCCCGCCGCGAAAGGGCAGGGAGCCATCATCTGGAAGGATGCCACTATCGCGTTCACTCCGCCTGGAGCCGGGCCTGGATTCGGTCGCGGACCTGCCGGTGGCGGACGCGGCGCATCGGGCGGAGGACGTGGTGCTTCCGGCGCGGTTGCGAAACCCGTTGTCGCCGCCGCCGGAGGCGCGAGTGGTGGTGGACGTGGACGTGGCCGCGGTCCGGCGCTGCCGCGAGTTTCCCTCCGCTCGATCGTGAGCGCGGAAACCGCAAAGCAGCTCGGCTTCGGCAAGAGTATCGACGGCAGCCAGATCGGCCCCGACGATTTCTCCTCCGACGGTTCCATTTCGTTCGAAGTCCCCGCGCCTCCCGGCGTTACCTCCTGGAATATCCAGCTCGATGCCGTCCTCGGCTCCGAGCGTAATCACGTTTACCGCGTCACGATCGCCGACAGCCCGACGCCCCGCGGCATTCCCACCCGTGGTCTGGTTGGCGATATGTCGAGCGCCGGGTACAAGGCCTTTCATGACGGTGTGATGGAATACTCCCGCATCCTGCCGCCGAACTCCAACGATCAGCCGACCCCCGCGGACAAAGACCCCGCGCCCGAGCCGTTCGACCCCACCTACAACGTTCCTGAACACGACGATTACGTCCTCTGGGTCAAATACATTCGCGACGATCACTTCGTCCGGGAATATCTCCTTACCGATCAGAAGCGGAAGGAGCTGAACGAAGCCTGGAATGATGTCTTCGCCGCATTCCCGTACCACGACAACTACCTGCGCCTTCTCGCCCAGCACTATAAGTACGATCTGCAGGGCAAGAAGATGGCCGACATGACGCCCGCCAACATGGCGCAACTGCCCGAGGAAATGCGCAAATACGTCGCCCCGCTCCGCAAGCAGTGGGAAGAGATGAAGGCCGCGCAGGCCGCCGCGCAGCCGCATCACATCGAAGATGTCATTCAGTTCGCCGCCAAAGCCTGGCGCCGTCCGCTCACGCCGGCTGAAAAGCAGAGTCTCCGCGCGTTCTACACCAAAGCCCTCGCGGCAGATCCCGATCATGACCACGTCAAAGCCATTCGCGCCGTAATTGCCCGCGTGCTCGTCGCTCCGCAGTTCCTCTATAAGGTGGAGCTCACATCGCAGACCGCTGCCGCGCATCCGCTTTCCAACTGGGAAATGGCGAGCCGCCTGAGTTACTTCCTCTGGTCCTCCATCCCGGATGACGAGCTGCGCCGCGCCGCGGCTGCCGGCGAGCTGACCACCACCGCCGGTCTGCGTAAGCAGGTGAAGCGCATGCTCGCCGATGAGAAAGCCCGCCGCATGTCCACCGAATTTTTCGGCCAGTGGTTCGGCTTCTATCATTTCGATAAATTCAAGGGCGTCGATACCGGCCGCTATCCCGAATTCACGGAGGAAATCAAATCGTCGATGTACGACGAAGCCGTTTCCTTCTTCGAACACATCATTCGCGCGAACCGGCCCGTCAGTGACATTCTCTATGCCGATTACGACTATCTGAACAAGCCGCTGGCGAAGTATTACGGCATTAAGGCGGATGTGAAATCCGATGATGATGTCGAACTGGTGGAGGGCGTCAATGCGCTCAATCGCGGCGGAGTGCTTCGCCTCGGCGCGGTTCTCACGACGACCTCGGCCCCCCTGCGCACCAGTCCGGTGAAGCGCGGCGACTGGGTGCTGCGCCGTGTTCTCGGCACGCCGACTCCTCCTCCTCCTCCCGATGCCGGTTCGATCCCGAACGATCCCAAGCTGTTCGGCGGTCTCTCCGTGCGCGACCGGCTTGCACAGCATAAACGCAACGCCACCTGCGCCACTTGCCACACCCGCATCGATCCCATGGGCTTCCCGCTCGAACATTTCGATTCCACTGGCCGCTGGCGCGAGGTTTACCCCGACGGCAAGCCGATTGACGATCGCGGTGAAATGCTCGATAAGTCGATCATCCCCGGCGTGCAGGGTCTGCTCACTTACCTCAAGAGCCAGGACAACAAAGTGGAGCTGACTCTTTCTCACAAGCTGATCGGCTACGCTTTGGGCCGCACCGTGCAGGGCTCCGATCAGGTGCTGGTGGACAAGATGGTGGCCGCCGGATCGAAGGCCACGATGAACGATCTCGTCGGTATGGTGGTGACGAGCGCTCAGTTCCGCAATGCTGCTCCGAATACGCCGTCCGCGCCCGCCGCGGCGGCAAAACCTCCCCTCAATACGGCCGAATTACAGCCGAAAAACTCTGATAAAGTAGGTACACCGTGAAGAAAACAGCCGAGCGCCGGGAAAGAGATTTCGAACAAACGCAGAAGCGCAGCGGAAAATCGCGGCGCTATTTTCTCCGTGGCGCGGGTATCGCGCTCGCTCTCCCGTGGATGGAGTCGCTGGCCAAAGCGCAGGATGCGAAAGCCGCGGTCAGCGCGGCCTCGAACAAGCCGCCGACACGCTTCGCCTGTGTGTACTTCTCGAATGGCGTTCAGCCCCCGAACTGGTGGGCAAAGGGCAGTGGTAAAGACATGGAATTCGGCCCTGCCGGCGCGCCGCTCAACGGCCATGGCGAAGACCTGAATTTCATCCGCGGTCTTTATAACGAGGCCGCGTTCCGCGCAACGAGCCCCCATCTCGGCAAGTGCCCCAACATGCTCTCGGGCGCGCACGTCAGCATGGACCCGCAGGTCATCCGCTGCGGCACCACGTTCGATCAGATTCTCGCGCAGCAGCTTGGCAACAACACGCTGATTCCGAGTCTGGCGCTCGGCATCGAGCCGAACGAGCTGCGTCTCGAAGACGGCCTCTCCATGATTTACGGCTCGGCCATCTCCTGGGCGTCACCCACCAAGCCGATTACCAAGGAAATTTATCCCGCCCGCGCCTTCGATCAACTGGTGGGCGATGGCAGCAGCCGCCGGCTCGATCGCAGCATCCTCGATGAGCTTATGGGCCAGGCGAATTCGCTCAAGCCGAAAATCAGCAACGGCGATAAGGTCAAGCTCAACGAATATCTGGAGTCGGTCCGCGACATCGAAGTGCGGCTCGACCGTTCCGCCAGGCGCGGCACGCTCGAAGGCTGGCGGCCTTCCATCGACAAGCCCAATATGGAACGCCCCGCCGACGAAATCCCGCAGGTCATTCCCGATCACATGAAGCTCATGATGGATCTGATGGTGCTCGCATTCCAGATGGATAAGACGCGCATCATGACCATCATGCTGAACAACGACCTGTCGCAGATGAACATGAAGTTCCTCGAAGGCGTGCACGGGGCGCTGCATCTCGATCTCACGCACAACGGCCACGTGCCGGCTCTCGAAGCGATGTATCTCAAGACGAACCAGTACCACATGAGCGAGTTCATGTACCTGAAGGATCGCCTGAAGAGCATCGACGAAGGCGGCAGTTCGATTCTCGACAGCTCGATCCTGCTGATGATGTCGAGCCTCTACGATGGCGACAAGCACGGCGGCGATCAGATGCCGATCATCCAGGCAGGCCGCGGCGGTGGTATCAAAACGGGCCGCATCCTCGACTATCTGGATAAGGGCGACGACAACCGGCGCGCCTGCAGCCTCTATCTTTCGATCATGGATCGCATGGGCGTTCAGCTCGATAATTTCGGTGACACCGATAAGCGCCTGACCGATCTCTAGTGCTCGACAATCTCGTCATTGTCGCCTACTTCCTGGCGGTCTTTGGGATAGGCATCTACTATTCCCGGCGCCCGAAAGAGACGGCAAGCGAGTACTTTCTCGCGGGTAACAGCATTGGCTGGTTCGCGGTCGGCGCCTCGCTGTTTTCCACCAACATTTCGAGCGAACATTTCATTGGACTCGCCGGTTCCGGCGCGTCGAGCGGCCTCGCGGTCGGTTGTTACGAATGGTCGGCGAGCTTCTGCCTGTTCCTGCTCGGCTGGCTGTTCGTCCCGCATTACCTGAAGGCCAAAGTGTTCACGATGCCGGAGTTCCTGTCGCGCCGCTTTGACGAGCGCTGCCGCTGGTATCTGACCGTCGTCTCTCTGATTGCTTACGTCTTCACCAAGATTTCCGTGCACCTGTTTGCGGGCGCCATTCTGATGCGCTCGGTGCTCGGCTGGGATTACCTGACGACTTCGATTCTGCTCGTTGTCGCGACCGGCATCTACACGATCACCGGAGGCCTCAAGGCCGTCATCTATACCGATCTGTTCCAGTCTTTCGTGCTGATCACCGGCGCGGTAGTTCTGAGCGCCGTCGGGCTTTATCACGTGGGCGGCTTCACCGGGCTGCGCGCCGCGCTGCCGCCGGATTTCTTCCACATGATCAAGCCGGCGAGCGATCCGACCTATCCATGGGTCGGCACGATTTTCGGCACGATGATTCTCGGTACCTGGTATTGGTGTACCGATCAGTCAATTGTCCAGAAGACGCTCAGCGCGAACGGCCTCGAAAACGCCCGCAAAGGCGCCTTCTTCTGCGCCACCCTGAAGATTCTGCCGGTATTTATCCTCGTGCTGCCTGGGCTGATCGCGAAGGCGCTTTATCCAAACGTGGTGAACGGCGATAACGCTTATCCGACGCTGGTGCTTCGCCTGCTCCCGAAGGGGCTGGTGGGGCTGATGGTGGCGGCGCTGCTCGCCGCGCTGATGTCCGCGATGAGTTCGGTGCTGAATTCCTGCTCCACCCTGATCACGATGGATATCTTCCGCAAGACTCACCCGCACGCAAGCCAGAAGCGTCTGGTTTATATAGGACGCGTGGCGACGGGCGTCATCGTGGTGGTCAGCATCCTCTGGGTGCCGCTGATCAAATACCTCAGCAACGAGATCTACCAGTATCTGCAGAGTGTCCAGGCCTACATCGGGGCGCCGATTACCGCGGTGTTCCTCGTGGGCGTGCTCTGGAAGCGTGCCACCGCCCGCGCGGCGTTTACGACGCTGATCACAGGCGGCCTGATGGGCGCGATTCGTTTCCTGATGGACGTCATGCACGATGCCATGAAGATGGATCTGGGCATCTGGAACAATCTTGTAAAGTTCAGCTTTCTGAACTTCAGCGTCTGCGTGTTCGCTTTCTGCGTTCTGCTGATGGTGGTGATGAGCCTCATGGAACCCCAGCGCACCGCCGAAGCCGAAGAGAAGTTAACCCTGCATTGGGGCGGACACGGCGAACGAATCTTCGACCGCATCGACGTCGCCTGGACCGGCCTCGTCGGCGCCTTCCTCGTTGGCCTCTGGGTCCACTTCAGCTAGGTTTTGTTGGGTGGGCTCCCGGCCCGCCGCCGGCCCCAGTCAGCGCTGTTCATGAATCGCAAAACTCTATCTGGAGCGATATCAGCACCCTGCGCCTAACCAATGCCGCCGCGCTTTTCCCGGTGTGCTCTGATGGAAATCGCCAGGCCAGTTCTTTGCCGCGTGAATTCTCCGCAGGCGCAGACGGATGCCGCTGCCTCCCCTGGGCGGGTCCGGGTGATCTTTCTCAACTGAATATATTTTCTTTGGTGCAGTGCGGATCCGGCGGCCCAGCACTCCACGCGCAAGCGGCCCGGCGCGCATCTTACGGCAGAATGCCGGGCGCGTGGAGGACGGAGGGGATGCTCATCAACTCCCAACAGCTAACCGCATTTTCATGCGCAGGGGTGGCCCGGCACGCAGAGCCATCAAAAGTTGACAACCGAGAAATCAACCCACCAGAAAAACCGCCGTCTGCGCCCACAAATTCGGCAGCCAACTCACCCGGTTCCGTCCCGAAAGAAAATACCGCCGTTCAATCGGAACATGATTCTTCCGGCACAAATCCTCGAAATCATTGATCGAAAGGAAATGAATGTTCGGAGAATCGTACCAGTCGTACGGAAACAGCTCTGTCTTCGGAGCCTGCCCTGAAAACAGCATCGCTGACCGCACCCGCCAGTGCCCGAAATTCGGGAAAGAGATAATCGCCTTCCGCCCCACCCGCAGCATCTCCGTCAGCACCCGCAACGGCGCACGCGTTTCCTGCAGGGTCTGGCTGAGAATCACGTAATCGAAAGCCTTGTCCGGATAATCGGCCAGGCCCTCGTCAATATCCCCCTGATATGCCGAAACCCCGCGCGCGATCGCCTTCCGCACATTGGTCGCCTCGATCTCAACCCCGCGCGCCATCACTTTTTTATCGGCTATCAGCCAGGCCAGCAGTTCGCCTTCGCCGCAGCCAAGATCGAGCACGCGCGTTCCGGGCTGAATAATCTCCGCGATGACCTTGAAATCCGGACGCGCTTCGAGCGAAGCCGAACTGGTCACGCCGCCGCCTCCACCACCCGCGATGTGCTTTCGAGGAAACCCCGCACCAGATCGGTTTGCTCGGCAACGTCCACCAGAAACGCATCGTGCCCGTAGTTCGAACGCAGATCGCAATACGCCACGTCGCCATTCACGCGGCGCAGCACGCGCGCGATTTCCTGCGACTGATAACTCGGGTACAGCCAGTCCGAAGTAAAGCTGATCACGAGAAAGCGCGTGGTCAGCGATCCGAACGCATCCACCAGACGGCCCGTGCCGTTGGTCAGGTCGAAGTAATCCTCGGCCTTCGTGATGTAGAGATACGAATTCGCGTCGAACCGCGTGACGAACTGCGACCCGCGATAGCGCAGATAGCTCTCCACCTCAAAATCCACTCCGAAGTCGAAGCCGAGCTTGTCTTTCTCGCGCAGACGGCGGCCGAATTTCTCACGCATCGAATCGTCACTCATGTAGGTGATGTGCCCAACCATGCGCGCCACCGAGAGCCCGCGCCCCGGCGGCTTCGTGTCGTAGTAATCGCCCTTGTTCCAGTCGGGGTCCGCCATGATCGCCTGGCGGCCTACTTCGTTGAATGCAATCTGCTGGGCGCTGTGCCGCCACGTCGTTGCAACAGGAATGGCGGAGCGCACCATGTCCGGATAGTTCACGGCCCATTCGAGCGCCTGCATGCCACCCATCGATCCGCCCGCCACGGAGAGCAGACATTTGATGCCGAGCGAATCGATCAGCATCTTCTGCAGCCGCACCATGTCGCGAATCGTGATGACCGGAAAGCCCATCGCGTACGGCTTGCCTGTCGCGGGATTCGTGGAAGCCGGGCCCGTCGTCCCCTGGCATCCGCCCAGTACATTGCTGCAGATGATGAAGTAACGGTCCGTGTCGAAGGCCTTGCCAGGGCCGATCATGTTGTCCCACCAGCCGGGTTTGCCTTCGTGACTGACGCCGGCGGCATGGGCGTCACCGGTGAAGGCGTGGCAGATGAGAATGGCATTGCTGCCCTCGCCATTCAGGTGTCCATAGGTCTCGTAAGCGATATCGACGGGGCTCAGCGACGCGCCGCAATCGAGCGCAATGCTGTCAAAACTCGCTATCTTCGTCTCAACAACCATCTCGGGCAACCTCATGGTAGCAGGGGAGCGGGAATAAGCTGGAATTTGAGTATTCGTCTCGTCCTGGCGTTTGCCGCGGCCCTCGCGCTTGCCGCCGCTCCGGTGTGGCACGAAGCCACGCCCGGCTACCACTACCAGTTTCCCAGGGATCACTTCGAGCATCAAGACTTCCGCACTGAGTGGTGGTATTACACCGGTAATGTGGTGGACGCACACGGTAAACGGTTCGGTTTCGAGCTGGTTTTCTTCCGTCAGGGAGAACTGCCCAACAATCCTAACCCCTCTGTCTGGGCCATCACGGATCTGTATCTGGCCCATGCGGCCCTCACCGATATCGACGGAAAGCGCTTCTGGTACGAGGAACGTCCCAACCGGCAGGGACCAGGGATTGCCGGCGCATCGTTTGAGAAGCGGCGGTTCTGGAACGGCAATTGGCAGGCACAGTGGAACGGTGATCACCAGGAGCTCGATGCGATTGCCGACGACTTCCGTTTCCATCTCGATCTCAAGCCGGTGAAGCCGCCCGTGATTAACGGCGAGAAGGGCCTGAGCGTGAAGGCGGATGGGCCCGGTCGCGCTTCTTACTACGTCTCATTTCCGCGCCTGGCGGTGAATGGAAAAATTCGCGTCGGCACGGATGAGCACGCAGTCACCGGACAAGCCTGGATGGACCACGAATGGTTCACGGAACAGCTTTCGTCAGACCAGCAGGGATGGGACTGGTTCAGCGTCCAGTTCGACAACAACACCGAGCTGATGCTGTTCGATCTGCGCCGGAAGGACGGCTCGCTCGACGCGCACTCATCCGGAACATTCGTCGATGTATCCGGTCACGCGCGCCACCTGAAGCAGAGCGATTTCACGCTCACGCCGCTGCGGAAGTTCGGAAAGTATCCCGTCGAATGGCGCATCGAAATCCCATCGTTGAAGGTGAATGTAACTTGCCGCGCGGCTCTCGATAACCAGGAACTCCGCAGCAAAAATGGTGGGCCGAATTACTGGGAAGGCGCCGTGACCTATGACGGCACGAACCACGGCGTGGGCTACCTGGAGATGACCGGCTACGAAGGCGCCGTTCACTTCTGAATTAAAATGAACTCATGGCAAGCCACGTAGCATCCGTCACGGAATTCAAGGCGAAATGCCTTGCGCTGCTGGAGGATGTGTCGACCAAAGGTGACACGATCACCGTGACTAAGCGCGGTAAGCCCCTGGCGACAGTCAGCCCCGCACCGCCGCCACATAAATCTTTGAAGGGGGCCAACTGAAGATCACGGATGCCGATATCCGGGCGGTCCGAAGAGCCATGTGGGATCGGAAGCGTCTCCAGGAGAAGTTCGATCTCTGAACCTCGTTTCCTGCCTGATACCACGTCTTCGTCCGCTGGACCGATGCGCCTCGTCGGCTTTCGCAAGACCAAATGCGAGTGCTCGACCGTGCGGTTGCCTTGGGAGGACGGCTCGCCGTCAGCGCCATTACCCTGATCGAAAGCGCCACTCTCTTCGGGCGGGGCAGCAGACGATCTGCGCTTTCCGCGGAAAAATACTCGGGATCATTGAATCCGCCGATGTGCTCGACATTCTGCCTATCAACGTCGAAATCGCCCGCGAAGTCGCTGAAATGGGCGATTCGCTGAAGGATCCCGCCGATCGCGTCATTGTCGCGACGGCCCGCATTCACCGTCTTCGCCTCGTTACTTCGGACCAGCGAATCATCGAATCCGGACTCGTGCCCGTCGTCGAGTAGCGGGCGTGCCACAATAAATATCCATCCCGATGGGCGCCGACTGGTTTCCGCTGTGGCTCAGTCTCGAAGTCGCGGGCGTTGCGACGCTCATATCCCTGGCGCTCGGTTTGTGGATTGCGTGGCTGCTGGCCAATCGTGATTTTCCGGGGCGGGATATCCTCGATGCGGCCGCCATGCTGCCGCTGGCGCTGCCACCCACCGTGCTCGGCTACTACCTCCTGGTCGTCATTGGCCGCTCCAGCTGGATTGGGCAGGCGTGGGAAGCCCTGACTGGATCGCCGTTGGTTTTCACCTGGAAGGCCGCGGTCATCGCCTCGACCCTGCACGCCATTCCGCTCATGATCAAGTCGTCGCGCGCGGCGCTCGAATCGGTCGATGTAGCTTGCGAGCGCGCGGCGCGCAGCCTCGGCTCTTCGGAATGGCGATTGTTCTGGCGCATCAGCCTGCCGCTCGCCCGCCGTCCCATTGCGGCCGCCGCGGTCCTCGCGTTCGCGCGCTCCCTCGGCGATTTCGGCGCGACCCTGATGGTGGCGGGTGACATCCCGCACCGCACACAGACGGCGGCCATCGCGATCTTCGATGCCGTGGAATCCGGCGATACCCTGAAAGCCCGCCTGCTCGTGATCGTCATCTCGGTTCTGACCGCCGCGGTCGTGCTGGTGGCGAATCGTCTCGAAAAAAGGCGCGTGAGTCGCTAAATGCTGCGCGCCACGCTCACCAAACGGTTCGAACCGGGGTCCGATTCCGCGGGCTTTTCGCTCGGCGTCGAATTCGAGGCCCCCGCCGGCGTCACCGCCCTTTACGGGCCGAGCGGCTCGGGGAAAACGCTGACGCTCGATTCCATCGCCGGCTTTACGACTCCTGATTCCGGGCGCATTCTCCTGAACGACCGCATCCTCTTCGATGCAGGCGCGAATGTTCATCTGGCGCCGCGCGAGCGGCAGTGCGGCTATGTCTTCCAGCATGACGCGCTTTTCCCGCACATGACGGTGCGGGCGAATCTCGCCTTCGCCGCGGGCCGCCTCCCGCGTCTCGAACGCCATCGCCGCATCGCCGAACTGCTCGATCGATTTCGCATAACAGACCTCGCTGGCCGTTATCCGCATGAGCTCTCCGGCGGCCAGAAACAGCGGGCGTCGGTCTCGCGTTCGTTGATCGCGAATCCCGACGTGCTGCTGCTCGACGAGCCTGCCACCGGTCTCGACGCTGTCCTTCGCGCCGAACTGCACTCCATCATTCTGGAGATCCGCGAATCCCTGGCGATCCCGATCCTGCTCGTCACTCACAATCCGGAGGAATGCTTCGCACTGGCGAACCAGGTCCTGGTCTACTCGGCGGGCACGATTCTCCATCGCGGATCGCCGCTGGATCTGTTGCGGAATCCCGGCTCGGTCGAAGCCGCGCGACTGCTCGGCGATTTCAATATCTACGAAGCCGAGGTTCGGGCGCTCGACCCTGGCCGCCAGACCAGCCGCTTACGGTTGCTCGATACGGAGATGGAAGGTCCGCATCTGCGCGGCTGCTTCCTTGGCGATCGTGTGACTCTCTGCGCGCGGCCGGAGGAACTGCAGATTACGACGAAGCCCGGCGGGAACCGCATCCGCGCCGATCTGCTCCGCCTGACAGAACGAACCCAGGGGGTGCGGGCGGATTTCGGCAGCGAGCTGATTGTCGATACGTCGCGTGCCGGCTGGGCCGTTCTGAAGGATGCTGCCGGATGGTGGATCGAGATTCCGGCCGCGAGCCTGCGGCAGGTGGCTACTTCGAAGCCGCCGGCGAATCGAACGTAACGCTCGAATCCGCGCCGTACTTCTTATAGTTGCGGAAGTCGATCGCATTCCGCGTGCATTCGGTCGTGCCGCGGTTGCAACTCAGCGATTCCGAATGCGTAGGCAGCACATACTTCTTCGTGTCAATCGTGACAAAGCCATAGTCCACTTCGGACTCGATGTGATCGAGCGGGAACTCGTTCGGGATCTTGCGGGCATCCATTTCGATGCGGAGCACCCGCGAGCTTTCTTTATCGATCCAGATCGCACCCCCGTAGGCGGGGCGATAACGCGAGCCGCCGGCATAAACCTGCCAGCTCGAGCGGGGCTGCTCGATCATATAGTCGTAACGCCAGGCAGCACGGTTCTCGATGGTAGCGGACTTCTTGTTCGTGAACAGCGCATCGCTCGCGGGGGAGAGGATCGCCTGCAGGGTGCTGGCGAATTCGCCTTCCGACCACGACCCGGACTGCTCCACGTCCTTCACCGGTTTGCCGTTCCGGAGGATGTTCTCGTAGCGTTCCTTGCCGTTTTCCGTGATCACGTCGGCGGTCACCACGTCGAGCGGCTGCCAACTCGTGTTGACCCGCCTGGCGTCAGCGGATTCGTAGCGTGTGGTGTACTGCTTCACGATGTAATTCGGCAGCGTCTCGGTGAACTCGAAAGCTGTTTCGCGCGCTTTATCGATCACCGGATCGTTGGTGGCGGCAACGCCGGATGGCGTCGGCAGAGAACTGTCCGTCACGCCCGGAACCTGGGTAACGCCATCCACCTCCGTCGCGCGGATGGTGGGGCGGGGAGGCATACCGCTGTCGGACGCGGACTCATCGCGTGTCGGAACGCCGCGATGCAGATGTGGCGGACCGGGATCGCCGTCCATCGGGGCAATACTCGCGGTTTCGACCGGCGCATCGGATTTCGCGCTGCCGCTGCCGGAACCGGCGCGCTTCAGATGCGGACGGTCGGGGTCGTCGTCCGAAGCAGCGTTGGTGGTCTGGGTGGAGGAAGCAGAGGAGTCGTCCTTTTTTTTCTTCTTTTCGGCGTTCGGGCCCGGATAATCCTTATCGTGCATCGAAACGTTCAGGGGCCGCCGGGCCGCGGTGCGCTCTTCGGGAGTGGCGTCGCGCTGGATCTGGATGACCTGCGCCAGATAGTTGTTATTGAGGTCCTGCTGGGCCTGGACCATGACGTAATCGCCGAGATTGAAGTCCGAAGGGCGGCCCCGGCCGAAATTCGTGATGAATTGCGCATTCGGCGCGATCTGCATGCGGATGATCTGGGAATCGTCGGTTTCGATCACCAGATCAGACGAAAAGATCTCGCGGAGGTTGCCGGTCAGAGTTCGGTACGCCCCAGGCATATTCGTGCCGCCCGGATATGTGGTGCCGGGGCAAACGCCATTTACGGGGGCCTGACCGTTGGGGCAGCGGCTGCTGGTGGGATAGGGGTTGTTCCCCGGATAGGTGGTGCCGGTCGGGTATCGCCCCCCGGGATAAGTGGTTCCACCGGGATAGGTGCCGCCAGGATAGGTGCCACCGGGAAAGCCGACCCCGCCGCCAAGCTGGGCCAGCAGGGCCGAAGAGACGGTCAGCAGGAGCGGGATGACCCGGCGAAGCATATGCCCTCTGGACGGGCGAGGTGAAACCTCGGTTCCACTCGCCCGTCTTTATTATTATGGCGCGAAACGGACGGCTATTTCTTCAGGCTGCGGACGTAGGCCACTACGTCGTCCACCTGGTCGGCCTGAACGCTCTTTTGAGCGGGCATCTTCCCGTGGCCCTTGGTGATGGCGGTTTTGATGTCGTCGTCGGTCTTGGAGGCCTGAAATTGAGGATCGGCGAGGGTGGGAATTGTAACCTGCATCATCTTCGCAAGCGCCTCATTAGGAGCGGCGCCGCCCTCTCCATGACACATTTTGCAGGTCTTGTCAAAGACAGCCTTGCCAGCCGTGGCGTCCGCCGCGAGCGCTACTCCGGTCACAGTCGCCATCAGAGCCAGAAACGTAACGATGAGTTTGTTCATAACTCTCCTTCGTTCAGGATTATATCGTGACGGTCCCTTACATCCCGGTCCGCACGAGTGCGGTATAAAAAAAGAGGAATAGAAAGCCCAATATGATGAGAACCCTGATTTTGCTGACAGCGATCGCCGCGGTGCCGATGTGGGCGCAGGATAACATTCCGGACGCTCCCGGTAAGGCCACCACGGTCCGTATCTGCACGTCGTGCCATGGCGCGGAGATGTGGTCCAGTTCGCGTAAGAGCGCGGATGACTGGGATCAGACAATTACCACGATGACCGAGAAGGGTCTTTCGATCAGCGATGCGGATTACGGCGTCGTGCTCGATTATCTGAGCAAGAACCTGGGAACGCAGCCCGCCAAACTCAACGTGAACAAGGCGACCTCCGATCAGCTCGTAAAGGCCCTGGGTATCGACCCCAAGCAGGCGGATGCGATCGTGGCGTACCGGACGAAGAACGGAGACTTCAAGGATCTTGACGGTCTGAAGAAGGTGGACGGTCTGGACGCGGCGAAGGTCGACGCGAAGAAAGACGCCATCTCCTTCTGATTGCAGATGACTGTGCGCGCAACCCCACTGCGGCCGTCTCCCCCGAGATTCGCCGCTGGAGCTACGCGCCAGCCTATCCTTGATCCATTTGTAGCGTGATTCGGGCAGTTTGCGCCAGCGGAAAGTCACCGGCGCGGAGCCGATTTCAACAGCTTTGTTGTCTCGATTTTTCCATCACTTACGGGCCTTGGTTGTCAGTTTCCCGTGGATGGACTGTGCATAAAACGGTGAAAGCATGATTTGTTCCGGGCGGGATGCGGCGAGCGGTGAGTTTCTCGAGATCGAATTCGATGAAGTGATCCGCAGCGTTCGCCGGACTAAACCCGCGGGCGTGAATGCGGATACGTGGATCGCGCCGGGGCTGGTCGATATTCAGGTGAACGGTTTCGCCGGTGTCGATTTCAACCGGCCGGACACGCCCCACAGCGAAATCCAGAAGGCGCTCGAGCTGATCGTTTCGACCGGCGTGACGCGGTGTTTGCCGACTGTCATCACTGGACCGAAGGACGACATGGTGGGTTGCCTGAGGAATCTGGCGGCGGCGAAGAAGGCGCTGCCGCTGGGGAAGGCGATTGCGGGATTCCACGTAGAAGGTCCGCATATCGCGTCGGTCGACGGGCCGCGCGGCGCTCATCCGCTCGATTCGGTGCGGCCTCCGGATATCGAAGAGTACAAGCGCTGGCAGGAAGCGACCGAAGGGCAGATCCGGCTGATTACGCTGTCGGCGGAATACGACAGTGCACCGGATTACATCCGGACGATCGTGCGGGACGGCGTGACGGCTGGTATCGGCCACACGGCGGCGACTTCGGATCAGATCCGCGCGGCGGTGGACGCCGGGGCGACGCTTTCGACGCATATCGGGAACGCCGCCCATTCGATCCTGCCGAAGCATCCGAACTACATCTGGGATCAGCTTGCGGAAGACCGCCTCAGCGCGAGCTTCATTGTGGACGGGATTCATTTGGGGGCGTCTTTTCTGAAATCCGCATTGCGGGCGAAGTCGGTATCGCGCGCCGTGCTGGTGACCGACGCTTCGGCGCCGGCGGGCGCGAAGCCGGGGCGCTACGTGCTCGGCCGTCAGGCTGCGGATCTCACGGAAGACGGCCGCGTGGTTCTGGCGGGAACCGACCGCCTGGCAGGTTCGGCGCTGAAGCTGAATGACGGAATCGCGAACGTGATGCGGATGGCAGGGATATCGCTGAGCGAAGCTCTCGCGATGGCGACGACGCATCCGGCGCGCGTGATTCATCTGGAAGCCCGGTCGAAATGGCTGGTAACGGGGGAACGCGCCGACCTGGTCACGTTCCGGACGGGTACCGGAATTGCAATCGACTCCGTCTATATCGACGGCAAGCGCGCCGTCTGATTCACTGCCATAATCGAAATCGTGGATTTCGAATACACGCCTGAACAAATTCAGTTGCGGCGCGAAGTGCGGGAATTCGCGATGGCCGAGATTGCTCCGCACGTCATGGAATGGGACGAGTCGCAGACGTTCCCGCTGGAAGTCATCCACAAGCTGGGGAAACTCGGGTACATGGGCGCCATTTTCCCGGAGGAATATGGCGGCGCGGGGCTCGGCTATGTCGAGTACGCCATCATCATCGAGGAGCTTTCGCGGGTGGATGGGTCGGTGGGGATCATCGTCGCGGCGCATACTTCGTTGTGTTCGAACCACATCTACAAAGCGGGGAGCGAAGAGCAGAAGAAAAAATATCTGCCGAAGCTGGCGTCGGGCGAGTGGATCGGGTGCTGGTCTCTGACGGAGCCGGAGGCGGGTTCGGATGCGGCGGGTACGCGCACCACCGCGGTTCGCAGCGGCGAAGACTGGGTGATCAACGGGGCGAAGTCATTCACGACCAATGCGCATTATGCGGATGTGTGCGTCGGGATGGCGGTCACGAACCGAGCGGCGGCGCAGCATGGGATTTCGGCGTTCATTCTTGAGAAGGGGATGCAGGGATTCCGGGCCGGGAAGAAAGAGAACAAGCTGGGTCTGCGGGCGAGTGCAACGGGCGACGTGATCTTCACGGAGTGCCGCGTGCCGCCGTCGCAACTGTTGGGGAAGCAGGACGAAGGGTTTGTCGACAGTCTGCGAATTCTGGATGGCGGACGGATTTCGATCGCGGCGCTTTCAATCGGGATGGCGCAGGGCGCGTACGATGCGGCTCTGAAGTATGCGAAGATTCGCAAACAGTTCGGGCGGCCGATTTCGGAATTTCAGGCCATTCAGCACAAGCTGGTGGATATGGCGACGCGCCTTGATGCTTCGCGTCTGCTGACGTATCGGGCGGCGACGCGCCTCGATGAGAAGAAGCGGGTGACGCGTGAATCGGCGATGGCAAAGCTGTTCGCTTCGGAGAGCGCGGTTTGGATTGCGAATGAGGCGGTGCAGATCCACGGGGGGTATGGGTTCATCAAGGATTATCCGGTGGAGAAGTTCTATCGGGACGTCAAGCTCTGCACGATTGGGGAAGGGACCAGCGAGATCCAGCGGCTGGTGATCGCGCGGCAGTTGCTCAAAGACTGATGGGGAATCCTGCGACAACGGCTTTTGCCGGGCCGGGGGGCCCGGCGCGGACCGGGGGTCCGCCCCCCATGAGCTTTGGCGAACTGGCGAAGCTGGCGACGGCGGTGGAGAATGGCGCTCCCGTGCCAGCGGATTTGCCTGTTGGCGAGGGCCTCATTGTCGGGATCACAGGGCCGGCGGGGGCGGGGAAGAGCTCGCTTGCAAGCGCGCTGGTGACGGAGATTCGGAAGCGCGGGAAGACGGTTGCGGTGATTGCCGTCGATCCTTCGAGCCGCGCGACGGGCGGGGCGATTCTGGGCGATCGTATCCGGATGCAGGCGCATCACGGCGATTCCGGCGTCTTCGTGCGGTCGATGGCAACACGCGGTGCGCAGGGCGGGCTGGCGCGGACGAGTCTGCCGCTGGCGCGGCTGTTTCGCGGCGCCGGGTTCGATTTCGTGCTGCTGGAAACGGTTGGGGCGGGGCAGGACGAGATCGATATCGCGGCGTCCGCCGATGTGACGCTGGTGGTGTTGATGCCCGGGATGGGCGACGAAGTTCAGGCGATCAAGGCGGGGATGATGGAGATCGCCGACATCTTCGTGATCAACAAAGCCGATCGGCCTGGAGTGGAACAGACGGCGGCGGATCTGGAGGCGATGCTTCCGCCGGTTTTTCGGACCGTGGCGATAGATGGAACCGGCGTCGCGGACTTGCTTGACGAGATTGCGGCGCGGAAACCCAGGGCGGCTATTGCTCCGGATCCGCGGTGGCGGGTGGATCATATTGGGGTCGCGGTACGGAGCCTGGCGGAGTCGCTGCCGTTCTACACTGAGCGGCTTGCGATGCGGCTGCTGGGGGAAGAGACCGTGGCGCAGGAACAGGTGCGTGTGGCGATGCTGGACGCCGCACATTCGCGCATCGAGTTGCTGGAGCCGACAGGTCCGGAGAGCCCGATCTCGAAGTTTCTGGCGAAGCGCGGGCCGGGTTTGCATCACGTCGCCATGCGAACGGCGGACCTCCGGGCGGCGGTCGAAAGACTGCGCGCGGCGGGCGCAAAGCTGCTGAATGAGCCGCGCCGCGGAGCGGGCGGACACCTCTATGTTTTCGTCCATCCGGGCAGCGCCGGTGGCGTACTATGGGAGATTATTCAGGAGTCCTAAGGAGCGAATTTGCCTAAGATCGGCGTCATTGGCGGCAGCGGTTTGTACTCCATGCCGGGTTTCACGGAACAGAAGGAAGTGGCGGTCGATACGCCGTTCGGGAAGCCATCCGACCATTACATTGTTGGACAACTTGAAGGGAAAGAGGTGGCGTTTCTCGCGCGGCATGGGCGAGGGCATCGCATTTCCCCTTCGGAGCTCAATTTCCGCGCGAACATTTTCGGGATGAAGAAGCTGGGTGTAGAGCGGATCGTGTCGCTCAGCGCGGTGGGATCGCTGCAGGAAGAACACAAGCCGCTCGATTTCGTGATTCCGGATCAGTTTGTGGACCGCACGCGCGGGCGCATCTCGACGTTCTTCGGTGAGGGCCTCGTGGCGCATGTGAGCTTCGCGGATCCGGTGTGTCCGCAACTGGCGAAGATGGTGGATGGGGCGTGCAGCGCGGCCGGCGTGAACGTGAAGAGCGGCGGCACGTATCTCTGCATGGAAGGGCCGATGTTTTCGACTAAGGCGGAGTCGAATCTATACCGATCGTGGGGCATGGATGTCATCGGCATGACAAATCTGCAGGAAGCCAAGCTGGCTCGCGAAGCGGAGATTTGCTATGTGACTATCGCAATGGTGACCGATTACGACTGCTGGCATTCGGGTCACGATGCGGTGGAAGTGACGGACATTATTCGCGTGCTCACGCAGAACGCGGCGAATGCGTGCAGGGTGGTGGCGGAGGCGGTGCGGGCGATGCCGGCGGACCGCTCGTGCAAATGCGGGTCGTCGCTCGCGCATGCGCTGATCACGGATAAGAAGCTGGTTCCGGCCGAAGCCGTGAAGAGACTGGAGCCGATTGTCGGCAAGTACTTCGTGTAAGGAGCGGGCGGCCGCGCTGCTTGCCGCGGCGCGCAGAGGCGTGCTGCCGCCGGCGGATGAGATCCGCGATCTGGGGGAGAACTGCCCCGGCGAATTCTTTCGCGATGTGATTGAGCCGCTCGGCGATTCCTTCAATGCCGCGCAGGCTTCCGTCTATGAGCGGATCATGCGGGTCTGGATTCCCGCGCGGGCGGCGGTTACGCCTTCCATTCCGGATACGGTTGATGCCGTATATGTGCTCTCGCGCGTGACGCTGGGCGCGGATATCAAGATTGTCAGTCCGATCCTGGACGCGATGAAGCGACGATTTCCGGGGGCGCGAATTGTGTTTGTGGCGAACCGGAAATCGGCTGAACTCTTTGGAGCGGATTCGCGTATCACGCATTTGGATGCGGCATATCCGCGATCGGGGCCGGTGAGCGGACGGATTGCGTTTGCCGGGGAGCTTGCCCGGAGGCTCGACGACGGGATTGTGATCGATCCCGATTCACGGATCACGCAGTTAGGATTGCTTCCGGTTGTGCCGCCGGAGCGCACGTTTCATTTTTCGAGCCGAAGCGTTGGCGGGGAGACGGATAATCTTTCGGATCTGGTGCGGGGCTGGCTGCGGGAGACGTTCGGAGTTGAGGGGTCGGCTTATATCGCGCCGAAGCGGGAACAGGCTGCGGGGGCACGGCCTTTTGCCGCGGTGAGCCTGGGGGTGGGCGAGAACGAGTCGAAGCGCGTAGCCGGGGATTTCGAATCGCGTTTGATTGCGGAGTTGGGGAAGCGTTTCGCGACGATATGGGTGGACCGGGGCGCGGGGGGCGAGGAAGCGCGGCGAGTCACAGCCGCCGCGGCAGGAGCAGCGGATCGTGTGCGTTTTTGGGAAGGCAGCTTTGCGGGGTTTGCGTCGATTATTTCGCAGAGCGATCTCTACGTTGGCTATGATTCCGCTGGACAACATGCGGCGGCCGCGGCGGGAGTTCCCTCGGTCACGATTTTCGCCGGTGCGCCTTCGGACCGGTTCCGGCGCCGGTGGGCCGCGGCGGGTAACGGTAGTACCGTTCAAATCCAGGCCGATAGCCTGTCATCGGATGAAATTTTGACGGCTTTTGTAACACAATTTCCGCAGACGGGCTAAAATAATTCAAAGACAAGCGGCATGCATCTGCACATTCAACAACGAGATCGGGAAGGCATTACGCTGCTTGACCTGAAAGGGCGCCTGGTAGCGGGCGACGAGGTCGGGGCGTTTCGGGATTCGATCGAGGAATTGGCAAAGGCCGGCCCATCGAAGATCATCCTGAATATGCGTGAGGTGGATTTCATCGATAGCCTTGGGCTGGGGACGATGGTGATGTGCTACACCCGGCTGAAGAAGACGGGCGGGATCGCGAAGCTCAGCCAGTTGAATCGGCGAAATCTGGAATTGCTGCTGCTGACGAAGATCGATACGATTTTTGAAGTGTTTGACGATGAGACCGAGGCCGTGAATAGTTTTTTCCCGGATCGGGCGATTCGGCGCTTCGATATTCTGGAGTTTGTACAGCAGATGGACCGGGAATGAGGGTGTAGGGCGAGGAACTGCCAGTGCGGAGTCCGGCCATTGTTCGCACGCGAATCACGATTCCCGCTACGCGATTTCCGAATCCGCTTTGACCGCGGCCGTGCCTGCGCCCGCGGTTCGAAGCGCACGGCGCTTCATCATTGCGAAGAACACCGGAACGAGGATAAGAACGTGAATCGTGGACGTAATCATGCCTCCAACGATAGGCGCGGCGATCGGTTTCATCACGTCCGAACCGATCCCGGTTTCGCGAAGGATTGGAATGAGGCTCGCGAGCACGACCGCGACGGTCATCAGTTTGGGACGGAGGCGATGTACGGCGCCCTCGATAACCGCCGCCTCCAGGTCGGCTTCGGTCAGCGGAGCGCCGGATACAAGGCGGCGATCAAGGGCGTCACGGAGGTAAACCACCATGACAACGCCGGTCTCGACGGCAATGCCAAAAAGCGCGATATAGCCCACCCAGACCGCTACGCTGAAGTTGTACCCGAGCCACCGCTGCAAAATCAGTCCTCCGGTGAGAGCGTAGATCGTCGGGAAAATCAGTATGGCTGCTTCCGCAACGGAGTGAAAGACCATATACAGGAGGACAAAAATCAGGAAGAACACGACGGGCACGATGAGTTCGAGCCGCTCCTTCGCGCGCAGTTCGAACTCGTATTCGCCGGACCACTTCCAGGTGTAGCCCGCCGGAAGCCCGAGTTGCCGGCCAAGAAGTTTGTCTGCCTGGTTGACGAAACTGCCGTAGTCTGTGCTATTGAGGTCGATATAGACATAACCCGTCAGAGCCGCGTCCTCATCGCGGATCATGGAAGGGCCGCGCGAAAACGAAACCCTCGCGACTTCTCCGATTGGTATTTGAGCGCCCGCTGGCGTGGCAATCAGGAGACGGCTCAAAGCTTCGACGTTGTCGCGGAAATCACGGCTGTACCGGACGTTGATCGGATACCGTTGCCGGCCCTCGATGTTTTCGGCGATGGTCTTCCCGCCGATGCCCGATGTGACGACCTGCTGCACATCGGCGACGGTCAGTCCGTACCGCGCTGCCTCGGCCCGGTTGACTTCGATATTCACGTAAAAGCCCTGCGAAACGCGCTCGGCAAAAACCGACCGTACACCGGGAATCGCGGCCAGGATACGCTGTACCTGCGCGCCCGCCTGCTGGATGCCGTCAAGTGTCGGCCCCTGAATCTTCATGCCTAATGGTGTCTTGATGCCGGTCAGTTCCATATCAAGCCGGTTTTCGACAGGCATGGTCCAGGTGTTCGACAGCCCCGGAAACTGTAGCCGGGCATCCATTTCCTGAATGAGCTTCTCGTAGGTCATGCCTGCCCGCCATTGCTCGCGCGGCTTGAGCATGACGGTCGTGTCGTACATATCGAGCGGGGCGTTGTCGGTCGCGCTCTCCGAACGTCCAACAGTGCCAAAAACGCTTTCCACTTCGGGAAAAGAGCGGATAATCCGGTCCTGCTCCTGCATGAGCTGCGATGCCTGTGTGATAGAAATCCCCGGCAGGGCGGTTGGCATATAGAGTGACGACCCCTCGAATAGCGGCGGCATGAACTGGCTGCCGATTTTCAAAGCGAGCGGCAGCGTTGCAACCAGGAAAACCAGGTTGAGGAGCAATGTAGTTTTTCGAAAGCGAAGGCACAGGCGAAGGATGGGGAGATATATCGCTTGCGTGATGCGCGATAGGGGATTACGCCTCTCGCGCAGAAGCTTGCCCCTGACGAATACGAGCATGAGCACGGGAACGAGGGTAATGGCGAGCAGTGAAGAAAACCCCACGGCGAGTGATTTCGTCCAGGCAAGCGGCCGGAACATGCGGCCTTCCTGCGCTTCAAGCAGGAAGACAGGCAGGAACGAAACCACGATGATGATCAGCGAGAAGAAAATCGCAGGGCCGACTTGTTTTGCGGCATCGAGCAGGATGCGGCGGCGGCGTGGTTCATCGATGGGCTCGCCTTCCGCCTGCGCTTCGGCGAGATGGCGGTATCCGTTCTCGACCATCACGATGGCAGCGTCCACGAGTACGCCGATGGCGAGCGCAAGGCCGCCCAGCGACATGATGTTCGACGTGACGTGGAGGTAATACATCGGCATGAAGGACGCCAGAACGGCAATGGGCAGCGCGAGTATGGGCACGAATGCGGAGCGGAAGTGAAACAGGAACACAACAATGACCAGGCTGACAATAAGGGCCTCTTCGATCAGGTCGCGCTGCAGCGTGTTTATCGAAGCATGGATAAGCCCCGATCGGTCGTATCCCGCGACGATCTCGACGCCGGCGGGAAGCGAGGATTTGATATGCGCGAGCTTCGCTTTCACGCCGTCGATGACCGTCAGTGCGTTCATGCCGTCGCGCATCACGATAATGCCGCCCACGGTTTCACCCTCGCCCTGCCAGTCCGCCGCGCCCTGGCGGACGTCCGGGCCGAATGAGACAGTAGCAACGTCGCGGATCATGACAGGCGTGCCGTCCTTTGAGGCGAGCGGCACGTTTTCGAGGTCGTCCAGGGTGCGGAGATAGCCGAGGCCACGAACCATGTACTGCGCGCCGCTCATTTCGAGGAGGCTTCCGCCGACTTCGTTCGTGCTGGCGCGGATTTCGTCGATGACAGTCGAAAGCGAAATTCCATAGCCGCGAAGTTTATCGGGATCGAGGTTGACCTGATACTGGCGAACGAAGCCTCCGATGCTGGCGACTTCCGCAACCCCTGGCACGGTGGCGAGCTGGTAGCGCAAATACCAGTCCTGAAGGCTGCGAAGATCGGCGAGACTCTGCTGATGGCTGTGATCGACGAGAGCGTATTCGTACACCCACCCCGCGCCTGTGGCGTCCGGACCAATGCTCGGGTGCACGGCCTCGGGCAGTCTCCCCTGTAACTGCTGCAGATATTCAACGACGCGCGAACGCGCCCAATAAAGATCTGTTCCATCCTCGAACACGACAAAGACGTAAGAGTCGCCGAACATCGTTTGCGCACGCACCGCCTTGACGTGAGGCGCGGCGAGCAGCGAGGTGACGATGGGATAGGTGATTTGATCTTCGATGATCGTGGGCGGTTCTCCAGTCCATTCGGTATGTACGATCACCTCGACATCCGAAATGTCGGGCAGTGCATCGAGCGAGATTTGACGGAGGCTCCAGATCCCGGCGAGCACAAGCATCAGCGTCCCCGTGAAAACGAGGAAGCGATTGCGCGCGCACCACTCTATCCACGCCGCGAGCATCTACATCCCTCCCGTCGCGTTGATGCTGAGCTGCTTGCTGGCGATGATCTGCCCGTCTTTTCTGGCCGTAATCGTGACCTGCCAGGTGCCACCGCTGCCGAGCTGGCCCGGTCCCTCATAGAGGCCGTTGCCCTTTTCCGTGCAGTTCACGTCGGTGCGCATGGCCGCCATTCCCATCGCGGGCATCGCAGCCATGAAGAAGTTCATGGAGACCTGCGCCCCTGATACGGGTGCTCCCTTCGCGTCAGTAAGCTTCACCCGAAAGACATTGCTTCCCTTGCGCGGCGGGTCCGGCTGTGAGGTCATGTCCGCGTTGGCCTTCGGCGCATTCACCGCCGGAGCATTGCCCGCGCCCGGCGGCGGTGGCGCGTAGGAGCCGAGCGAGGCCTGTAACTGGCTCTCGGAATCAATCAGGAAGTTCGCGGAAGTGACGATCTGCTCTCCGGCCTTAAGGCCACTGAGGACGATAAAGTCGTCTCCGACACGTGCGCCGAGCTCGACATCGCGCGGCTCCAAATAGCCGTCGCCGCGGTCAACGAAGGCGATCTGGCGTGTGCCGGATTGCAGGACGCCCCTTGCGGGGATGACAAGCTGCTGCCCCATAGGCGATTGGAGCGAGACCTTGACAAACATCCCCGGCGACAGCGGCGGATCGGGATTTTGGAGTACGATACGTACTCGCGCCGTGCGCGTCGCCATGTCCACGTCGGGATAAATGAAATCCACGCGGCCGGTAAAGGCGTGGCCCGGATATGTGTCGGCGGCGATCGTGGCTAGAGCACCGGCTTTTATCAGAGCCAGGTCGTTTTGAAAAACCTGCGCGTTGACCCATACCGTTGAAAGGTCCGCAATCGCGTAGAGGCGCAGGTCGGGCTGTACCGCCGTGCTCGGATACGCGCGCCGTTCCGTGATATAGCCGGAGACGGGAGAATCGATTTCGATTTCCTGCCTGACCTGGCCCGTCGACTCCAGGCGCTCGATTTCGCTTTGCGGAACCTGCCATTGCCTGAGGCGCTCGACGGCTGCATCGAGCAGAGATGCGGCGCCGTAAACGACACCGGGAATGGTGCTGTGCCCGACTTCTCTCTGGTTTGTTCGGGCCACGAGATATTCGCGCTCCGTGGCAACGATATCCGGGCTATAGACGGTGAAAAGCGGCTGGCCCTGGTGAACGAATTGGTAGGTCGCATCGGCGAACACCTTCTGGATAAATCCAGGAAAACGGACCTGCACATACGAAAGCCGGGTCTCGTCAATGGCGACGTTCCCGGCGGTGCTGATCTCAGTCGCGACATCCTTGCGCTGAACTCGCCCCAGCTTCACGCCGATGCTCTGGAGGCGCTGCGGCGATATCTGGACGGGCACGAGTGCCGGTTCAGATGAGACAGGTGGGAGGGTGGGGTTTGGCGCGGAATTCACGGGCGCGGATTGGAAGACGGATTGGAAGACCGCTGGCAGTAGCGAACGCAGCGACGCGGGATGTTGGTACGCATGTGAGCGCCACCACAGGAACCCGAGAGCCATGGCCAGCAGGATGTTTCCGGCGAGTGCCAGAAAGAATGCGCCGCGGTAAGTCTTCATGGCTGGTCGTTCTCCTTTGCTGCCGTGAAAGACAAGCCGGTGATTTGCTCCAGACGTGCGATGGCTGTCTCGTGATCGGCAAGCGTCTGGAGGTTTTCCTGTTCGAGGCGGAGGATATCGAGGCAGGAGGTCAGCAGCGATTGAAAGTCCTGCCGGTTGTTTTGGTAGGCCGCGAGACCCGCCTGAAAACCGGTACGGGTCTGTGGGATCAGGCCCTCGCGGTTAATCTTCAGCACCTCGGCGCTTTGCCGTGCGATGACGTATTGTTCGCGAAGTTCGGCGGCGAGCTGCTGCGATTGCGCCTCTCGTTCGCTGCGTGCATGGTCCAGTTCAACTTCGGCCTGGGCAAGCTCGGCGCGCTGCTTTCCGTAATGCAGCGGAATTTTGACGCCGAGAGTGAACATGTAATAAGCGCGAAACTGCGCCGGGTCGGTGCGCTGCCACATCGCCTGCACATTGAAGTCTGGCTCGAAATCCCTGCGCGCCGCCGACACCTGAAGCGTCTGGCGTTCGATCGTGTGACCGGTGGCGGCGAGGTCGGGGTTTTGCGCCTCGGCGTCGGCGAGGATGTCATCGAAGGACATCAGGAGAGGCGTTTCTTTGAGCGCCACGGGTTCGACATCGGGCGAGGACTGCGAGCGGTCGACGAGCTGTTTGAGCCGCGCCTGGAGCTTGCCGGCTTCGAGACGGTGCATTGAAGTATCGCGGAGCAGTTTCGTTTGCTGCACCTGCGCCTGCAAAATGTCTTGCTGATTTCCCATGCCGGAGCGGTAGCGCGCGTCGGCCGCCTTTTCGACTTGCCGGAGGAGTTGCTGGTCGTTCTGGAGGATGGCAAGTGTTTCCGACAGGTACGCGAGCTGGTAATAGGCCGCCTTGATTTCGCCGAGCACGCCGAGCGAAACCGATTCCGCGCGGTCGCCGGCAATGTCGGCATCACGCCGGGCGATGTCGCCTTTCAGCCGCCGCTTGCCGGGATAGGGAATATCCTGCGAGGCGCCAAGGCCGATGTAGGCGAAGTTGCTGTTCGTATAGCCGGCGAAAGGCCCCGGGCTGCCGACGTTGACCTGCTGAAGCTGGAACATCGGGTCGGGAAGCGCGCTCACTTGCGCGGGAACCTCCTTTGCTGCCTGGGTGCTCTGCTGTGCGGCCCGGATTTGGGGGTTATTGCGCTGGGCTTCGCTGAGCAGTTCGGATAAGGGCGTTGTTTTCGGTGCGCGGTGCGCGGCTTCGGCTTCCTGGGAGAAGCCCCGCGCAATGAGAACGGCGCAAACCCCTGCCGCGCAGACGGCTCTCCTGACCCGGGTTGGCGCGCGGGACGCGCCCTCTCGTAAATACGAAATCATCATTGAAAAGTCTCCTGAAAATGGCCTTCCCCCTCATGACAAGGCTCAAAGCGAGGGCCGGCCCGAACTAAGAACGTTGGGAAGTGGAACCACAGCGAGACGCGGGAATACCGCGGCCGCTATTTCAGGAGGGAAGGTCTAAATCAGGAGGGCAGCGTGAACGATGTAGAGGTGCGGTGGCGAATGCTGCGGCGGATAGCTGCCGGGCGAAGCGAATTGAGCGGGCCGTTCGACATCAGACGGTGGAACCCAGTCAACAAGGATTGCGACGGGCGTGACGAACGGGGCGTGAATGACGGGTAGCGCGCTCGGAGTCTGCGCAGAAACCATATGCTTGCAGCAATCATGGGCTTTGTTCGCCGGATTGCAGGGCATGTGGTGACAGCACTGCATCGAATTCCGGTCAAGGGACATAGCGTAGCAGTTGGCGAATTGCATCAGGAGCAATACGCTGAGTGCCACCGCGAATGTTGTGATCTTCCGAAACATCAAAGCGTTCTCTTGACCGAAGTATCTGCTTCAATTCCAGGCTCGCTGCATGCGTTGGACAGGAAAACGCCTTCGCGCGGCCAGCCACGTCCTATCAAAATGATACGCCCTGAGGTTTAAGAAACTGTTAACACCTTGTGAGTATTACAAATTCTGTCAAGTTCGTGGTTCGAATCCACTAAAGGGGGAGCCAGTCGAGTCTATCTGCCGGGTATAGTGTCAAGCCCGGCAAGGATCCACCGGGCCCGCGCATTTGAGATCTTGCCCGCACGTTCCGTTAACAGTTCTCGGTCTACGGTAAGAATTTGCGAGACATTGGCCACGGAGTCTTTAGCCAACCCTGTCGCTTTCGACGCCGGGACCAAATTACCGGGAGCGTCACCCCACTTTAGATTGCTGGTCAGAGGCACACAAATGACCGTCCCGATCCGGCTCTGATCGAGTGGGTCACCCTGAACGACAACGACGGGCGGCGAAAGCCAGGCGCGGAACCAGTGGGTGACGGAGGGTTAGCCCACCAGATATCGCCTCGCGAGATTACCACTCAACACTTTCCAGCGTGTTCCGTGAGGCAAGCGAAACAAAAGGACTGGCACCGGTCGCACCGATCTCGTCCATTACAGAGTTCATCGCTTCGGTAACCGCATCGCCGGAGTGGCGGGCAATGTATTCCCGGACAGCAGCGGCATAAATATCCCTTCGGGAACGCTTCGTCCGCCGCGCAAATCTTTCGGCGCCTGCAAACACATCGTCCGGGACGGAGATGGCCGTCTTCATACCAAAAGTATGACCGATGTATCTCTCTCTCATTTTTGCGCGGCACGCACTGCTTCAATGCGGACCAGCATCGCGTTTCGCTTCTCCATCAGATCCGCCAGCGTGGATCGATTGAGTTCCGCGAGAAACGCCTCACTCGCCTGCGACAACACCCCCCGCAACCGGCACGGATCGTAAATGGGACAACCGTCGCTCTCCGGTGACATGCAGGGCGCCATATAAAAATCCGGCTCTGTCGCTCTCGCTACTTCTCCCAACCGGATTGTTTTCGGATCGCGCGCCAGTCGCAGCCCGCCCGAACGGCCCCGAACGGTTTGCAGATAACCCTCTGCCGCCAGCGTCTGCGCCACTTTGCTCAGATGCGTTGCGGAAAGCCCGAAGTCATCGGCAATCTCCCCCACCGTCGTCAGCTCAGGGGCGCGAAGCGCCGCATGGATCAGCATGCGAAACGCATATTCCGAGTGAAGAGAAATACGCAAAGCTGTTGACAGTTTAGCACCGGCGTGCGATAACTGGTATTTAAAACTCCACTTTACAGTTTATGAACATGAAGCCATGGAAGTCCCTTGTCCTCACTTTGGTCCTGAGTTTCGGAGCAGCCGCGGCGCTCAACGCGGCCGGTACCGAAAAGTCCCTCTATGATCGTCTTGGCGGCCAACCCGCCGTGCAGGCTGTCGCAGGCAATCTGGTGGACGCCATCCTCGCCGATTCGCGTGTGAACAAATGGTTCACGCACGCAGCCGCCAGCCCGGAGAACGCCGCCGCATACAAAGCGAAGCTCACCGAATTCATCTGCCAGAACACCGGCGGTCCCTGCCACTACACCGGCCCCGATATGGTCCACGTGCACATGGGCCGTCACGTCACAAGCGACGCCTTCGACGCAGTCGTACAGGATCTCGTTACGGTTCTCGACAAGCTCAATGTTCCGGCGAAAGAAAAAAATGATCTGCTGGCAGTCCTCGGCCCGCTGAAGTCGTCAATCGTCCAGAAGTAGCCGACGAAGTAAGCTGGCGTTTCACAAACCCAATAACCTTAAGCCGCGCCTCTTCAGCTCTTTGGAAATCCTCTCCGATAATTACATCTTTATCGGACGAGGACCCACAGGCTGAAGAGGCGTACCGTATACAAAATCCCGGACTCACTGCGAGAAATCGGGCATCACGAGATAAGCTTCGCGGCTTTGTTTGAGCGGTTTCTCACCGGTCTAGCCTTACTGGTACCAGTACTTGAAATAAGAGTCCTCGAGTATCTCCCACCTGTGGTAGTCTCAGGTCGAAGTATGAAGGCCTGTCCACTGAAAGTGGGCGTTTCCGGAACAGGTATCTGATCCTGATTTAAGGAGAAACATTTGATAAAGACATTCACTCTTTGTGTTTTCGCGGGGGTCTTTATGACAACCGCATGGGCCACCACGATTCAGGTGAGTCCCGGCAGCCCGGAAAACTGGAATTTTACGAACAGCGACGGTTCGGTCAGCCAGAATTTCGTGAATGGACCAGCCACCGCCCCACTCGGAGCCGGCAGTCTGAATATGCAGATCGGCGCGGACGGCGATCAGTACACTATCGCGCGGAACGACGCAGACGTTGTGGGCACCGCTCTCTCCGCGGTCACTGCTCTTTCGTACTCGACTTATGAGTCAAACTACGTCGACGGCCAGGCCATATATCTGAGCCTGGTGCTGAGCAACAACGATCGCCTCTATTTCGAACCGGTCTACCAAACCGGAAGCTACGGAGGGGACGCGGTACCGGATCAGTGTGTAGGTATAACCAACTGCGCCGCTCTCAATCAATGGCAAACCTGGAACGCCCTTGTGGGGGGCTGGTGGTCACTCGACGGTTATGGCGGCTCGAACGGCGGACCGCCCAACTTTACTCTTGCCGACTACGCGGCGGCCAATGCGGGCGTAACCATAAGCGCCATCAGGCTTGTCGCTGGAGGAGGAGCGGGCGCATGGGATCACTTCGATGGAAACGTCGACAATCTCCATATCGCTACGGCTGCGTACGATAACACCTATGACTTTGAACCGGGCGCGGCGACCCCTGAGCCGGGCACGGTGGTGTTGATGCTCGGAGCTCTGTTCGCCATCGGTATTGTTTCCCGCCGGCGGCAGGCACTCCGCTAAAGCGGAACGATTACCAAACGAAAGGCCGGGCAGACACTTGTCTTGTCCCGGCCTTTTTGCTTTCCTGGCGTGATACTGCAACGACATGTTCGGCGCAACGCGGAGTCGGTAAAACCTGGGCGACTGTACGGGTCTACGCCGCCGCCACGCCCCACGCCTGTTCCGCGGTCTCAACCGTCTGCGTGATCAGCGTGGCAATCGTCATCGGGCCACTCCGCCCGGCATCGGCGTGCAGGCGGCGCAGCGGCCGATCACTCCCGGCAGTTCGATATCGCCGACACCGGGCGGATGGTAACCTGCGTCGACGACCAACCGTCCCGTCTTTGATCCAGGCGCCTTTGATGAACTCGGGCTTGCCCACCGCTCCAATCACAATATCGGCGCGCTTGACGACCGATTCCAAAGGAGCATCCTGCGCAGCGCGATACGCGCCCGGCTCGGTGGCTCGGGCTCAGCGGCGCACGGATTCGATTTGCTGTTCGCTCTGGAGTGGAGCTTGCTTCCCGCCGAAGAGGCCAAAGCGGCCGTCCGAAACATCGTCCAGCGGATTTTGGAAGAGCCAGACGGACAGACTGAAAGTCACGCGTGATTCCGGACGAAGCGCCACTCCGGGTTTCGCGGAGTGATGTAGGTGTGGAACGCTCGTTGTCCGCGGATAGCTTAACGGTTGTGCGATCGTCGGCAAATTTCGACAGCCACAGTCTCCGCTGGGAGAGACAGTCACGTGATAGCCCCTGTTCACGGTTCGAGTAAGAACCCGTGGGGGACCGTATATTGGATGAGGCGACTGCGGGCACGCGCAGATCGGGGCGGCTTGAGCGTGCCCGCGGAATTCAATTGGAAGGGATGGCGTCGGGGATGCTCGAATCCACCGTGAGCCGTGTCGCTGCGACGGTTCCGGCGAGGTGATCGACGCGGTTGCCCATTGGATCGTACACGTCTATTGTCAGCGTCCCGGTATACCTGTCTCCACTCGGCGAAAGCGTGTCTTGCTCGCGGACATTGACATAGCTGGCGATCATTCCGGTGGACGGATCGTAATTGATCGCAAAATGGTTGATCTCGAAGGTCAGGAATCCCGTCTTTGCCCATACGCCCATACAAAAGTCTGAATGGACGGCGGAATTGATGAGTTCGGTTCCATCGCTGTGCCATTGCATGTATCCGAAGTCGAGGAGGGCGCCGTCCGGGATAGAAGGATTGTGAGTCGTGTTGCCCCTGGAGATGAATTGAAACTTCCAAAAGCCGATGATCGACGGGGTCGGCCTGCCTTGAAATTTTGCGGTGGCCGCCTGCGCCGCCGGTTGTTCCTGCCGGGAGTCCGCGCTGGTCAGGGCGAACTGAAACGGGCCCTTCAGGGAGGACGTATCGCCGCAACCTGCGACCGCGTTTGAGACAGAAATCGCCAGGAGAATCCCCGCTGCGAGGGGCATAATAAATGTTCGGGAAATTGCTTTCATTGAAGTTCTTCTTTCTGCCGCGGCGAAATTCAGACGGAAACAACCGACGTTTTCGGCTGTGCGTTCTGCCGCGTGCATTCTGGAAGGCGCAATCGGGAGGCGAAAACATGAACCCCGGGAAAAATTTCTTTCCGCCGGGCGGTCCGGAGATATCAGGCGGCGCTGTTCAGCTCCGCGAGGAGCCAGGCGCGCGCGATCTTCCAGTCGCGGAGCACGGTGTCGGGAGAGACACCGACCACCTCGGCGGTCTCCCTGACGCTCAACCCGCCGAAGTATCGCAGTTCCACGATTCGAGCCTTGCGCGGGTCCACCGCGGATAACGCATCGAGCGCGTCATCCAGACGGACCAGCTCCCGCGCCCTTGTCTGGGCGATGTCCACTGCTTTGCTCATGTCGAGCGACTGGGGCCTGCCTCCCCGTTTGGCGGCTGCTTTCCGTCGCGCACGGTCCAGAAGGATATGACGCATCAGCGTCGCGGCTACGGCGAAGAAGTGGGCGCGGTGCTGCCAGTTGAGCTCCTCCGCGTTCACCAGACGAAGATAGGCTTCATGAACCAGATCAGTGCTCATAAGGCTATATCCGGGACGTTCGTTCCGCAGCAGCCGTGCAGCCATGTGGCGCAACTCCCGATAGACGCGGGGAGTCAGTTGCTCGAGAGCCCCGGAGTCGCCATTGGCCCAGGCTCGCAGCAGCTGCGTCGTATCGGCTGCGGTTGAATCCGCCATAAATCGTTTCAACGGGATTATAGCCTCGCGTTTGGGCTCGGGTGAACAGGGCCGGGCGCGCGCCGTCGGTATGGACGCGAACGACCACCCAGGGTCAGTTTGACGCGCACATGGTCCCGAGTCCAGGCAATATCTTTGTGGAATATGACGTCACTGCGGTTGGCAAGGGTTTCCGGACTAAAGTAATCCTGCCATGCAGATTACAAGCAGTGAGTTGCGGGATGCCGGAATTGGCGCAGGATACGATAAAATCGTTACGCCGAATCGATGACACCTGACCGCTGGCGCCAGATCGAGGCTGTATATCTGGTTGCTCAGAACTGCGGATCAATAGAGCGATCCGCGTTGCTGGATCGTACCGATCCGGAAATCCGCGTGGTCGTCGAGCGAATGCTGGAGCAGAAGTCGGGCAGTCAGCTTCTCGATAAGCCTGTCGCGGATTTCTTCGGTGAAATTACCAGGACGGTGGTCGCTTCCGGCAGCCAACTCGGTCCCTATAAGATCCAGGGCCAGATCGGCGCGGGCGGTATGGGAACCGTCTATCGCGCTGTGGATGCCCGTCTGGGACGCGCAGTCGCCATCAAGGTTTCCGCCGCCCGCTATTCGGAGCGGTTTGAGAGAGAAGCCCAGGCCATCTCCGCTCTGAATCATCCGAATGTTTGCACACTGTACGACGTCGGCCTCGACTACCTGGTAATGGAGCTGCTCGAAGGCTCCACGCTCGCCGAGGAGATCGGCAAGGGCCCGATGCCGCCGGAACAGGTCGCACGCTATGGCGCGCAAATCGCCAGCGCACTGGCGGAAGCGCATGCGCACGCCATCGTGCATCGCGATCTCAAACCAGGCAATGTCATGATCACGCGGCATGGCGTGAAGGTGCTGGACTTTGGTCTGGCCCGGGCGCTGGAAGAAACGGGTCTCACCGAAATGAATCTGGTGGTGGGCACTCCTCGATACATGGCGCCCGAACAGGTAGAAGGCCGGGAGCCCGCACCCGCGACTGACCTGTTTGCGCTGGGGTTGGTCCTGTATGAGATGGCGACAGGAAGCCTGCCATTTCCCAGCGCCTCGCTGGGACGCATGCTCTCGAGCGCTCCTCAGACCAAAGTACCGTCGGCTTCGCAACAACGTGAGGGCTTGCCGACCGCACTTGATTCCCTGATAGCGCGGCTCCTGGCGAAAGATCCAGCCGATCGCCCGCAATCCGCCGCGGAAGTAGCAGTGGAACTGAAATCGATAGCGGATCAGGTGACGCAACCCGGCACCGTTGTAGTGCGATCCCGATTCCGGACTGCCTATGCGATTGCGGCGACCGTCGCGCTGGTGGCTTCGATCGCGGGCGGGAGCTGGTTTTACCAGCGGCTGGAACATCGCCGGTGGGCGCGCGAGGAGGCGATTCCAGCGATTAACAAGCTTCGGAAAGCGCGGAAGGGTCTGGCCGCGTTTCTCATTTTGCGGAAGGCGGAAGAGTATTTGCCGGGCGATCCGCAATTGACGCAGATCGCACGCGAGGCTACTTTGTCTGCGACCGTCAAGTCGTCGCCCTCCGGGGCATCCGTTGCGATTCAGGACTATGTATCCCCAGACGGCTCCTGGACGACTCTCGGTAAAACGCCGCTCAATCATGTCAGAATTCCGAACGGTTATTTCCGATGGAAACTGTCACAACCGGGCGCGGCAGACTTCGTTTCCGCGCCGGTGACGTGGGCGGTGATGAATTTCGGGAAGGGGCCTTCCACGGCAGGAATGGTGAATGTTCCAGCCTCCGGATTCGCCGAACTGATTGACTTCGTCGGATGGCTGACTTACCGGCAGATCCCCTCGTTCGATATCGATCGCTTTGAAGTGACCAACGGGCAGTATCAGGAGTTTGTGGACCACGGCGGATATTCCAACCGATCTTACTGGAAAGAGGCTTTTCTTAAGGACGGAAAAGAATTGACCTGGGAGCAGGCAATGGACCTGTTTCGAGATCCAACGGGCAGGCCGGGTCCGTCTAACTGGGCCGGAGGGCATTTTCCCGCGGGACAGGCGGATTATCCGGTCTCCGGAGTGAGCTGGTATGAAGCGGCCGCTTATGCCGCCTTCGCAGGCAAAAGCCTCCCGGCACTGGCCCAATGGTATCTAGCCGCGCCGCCCGATTTATCGCCCTATACGATCAGCTTGAGCAACTTCAACGGCACCGGTCCGACGCCCGTTGGGAAAATGCCTGGTGTGGGACCTTTCGGAACTTATGACATGGGTGGTAATGTCCGCGAGTGGTCGCTGAATTCGGTCTATGGCGATCGGCGCTTCGTCCTGGGCGGGGCCTGGAAAACGCAGACATACCAGGCTTACGATCCGGAAGCGCTCCCGCCGTTCGACCGCTCGCCCCTGAACGGCTTCCGGTGTGTGCGGAACCAGGTTGCGGTGCCGCGCGAGGTGGCTGCGCCCATTGTGCCGACCGGGCGCGATTTGTCGAAAGAGAAACCCGTATCGGACGAACTTTTCCAGGCATACCGCGCCGAGTATGCCTATGACAAGGCTCCGCTCAAAGCCATGAGCGACGGGATCGTTGAGAATACGGTGGACTGGACCAGGGAAAAAATTACCATCGACGCCGGGTACAATGACGAACGCCTCCCGGCGTTCCTGTTCCTGCCGAAGAGCGCCCATCCGCCGTTTGAAACGGTTGTATTTTTTCCGAGCGCGAGGGTGGATACGATGCCACGCATCGAGCCACTGGGCGATATGGGGTTTGTCGACTATGTCATTCAGAGCGGACGCGCTTTACTGTACCCGATTTACAAAGGAACGTACAACCGGCCGGGAAAGCCGGCATCCCCAGGCAGTATTGCCAGCCTCGACGTACTGATCCAGAAGGAGAAAGAAGTCAGGCGTTCGGTCGATTATCTGGAAACCCGACCCGATATCGACAGAAACAAGCTGGCATACCTTGGTGTAAGCCAGGGGTCGGCGGACGGCGTCATATTCGTTGCCCTGGAAGACCGGTTTAAGACGGCCATCTTCCTGGATGGCGGCTTCTTTCTCTCACCGACGTTGCCGGCTATGGATCAGGTCAATTACGCACCGCGAGTGAAGATCCCTATCCTCATGGTCAACGGGCGCTACGACTTCAGCTTTTCGTTCGATCGGGCACAGGAGCCGATGTTCCGGATGCTGGGTACTGCCGCCGGCGACAAACGCCACATCGTGCTCGAGACACCGCATGATGTGAGCCAGGACCGGCCCGATCTGTCACGAGCAGTGCTGGCGTGGCTGGATAAATATCTGGGCAAAGTGAATTGATCAACCGTTTGTTTGACGATCATACGTGCGGTAACCTGGCTCCGGGCGTTCAGTGAGTTTTCTGCCTAAAGCAACTCCAGCAGCCATTGCGGAAGGAGAATCACCTGTTTGCTGTACCCTGCACGGGATGAAGATTGGAAGTTCCTTCGCAGAGGTCGAACGAAGCAATTCGTTCTGCTTCCGGCACCCACCGATCAAGACAGAGAAAGACATAGTCCAGTTCGACCTCCATCTCTCAAGCATAGGCAACCGCGCGTTCAACGGGATGGGAAGTGTGTGGCCCGCTCCGGGCGGATCGTCCGCCACTCGGAGAATGCGCCTGGCGGAAGTCGATGAAGAGTACACCCGTAAAGCGGAGTTACGTCAACTTTGACGTAAAACGCGCGTTCCTCTCTGTGCCGACGCCTGGCGCCGCAGACAGCGTCCAATCTACGAGATGCCGACTACGCGTCCCTGTGAGTGGTAAACGCTGCGCCGTTAGTCGCGGGTAGGGTACCCAGTTCTTCGGCGCTTCCAGAAGTGCCCCGGCGGGCGGTAGCCGGGTCGCTTGAAAATCAATTGTCCGAGGGTTTCTCCACGGAGTCAATGACGAGCACGTCCACAGGACCCCTGGCGGATTCGAGCTTCAACCCGAGCTGCTCCTGTATGGCCGCAAAAATATTTCCATAAAGGTCGGGCGAAGGAACTGGTCTGGTGGAATTGTTGGGTGAGTCCGGGCTGGGCGGCGGTACCGCCAGTCCCGCTAAGGACTCATCAGAGGTGAATCGCAGGTAGAAATCGAACGTTGTCGTGAAGCCGGTCTTATCGACGACGGTCCGACCCAGGACATTCGAAAGAGTTCTAATCAAATCCGTCATGGATACCCTGCCCCCTTGCATTCGCGCGTCGGACGACGACATCCCCATCACGACGCGGCCGCATAGAATCGATTTACCCGGGGCGGGCGGGAATGGCAGTCCAGGCGGTGGCGGCGGTGGGGGCGGTGGAGGCACTCCGTCCTGGCCGAATAACGGCGGTCCGTTCGGTGCGGGCGAAATACAGCTTCCTTCTTTGGAGCCTTGCAGCTTAACTCCGCTCTTTGCCGCAGTGAGCTCATAAACGGGGAGATCTCTCGTTTCGTGATGGAGCTTGAGTTTGAACCTGTCTTCGAGCAGCGCTTGCATCATCAAGCGCGGCAAGCAGCAGGGTAATCACCGGGAAACAGCGAATCCGGAATTCACTCATGAGCGGCATCGTTACTCAGGATGCATGCCGCCACTCAGTGATTGACAGGCAGCCCCACGACGATCAGAACCGTGTAGTCCTGCTTGCGGCAGCCGTTCACCGCAGGCATGGCCGCCCCTGGATTGACAGGAAAACTCCTGGCAGGAGCGTTCGCAGGCGAGCACGCGTTGGCAGCCGTCGCCGGCGTGTAGCGTGCGGAACGGCATCCGAGATGGGTGACATCGTAGAGGGTTGCGCCGTCGGCGAGTTCCCACCGTTGATTGCCGTTTTTGTCTTTAGGATGAACGGTCAGCACGGTCGTCACGTCGCGGTCACCCGTGACGAGGTATTTCCCGGCAGGCAGCGGGAAGGTCGGCTTCTCCATGATCAAGCCGTGTTCTTCCAGCCACCAATCTGAAGCGTCGAATTTCCACTGCGCTGGTGCCACGCCGGTCGCCTTCAATTGAGGGTAGTGGTCCAGCTTGCAAGCGCGCGGGCCCGGGTCCTGGTTCCAGAAGCCCCATGATTGCGCGCCGTTGCCGGAGGTGGCCGCGGGGTCGCCCAGAGCGGCGATGAACTGCGGCTCGATGCGCCTGAACTTCGAGAGGTCTGCTCCTGATGCCGGCTGCTGCGGGCCGACCACCAAAATGAGGGAGCCCGTGAACAAGAGCCAGCGGCTCACGGACGGCACGAGGTGATGGATATTCATGCTATTGCTCCAGTTCGATGACCTGATGACATCCTACACCGGCGCGCGCCCCGGAGCTGGCCTTTTCGTGCGTTTACCGGGGCCTTCGCGGCGATTAGATGCCATGTGTGGATAACGGGCGACTTATACAAAGCCCGCTTCGGGCGAGACGGCGCGAAGTCCGCTTCCGGGAAGTTTCGGCTTGCCCGTTCGTGATGCAGGCGATCCCTGTCTCGTCTGCGATCCGACCCGCTATTCAATCAGCTGTTTGCTCGCAAGCCTTGCCCACCTCCGCTTCACCGGCATGCCCACCTGAGACCGTTCCAGGGCGATAGATTTTCAGCGAACGGACAGCAGCGTTTTAACTCTTAGTCTCAGCCACGGGACTACC
>Ga0134125_10000856_pt1 | contig 39385 bp, 34 predicted proteins | sample KB31751_FD_96464 | JGI IMG/M metagenome (GOLD analysis project Ga0134125, IMG submission 96464) | Terrestrial soil microbial communities with excess Nitrogen fertilizer from Kellogg Biological Station, Michigan, USA - KB3-175-1 | ecosystem: Environmental > Terrestrial > Soil > Unclassified ...
ACACGCTGCTCATGGCCGACGACATCGTGTTCGTTCCGGAGACCGCCCGCTCGCAGGTCTTCCGTGCGCTCACCGACCTGCTGGTGCCGTTCCAGATCTATCTCAACTATCGCCTCGTCGAGGTCACGTTAAGATGAACGAGAAACTCAAGGTCGTTATTCTCTGCGGGGGCAAGGGGACGCGTTCGTATCCGTTCACCGAGTATTTCCCCAAGGTGATGATGCCGGTGAACGGCACGCCGATCCTGGTGCACCTGATGCGCACCTACGCCTCGCAGGGATTCACGGAGTTCGTGCTCGCGGGCGGCCACCGGATCGAGATGCTCTACGATTACTTCGACGGCCGGTTCCAGGAATGGAACGTGAAGATCGTGGACACCGGCGACGACGCCGACACGGGCGATCGCATCTTCCGTTGCGGAGCGCACGTGGGCGACCGGTTCTTCGCCACCTACGGCGACGGGCTGGCCGACATCGACCTGCACGCGTTGCTCGCGACGCACAAGCGCCATGGCGGGCTCGCCACGCTCACCACGGTGCCGCTGCGCTCGCAGTACGGCCTGGTGGTCTACGACGGCGAAGACAAGGTCCAGCGCTTCGAGGAGAAGCCCCTGGTCGCCGACTACTGGATCAACGCGGGATTCTTCGTGTTCGAGAAGCGCGCGCTGGAGGAGTGGCGCGGCCACAACCTCGAGCAGGACGTTCTCTCCGACTTCGCGCGCCGGGGGCGGCTCTTCGTGAACCGCCACAAGGGCTTCTTCAAGTCGATGGACACCAGCAAGGACCAGGCGGAGCTCGAGAAGCTCTGCGTGGACGGCAGCATGCCCTGGGTGCTTCCCCAGGCCGCGGCCGTGAACACCTGACCCGGCCGCGAAGGAGAGCGCCATTACCGGATTCTCATGGAAAGGACGCCCGGTCTTCGTGACCGGCGCCACGGGCCTCCTGGGCAGCTCGCTCGTGCCGGAGCTCGCCCGGCGCGGCGCGGAGGTGGTCGCGCTGGTCCGCGACGGCACCCCGCGCAGCCGGCTCGTGAGCGAAGGCTGGCTCGATCGCATCGTCACGGTGCACGGGTCGCTTTCCGACGAGGGGTTGCTGCGCCGGGCGTTCGCCGAGTACTCCATCGATACCGTCTTCCACCTCGGAGCGCAGACGCTGGTGGGCGTGGCCAAGATGGACCCGGTGGGCACCCTGGAAGCCAACGTGCGCGGCACGTGGCTATTGCTGGACGCCGCCCGCCAGGCGGGCGTGAAGCAGGTGCTGGTGGCTTCCTCGGACAAGGCGTACGGCGACTCGCCCAACCTCCCCTACAGGGAAGACCACCCCCTCCAGGGCCGCTTCCCCTATGACGTCTCGAAGAGCTGCACCGACCTCATCACCACCATGTTCGCGCGCACGTTCAAGCTGCGCGCGGCGGTCGTGCGGTGCGGCAACATCTTCGGCGGCGGCGACCTCAACTTCAGCCGCCTCATCCCGGGCGTGATCCTCGCGACGGTGCGCGGCGAGCCCTTCGAGATCCGCAGCGACGGCAAGTTCGTCCGGGATTTCCTGTACGTCGAGGACGCGGCCGACGCCTACCTCACGCTCGCCGAGCGCCTGGCGGCCGACGAATCGCTCGCCGGCGAGGCCTTCAACTTCGGGCTGGAGCTTCGCCCGACGATGCTCGAGCTCACCGACAAGATCCTCGCGATGATGGGCCGCGCCGACCTTCGCCCGGTGGTGCGAAACACCGCCTCGGCCGAGATCCGCGAGCAGTACCTGGACGCCGGCAAGGCGCGCAAGGTGCTGGGCTGGAAACCCCGCCACGGCATGGATGAAGGCCTGCGGCGTACAATCGACTGGTACGTCAACTTCCTGACCGAGGCCGCCACGTGAAAACCCGGGTCTTTCTGGGTGATCTTCGCTACAACTACTCCGGCGTGCTGGCCAACGACTGCATGCCGCTGGGCGTCGCCTACATGAAGGCGGTGATGGACCGCGACGATGCCGGGCGCGAGATCGACTCGCGCATCTTCGTCTACGCGGAGAGCCTGATCGAGGCGATCAAGGCCGATCCGCCCGACGTCCTCATGCTCAGCAACTACGTCTGGAACGAGGCGCTCAGCCACTACTGCTTCCGGGTGGCCAAGGCCGTGAACCCCGGCGTGCTCACCGTGATGGGCGGCCCCAACATCTCGCTCGAGCCGCACCGCCAGCTCGCGTACCTCGACAAGTACCCGTTCGTGGACGTCTACGCCCTGGGCGAGGGCGATTTCCTCGCGCACCACGTGGTCAAGTCCTTCATGGACGCGGGCCGCTCGGTGAAGCGCCTGGGCGCGAAGGGGCTGCCTTCGTCGGTGTTCCGCAACCCCGAGGGCCATGCCGCGATCGACGAGACCCAGCCGCGCCACAAGGTGGTCGAGGACATTCCCTCGCCCTGGCTCACCGGCATCCAGGACGAGTTCTTCGACGGCAAGCTCGCCCCGATGATCGAGACCAACCGCGGCTGCCCCTTCACCTGCACCTTCTGCGTCCAGGGGACGAAGTACTACTCGAAGATCCACAACTTCTCCGTCGACCGCATCAAGGAAGAGATCGGCTACATCGCCCGGCTCATCAAGGAGAAGTCCCCCAGGATGGGCACGCTGCGCATCGCCGACTCGAACTACGGCATGTACGAGCGCGACATCTCGATCTCCGAGCACATCGGGCTCATGCAGAAGGAATACGGCTGGCCCACCTTCATCGACGCGACCACCGGCAAGAACAAGCCCGAGCGCATCATCAAGTCGGTCGAGAAGGTGAGCGGCGCGCTCGTCCTCTACCAGGCGGTGCAGTCGCTGGACGAGGAGGTGCTTCGCAAGATCAAGCGCGAGAGCATCAAGCTCGAGGCCTACAAGGTGCTGGAAGTGCACATGCGCGGCCGCGGGCTGCGCTCGGTTTCCGACCTGATCCTGGGGCTCCCGGGCGAGTCGCTCGCGAGCCACCTGCGCGGCCTGCACCAGCTGCTGGACAGCAACATCCACCAGATGCACAACTTCCAGGCCATGATGCTGAAGGGGGCCGAGCTCGAGTCCCTGGAGTCGCGCGCGCTCTTCAAGTTCGACACGCGCTTCCGCGTGCTGCCCAAGAACTACGGCGTGTACGGCGGGGAGAAGGTCTTCGACGTCGAGGAGATCATCGTCGCGACCGACACGCTGCCCTTCGACGACTACATCACCTGCCGCAAGTGGCACCTCGTGAGCAGCGTCTTCTGGAACGACGGCTGGTTCGAGCACGTCGCGAATTTCGTGCGCGCCCACGGGATCAAGAACTCCGAGTGGTGGGGGCGCATGCTCCCCGCCATGGAGAACGGCAGCCCCGCCGTCCGCGAGTTCCTCGATGCGTTCGTGGCCGAAACCAAGGGCGAGCTCTTCCCCACGCCGGAATCCTGCGTCGAGTTCTACTCGCGCCCGGAAAACTTCACCCGGCTGAACAACGGCGAGATCGGCGACAACCTCATGTACCGCTATCGCGCGATCGCCTCGTTCCACCTCTGGAACGAGGTCTGCGACGCCGCGATGGACGCCACGCGCGCGCTGCTCGTGGAGCGCGGCATCGACCGCACGATCCCCGATTTCGACACGTTCTGGCGCGACCTCCACGCCTACACGAAGCTCATGCACGCTTCCGGGCGCGACCGCGAAGCGATCCTCGCCTCGGCCAATGCCGTGTTCGACTACGACATCGCGACCTGGGTCGCCAGCAAGGACTTCGCGCACCCCGAGTCGTATCGCTTCCCCGCGCCCACGGAAGTGCGCTTCCAGCTGAGCGAGGAGGGCCGGCGCGAGCTGGACGGAGCGCTCGCCGTCTGGTCGCTGCACGTGAAGGGGCTCACCAAGCTCGTCACGCGCATCAACGTGTCGTCGCAGGTCCGGTCCTGCAAGCCGGTGCGCGCGCCGTTCGCAGAAGTGGCGTGACGGCCGGGGCGAGCCGCATCGCGCGCTTCGTCGCGCGACATCGCCGCAACCGGATCCTCGCGAAGCTCGCCACAGTCGCCCGGCGCTACCTCGAGTGGCACGGCAACTTCGACTATGACGGCGCCACGAACGGCGAGCAGCGCGTGCTGCGCACGCTCGCCGCCTTCGCCCCGCGCGTCCTCGTCGACGTGGGCGCCAACGTGGGCGAATGGAGCCTTGCCGCGGCGCGCCTCTGCCCTTCGGCCACCGTGCACGCCTTCGAGGTGTCCCCGATTACATTCGAGACGCTGGCCGCGAACACGGCGGGCGAGCCGCGAATAACCTGCCACGCGGCCGGCCTCGCGGAGTCGGCGGGCGAGGTGAAGCTGCGTCACTACGATTCGGCCCCGGCCCTCACCACGGCGAGCGGCTACCCGCACGCGCTGCCCTTCCGCGAGATCGTCGCGCGCGTGGCGGCCGGCGACGAGGAGGCGGCGCGCCTGGGCATCGGCCACATCGACCTCCTCAAGATCGACGTGGAGGGCATGGAGGAGCAGGTGCTGCGCGGCTTCGGGCGGCTCCTCGCCTCGCGCAGCATCGACCTCGTGCAGTTCGAGTACGGCCGGGTGAACATCCTCAATGGCTTCCTGCTCCACCGGTGCGGCGCGTTCTTCGCCGAGCGCGGCTACGCCATGGGGAAGATCTACCCGGACTACGTCGATTTCCGGGAGCCGGCCCTGGAGGACGAGGATTTCCTCGGGCCCAACTACCTCGCCTGCCGTGCCGACCGGGGCGACCTCCTCGCCGCGCTGGGCGGCCGGCCCGGCTAGGCGCCCGCGCCGTCCAGGTAGCCGCGGTACGCGGTGTCGAGGTACTCGCGCAGCGCCACGCGCCAGTCGCGCATGGTGCTCAGGCCGCGCAGGTCCAGCTTGCGGTTCACGAGGCGCTCGGAAGCGGGCCGGGCGGCGAAGTATTCGCGGCTGAAGTGCTCCGAGCCCACCTCCTTCACGCGCACCTTGTCCTGCAGGCCCGTGGCGGCGAGGAGCTCGCGGGCGACCTCCAGGCGGCTCGTCATCCCGCCGCACACCATGTTGTAGAGGCCCCAGACCTCTTTCTCGACGAGGAGCTGGACGTTGCGCGCGAAGTCCACCGTGTAGGTCGGCGTGCCGTTCTTGTCGTTCACGATCGCGAGCTCGCGCGCACCGCCGCGCAGCTGCGCCATGATCTTCTGCACGAATTTCTTGTCCTTGGGCGGGCCGCCGCCCATCATCCAGCCGGCGCGGCACACCAGGTAGCGGCGCGCGTTCTCGACCACGTAGCGCTCTCCCGCGTACTTCGAGCGGGCATAGTGGCCGAGCGGGTTGGGCAGGTCCCAATCGTCGTACGTGTCCTTGCGCCCGTCGAAGATGCCGGCCGTGCCGATGTAGAGCAGGGGGATGTCGAGCTCGTTGGCGATGAGCGTCGCGTTCTCGGCCCCGAGCGTGTTGGTGGCGTACGCGTTGTCCACGTTCTGCTCGCAGTACTCCAGGCTCGTGCACGCGCCCAGGTGGAAGAGCATGGCCGGGCGGAAGGCTCGGACGCTCGCGCGGTAGGCGCCGAGGTCGCGAATGTCGGTGTGCGAGAGCCACGGCGCGTTCACGTCGATGTCCGTGCACATCAGCTCGCGGGATTGGCCGAACACGTCGTGAAAAGCCTCGCCGAGCATTCCGCCGCAGCCGGCGATGTAGATACTCCCCTTCATGCGGTCATGATACAGCCCCGGCTTCGCGCGGGTCTCCGGGGACGGCCGCGAGCGCGCGGCCGAACCGCGCGTAGAACCAGAAGAACGCGCAGTACACGGGCGGCATCATCAGGATCACCGGGGCGAGGCCCCAGAGCGCCGCGAACGCGGTGGAGAGGACCGCGTAGGTGCCGTAGAGCCAGGCGACCTGCCTGCGCCAGGGCGCCGAGCGCGGGTCCTCCAGGAGACGCGGCATCGCCGCGATCGTGCCCCACCACGCGAACATCCCCGCCTGGGCGATGGTGTCGAGCGTGGGGTCGGGAATGTTGCCGGGAGCATGCCCCATGATTCCCCACTCGATCGCCACGAGTCCCACGGCTGCGTGAGTGCAGAGCGCGATCCAGAACCCGCGCCGGGCGCCGGCGAAGCGCGCGGCGATCCACGGGAAGGTCCGGGAGGTCGCGCAGCCGATCACGGCGTAGAGCAGGACGGCGCCCGCGAATTGCCCCCAGCTGCCTTGAAGGATGACGTTCACCTGGAATTCCATCGGCACGGCGAACACCACCGACCACCACGCGATGCGCCTCACGGAGCCGGGCTCGCCTTGCGGGTGACGACGAAGGACTTCACCAGGCCGAGCACGCGTTCCTCGGAGATCTCGCAGCCGGGAAAGAGCTGCACGACCTCGCGGCGGGTGAGGAGCCGCGTGCTGTCGAGGAAGCTCTCGATCGCGGCGGCGGGCGGCCGGGCCGTGATCGCCCAGGCGGACATCCACGGGATGAGGGCGCGCTGCGGGCGCCGCGGCAGCCAATGCGCGAACGGCATCAGGAGGTGCGGCTCCACGGGAAACCACTTGTTCGGCGTCTGGACGTAGACCTCGCGCCCGCAGCGAAGGACCTCGCGGGCGAAGCGGGCCTGGGTCTCGAAGTCGCCCACGTGCTCGATCACCGAGTTGCTCATCACCACGTCGAAGGACCGATCCGCGAAGGGCAGCGCGCATCCGCTCGCCACCACGAAGCGATAGCCCGCGGCGCCCAGCGCCGCCGCATCCTCCGTCTCGAGGTTCACGACGGTGACGTGCGGGGTGGCCGGCTGCATCATGCGCCACCATTCCGCGCGGCCGCCGACGTCGAGCACCGTGGCGCCCGTCGCAAGGCCCGGAAAGCGCTCCTTCATCTGGCGGATGCGCCCGGGACGGAAGCGTGCGGCGAAGTAGCCCCAGAGGCGGCGAGGATCGATCGACATGGGCTCCTAGGGGGAGGCGGCCGCTCGCCGGCCGCGCAGCGCGCGCTCGTAGACCTGCATCACGCCGCGCGCGTGCGACGCGGCTCCCCAGCGGGCCAGCGCCTTCGCCCGCGCCGCGGCGCCCATGGCGCGGCAGCGCGGCGGGTCGGCCCACAGGGCGGCGGCCTTCGAGGCGAGCTCCGCCGCGTTGCCCGCCTCGAAGAGCTCCCCGTCGACGCCCTCGGCCACGATCTCGGGGAGCCCGCCGATGCGCGACCCGATGACCGGGATGCCGTGCGCCATTGCCTCGAGGCCCACGGTCGGGAAGCTGTCGAACCAGATGCTCGGCACGACGAGCATGCGGGCGCCGCGATAGAAGGCGTCGAGCTCATCGCGGTCGCGGGTGATGACCACCTCCACGTCGGGGGGCAGCTCCACGCTCGCGCTGTGCGCGGCGCTTCGCGAGAGGCGCACCGGCAGCGAGGTCCTGCGCGCGGCCTCCAGCAGCACGTGCACGCCTTTTTCCGGGACGAAGCGCCCGGCGAATGCGATGTAGCTCCCGGCGCCGGCGTCCGAAGGCGCCGGGGGCAGCCGCACCGCCGGATTCACCGTGCTCATGCGATCGGCGGGCACGCCGGCGTGGCGAACCGCCCACCCGCCCGTGAAATCGGAGGGCGAGATGAACTGGTCCACGAAGCCGGTGATCATGCCGAGCTTTCGCACCATCGCATTGTAGAGCGCGTTCACGGAGCTCTCCGCGAGGCTTCCGCGGCAATTGTTGGCCACCGCGCGCCACTCGCGCCCCCCGAGGCATTCGGTGCAGACGTGGCCGTCGCGGAAGTGGCTGCGGATGGGGCAGGTGGGATGGTAGTCGTCGATCGTCATCACGACCGGGACCGCGGCCTCCCGGCAGGCGCGCAGGATCCACGGCGAGATGAGCGGGAAGAGCTCGTTCACGTGCACGAGGTCCGGCCGGAAGCTCGCGAGCGCCTGCCGGAAATCGCGCACGGCCCCGGCGGGATAGAAGGCCGAAACGCCCGCCCGGGCGCGGCCCGCGAACCCCGCGGGAAGCTCGCGGCTGCTGCGCGAGAAGACCTGCGTCTCGACGCCTTCGTGGTCGCGCAGCGCCGCGATGGTGGCGAGCGAGGCCGCCGTCGATCCGCTGCCGCTGCGTGGCACGTTGAAGGCGTGGATGACCCTCATGCCGTGTCGCGCCGCCGCGAGCCCAGCAGCTGGCGCGCGGCCGCCAGGGCGAAGCGGGAGTTGTAGTAGGCATAGCGCCAGCCCAGGCGGCCCGGCTCCTGGGCGAGTCGAAAGAGCCATTGGAGGCCGCTTCGCTTCATCCACTCGGGCGCGGCCCGCGTGCGGCCCGCGAGGAGGTCGAACGCGCTGCCCACGCCCACCAGCGGAACGCCCGCCTCGCTCGCCACGCGGCTCATCCACCAGTCCTGCGCGGGCGTGCCGAGGCCGACCCACACGATGCTGGGCCGGGCGGCGCGGATGCGCTCCACGATCTCGCGCGTGGTCGCCTCGGGAACCGGGCGAACCGGTGTGGCGTGCAAGCCCGCTACGTTGATTCCCGGATAGCGCCGCCGCAAGGCGTCGGCCACGACTTCGGGCTGGCCCTCGCGCCCGCCGACGAGGAAGTGGCGCCAGTGGGGAAAGCGCGCGCAGCACTCGAGCCAGAGGTCGTCATGGTGCACGCGCTCGGCCCGCGGGAACCCGAGGCGCCTCAGCATCCACACGACCGGCATGCCGTCGGCATTGACGAGCGCGGCCGCGTTCACGACCTCGCGGTATGCGCGGTCGTCGACGCCGAGCATGAGCGAGTAGACCGTGGCCGGGCTCACGTACGCGCCGGCGCCGCGCGTTACGAGCGCATCGAGCGCGTGCTGCGCTTGCGAGAAGGTGAGGGGTGTCACGCGCGTGCCCAGGCAGTCCCCGCGCTCGAGCGCCTCGGGCGGCGCCGGCGGCGTCATGCGGCGAGCCCGTGCCGTATCCAGTAGGGCGTCGTGAGCTTGCGTCGCAGGGCGCGGTAGGCCCACGCGAACGGGCGCGAAAGCAGGAACGGCACGGATCCTTCGCGAAGGAGCCGCCGCAGGCCCTCGATGCGGCGGCCGGGCCGGCGCATTTCCTCGACCGCGAGCACCGTGGAATGAACCTGCATGCGCCGGCGCGCGAGGCGCGGGTCGATGTCCTGGCGCCAGCGATCGATGAGGAAGAGCACCTCGGTCTGCATCCGCGCGCGGGTCTTCGGCGTCGCGTTGCCGGCGTGCATGCGATAGCGGCAGACGACTTCCTGCACGGCGCGAACGTCCCAGCGCCGCGCGATGCCCAGGTACAGGAAATAGTCGGGGATGATCGTGATCTCCGGGGGAATCGGGCCCGCGTCGATCGCCGCCTGGCGGCGCATGAGCGTCGCGCTGATGCAGATGAAGCACGACTCCCTCCAGAGGCGCTCGAAGAGCGCGCCTTCAGGGAGCGCGGCGAACTCGTGCAGGTGGTCGAAGTCGCGCTCCGCCCCGTCGGGCCAGAAGCGCACCGCGCGGCCATACACGAGGCCCACGCGCGGGTCGCTTCGCGCGAGCGCGACCTGCATCTCGAGGTTGCGCGGGAGCCAGACATCGTCCTGGTCGAGGAAGGCGACCCACTCGCCGCGCGCCACGCCGAGGGCTTCCTGCCGGGCGGCGCCGAGCCCGAGCGCCCGTTCCCCGGGCGAGCGGAAATAGCGCAGTCCCCGCGCCGCATAGCGCGCCGCGATGCGCGGCGTGTCGTCGCTCGAGGCGTCGTCCCAGAGCACGATCTCGTAGTCGGAGAAGGTCTGGGCGAGGATGCTCTCCAGCGTTTGCTCGAGGGTCGCCGCCCCGTTGTGGGCGTTCACGATCACGCTCATGAACGGCATGAGCCATCTCTCATCGGTTGCGAAGCCCCGCTAGACTAGCGCAGTTCGGTTGGAATTGGCATCCTCGAGAGATGGAGACGAGCATGGGACAACGAATCGCGAAGGCGCTGGCCGCGTCATTCGTTCTGGCGAGCGCGTTCGCTTGCCAGACGGCCGCCCAGCGCCCCGCGGCAGCGCCGGGGGCGGGCAACCTCGTGGCGAACGGCGGATTCGAGGAGGACGGGAAGCCCGCGCGCGACTGGACGCAGGACACCGCCAGCACCGGCCACAAGGGCTCGATCTCCCGCGACACGGCTCGCGTGCGCTCCGGCAGCGCCTCCCTGCGCCTGCAACCGAATCGCAGCAACGATCCCCCGCAGCAGCTCGCCGTCGCGCAGGAGCTCGCCCTTGGGCCGTATCGCGGCAAGCCCGTCGTGGTCTCCGCCGCGATGCGAACCGAAGGCGAGGCGCTCGCGGTGGCGGGCCTCATCGTCGCGGGAAAGGGCGGCGTGCGCCTCCTGCAGCTCGCGCCCGTTCGAGGCGCGGAATGGACATTGCAGACTCGCACGTTCACCGTCCCGGAGGACGACCCGGCGCGTTATTTCATCGCGCTGTGGGTGGACGGGCACGCCGGCGCGGCATGGTTCGACGATGTCTCGGTCGCGGCGCCCGGGGCGGCGGCGCCCGCGGCGCAATCCGATTCCACGGGTGGGGATCTCGCCCCGGCGCAACCGCCGCCCTACGACGCGTGGAACCCACCGCTCGCCGGCCCGGTGCAGAACCTCGCGCTCGCCGAGGGCTGGACCGACGCGCGCCTAGTCGCGGCGCCCGTCAACGTCCCGGGCCGCGGGGGATGGACCGATTCGGTCACGGTGAGCCGCGACGGCCGCAGGCTCTACTTCGGCTACACCAAGTGGGACTACTTCACGTTCGAGAGCAGCCAGAAGTTCAGCACGACCGGACGCGACCGCACGCCGGCCTACTCGGGCAACGAGCTGCAGATCTTCCAGGCCGACCTCACCCCGACCGGGTGGACGGTGAGCCACCATCCCGTCAACGCGACCTCGAAGCTCTCGATGGCGAGCATGGGCTTGAACAGCCGCGAGGACACGATGGTGTTCAACACCTACCAGTTCTCGCCCGGCTACCGGACGACCATGCGGCTCGCGACCCGCGCGGGCGGCAGCTGGAGCGATGCGGGAGCGTTGCCCCCTCCCATCAACAGCAGCGCGGGCTGCCTCGACGACAACGGCTACATCGTCGGCACGCTCGCGGGGGGCGCCACGTTGTATTTCGAATCGACGCGCCGCAAGCTGGACGGGTCGTCGTGCGGCAAGGAGCGGCACCTCTACTTCGCGAGCTACCGCGATGGCGCATGGTCCGGCGTGCAGGAAGTGGCCGGCGTGAACAGCACGGGCAAAGGCGACAGCGACATGCAGCCGTTCCTCTCCGAGGATTTGTCGAGGATCTATTGGCTGGGGAGCCGCCCCTCCCAGGGCAAGTACGGGCTCTTCGCCGCCGACGGCAACGGCCGCAGCTTCGCCAACGCGAGGATGGTCGTGGGCATCCGCACCTTCACCAAGCCCTGGGCGGGGAAGGTGGTGCGCATCGGCGAGCCCAACGTGGCCGTGCTGCCCCAGGGCATGGTGATGTACTTCATGTGCGGCATCGCCGAAGGCGACACCTGGCGCGGCGAGCCCGACAACATCCAGTACCGGGTCTGCTTCGCCCGCAAGCCGAAGTAGCCGCCTTGGAACCGACACCCGTTTCCGGCGAAGACCCGCGCGTGAGCGTCGTGATCCCGGCTTATCGCCGCGCGGACCTCCTGGAGCTCGCCGTGCGCTCGGTCCTCGGCCAGGACCTCGATCCGCGCCAATACGAGGTGCTGGTCGTGGACAGCTCGCCCGACGACCTCAACGTGCGCCTGGTCGCCTCGATGCAATCGGGCGCGCGCTGCGCGCTGCGATGCCTCACGAAGAAGGCCGAGGGCCCCGGCCCCTCGCGCAACCTCGGCGTGCGCGAGGCGCGCGGCCGCCTGATCGCGTTCATCGACAGCGATTGCGTCGCGGACCCGGGTTGGTTGCGCGCGGGGCTCGCGCCCTTCGACGACCCGAAGCTCGGCCTGCTGCAGGGCCGCACGCTCCCCGATCCCGCGGTGCCGATGACTTCCATGTCGCGCTCGATGCGCGTGGAGCGCGAGAGCATGTTCTACGAGACCGCCAACATGTTCTACCGGAAGGACGCCTTCGAGGCGACCGGCGGCTTCATCGCCGATGCGACGCCGAACGCGCTCACGCCCTTCGGCGCCGAGGACACCGAGCTCGCCTGGCACGTGAAGGCGGCGGGCTGGAAGTCCGGCTTCGAGGCGGGCGCGCTGGTCTACCACGCGGTGCTGCCGATCACGCCGCGGCAGTGGCTGGTCGACAACCGCTTCCTCGCCATCCCGCGCCTTGCCGCGATCCACCCGCAGCTCCGCGATCACTTCTACACCCGCCACTTCTTCGACGATGCGCAGGCGTGGCTCACGCTGGGGCTCGTGGGGACCGTGGCCGCCGTGGCGCTCTCGCCGTGGGCGCTCCTCGCCTGGCTTCCCTACGGGGTGAGGCGCGCCAGCGACCCGACGAAAGCGCGCGGCATCCTGAGGCTCGCACGCCCGGTGCTGTACCTGCCGCGGGACCTGGCTCGATTCGCGTTGCTGCTCGTGGGCAGCGTGCGCTACGGGATCGTACTGCTCTGACGGCGCCTCAGGCGTTGCCCGGGGGAGCGGAAAGCACCGCGGGCTTGCCGCCGCCCGCCTCGCGCCGGGCCTCGTGGTAGGCCGCGACGACCCACCGCCGGTGCAGCAACCCATAGTGCATGTCCGACCAGCGGCTGCGCTTGCCATTCTCGGCGCCGAGCGCCCGCAGCACGGCGTGGGTGACCGGATTGTCGACGATGCGAAACGCGATCCGGCGCACCAGCCGCTTCGCGTAGAGGCGCCCGCCCAGCCGCGGCGAGAGGACGCCGTAGCGCTCGATCACCTCCTTGTCGGGCAGCTCCTGGACCGTGGCGTAGATCCAGCGCCCCGCGTGGTGGGCCTTCGCGCGCAAGCCCTCGAGCTTGAGCTGGTGCAGGTGCTCCCCGCGCGCGGCCGGCAGGAAGTGCAGGCGCATGCCGGCGCGGTCCAGCTTGTGGCCCAGGACCACGTCCTCGTTGAAGAGGAAGCGCTCGTCGAACATGCCGTGCTCGAGCATGAAGTCGCGCTTCACCGAGACGTTGCAGCTCCAGAAGTAGTCGTAGGCCACGACGTCGCGCCCGCGGATCGAGTCGTACGGGTACTCGTGGAAGAACGACACCGGGTCGCCGCGAATGCGGTCCGGAACGTAGGCCTCGCCCACGGCGGCGTCGCGTTGGTCCGGGTGGCTCATGTGGAACTCGGCGTGGCGAAGCACGAGGTCGAGATCGGGCTTCACGTCGTCGTCGATGTTGAGGAGGACCTCGCCGCGCGCGACGCGCATGGCGGTGTTGCGCGGCGCCGCGCCCCCGCCGCTCGGCTCGCGCCGGTAGTAGCGGAAGATCCCCGGGTGCTTCTCGAGGGCTTCCCTGCGGATCACTTCCTCGGTGTCGTCGGTCGAGCCGTTGCTCACGAAGATGACTTCGTACCGCACGCCGTCGCGAAGCTCCTGCGAGGCGAGGGCGGGGATCGTCGTGGGCAGGAGCCGGGCCCGGTTGAATGTCGGGACGATGACCGAGATGAGCATGGCATCATTAAACCATGAGCACCGATCCGAATCCCCCGCTTTCGCCCCGCCGCCGCTTCCTGCTGGCGGGCCTCATGGCCGCGATCACGCTCGTCCTCGCGCTCGCCGCCGGCGAGATCCTGGTGCGCTGGCTCGATCCGCAGCCCACGATGTTCCCGCGCTCGCGCTTCTCGGCGGCCTATGGCCTCGAGTTCTACCCGAACCGGACGATGGTCGAGCAGCTCGCCGGGCAGTGGCGCTTCGAGTACACCACGAACAGCCAGGGCCACCGCGGGCCCGTGATGCCGATCTCGAACCGCTATCCGCTCCCCAATATCGTCGCCCTCGGCGACTCGTACACGTTCGGCTACGGGATCGCCGACGGCGAGGAGTATCCCGCGCTCCTGCGCAGGGAGCTCGCCGGCTCCTACGGCGTGGTGAACCTCGGGACGGGCGGATGGGGCCTCACGCAGGAGATCCGGCATTTCTACGAGCTGGGCCGGCTCTACGACCCGAAGGTCGTGACCCTCCAGTTCGCGGGCAACGATCCCAGCGACAACCTCCTCTACGCGGTGACGAGCGTCTCCGACGGGCGCTTCGTCTTCCACGATCGCGACGACACGCAGGTGATCAGCGTGGTGAAGCGCCTCCTCTCGGATTCGTTCCTGCAGCACAGCCAGCTCTACGCCTTCGCGCGCGGCCGCGCGTATTACTTCATGCGGGGGCGCGAGATCGCCGCGGCGGGCACCGGCGGCAACGAGCTCGGCACGAACGACGCCGCGCAGAAGATCCACGACGACCTGCTGGAAGCGTTCGCGCGCGACCTCTCGGGGCGCGGCATCCGCCTGATCCTCTTCGCCGTGGACAAGCACCTGGACGAATTCCCGCTGGTGCGCGCGAAGATGCGCAGCCTGGACGCCCAGGGGTTGGCCACCTTCATCGACGTCGACGAGCTCTTCAAGACCGCGCCGCACGATGTCTCGCCCGAAGGCCATTGGGGGCCGGTATCGCACCGGACCATCGCCGCGGCCATCGCGCGCGCGATCCGCGAGGCGCCTCAATCGAGGTCGAAGGCGTCCTTGTAGTCTTTCTTGAGGGCGGGGTCCTGGTCCGCCTTCGCGAGCACGAGGTTGCCCACCACGAGGGTCTCGATCTCGCAGCCCATGAAGCATCGGAACGCGTCTTCCGGCGTGCAGACGATGGGCTCGCCGCGCACGTTGAAGCTCGTGTTCACGAGGACGGGGCAGCCGGTGCGCTCCTTGAAGCGGGAGAGGAGCGCGTGGAAGCGTGGGTTGGTGTCGGCGTGCACGGTCTGTATGCGCGCGGAGTAGTCGACGTGCGTCACCGCCGGGATCTCGGATCGCGGCACGTTCAGCTTGTCGATGCCGAAGAGCGAGCTTTCCGACTCGCTCACCGCGCGGCGCCGCTTCTCCACCACGTCGGCCACCATCAGCATGTAGGGCGAGTCGCAGTCGAGCTCGAACCAGTCGGCGAGGTCCTCGCGCAGGACCGCGGGCGCGAACGGCCGGAAGGATTCCCGGTACTTGATGCGCAGGTTGAGCGTCTTCTGCATGGAGGAGGAGCGCGGATCGGCGATGATCGAGCGCCCGCCGAGGGCCCGCGGCCCGAATTCCATCCGCCCCTGGAACCAGCCGATCGCCTTGCCCGCCACGAGGTCGTCCACGGTCCTCTCGAGCATCCGGGATTCGGTGAGGCGTGTGACCTTCGCGCCGCAGCGCTGCAGCCGCTCCAGGGCATCGTCGTCGCCGTAGGCGGGCCCGAGATAGGCGCCCCGCATCCGGTCCTTCCCGTCGCTCGCCGTGCGCGGCTGCCCGAGGTGCGTATGCCATGCCGCGAGCGCCGCGCCCAGCGCGCCGCCCGCGTCGCCCGCGGCGGGCTGGACCCAGATCCGCTCGAACTTGCCGTCGCGCAGGACCTTGCCGTTCGCCACGCAGTTGAGGGCCACGCCGCCGGCGAGGCACAGGTTCTTCGATCCCGTCTCCCCGGCGAGCGAGCGCGTGATGCGCAGCACCGCCTCCTCGGTGACGGCCTGGATCGATGCGGCGAGGTCCATGTGGCGTTGCGTGAGGAGCTCGTCGGGCTTGCGCGGCGGGCCGCCGAAGAGGCTGTGCAGCCGCTCGCTCGTCATCACGAGGCCCGTGCAATAGTCGAAGTAGGCCTGGTCGAGGCGGAAGGAGCCGTCGGGCTTGAGGTCCATCAGGTTGTCGAGGATCGCCTGCGCGTAGCGCGGCGTCCCGTAGGGGGCGAGCCCCATCACCTTGTACTCGCCGGAGTTCACCTTGAAGCCCGTGTAGTACGTGAACGCCGAGTAGAGCAGCCCCAGCGAATGGGGGAAATGGATTTCCTTCACCGTGCGCAGCTCGTTCCCCCGCCCGATGGCCACCGAGGTCGTCGCCCACTCCCCCACGCCGTCCATGGTGAGCACGACCGCCTCGTCGAAGGGCGAGGCGAAGTAAGCCGACGCCGCGTGGCTCTGGTGGTGCTCGGCGAAGAGCAGGCGCGATGCGACGTCCAGGCCCGGCGCGAAGGCCTTCAGCTCCTTCTCGAGCATGCGCTTCTGGAAGAGCTTCTCGCTCATCCAGAGCGGCATCGCCACGCGGAACGAGGAGAAGCCGCGCGGGGCGAGGGCGAGGTAGGTCTCGAGCATGCGCTCGAACTTGAGCAGCGGCTTGTCGTAGAAGGCGACCTTGTCGATCGCCTCCATGCCGATGCCCGCCTCGCGCAGGCAGTACTCGACGGCGTGCCTGGGGAAGCGCGCGTCGTGCTTCCTGCGCGAGAAGCGCTCCTCCTGGGCCGCCGCCACGAGCGTGCCGTCCTCCAGCAGGGCGGCGGCGCTGTCGTGGTACAGCGCCGAGAGTCCCAGGATCCGCACTAGCTCAGAAGAGCGTGTAGATGAACGGGGCGAGCACCGAGCCCTTGGTCGCCACGAGGAGCCCCCCCAGCAGGAGCACCATCACGAGGATTGGCGCGAGCCAGTACTTCTTGCGCACCCGCATGAAACGGTAGAGATCCTTCATCAACGACCACATGCCGGCTCCTAGAACTGGTCCTGCATCGAACTGGGGGGCGCGTCGGGCGCGCCGCGCGGGAGCCAGTAGGTGGCTGCCGCGGGGTCGCGCTTGAGGCGCAGGGGGTCCTTGCCGGCGAGGCGCATCGCGAGGCCGGTCGGCACGATCGCGAGGACGTAGAGCAGGGCCATGATCACCGGGTTCACGATGGCGTGCAGCAGGGCGCCCAGCCTGAGCCAGGCCCGGGTGAGGGGGATGAGGCCGGGGACCCACCATGTGGCGAGGGCGGCGGCCACGGCGGCGCCCACGAGCCAGGCGGCGACCCCCCCGTGCCCATGGGCGAATCGCAGGGCGGCGGTGCCGGCCGCGAACGCGGCCAGCAGGAAGCCCAGCGTCCGCGCCTGGCGCCGGAGGACGGGATCGCCGGGGTTTCCCCCCTCTTGCTCGTGCATGGGCAAAGTTTCTCATGAAAGACAGCCGGGCGAAAAAGTTGGAATGCCCCGTGGAACGGGGGTCGCGGGCCTGTCTCGGGACCGTCGCGAACCCCCCGTAGGATGCGCTGGGGGCGAAAGTCACCGATAATTGGCGTTTCCGTACCCTGGATCCCGTCCCATGAGCACCTACGCGCCCATCATTCCCGCCCGCCCGCGCGACGCCGATACATTCGACGTCGTGGGGACCGTGCGCGCCATCTCGGAGGCGACGCGCTACCACTGGCGGCTGATCCTCGTGACCTGCGCGATCACGGTGGGAATCGCGGTGCTCTACCACATCGTCTGGCCGCCCGTGTACCAGGCCGAGGCGCTGCTGGTGGCCGAGAGCGACGCGGACCCGGTCCGCGACTCGTTCTACAACAACTGGAATACCTTCCGGAAGGATGCCGGGCGCACCGAGATCGAGCTCCTCATGTCCGGCTCGGTGCTGAAGGAGGTGATCCAGCGCGAGCACCTCACCTACGACGAGGTGTACCACCCGTTCCTCTCGCACCTGGGCTACCTGTGGGAGAAGTCCTGGCCGGGCCGGGCGTACATGAAGGTGAAGTCCTGGATCACCGGCGAGGATGACGGCTCCAACCTCGATCCGGCAACCAAGGACCTGGGACGCAGCATCATCGACATGCGCGCGGGGCTGCAGGTCCTGCCCATCGGCGAATCGACCGCCGGGCGCGTGCTCCTGAAGGGGCCCAGCAAGCGCGTGGCCGACGTCCTCAATACACTGCTCCGGGTGTACGAGCAGCAGCGCGGCGAACGCCACCAGAACGAGGCCCGGATGGCCTTCGACGCGATCTCCGGGGAAGTGGACAAGGCGAAGGCCGAGCTCGACGCGGCCTCGGCGGCCCGGGTGAAGTTCCTGAACGACCACGGGCTCGTCTTCGACCTGCAGAAGGAGACGCAGGAGGTGAAGACGCTCGCCGAGCTCGAGACCAACGCGATGATGGTGCGCGAGAAGATCGCGGGCAACGAGGCCACGCTTCGCGCCATCGAGAGCGAGCTCGCGCAGCAGAAACCCACGACCACGCTGCAGTCGATCACGGAAGCGAATTCGCTGCGCGACAGCGCGCGGCTGCGCCGCCAGGAGCTCCAGGCGACGCTCATCGGCGCGCAGACGCGCTACCGGCCCGACTCGCCGGAGATCCTCGAGCTGCAGGCGAGCATCAAGAAGTTCGACGAGCTCATCGCCTCCAATCCCGAGACGGTGCAGCGCTCCTCGGCCCAGGGCCCCAACAGCATCTACCAGCAGCTCATGCTCAGCCGCAACACGCTCACCGCGGACCTCGCGGGCTCCCGCGCGAGCCTCGCATCGCTCGAGGCGAGCTCCAACCGGTTGCGCGACAGGCTCTCCCGCATCCCGGCGATCCAGGACGGCCTGCGCGTGCACGACCGCAACCTGGGCCTCGCCGCCGAGAAATACCAGGCGTTGCTGGGCAAGCGCGCCGTCACCCAGGTCTCGATGGCCACGGCCACCACCACGTCGCCGAGCCTGCGCGTGGTGGACTACGCCGTGACGCCGTACTCCAAGTCATGGCCGCGCCTGAAGATCCTCTATCCCGCCGCGCTCGGCATTGGCCTGCTGCTGGGACTCTTCGCCGCCCAGGTGAAGCGCCTGGCCGGAGGCCGCGCCCGCGCCGGGGCATGGGGCCGGCGCCGCCTGGACGCCCAGGTCTACGGCACCGTTGCCGTCCCGGTGCTCGCGCCGTTCGCGTTGCTGCGGGCCCCCGTGGACATCGACCATGAGCCTGCCGCCATGGGCGATTCGAGGGGGTCATGAAGCCCAGGTCGATCCCCGCGGAGGAGACGCCCGGCCACGAGGTTCCGAGCCGGGTGGCCGACATCGTCGATGCCTCCCCGCGCGCGCAGGCGGCCAACAACGGCCATGTCGCCGCCAACGCCCCGGCGGCCGATCCGGCCCCGGCTGCCGACCCCGTCCCGGTGCCGCAGCCGGCGACCCCCGCGGCTCCCGCCGACCGCGGCACCGCGCCTACCGAGGGCGCGGCCGCCCCGTTCCGCCTTCTCGCGTTCCAGCTGCACCACGACATGCCGCGGGAGGAGGGGCCCCGCACCGTGATGCTGACCACCGCCAACACCGCGCCCGAGGCGGCGCAGGCGGGCTTCGCGCTCGCCAACGCCCTCGCCGAGGAGCTGCAGCGGCCGGTGCTCTGCGTCGACGTGGACGTGAAGCTGGGCCAGGCGAGCCGCGCCCTGGGCTGCGAGGGCGCCCGGGGGTTCGCCGACCTCGCGGCCGATGCGCACCTGCGCGTGCGCGACGTGGCCCTGCCCACCTCCAACCCGCTCCTCGGCTTCGTTCCCGCGGGTCTCGCCACCGCCGCCACCCGCGGCCGTTCGCTCGAGCAGGTCGAACGGACCGTGAAGTCGCTCGCCGACGGCCATGATTTCGTGCTGCTGATCGGCGGCGCCGTGCTCGACGACACGATGGCGCTCGCCATCGCTCCCCACGTGGGAAACGTGGTGTTGCTGGCCCTCGAGAACCGCACGATGTTGACCGACCTCGACCAGGCGCAGAAGGCCCTTCGCTTCTGCAAGGCGCGGCGCATCGCCATGGTCTTCGGGACCGGCCAGCGCTCCTGAAAGCCTCGTGATGCTGCCGGTGCGGCCGACGGTTCCGCGGTGGGCGACCCTGGAGCACTGGGCCGCCGACACCCGTTCGCTCTTCACTTCCGTCGGCGCCGTGGGCTTCGTGGTCGCGCTGGGGTGCCTGGTCGCCTTCGCCGCGGCGGCGGCCAATAGCCTGCGCCCGGCCGCGGGCCTCGTGGCCGCCATGGCCTTCCCCGTGCTCGCCTTCGGCTCGGGCAACCCGCGGCTCTTCTGCCTGTGGGCCCTCATGTTCGCGCTGCCGTTCGATTTCAGCGTGTATATCGGTCCCGTCTCGGACCGCGCCGGCGGCGAGCGCGCGCTGCGCCTGGAGATGTCGGACCCCATGATCCTCGCGCTCTTCGCGTTCCAGGCGCGCGACCTGCTCACGGGCCGCTGGCCGGGGCTTCGCGTGCCCAAGGTGATCCTCATATGGCTGCTCATCATGCTCGTGTGGGGCGTCGGCACCCTGGCGGGCCTGCTGGCGGGGCATTTCCGATTCGCCGCCGGGTATGAAGTGGTCCGCATGCTCAAGGTGGCGCTGCTCTTCGTGGTCCTCGTGAACGAGCTGGACACGCCGAGCCGCATGCTGCACGCCGCGATGGCGCTCGCGTTGAGCGTGCTCTTCCAGGCGGGGGTGGGCCTCGCCCAGTACATCCACGGCCAGCCGTTCGGCCTCGAGTTCCTGGGGGAGGTCGGCGCCAAGACCGCCGAGGACCTCGCTTCCTTCTCGGTGCGCGACGCCCGCGTCTTCCGCATCAGCGGCTTCGTCCTGCACCCGAACCTTTTCGGGATCTTCCTCGCGGCCTGCCTGCCCCTCGTGCTGGCGTGCCTGATGATCATGCGTGGGCTCGCCGCGCGCCTGCTCTTCGGGGTCGCGGGCGCCGCGGGCTTCGTGGCGCTCATCCTCACGCAGTCGCGCTCGGCGTGGGTCGCGTTCGCGGGGGCGTCGGGGATCGTGCTGCTGCTCATGGTGATGCACCGCAGGCTCTTCCGGCTCTCGATCTCCACGGCGGCCGTGGGCGGCGTGGCGCTCGCGATCGCCATCGGCGCGTTCCACGAGCCGATCATGAAGAGGCTCTTCGACAGCCAGGATGCCGCCGCGATCGGGCGCGAGGAGTTCAAGGACGACGCGCGCCGGCTGATCGACGACAGCTACATGATGGGCTGGGGGCTCAACCAGTACGTGCAGGAGCTGCCCCCGTACATGAAGACGAGCGCGCGCTCGTACAGCTACTGGATCCCGCCGGTGCACAACATCTATTACCTGTGGTGGGCGGAGACCGGGCTCATCGGCCTCGCCGTGCACCTGGTGATGTGGATCTCGATCGCGCTCATGGCGGTGCGAAACCTGAGGGTCCGCGACGAGCTGCTCTTCACGGTGAACGTCGCATGCCTCGCCGCCATGGTCGCCTTCGCGGTGGATGGGTTCTTGAGCTTCTCGCTGCGCGTGAACCCGATCTCGCGCACCTACTGGGTGCTGGCCGCCATGATCTACGCGACATACTACTGGCGCCGCCAACAGGAAACGCAGCACCAGCGGCAAGGCGCGGCGTGAGCGCGCCGCCGGCCGCGGCAACCCCGCGCGTCCACAGCGCGGGCCGGGTCGTCCGCAACACGCTTTCCCTCGCGATCGGCCGCAACGCCATCGCGCTGCTGCGCCTCGCGGTGCTCGCGATCATCGCGCGCGGCCTGGGCACGGAGACCTTCGGGCAGTACGCGCTGCTGGTCGCGCTGATGCAGGCCTTCGAAGGCCTGCTCGATTTCGGCAGCAACGAGATCTTCGTGCGCGAGGTCTCGAGCCAGCCGGCGCGGCGCACGCCGCTCCTTCGCATCCTGGCGGCGGGGCGGCTGCTGCAGGCGCCGCTTGCCTGGGCGCTCCTCGTGGCCACGACGCTTGCCCTGGGCTACGAGCGCCCCATCGTGGAGGCGGCCGCCATCGGCGGCGCGGGCCTCTTCTTCTTCGCCGGCGTGCTCGTCTACCGGGTGATCTTCCGCACCGAGCTCACGATGGAGCGCGAGATCGGCTCGGAGCTGGTCTCGGTCGTGGCGTTCATCGGGGCCGTCTTCTGGGTCGCCGACTATGGCGGCGGCATCGTGGAGGTGATGGCGTGCCACGCGGGCTCGCGCGCGGTGTACTTCGCGATGGCCTGGTTCCTCGGCCGGCGCGAGTTCGCCTTCTCGATCGCGGGCGTCACGCGGGCGGACCTCGCCTGGAGCTGGCGCCTGGGCGCGGCGGTGGGCGTGCTGGGCTTGATCGGCATGGCCTACGACCCGATCGACATCCTCCTGCTGTCCAAGCTGCGCGGCTTCGCGGACACGGCGCACTTCTCCGCCGCGCAGCGCCTCGCGTGGCCGCTGCTGATGACGCTCGCCGCGGTGGGCGGAACCCTGTATTCGGTCGCCTCGGCGGCCTGGCCCCACGACCGCGCGCGCCTGGAGCGGGTCTGCCAGCGCGGGCTCGATGTCGTGATCCTGGTGGGGCTCGCCGCCGTGGCGGCCGGCATGGTGGGGGCCGACTTCCTCATGGGCCTCATCGGGCCGGAGATGGTCGCGGGCGCGCCCGCCTTCCGCATCCTCGTGGTGCTCTGCGTCGTGAAATCGATCTCGATGACGCTGGGCCCGGTGCTCCTGGTGGTGCGCGCGCAGCGCGCGGCGCTCGCGATCGTGGCCACGGCGCTCGCCGTGAAGGTCGCCGTGTGCCTCGCGATCGTGCCGCGCTTCGGCTTCATGGGGCTCGCGTGGACGGCGCTCGCCGTGGAGACCGCGTGCGTCGCGATTCCCGCGGTCATCGTGGTGTCCAACCGCGCGGGAATCCGGCTGCGCCTGGGCATCCCGATCCGCGCGGCGCTGATCTGCGCGATCGCCGTGCTGGGCACCCAGGCATGGCTCGGCAACCGGGGAATTCTGCCGCTCCTGGTCGCGCCCGCGATCTACCTCGCCCTGGCGCTCGGCACGTCCACGCTGAAGCTCTCCGAGCTGCGGGCGCTCAAGGGACGCGAGACCGCTGCATGAAGGCACGTCCCCGCGTGGCCCTCGTTTCGATCGGCATCGGCCGGTTCCAGCGCGGCTTCGAACGCTACTTCACCGACCTCGCCGCCGTCATGGGCGAGGTGGTCGACCTTACGCTCTACGGCGGCGTCGCGGGGCCGGGCCGGCGTGTGCCGCCCGCCCTGGGGCCGTTCACGCGCCTGTCGCACCTGCTGCCGGTGGGCCAGGTCGAGACGGAATACCGCGAGTACAAGCACGACTGCCTCGCCTACGGCCTGGCGCTGGCGCTGGAGCTCGCCCGCGAGCGCTTCGACGTGGTCCACGTGATCGACCCGCCGCTGTCCAAGGTGGTCGAGCGGCTGCTGCCCATCGTGTCCCCGCGAACGCGCCTGCTCTATACCAACGGGACCGCGTGGCCGGTGCACCTGTGCCCGCGGCGCGCGCGCATCCACCACGTCCAGGAGGGCTCCTACGAGGCCGCCCTCGCGTCCGGCGACTCGCCGCAGCGCAACGTGCTCGTGCCGTGCGGGATCCATCCGGACGCGTTCATGGTGCAGGAGAACCGCGCGGCGCTGAGGGCGCGGCACGGGATCCGCCCGGGCCAGTTCGTGATCCTCGTGGTCGCCGCGGTGAAGCGCGTCCACAAGCGCGTCGACCACATCATCGAGGAGGTGGCCGGGCTCGAGGGCGACCTGCTGCTCTGGATCGACGGGCGCCCCGAGGATCGCGAGGTGGTGGCGCTCGCCGGCGAGCGCCTCGGCTCGCGCTGCCGCATCAGCTACGTGCCGTCGCACCAGGTGGGCGAGCTCTACCACGCGGCCGACGTGATGACCCACGCGGCCCTCGACGAGTCCTTCGGCCTCACGGTGGTCGAGGCGATGTCGACGGGGCTGCCCGTGCTGGTCCACGACAGCCCGCACTTCGAATGGCTCGCCGGCTCGCGCGAGCCGCTGGTGGACATGAGCCGTCCCGGCGCGCTGCGCGCGCGCCTTGCGGCGATGATGCGCAACCCCGTCGCGCCTTCCCCGGACGGCAACGCCGCCGTCCTCGCGCGCTCGCGCTTCGACTGGCGGGTGCTGCGCGACGCCTATCAGGCCCTCTACGAGGGCACCGCCCGGGCGAGCCCGGGCGGCTTGGGGGTACCATCCCCGGGTGCCAGCAGTTCCTACGCCAACAAGGAGCCGCACTAGATGCACGATTCTCGACCGAAGGTCCTCCTGATCGGCGCCGGACGCTTCGGCGCGCAACACCTCGCGGAGTGGCGCCGGCTCTGCGACGAGGGCGAAGCGGTCCTCGCCGGCATCGTCGTGAATAGCCAGGAGAGCCGCGACGCCCTGCGCGCCGCGCAGCCGGTCCCGGTGCATTGCCCCTTCGACGAGTCGCTCCTCCGCGGCGTGGACGCCGTGGACATCGTGACGCCTTCGGCGACCCATGCGGCGCTCGTGCGCCGCTGCCTGCCCCTCGCCCACGTGCTGGTCGAAAAGCCGCTCGCCCTGGAGGCCTCCGAGGCCGCGGAGCTGCGCACGATCGCCCGCAAGTCGGGGCACGTGCTGATGGTGGGCCACGTCTACCGGTTCCACCCGGTGGTGCGGGAGCTGAAGCGGATGGTGTCCTCCATCGCCGAGAAGCCGCGCGGCATCGACGGGGTCATGATCAACCCGTTGGAAGCGGGCGTGGAGGAGCTCGATCCGAACCTCTAGTTCCTGCACCTCTTCGACATCATCGACGAGCTCTTCGGCCTCGAGCCCACCATGGACCAGGGGCGCCGGCGCGGCTTCGTGAGCGAGGTGAGCGTCCGTTATCCCGGCCCCATCAACGTGAACCTGAAGATGGGCTGGAGCGGGGATTCCAAGGTCCGGCTGCTCAAGCTCCATTACGGCGACCGCGAGGTCACCGCGAACTTCATCGACAACTCGATCGTCGTGGCGACCCGCGACAGCCAGGTCACGAAGACGTTCTTCCCCTGCCAGCCCCAGTCGCTGCGCGAGGAGCTGCGCACGTTCGTGCGTGCGACCCGCGACCCGGCCACCGCGCATCCCGATGCCGCTGTGGGCGAGCGCATCGTGCGCGTGGCGGCGGCCGCGCGGCCCCGCCCGCCCAGGGACCGCCCCAGGGTCGCCATCGTGGGCGGCGGCATCTTCGGGGCGACCTGCGCGCTGGAGCTCGCGCGGATCGCCGACGTGACGCTCTTCGAGCGCCACGCGGAGCTCCTCACCCAGGTCTCGTACAACAACCAGTTCCGGCACCACTCGGGCTTCCACTATCCGCGCAGCTACGACACGATCGCCGAGATCCGCGCCGCGAAGCGCGACTTCGAGGAGGAGTACGAGGAAGCGATCATCCGCGACTTCCCCTCGTATTTCTGCGTGAACGCTTCGGGCGTCGAGATCCCCGCCGAGCGCTACCTCGCCGCCTGCAGGAACAGCAACCTGCAGTTCTCGCTCGCCGCGCCGCCCGAAGGCATGGTCGACATGTCGCGGGTGAACCTGTGCCTGAAGACCGACGAGGCCGTGTACGACCTGCCGTGCTGCGCGAGATCGTCACCGGGCGCCTGCGCAACCACAAGGACATCCGCTTCTGCCCGAGGACCAACGTGCTCTCCGGGGACATCGAAAGCGACGGCACGAAGCGCCTGAAGGTGTCCGGCCCCGAGGGCGTGCGCGAGGAGTCCTTCGATTTCCTCGTGAACGCGACCTATGCCAACCGCAACCTGCTCGCCAAGTGGTTCGGCTTCCCCATCGAGCCGCTGCGCTTCGACCTCTACGAGATGCTGGTGCTGCAGATCCCGGTCCCGCAGGTTTGCGTGACCATCATCGACGGGCCGTTCACGAGCCTCGTGGGCACCGGGCGCGAGGGGGAATTCCTGCTCTCCCACATCCACGACTCGGTCTCGAAGAGCGTGATCAGCGCCGACGGCATGCCGCCCGACTGGGGAGAGCTTCCGACGAACCGCGAGAACATCCTGCGCCACTCGGCGCGCTACCTGCCGGTCCTGGGCAAGGTGACGCACGTGGAATCGCGGTGGGCGACGCGGGCGGTGAACGCCTTCGCGCGCGACTTCGACGCACGCCCGACGGTGATCACCCACCACGGATTCGGCTGTTGGTCGGTGCTGGGGGGCAAGATCATCACCTGCGTGACCAATGCCCGCGAGATCGCGCAGGACATCCTCGGGGAACGGCCCCGGGCTGCGGGCACCGCCCTGCGGGGGCGGGTGCCCGAGCGTCAAGGCACCATGTAGCGTCGCCGGGAGCCTCTCACCGCGGGGCCCTGCGTCGGGGCAGCCGCTCGGGTCATCCGGTGGCGTCCTCCGCGAGGCTTGCGCGGCAGGCCTTCTGCGCGGGCAGCTGCACGATCAGCAACAATGCCGCCGGACCCCACGCACAGGCGACCACGAACTGCAGCAGCGGGGAGTTTGCAAGCATCGTCATCACCGCCGCGAGCAGCGCCGCCGGCAGCAGGTAGCCTATCCAGGCGGTGCCGATGCCGAGCTCGCCGCGCGCGAGGCACCGGGCGAGCAGCACCGCGAAGACGAGCGCTTCGGTGGCGCAGAGCACGGCCGCCGCGCCCTCGGCCCCGTATGTCGGCACCGCCCAGGAGTTGCCCGCCAGATTGACCGCCAACGCCGCGAGGCCGGTGAAGAGCAGCGCGCCGTTGCGCCCGTGGGCGAGCTCGCCGACGGCCATCACCGGAGTGACCAGGGCAAACAGGCATCCGAACCCGAGCCAGCGAAGCACACCTACCGAGGACCAGGGCCCGGACGAATAGTGGTCGCCGTAGAGCAGATGCATGAAGTAGGGCCCGACGAAGTAGGCGGCTACGGCAACGAGGGCGGATATTCCGAGGAGGAACTTGGCGAAGGCGTCGAGTTGCGCGCGGAATGACGTGCTGCCGATGGCGACGGCCACGCTCATCGACGCGATGAGCGGGGTGACGAAGAGCCACGCCATCTCGGTGAGGGGGACCAGCAGGCGTTGGGCGGCGTTGAAGCTCGCGAATGCTTCGGGCCCCTTCATTTCCCAGAGGAAGTAGCCGCCCGCATAGGTCGCCAGCTTGTAGCTCACACCGGCGAGCCCCAGCAGCCACCCCGCCTTCAGCAGGGGCAGCGTTCCCGGATGCAGCCACCCGGCGCGCACCCGATAGCCCAGCAGCCGCCCGCCCACCCAGCGGATCCCGATCACCTGCAACGCCTGGAAGGCGACCATCAGGAGCGCGATGGTCGCCCCGCTTGCGCGCAGCCTGATCGCCACCACGCTCGCCAGCGCGAATCCCAGCTGCGCCGCGAGCCCCACGAGGACCGCTTGACGGTAGGCCTGGCGCACCTGGAACACCACCTGGTAGGTGGTGAGGTGGAGCAGGAAGATCCCGAAGGCGGCGGCGGCAAGCGCCCACCGTTGGTCGTGCCGGGGAAAATAGCCGCTCAGCGCGACGGCGAGCATGGCCGCAAGGAGGACCGTCGCGAGCAGGCGTCGCAAGGCAAGCAGCTCGGAGAGCGTCGTGCGCTCCGCCGCACGATCGGCCGCGATCCTTCGTGTCGCGACGGCGCCCGTTCCCATGTCGAGGAACTCGAGGGCCACCGTGTAGCAGGTCGCGATCAGGGCCACGAAGCCGAAATCCGCCGGCGCGAGGGTGCGGCCGAGCACGCTGGTCACCGCGACGAACAACACGATGCGTCCGACGAGCGCGAGTGTCAGGACAGCCTGGCTCTCCACGACCCTGTTGGAGCTCAATTCGCCACCTTTGGGCAACCGGCGCACGCCGGAAATCAACGCAGGCATGGTAGCGCGCCCATCGCGTTTTCCCAAGGAGAGCGCAGGGCGCAACGGTGTAGTATTGGCGGGAGGCTTTCGGGCCGGGCATCCACGGTCGGCGGGGCCACGTTGCGATGCCAGTGATTCCGACCCGGGCCCTCGACTCCTTCACCAAGACCATCGATGACGAACTCGACTTCGCCACCCAGGCGGTTGCTGTTTGTGATCGACGAGGACTTCGGCGCGCTGGGCACGGTGATGTACCTGTTGCATCGGCAGCCGCTCGCGGCGCACGCGACGCTGCTGCTTCCGCGGCGCGCATACGAGCTGCATGGAGCCGGGCTGCCGGTGGCGAGCCGCCCGTACCAGTCGGTCCAGGACATCCTGGAGGTCGTCGAGACGGTTTCGCCGGACGTGGTATGCCTGTTTTCCGGGTACCTGTTCGTCTCCCAGGGCCTGCTCAGCGTCGGTGATCTGCGAATGCTCGTGCGCACGCTGCTGCGGCGCGGCTGCAGCGTCGCCACCAGCGATCCCTATGTCGGGACATTTCGTCACTTTCCCGAAGTCGAATTCCCCACCAAGCCCGGCGCCCTGCAGCGGCACATCAAGGTGCTTACGAGGTTCCTGAACAGGATGATGGTGGAGCGACATGTCCGCGCGGTCGCGAACATACTCGAAGACCTTCCCCACATATATCCCGTTCCCGTCGACCTGCCGGAGGGCGGCGCCGGCCCCAGGCGCATCTCGTTCTTCAATCCCAGCTACATCCGCAGCGAAGCCGAGTTGCGGGAGAACTCCGCTTCGGCCCCGGCGCTCTCGAAAGACAGCCCGGGAGTGCCGCGCTGGCTTTTCGTGATCGCCCGGTTCGACCTGGAATTCCAGCAGCGGAAGTACGGAAGGCAGGGCTTCGTCGACCTGGTGGCCGGCAAGCTGCGCGAGGCGCTGGACAACGGCAGGCATCCCACGTTCATCGGACCTGCCGAGGTCGTCGAAGGCCTGTCGCGCCAATTCGCGCGGCAGCCGGGCGTGAGCCTGCTGGGGTATTGCCCCTTCGTGGAATTCGAGCAGCGGTTGCTGGATGCGGAGGCGGTCTTCTACTGGCAGCTCTTCTCGACCTCATCCTTCCTGCGGCTCTGGAATGGCTTGCCCGTGTTCTTCTTCGACCGCGGCCATGGCGCCCGCCTCCTGGAGCGGCTGTACCAGGAATCGATGAAGCTCTACTACATGGGCGGCTCTCCGATCCACCTGGATGTCGAGGCGCCGCTGGATGCCGGCAAGCTGGAAGCGTTGGGCCACGCGTATCGCCAGTCGGCCGAAGAGAGCCGCCGGCGCCTTGCGCGCCTGCCGACCCCCGCGCAGATGATCGAGACGATCCTCGTCCGTTGATCGTGTCGGCTAGGGCGCCGCCTGCGGCTCCAGCTTCAGTATCCTGCCCTCCGAGGGCACGCGATTCTCGTCGAGGATGAAGAACGCGTAGTGTCCCGGCGGGGCGAGCTCGGTGAAGGCCGGCGCCTGGACCCGGTGCACGTCGTAGCCCGCGTCCTCCATATGCCGGATCAGCTCGACCCTCAGTGCCGCGCCATCGGCGGGCACCGGTGCGGCGTCGACCACGCGCAGCTGCACGTGGCGCTGGTTCATGTCGAACGCATGGGTCATCGAGCCAAGGCCCATGAGCACGGCCTCGCCGATCCTCGTGCCGCGGGGCACGACCACGGAGAAGGTTTGCCCGATGCGGATCGTGTCCGGTGCCTGCACGATCTCCGGGCGCTGCATGAACATGTAGTCGGGGTAGTAGTAGCGGAAGTCGCTGCGCTCGGTTCCGTCCTCCCCGTCCACGTTGCCCCCGCCCAACAGCACGCGCCCGTCGGGAAGCAGCACGACCATGGTGTGATAGGCGCGAGGCTCCGGCATGTACGCGGTTCCACGCGTCAACGCGAAGCCGTTCCTGGGATCGACGTATTCGGCGTACCCCGCGGTGGGTCCGTTGATGTCGTCGAAGCCGGCGATCACCAGCACCCGGCCATCGGGCAGCAGCACCGCCGCCGGATCGTGGCGCACGCCGTGCATCGCGATGGACGGCCTCCAGGCGTTGGCCACCGGGTCGTAGACGTCGATCTGGCCCTGCATCGGCGTCTGCTCCTCGCCCCCCACGTTGATGATGCTTCCGTTGGCGTAGCCCCAGCTATCCTCGGGCAGGCGCAACGGCAGCAGGGCCGTGGAGGAGCCATGGTTTGGAAATACATTCTTCGGGGCGGAGGCCTCGATGTATTCCTTGGCGTTCGGGCGGTAGTTGCCCGTGCGCTCCCAGACCCCGCCCTGCGCGGTGAGCTTGAGGAACATGGCTTCGCCCGAGCCGCCCAGCACGAGGACCGTGCGGGGCTTGCCCGCGTCGGGGTACTGGAACACATGGGGATAGTCGGGGTTCTCGATGCCCGGCGGCGTATGCGCGACATCCGACACCGCCGTCCACGCGTTCGCGACCGGGTCGAAGACCTCGACGCTCGAGTTGGGATACAGGACGGGCAGCACCTTCTCGTAGCCGCCAGTCACCAGCATCCGCCCGTCGGCCAGGCGCGTGACGGTCGCGTACCAACGCAGCGGCTGGCCGGTCACGGGCCCGGGCACGATGGTGCCGGGGTTGATGATCCACGCTCCCGTGTCGGGCACGTACGTGACGGAATCGGCGATTCCGTCAACCTGCACGCTCTGGAACAGCAGGCCCGCGTTGTAGAGGTTCATGTCGACGGTGCCGCGCGGGCCGCTCGCGAAGAAGAGCTTGCCGTCGGCCATCAAGGCGTGTCCGCTGCACACGAGCGACTTCATTTCCAGGACGTTCGCATTCTGCGTGCGACGCATCGGCGGGGGGTTCTCCAGGGCCTCGATGAGCACGGACTCCGGTGGCTGCGCGTGGGCCGGCGTGGCCTCCATCAGGAACATGAACTCGGGATTGGGTCCCGGTACCGTGAGACGCTCCCCGCCCAGGGTCGGGTTCTCGAAGAAGTTGTAGGAGTTCACGAAGAACAGGTCGCCGCTCGGCAGCAGCCCGATGTGGATCGGGGTGACCTCATAGCCGGAGGATTGACGCCATTTGACCAGCGGGCCGTAGAAGTCGCCGGTGACCGGGGGTTGCGCCTCCGCGGCGAGCGCGGCGCGGGGATCGGCCAGGGCCGCGGCGGCCGATGCGGCACCGGTGATGCGAAGGAATTCGCGGCGATCCATTCAGCGAACTCCTTCGGGCTGGGGAAGTGGCGGCGGAAGAAAAATCATAGCACGCACCGAGGCCGCTAAGCGAGCCAGAACTCCTTCACCAGCGGCGAATCGTCATGGCGCTCGAGCATCGAGCGGATGTGCTGCACGTGTGTCTCGCTCGGCGTCGCGAGGCCGATGCGCTCGTGCAGGAAGATGCGACGCACGTCCGACTTGCGAAAGGCGGCCGTGAGCGCGCGTCTCTCGACCGCGGTGAGGTCCGGGTGCCACAAATCGACGATCAGCACGATGCGTCGCGAGCTCGAGCGGTTCCAGACCTCGTGCTCGAATGAATCCTCGAACGCCAGGCACTTTCCCTCTTCCCAGGCGCGTGTCTGGTCTCCCACGCGCATCAGGCACCCGTCCGGGATATCGACGCCGAGGTGGATCCGAACCCGCAGGTTGTCGGTGCTGCAATGGGGGCGCAGGTGCGTTCCGGCGCCCATCGACGAGAACGCGGTGTCCGCCCAGACGTAGTCGGTGCAGGTTCCCGGGAGCGAACGGATGACGGCGAGCGTCTTCGGGCACCGGTTGGTGACGGATTCCACCTCGACCCCCATGTGGTGGAAGAGGTACAAGGTCCACGCACCCGGACCGCCCGGGGGTAGGCGCAGCGTCTGCGTGTAGTCGAGCTGCACGGAATCGTCGAGCGCGAGGGCCTCGCCGCGAATCGAGGCGAACTCGCGTTCGAGGATCGCCACTGCCGGAAATTCGCGCGGATCGTGGAACGGCTCGTGGCGCAGGCCCGGAAAGAGCGGATAGTGGGGACGCTGGGTGGGGTGGAAGACTTGCGCGCGCTCGCCGGTCCACAGGCGCAGGTACTCCTTCACGCGATCGAGCTCGGGCCCCGAGGACATGATCCGGTCGTAGTAGCCGCCGCGCCGCAGCGCTGCGATGACCTCCGGCAGGTGGTAGTCCAGGGCGATCTCGCCGGTCAGCTGATGAGCCCGAGGTTCTCGATGCGCGAGGCCGGCACCTTGGAGGGCCTGGTGCGCTCCGCCTTGTAGATCTCGTTGTCCCGGGTGTCGCGCATGATGAGCGCCGCCGCGCCGATGAGGTTGTCGGCGCCCACGTGGATGAACGGCGAGATGGTCGCGTTCAGCCCCACGAACGTGTTGTCGCCGATGGTGGTGGACTCGCCCACGGCCGCGGAAGTGATCCACACGTGGTTGCCGATGCGGACCTTGAGCGCGATGCGGGTGCCGCTCCAGATCACGACGCCCGCGCCGATGTCGGTATTGGGTCCGATCCACACCTGCTCCATGATCATCGTATTGGGGCGCGCCCGCAGATCCTTCGGGACCCGCGCATGGCTGCTCACGAACGAGGCGAGCCGGAAACCGTCGGCCTGGACCGCGGCCATCTTCCGGGCCCGCAGCTTGTTCAGCTTCGCGATGCCGATGGCGACGAAAATATCGACGCTTTCGCGGTCGGCGCTTGCGCGCAGCTCCTCGTAGGCGACGACGGGAAGGCCCTGGAACGTGCTCTCCTTCAGGAATTGCCCGTCCACCGTGAAACCCGCGACCTCGTAGGCGCTGTCGGTGGTGAAGAGGTAGTGCGTCATCTCGGCGAGGTTCTTCGCCCCGAAGATGAAGAGCTTGCGTTTCACGATGCCTCCATCCGCTTGCGGCGTGTCATTTGCATGCGCCCCTGCAGGCGCGTGCAAGCTGGCGGCAGGCATCCTGCAGCCGCGTGGGCTCGACGGTCGATGCGGGCAGCAGGCGGATCACGCCGTCGGTCGACCCGATCAGCACGCCGGCCTCGCGCATGGAGGCGAGCACCTCGTCCCTGCGGATGCGCGGCCCCAGGTCCAGGCACCAGAGTGCCCCGCGCCCCCGCAGTGTCGCGCCGGCGTCTCCCAGGTCCCCGAGCGTGCCCGCCACCGTGCGGCCGATCGACTCCACGAGCGCGGCCATCGGCAGCTGCTTCATCGCCGTGAGCGTGCCCTCGATCGTCGCCATGGCGAGGGGATTGCCCGAGAAGGTGCTGCCCGGCAGCGCCTGGGACCGGATCGGGATGTGCTCGGCCACCGCGAGCGCCGATACGGGGAAACCGTTGCCCATGTTCTTCGCGAAAAGCAGGATGTCGGGCGTCGCGTCCAGGCCGCTGCAGAAGAAGGTCGTCCCGGTCCGGTGCAGGCCGGTCAGGATCTCGTCGAACACGCACAGCGTGCCCGTTTCCCTGCACAGGGCGATCGCCTGCCGGTAGAAGCCGGCAGAGGCCTCGAACGCCGCATGCGAGCCCTGGATCGGTTCCACGAAGAGGGCCGCGGTGCGGCGCCCGCGCAGCAGGGCGGCGAGCTCCTCCAGGATGCGGTCCTCGCCCGCCTCGGCCACGAAGGGCAGGGTGTGGACATGGTCCGGATGCAGCGGGGCGTTCTCCCAGCAGAGCGCGGCGGCCATCGCCGAGCGGCCGTGCATGCTGCGCGCGAATCCGGCGAAGCTGTCGCGGCCGGTATGGGTCGCGGCAACGCGCATGGCGAATTCGGCGACCTCCATGCCGGTCGAGCAGAATCCCCCCATCCGCATTCCCGGGGGGAGCAGCTCGGACACCAGCGCCTCGGCCCGCAGGCGCACGTCGGTGGCCTGGCGGGCGCAGTTCCAGAGGCGCGCGGCCTGCTCCTGCAAGCTGGCGACGACGGCGGGATTCGCATGCCCGAGAAACGCCGAGCCGAAGCCCATCACGAGGTCCAGATGCCGCTTTCCATCCAGCGCGTAGATGTCGCTGCCACGGCCGTGGGAAAACACAGGGGCTTCGAGTGGGGTGCTCATCGTGCGCTGGCGACTTCCGAATGATCAGGGCGCAAATGGGGCGGGATGGCAAGGCGGTGCTGTGAGCGCGCGTCTGGTGTCGTACGGTCCCGCGTGGTCAGATGTTAGCATGGGCCTTCGAGGGACAGCCGTCGTTCCGCGGGGACCTGCGAGTGCGTGAAACGCGTAGTGCGCGGCATTCCGGCGGACAGGCCACCGCCGTGCGCTGGCTCGCGCTCGTGACCATCGTGGCCCTCGTTTCATTCGGCGCAGGCGAGGCGATGGTTCGCCTGGCGAACCCGCGCATCCTGAACGACGACAATCCCATCATCCTCGGCTCGCCCGCCATGACGGCAGACAGGAATGGTGCGGTCCATTACCTGCCGCGGGCTGTCGTGCGGTATGCCTTTTCCACCACTTCCGGTCTCGAATACGACGTGCGTTTCCAGACCAACAACCTGGGATACGTCGACGACCGGGACTACCCTCTGCCCGCAGGGGCTCGGCGCACAGTCGCCTTCGTCGGCGATTCGTACAGCGTCGGTGCGGAGGGCGGCGAACCCTGGGTGCCCGCCCTGCGGGGGCGAACCCGGGCGACGCTCTACAACCTGGGCACCCCGGCCACCGGCTTCATGCATTTCGAGCGCACCCTCGAGAGCTTCCGGCAGTTTGCCGAACTCCCCGAGATCGTGATCGTCGCCACGTCGGACGATTTCTTCAGGCCGCTCTGGCGCCCGCTGCGCGTGGATAACGGATTGCGAATGTGCCTGCCCGAGACCCCCGATGCCGAATGCACGAGGCAGCTCCTGTTCAGCGTGGATCTCGACGAATCGTCGGCCGCCGTGCAGCGGGTGGCCGAATCGGTGCGCCAACGAGTCGCGCTTCCGCCCCGGTCCGCGCGGGCGATCCTGATGCGATCGGCGCTGCTGCGATTCGTGACGCGCCTTCCCGCCCCCGGCAGCGTGCTGGCGCGATGGCGCCTGTTTCAGCGCAACGCCGCGGCCCTGCGGGAGATCCGTGCCCGGTTCCCCGCGGCCACGATCCGCATGGTCCACGTACCCGACAAGTTCGAGTCCGAGGCGGGCCGGTACACGGTCGACGTGGCGCCGATGCTCGGCGAATTGCACATCGATTATTTCAGCGTGCTGGAACGCTGCCCGCTGGCGCAGGACTCGTACTACGCGCGCGACAATCATCCCAATGCCGCGGGATACCGGAAACTGGCCGCCTGCGTGTCGAACTACCTCGGCTTGGGGGATTGAGCACGAGAGCCGCGGAGCTGGGCCGCCCTCCGACGCTACGCGAAAGCGCGAGCGCGCAAGTCAACGGCGCCGCACGTGGTCCTCGGCGAACGGCACGCGCTTGCCGTCCTTGTCGGTGTTCTCGAGGATCATGGTCCAGCCGCGCTCTCCGGGCTCCCAGGTGAACGTGTTGAAGAAGGGGCCGTCGGGATAGTCGAAGCGGAACTCGATCGAGTTGCCGTCGCGCTTGCCGTAGCCGACGCTGGACAGGCGCCCCCCGTACACGTCCATCCAGTGCGCCACGTAGCGTTCCTGGGACCCGTCCCAGCCGATCATCACCAGCGCCTCGTACTTGGGAGGGTTCGCGACGTCCTTCATCCGCAGCTGCAGGAACTTGTGCTGCAGGACCCACTTGCCTTCGAGCGTGTTGGCGACGAGCGTGCCGCGGATCTTGCGCTCGATCTTCCACTTGCCCGTGAGGTTCTCGAGGAACGGGTCGTTCAGCGGGGGCTCGACCGCGTGGGCGGCAAGCGAGGCGGCGAGGAGGGCGAGCGCGAGGAGGGCCTTCTTCATGGGGGCTTCCTTCAGGGAACCGGGGGTCCGAAGATGTAGCGCATTCCCGAGGTATTGGGCCGGCGCGCGAACGTGATGCCGCTCCAGTCGTTGCTCGTCGCGGCGTTGCGGAAGACCTGCCGGTACTGGTCGAGGAGCTGGGCCTCGTAGGGCGTCACGCCGTAGTAGTAGACCTGGTCCTGCACGGTGCTCGCGGCGCATTGCCCGGTGAATGCGCAGGCGCCTTGCACCGGCCGGCTGCTGGCCCCGCACTCGAGGCCGAACTCGCACGCGACCAGCTTCCACGCTTCGAATGCGGCGCGTCCCTGCATCTCCTCGTGGTTCGGGCCGATCTCGGGGACGACGTCGCGATAGCTGCTGGAAAGCGCCGATCCCGCGATGGCGATCGCCTCCGGATCGCGCGAGGCGACCGCCTCCTGGAGGGTGCGCAGCTGCGCATCGGAGATGGAGGGGCTGGCCATCCCGTCGGGCGAGGGCGTCATGGGCTTCGAGGTGAGCTCGCGCGCGGCGATGAGCGCCTTCGCCTTCGGGTCGCCGCCGGCCGCGGCATCCGCGAGGAGCTTCTCCAGCTCGGCCTGCGTCGTCGCGACCTGTTCCATGCCGTCGCAGCGTTGCACCATCATCTCGTCGAAGAGCGCGAGGCGCCTCGCGCGGTCGCGGCTCGCCGCGGGGATCAGCGCTTCGAGGCGCTGGCGCTGGTCGGCCACGGACTTGAGCCGGCCGCCGTCGGGATGGTCGGTCCTCGTCGCGCAGCTGGAAAGGATCCGGTAGAGGTAGTACCTGGCGTCCGGGGTCGCCGCCGCCCCTTGCGCGGCGAGCCGGTCGTAGAGGGGCTTCAGGCCCTTGGCCGTGGCGAACTCCTTCGCGATGGCGCTCACGCTCGCCGTGGGCACCACGGGAAGCGACGGCGACGCCTTGGACGCATTGATCGCGAGGACCACGGAGGGCGAGGGCGCGAGCTTCGACTCCTTCATGGAGCGATGCATCGCCTCGTCCGAAACGTCGCCCCCGGCGGAATTCCTCCACATCCACGCGAGGACGAAGATCGCCACGACCGCCGCCAGCACCGCACCGCCGCCTCGACCCACGGGTTACCTCGCTTTCGCCCTCGCGCCCTCGATCGACAGCGCGCGATCGATCCACTGGGCGGTTAGCTTTTCCTGCAGGGAATTCTGCGCCAACCGCGCGCGCAGCGCCGGGAAGTCCACGGCGTCGAGCGGCTGGTCCTGGTTGAAGCACGAGAAGACGTACTTGACCCGTCCCGTGGCGCGATCGACCTGGGGCTGGAGGCACTGCGCGCAGATCTCCTTCATCATGCATTGCATCGGCGAGTTGATGGAGCCGATCGCGACGTGCGCCTCGCGCACGTAGGGAGCGAGGCTGCCGTGCCGCGCGCGCGCCACCGCGGCCATCATGCCGTCGGAGCCGATCGCGACGATGCGGCCGGCCTCCTGCATGCGCACCTTCGCTTCCCCCAGGGCTCCGGAGGCGTGCGCGGCCATGGCCTCGACGATATTGCCGACGAACGCCTTGTCGCCGGCGCGCGTGGGCTGGAAGCCGGGCGCCTCGTCGCAGCACCACACCACCTCGTCGGCCGCGGCCTCGATCTCGGCCACCTTGTAGCGATCGGCGACCTTCTTGTAGCCCGCGAAGTAGAGGACGCGCGAGCCCGCGGCGCGCATCGCCGCGCCGATGGAAAAGAGCACGGCGTTGCCGAGCCCGCCGCCCACCAGGACGACGGTCTCGCCCGGCGGCGTTTCCGTGGGCGTTCCCGTGGGCCCCATGAGGATCACGGGCTCGCCGGGTTTCAGCAGCGCGCAGAGGTCGCTCGAGCCGCCCATCTCCAGCACGATCGTGGAGACGAGGCCCTTGTCCTTGTCCACCCACGCGCCCGTGAGCGCGAGGCCCTCCATCGCAAGGCGCGTGCCTTCCGGCTTCGCGGCGAGGGACTCGAAGTTCTGCAGGCGGTAGAACTGGCCGGGATGGAAGCGGCGGGCCGCGGCAGGCGCGTGCACGATCACCTCGACGATCTTCGGCGTCAACCGATCGACCCGGACCACGGTCGCGCGCAGCTCCGCGTTGAGGCCCGCGAGGAACTTGCGCGAATCCTCGGCGGGCCGCGCGGGGCGGCGTTGCAGCACGCGGCTCACGGCGCCGAAACCCTGCTTGGCGCTGCCCATGGCCTTCACCACGTTTCCGAAGAAGGAAGGGTGCAGGTCGCCGAAGAAGCTCATGAACGTGTCCGGCCCGATGCCGGACATCAGGACCTGCGCCTTGGCGGGCTTGGCCGAGCGCTCGGGCTTCACCGGGTCGCCGTTCTCGTCCACGGCGCGGAAGTACTTGCCGTCGAGGACGAAGTGCGCGGGCTCTTCGCGCGCGAGCACGGTGTTGGGCTGCGTGCCCGCGGCGATGAGGATCGTGCGCGCCGGGAGCTCCACTTCCTTCTCGCTCACCGCGCCCGCCTCGTCGGTGTGGTGCGCGCGCATGCGAAGCGCCTTCGCGCGCCCGGATTCGTCCACCTCGATCGCGACCGGCGTGAGGTTCTCCGCGAACGAGATGCCTTCCTCGAGCGCCTTCTCGACCTCCTCGTGGTTCAGCGTGTACGAGGGGCTGTCGATCAGCCGGCGGCGGTAGGCGATGGTCGAGCCGCCCCAGGACTGGAGGAGCTCCAGGATGCGCGCCGGGCGCGATTCGTGCGCCGCGCGCTCGCGCTCCTCGCGGATCGCGAGGGCATGGGTGAGCCACTCCTCGGCGGCCTCGGTCTCCTGGGCGCTCCAGTCGTTGCGCACCGTGCCGGGGCTGCGCTCGCGGCAAAGCGTCTCGTAGCGCGCGAGGAACTTCTCCACCTGGACGGCGTAGTAGGCGAGGGATTCCGTGGCGGTGTCGATCGCCGTGAGCCCGCCGCCGATCACCACGATGGGAAGGCGCACCTGGAGGTTCGCGATGGATTCCTCGCGCGCCGCGCCGGTGAGCTGCAGGGCCATGAGGAAGTCGGAAGCGGTGCGAACGCCGCGGGCGAGCCCATGGGGGAGGTCCAGCACGGTGGGCTTGCCCGCGCCCGCGCAGAGCGCCACGTGGTCGAAGCCCATGGCGAACGCATCCTCGGCGCCGATCGTCCCGCCGAAGCGCACGCCGCCGAACATCGCGAATTGCGCGCGCCGCTCCACGAGGAGGCGCGCCACCTTGAGGAAGTTCTTGTCCCATCGCACCGTGATCCCGTATTCGGCCACGCCGCCGAAGCCCGCCATCACGCGGCGGTCCAGCGGCTCGCGCAGCTGCTCCACGCCGTAGATGGGCTCGAAGGGCACGCGCGCGCCGTCGGGCTTCACACCGGAGATCGACGCGTCCAGCGGCTCGATCTTCAGCCCGTCGATCCCGGCCACGGTGTGGCCGTCGTTCATCAAGTGGTGCGCGAGCGTGAAGCCCGCGGGGCCCATGCCGACGATGAGGACGCGCTTGCCGGTTTCCGGAAGGGGAAGGGGGCGGCGCAGGTTGAGCGCGTTCCAGCGCGTGAGGAGCCCGTAGATCTCGAATCCCCACGGCAGCTCGAGGACGTCCTTCAGCGTGCGCGTCTCGGCCTGCGGGATGTCCACCGGGTCCTGGCGCTGGTAGATGCACGACTTCATGCAGTCGTTGCAGATGCGATGCCCCGTGGCGCACACGGTCGGGTTGTCGATCACGATCATGGCGAGGGCGCCTACGGACCAGCCCTCGGTCTTCAGCTTGTGGAATTCCGAGATGCGTTCCTCGAGCGGGCAGCCCGCGAGGGGCACCCCGAAGGGGCTCTTCTTGAAGACGACGGGATCCCCGATCGCCGGCCTGCCGGGCGCCGGCGATGGCGTCTTCTCGATCAATCCCTTCGAGCAGGAGTCCTTGCCCTGTTCGTGGCACCAGATGCAGTAGTTGGCCTCGTCGAGCGCGCCGGCGAGGCCCGTGCCCGGGTCGGTGAGGGCGAAGCCCTCGCGCCGGCGGATGTGGTGCAGGGTATGGACGGAATATCCGCGGGAGGCGTCTGTTTGCAGCGGGACGAGATGCATCGGATCGACCCTCTGCGGCGGCTTGAAGAGCACGCCATCCCGGAACCGCCAGCGCCCTTCCTCGGTATGGGCCGCCCACGCCGCGAACTGCTCGGCCACCGCGAGCTCCTCGCCATGCGAAGCCTCTTCGGCCTGCCACGCGAGCACCCGTTCGGCGAAGGCGAGCTCGAAGGCGATGGGATCGCCACCTTCGCGGGAATCGCCGACCAAAGAAACCACCT
>Ga0134125_10000858_pt1 | contig 39294 bp, 27 predicted proteins | sample KB31751_FD_96464 | JGI IMG/M metagenome (GOLD analysis project Ga0134125, IMG submission 96464) | Terrestrial soil microbial communities with excess Nitrogen fertilizer from Kellogg Biological Station, Michigan, USA - KB3-175-1 | ecosystem: Environmental > Terrestrial > Soil > Unclassified ...
GGCATCTGACGGAACAACTGCTTGATTTTGTCGATACAATCTGCATCGTCGATAGCGCGATAGTGCGCCACTCCGCTCACTCCCGTGTGCATGCGAGCGCCGCCAAGACTTTCCGCATCGGTGACTTGTCCGACGGCTCCTTTCACAAGGTTAGGGCCGCCTAAGCCCATGAAGCTCACCTTATCGACCATGATGATGACGTCGCTGAGTGCGGGGAGATAAGCGCCTCCGGCGATGCAAGGGCCCATCACCGCCGCGACCTGTGGAATCCGCAATTTCCGCCGCATTAGCGAGTTGTAGTAGAAGATGCGTGCCGCGCCATACTGGCCGGGGAAGATTCCTGCCTGCAGCGGCAGGTTGACGCCCGCGGAATCGACCAAATACACAATGGGAACGCGATTCTTCATCGCGATTTCCTGCGCGCGGAGAATTTTCGTGATGGTTTCGGGCCACCAGGCTCCGGCTTTTACCGTGGCATCGTTGGCGACAATAACGGCGGGGCGGCCTTCGATTTTTGAAACGCCCGTAACCACACCCGCGGCAGGGGCCTGGCCATCGTACCGGTCATAGGCCACAAGCAGGCCGATCTCAACGAAGAGAGCGCCGGGATCAATAAGGCGATGGATCCGCTCGCGGGCGGTTAACTTGCCGTCGCGATGCTGTTTTTCTATCTTCTTGGCTCCGCCGCCGGAGCGTAGCCGGTCCTCCAGGTCTTGAAGCTCGTTCACGAGTTTCCGCATATGCGCTAAACCAAAGGCTCACGCCGGCCTCCGAAGAGCAGCGAAATCCAGGCGGTAAGCCTCCAAACTCCTGCTAGTCTAACAGTCATGGTGGGCGTCGATTCGCGAACCTTTCGAGTAGTATGGACGATTTTTCTTTTCGGCCTGCTGCTTGCCACCATGTACGAGATTCGCGAGACGCTCATCTTATTGGCCGTTTCTATCTTTGTGGCATACATGGTCGCGCCGCTGGTAAATCTGGCGGAACGGTTCATGCCGAAGCGGCGGTGGCTGGCGCTGTTGGTTGTGTATGTGGTGCTCGTAGGCGGGCTGGTTACCATCGGGATCGATTTAGGGTCGCAGATTGCCGATGAAGCAAGCAGCCTGTTCAGCCGTTTGCCGAAGCTGCTACAGGGAGGAAGTTTGCAGTCTATGCCGTTGCCTTCCTGGCTTGAGCCCCTACGCGCTCATATTTTGGAAGTGATGCAGCACGAAGCCGCGCAACTTCAGGCGAGTCTGCTGCCCATACTACAACGGGCGAGCGGGCACATCGTTTCGGGAATCGGCGTTATTATCCTGATGGTTCTGGTCCCGATTATCAGTTTCTTTCTGTTAAAGGACGCGCCGGAAATCAATCAAGGTTTGATCGAAGTTTTGCGTGAAGTGGATCAGCGTCATGTATTCAGCCAAATCTTCGACGACATCCATAATCTGCTGAGCAATTACATTCGCGCGCTTGTGCTGCTGGCGATTATTTCGTTCGCGGCGTGGGCTATTTTCCTTTTTGCGATCCATGCGCCTTATCCATTACTGCTTGCCGCCATCTCCGGAGCGCTTGAGTTTATTCCCGCCGTCGGCCCGGCGGTGGCGCTTGCAACTGTTGTAATTGTCACCGGCGTCAGCGGCTTTGCGTCGGGGCTGCTATGGGTAGTTATTTTCTGGATTTCCTTTCGGCTATTTCAGGATTATGTGCTGAGCCCGATTCTGATGAGCGCGGGCGTACAGATTCATCCGCTGCTGGTGCTACTGGGTGTGCTCGCGGGCGGGCAGATTGGCGGGCTCCCAGGGATGTTTTTCTCGGTGCCGGTGATTGCGATTCTGAAAGTTCTTTTCGTCCGCGTTCGCGAAGCACAGCTTCGGGCGAGGCTTTCCCGGCCGGCGCAATTTGACTTAGGCCCGCGCAGCTAAAATGGGAATCAAATAGTTTTGTACCCGCATCAAAGAATTTGTCGCGCGCTCGTGCGGCAAATCACAAGTCACCACGGAAATCCTTTTGGTTCAAGAAGAAGCCGCTAGTACCAACCTTGACTTACCTTTCGCGTCGTGGGCGCCGAAGGTAAACCCCTGGTTTATAGCATTTGTCGTCTCGCTCGCGGCCTTCATGGAAGTGCTCGACACAAGCATTGCAAACGTCGCCCTTCCGCACATCGCGGGGAATATGGGCGCGAGCAGCGATGAAAGCACCTGGGTCCTGACGTCCTATCTGGTTTCAAACGCGATAGTGCTGCCGATCACGGGCTGGCTCGTGTCCCTATTCGGGCGAAAGCGATTCTTTCTGCTCTGCATCACCGTGTTCACTGCGAGCTCGTTATTTTGCGGTATCGCGCCTACGTTGACGACGCTGTTGATTGCGCGCGTCATTCAAGGCGCGGGCGGTGGCGGATTGCAGCCGATGGCGCAGGCGATCTTAGCGGATACGTTTCCGCCGGAAAAACGAGGCCTGGCGTTTTCGGTGTACGGCGTAACCGCGGTAGTTGCTCCTGCAATTGGCCCGACACTCGGGGGCTGGATCACGGACAACTACACCTGGCGCTGGATCTTTCTCATGAACCTTCCCGTCGGTATCCTGGCGCTTTTTCTGGTGTTTACCTTTGTCGAAGATCCGCCGTTTCTAAAGCGGATGAGCCTTAAGCGAGGCAATATCGACTACATCGGATTTGGCCTTGTCGCGGTGGGAATCGGCTTTCTCCAGATCGTACTGGATAAAGGGCAGGAAGACGATTGGTTCGGTTCTAATTTCATTCTTACACTGTCGATTATTGCCATCGTATGCCTGGTCAGCCTCGTGATCTGGGAATTGCGAGTGAAACATCCCATTCTCGACCTCAGCCTATTCAAGAACGTCAATTTCGCCACGTCAAGCGTGATGATGTTCATGGTTGGCGCAGCGTCGTTTTCGACGACGGTGTTGATGCCGCAGTATCTGCAGAATCTGATGGGCTATACGGCGGAAAGCGCGGGTATGGTGCTCTCGGCCGCGGCCGTACTTCTGCTTATTGAATTGCCGCTAGTAGGACAACTGACGAGCAAAATTCAGGCGCGCTATTTAATTGCCTTCGGATGGATAACTTTAACCATGGCGATGTTTTATTCCACCCGGCGGATGGATTTGGAAATGAGCTTCTCGTCCGCCACGTGGCTGCGAATTGCGCAATATCTGCCCATGGGGTTCATTTTTATTCCGGCGACCATGGTGGCTTATCTTGGAGTGCCTCAAGAAAAGAGCAATGCTGTTGCGGGACTCATTAACTTCGTTCGCAATATGGGCAGCAGTGTTGGAACATCGGTTGTGACGACAATCCTCGCGCGTCGTGCGCAACTGCATCAGGTAATGCTTTCGAACCATACAAGCCTGGGCGACCCGGTATTTCGGGATTCGGCAACGAACCTTGCCCACCAGCTTGGCCATGCTGGGGCGGGCAATGGCCAGATGGAGGCTTATCAAAGCCTCTACAAGTCGATGCAGAATCAGGCGTCGGCCTTGTCTTATATCGACACATTCTGGATACTCGGCGTCGCGGCGAGCATCATGTTCCTGCTGTCTTTTCTGCTTCGCAAGAACAACCCGCGCCGAGCCGGTAAGCCGACGCTGGCACATTAGCGAGCTAAAATGCGTTTTAAAACCGCTCCCTTGGAAGGTGTGAAAAAATCGAAAGACGCTCCCTCACGGTCGCGGTTCTGTTACGGTCCGGTCCAACTCTTGCAATAGCTTACAGAACCACGCGCGTAAGCAAGCGGCCAGGCCACCGATTTTTTCACACCTTCTTGCGGTCGCGGCTCGGAAAGCATCACAAAACTTAAATATGACGTTCCTTACCGGCGGCGGTCCCAGGCGAATAAAATACCTCCAGTTGAGAAGCCGAAGACAACCAATGCGGCAACGGTCAGCGGCAGCGGTAGCGGTAAATCACCGAACAGGCGCGGCGCCCAAAGCACAATGCTGAGAACGATAAAGAGCGCGGCAACGGCGACAGCAGCGATGCGCACGGTCTCGATGGCGAGCATGGAGCGCCGGGCTAACCGGCGTTTTTCGTCGAGCCGGGCACGCCACCAAATCAACTCAGGCGAGGGCAATGGAGCTGCATCCAGTTCGTCGCAACGCGCCCACCCTTCCAGAAAGTGGCCGATAGCGGCATCGTCTTCGAAAGCATCGCGGCTCATTTGCTGTTCAACGCTCCTTTCCTGAGTATTTCACTTAAACACTGGCGGGCGCGCGCCAGCATCGGGCGAATGCTGGGAGCCTTGACACCAAGCATCTCCGCAATCTCCTTGTGACTGAATTCTTCGACATAGGCGAGCCATAGAAGCTCGCGCTGGCGCTGAGTAAGTTGCTGAAGGCGGCGGGCGCAATCATTCTGCTCGCGAATCTCTTCGGCAACGTTTGAAGGCGCTGGATAGTCGGCCAGCGGCGCGCTCTTGGGAGTGGCGGCTTCATCGTGCGCCAGATTAGTGGCGATGCGGAAAAGGTAATTCTTGCGATGCTCGGCGGACATTTCGGCCGGTAGGCGAGCCTGCAGAAAGCGGAGATATGCCTCCTGCAGAAGGTCGTCAGCCCGGGAAACGTCATTGAGTAGCCGATAGAGATAGGCGCGTAATGGACGAGCGGTGTGCTCGTACAGCAGCATAAATTCGTTTTCTGTGACCGCGGACCGCTCCACAGCTTTTGAAATGGCGGTTATGGCTGGCCGAACCAGTTCCATGGCGAGCCAGAAAAACTATTTCGTCAGACGCGATGGCGTCAAAAGGCCCCAAGACCTGCTAAGGGCAAACGAGGTTACCGCCGAAATAAGGAAGCCGATCCCGATAGCGAGAGCGATAGCTCCGGAAATGAGAAGGAAGTCGCTGGTGTCAAAATCGTGTTCGAGATTGCGGACGATCAGCTCGGCAGCGCCAACAAGGCTCAAAACAAAGCCGGCCTGCATGGCATTAAGAATCCGGGACCACGCTTGAGGCGCTTCTCCACCGGCGGAATCAAGGAACTTCTGCCCGGAGCCGCTTTCAAGATACGCAACAAGGTCCTGGCTGGCGGCGCACTTATCGAGCAGTTTCGAATGCAGGTTTGCGACGCCGCGGGCCGCGTGAGCCTTGCGTATATTGGTGGCGATAGTGTAGACCACCCACCCAAAAGTTCCAAAAATAATTGCCACAATCAGCGCGTCGTGCATTTCGTGTCTCCTGTTCTGCCCTTATTACCGTTTGGCAGGCCGGATTGTTAACACGAAATACGAAAATTTTTGCGCGCAGGTTCGGGAATCCGGGAATTTTTACTTCACCGGATTTAGGAAGAGCTGCAGCGGGTGAGGATCGCCGAAATAGCCGTGGCCCGAATTGAGGATGTCAATTTCTCCGACGCCCTGGACATCGCCAATGGTGGTTTGATGCCCTTCAGCATTGGAAATGATCTCCTCCGTGAAATTGCCCGCTCCGTCGTTATAGAAAACGGAAACTCTCCGGAAGCGGGATTGGTCTTGCTCGGAAGTAACTAAATCAAGAGTGCCGTTATGGTCCATGTCGGCGACGCGGACGCAATGAGCATCGACAAATTGAGTGTCGATGGTATGGCGTGTCCATGTTCCATTGCGACGGTCGGCGGGTGCTTCAAACCAGACCATGCCGCCGGGCGGGGGCGCAACGCCGCCTCCCGGGCCTTCCGATTGTGCCATGACGATATCCATGCGGCCGTCGCCGTTGAAATCGCCGGTATTGTAAGCAGCGACATAATCGTCACCATTTGGGCAGTCCGTGCTGTTGCAGGGATAACCGGCGCCCACGCTATGCATAATCCACTTTCCGGTGCGTGCATTGCCGCCGGCCTCGCGCGGATTCTCAAACCATACGGCATTTAAGGCCGAGTTCGTACTGACCAGATCGATAGGGCCTTTGCCGGAGCCGATGTCGAGCAGCGCCACGCCGCGAAACGCGGAGTTATATTGCACCGCCGTCCAGGACGTGGGGCTGTTTTGAAAGTAAATATGATGCGCGGTGACGACGTCAATTTTGCCGTCGCCGTCGATATCCGCAAGAATCAAGTTGTTCTCCCCTTCGCCCGCGCCGATCACGGTCATCGGCCAAGCGTCTGTTGCCGGATTGCCGCCGCGGCCGCGGGGATTTTCAAACCAGACGACGTTGAAGGTGGACGATCCAGGAGCCGCGTAACTCGCGACAATATCGACCGCGCCGTCCTTATTCACATCCAAAGGCAGCATGTCTTCATAGGCGTTGCCGCTGGTCACGATGGCGTGTTTGTTCCATTTGTCGGTTAGTTTTCCCGACGCCGGATACTCGTACCAGTAAATGCCCGCTGACGGCTGCTCGAAGCCGGCTACCGCGTCGAGGTGTCCGGTTCCTTGAATATCGGCCAGGGCCTTTTCGACAAGAGTAGCGGGTGGATTCGGGTCGATTGTGATCGCGCGGAAAGGCGGAGGGCCGTCGAGGTTCGAAAGCGGACTTGCTGTGTTGAAGAAATAATCGACAATCGCGGTGAATGAAGGCGATTTAGACGAAGTGGCATTGGATGTACCGGCATAAGGGCCAATGCTCGAAACGGCCATTGCGTAGGTAAAAGCGGCGCCGCTTGCGAAATTTATGCCATCCGTTGACCACTGGCCCACCCAGCTATTGCCGCTTCTCTGCAGTCGAAGCCAGATAGGAGCCTGCGTAACGGCAATGGGAGTGTTGACAAAAATTGTCGCGGACGACCCATGAATAGCGGCAGCAAAGAGTTGCACTGCGCTCCCGTTGTAAAGTACGTCAAAGCGGACGAAGTTGGTAGCGTCCTGCTGGACGAGAATGCCTTCATCCTGGTTGAGTAACTCTACATCAGATTGAAAGCGTACCGTTACTCCGAAATCCGAGTTGGGCACGTTCTGCATAAGACGGACCGCACCGTTTCCTCCGGTCCATGGATCGTGATTGGCGCCATGCGGCACATTGATCGTGGCGGCCGTCCCGTTCATGGTGACGACAGCGTCGCTGAGAGGATTTACAAACGTCCACAGGTTCGTGTTGAGCGAGGGGCCGTCGAAATTGTCGGAGACGGGGCGAGCGGGGCCGGAGCATGGGCCGGTGGCAAATGTCTGGTTACTCGAATCGGTCGTCTGGTTTTGTGCGTTTGTAGAAGCTACCTGGAAATCGTAGATCGTGTTGCACTGCAGGTTGAGGAGTGAGGAGCTATGGCTCGTAACCAGGCCGGAATTTGAGTTGCTGGAGCCGTAAGCCGCGGTCGTGCCCCAATTTACACCGGAGGTGGACGGCTCGTTCGTCTGCCAGGAAATTGCGGCTTGATTACCCGAGGCGCTGGCAGCGATCCCGCTAATTACCGGAGGATTGCCAGTCGTGCTTCCGGAGAGATTGTAAAAATAATCTACCGCCGCTGTGGTTGCCGGAGCGTTGGCGGGTGTGCTGTTGTAATTCCAGGCATAAGGGCCGATTGCCGAGACGACAAACGATTGGGAAAAGCTTCCAGCGGAAAGATAGTTGACGCCGTCGAATGAGTAACTTGCTGTAAAAAGGTTGCCTGCTCTGGCTAATTGTAACCACATCGGAGGTGCCGCGTTAGTAAGGATTGTCTGGAAGCGTGAGGTCTGGACGCCACTGGCAACACTGTTCGCTGAAATGACAACGCGGCTACCGTTGGACGAAAATTCGAATCGCAGATAGTTGGCCGAGTCTTGCTGCACTAAGATTCCTTCGCCTTGATACTGCATTGAAGGGGCAGAATCGAATTTCGCGGTGACATCGAAATCGGCGTTTGTAATGTTTTGCAAAATCCGGACTGAGTTATTGCCGCCCACCACGGGATCGTGATTCGCGCCGCCGGGAACCGTGAAGTTGGCGTGACCGTTTGCGACGGACACACTCCCGCCAGCCGGAGCAATCTGCGTCCACAAGGCAGTATTTAACGAGGTCCCATTGAAATCGTCGGAAACCGGCGCACCCGCTTGAGCCAGTGAAAGACAGGGCTGAATAGCCAGGCAGGCTAAAAGGATCAATAGTGTCTTCGAGGGGACAAGAAAGGCACCTTTGGCGATCGAGGAACTGCAAAGTAGCGGCATAAACAACTCCCGCGCGACCGTTTAAGTTAGAGATCTGACTTGGATAACAACACGGTTATTGTCGGGCAGTTGCGATTTATATACCAGAGTAATCCGCAGGCCGAAGTACTAACAGTAACTAGAAAGTTTCGTAGGTACTCTAAATGGTCGATGATTTCCATGCCGTGCCTTGGTTCGTAAAACGATTGAGGCCGAATTGAGATGAAGGCGCAGTTTCTGAGGCAATTCGCCCGGCTATATATTCACCGACGGCGGGTCCGTGCTTGTAGCCGTGGCCGGATCCGCCACCGATCAACCAGACGTTTGCGGCCTCCGGGTGGCGATCGATGATAAGACCGAGATCGGGAGAGTTTTCGTATTGGCAAACGCGCGATTCGACGAGCGGAGCATCGGCAAGTTTAGGAAAGCGATGCCGCAGATATTCACGTACCGCCGCGATAGTGGAGGGCTGGACGGCACGGTCTTCCGCGTTCGGATCGAAAGCCGGCCCTCGCAGGTCTGAAGCGAGTTTGAAGCCGCGATTCTGAATGCTCGGAATGCCATAGAACTTGAGCTTGCTCGTGCGATCGGCCCAACACGGCATAACATCCGCGTTGAAGGAAACGTCTCCCGGAGGTGTGCCGAAGAACAAAACTTCCTGACGCGTCGGCTGAATCAGCGGTCCAATTACATCGGGGAATAACTGTCCCATCCAGGGGCCGCATGCAAAGACATACATGTCGGCCTGGAGTGAATCGCCGGAAGTAAGTTGGAGGATCGCCCGACCGTTTTTGACAGACGGGCGGCTGGCCGCGGCCGTGATGACTTCGCCGCCTTGGCCGACAAAATGCTCGACAACAGTCCGGCAATTTTCTCGCGCGGAGAGAGCGCCGGCCTCGGGCTCGAAAAGCACAGAGCCGATATTTTCGAACGAGGCTTGAGGAAAGCGGCGTGAAGCTTCAGCAGCCGATAAGTTTTCGAAATTGATATTTTCATCCGCAAGAGCCGCCTGGCTTTCAACTAGAAACGAATCGTCTTTCTCTGCCAGAAAGAGCATGCCGGTGCGAACGTAAAGCGTTTTCCGCCAGCGCTGTTCGTGCTCCTTCCAAAGAGCAAGGGATCGCGCGGCCAGGCGCACTGACGTTCGGTCGTCTCCATAAATGGAGCGGATGATGCGTGTTTCACCGCCGGAACTGGCTCGGGAATTTCCCGCGCCCCAGGCATCGATGAGCGTGACGCGCCAACCCAGGCGCCGGAGAAAGAGGGCGGTCCAGCCGCCAAAAGCGCCGGCTCCGATTACAACAGCATGCATTAAGAAGATCTCCTAAAGAACACCAGGCCGCTACAAATCAATTTCAATCCCCTTGGGTGGATTAGCGATGGCGAACCAGGTGATTGCGGCGAGCAGAGCGAAGACCGACCCGGACGATAATGCAACCAGCCAGCCGAAGTGCAGCACCAACACGGGAACAAGGCTGGTAGCGGCGACACCGCCGAGATTTCCGGCCAGATTCATAAGTCCGCCGGACGTCCCGGCGTTTTGCCGCGCGACTTCAATGGATGTGGACCAATAGGACGATTCGGTACTGAAGAGAAGCGCGACGCTGAAAGTGATGGCCGTAATCGCGAGGCCAATGGTTTCCGCCATCGCGCCCAGGTACATCAGCAAAGCGGCAACAACCAGGCAGACGACGGCAATTGCGCGCCGTGCTTGGAAGATCCCGGTGTACTTAGCGATCCGCGTACCAAGCCAGCCGAATACCGGAACAGCGATGGAAGCCGCGATCCAAGGTAAGCTATTCGCCCACCCGCTATTCACAATGTTGAGATGGCGGACATCGACCAGGTATTTGAAAAGCCAGTAGACAAATATCGAGATGGCATAGCAATAGAGAAAATAGCTTGTGCACAACGCCAGAACATTGCGGCTGCGGAGCAGCGGCCATGAGTCGCTAAGTTTGAAACGAACGGAGGGCGCGGCGCCATCCCTATTCTGCGCACTGAACCGGCGAGTTCCAACAAACCAGAAGCCGGCAAGTACGATGGGCAGCACACCGGTCCAATAGAATGTGGCGCGCCAGCCGAACCAGTTCATAATGTGCGCTACGAGCGGTGGCGCAAACGCCGAACCTGCTGTTGATCCGGTAAAGATTAGTGAAGCGATGAAGGCGTGGCGCTCCAAGGGGAACCATCGTGAGACGGCGGTGATCGCGACGGGGTAAGTGGTTGCCTGGCCAACACCGTGGAGAAAGCGAAGCACGATCACGCCGATGAATGCAGCGGACGAGCCGGAGAGAATATAGCCGGGAACCCAACCGGTAAGCACCGTGGTGACGCCCCACCACAGACCGGAGATAGCAAGCACGAGGCGCGGTCCGAAGCGATCGCCAAGAATGCCGCCAGGAATTTGAAACAGCGTATAGCCGGCGAGGAAAGCAGTCAAAACGCCGCCCACTTGGATATCGCTCCAATCGAGATCGCGCGCCATGTACTGCTGCGCCACGGCGATATTCATCCGCAATACGTAGCTTAGAAATGCGAATCCCCAGAGCAGCGGCACGACGCGCGCACTGGAGGAAGCGGATACGCGTGAATTAGCGGGAGCTATTGCGGCAGGCTCCATTGAACGACGCGGACGCGCACGGCTGTTTGGCCGATAGCGCCTTTATCTCCGTCTGCGTGGATTTTGATGTCTTTCCATGCGGCATCGGTTTTCGCGGGAGCGATGGCAATCACATATTTAGTCAGCGTTTGGCGGGCCTGTACTTCGAAATCATCCGCGCCGGATTCCTGCGTCCATCCTGCCGGCAGATCGACTGATATCTTGCCGTGAAGGGCCGAACTGCCGGGATTCACAATCAGCAGCGGCACCGTAACCCTTGTGGAGACACCCGCTTCGACCTCCGGAGGCGTGAGGCCGATTAGACGCTTCATGCCATGAGCCTGCAAAAATTGACGATAAAAATGCCACGGGCCGCCTAGTTCAAGAGTGGGGCTGCTTAAACTTGTGACGCGATAGCCTGGCGGCGGCACATAGTCAATGGGATCGGACTTGATCGCGGCAAACACATCGCCTGTGACGTTCGCATCCACATGCGCCTTGCCAAAGACAAAGCGGGAAGGTTGGTGGAAGTATGTTTGATCAACGGTGTGATTTTCAAGCGCCTTCGCCGCGGCGTAGCCGGAATCGGACTGCGTCAAGTGGAATGCACAGGAACGCGCCGCGAGAATTTCGTAGGCGACATGCTTGGACGGCGATATTTCAGTGGCTGAATACTGCGGTCCCTTGCCTTTAAGAAAATCGAAATGCGACGCGTCGCTGAAATAGTAAAGCTTTTGCGCCTGCCAGGGGTGCAATCCTTCCGTTAAGTTCGAAATGCCTCTGGGATCGCGCGGCGCGGCGACTTGCTCAGGAAATTGCGTGGGGTCGCCAGCGAGATCGAACGCCTCGGTCGCCAGCACGCCTGCGGCCTGGTGGTCGCCGTGATTTTCTCCGGCGGTGTAGGCGGGCAGCCACGTTGCAATCACATCGGGACGTGTGAGACGCACCAGCCGCACCAGTTTTCCGAGCGCACGTCCGTGATTCCAGGTTTCGAGACTGCGCAGCACATCCTGGCCGGGCGTGTCCGGCCCATCAAGGAACCAGACATTGGTTATACCCAGGAAACCAAGCGCGCGCCGGCCCTCAATTTCACGGATCGCGCCTAACGAAGCGGCTTGTTCTTCACCGATGGCATTTCCGCCGCCGTTGCCGCGCGTACCATAGACCACCGCAATGCGCTTGTGTTCGTCGAAGGCGGCTTTCGCGAGAAAAGCCCCGATTTCCGATTCGTCATCGGGATGCGCAACAACCAGCAGAAGGTCTGCTTTGAAACGCGCGTCTGGAAGATTGGATGGCGATGGTATCTGGCACCACAAGAGTGAGCCCAGAGATAGGGCCGCGAGCAAAGGCAAAGAAAACTTCATCTTGACTGAATATACGAAACGAGCGTGGCGCAATCTCACGCAAGCTATTTCGAGGAACAGTATGTGGGAAAGCTGGTATCGCGATATTGGGTTAATCTTTGGCAGAGAGCAGGCTGCGAAGCACCCGATAGGGTTTTGGGAACCAGGACCAATGATCGTCGCACCAAACGAGTCCGTCGTATAAAAAGCCGTTGGGATATTTCCAGGCGGCCCAGACGCGCTGCGGTTGGAGCAGATGGGCGATGGCGCGATAACCGGTTGGGAACGGGCGGGAAAGATCGTTATCCCTTAGCAGCATTCCGGCTGGAGAAACAAAAATTTGCATCTCCGTTTTGGGCGCGTCCAAATCCATTGGCTCACTCCAAAGCGTTTCATAAGCTTCGCGCGCGGCTGCAACGGCTTGTGGCTCGAAAACCTTTTGATAGTCCGCGACTTGCGGGCGCAGTTCGGGAGCGACTTCCGGGAATTGGCTGAGCAGCGGATCGAGTCCTGCTTTGACAACTTCAGCAGCGGCCATCGCTCGTATGTAGGCATCCAATTCCGGGTCTTCGATTTTGGCGAGTTTGTTGCGGTAGGCTCTGAGGCGGTCTCGACGGAAACGACCGGGCTCTTGCGCGTAGGCGCGGCGGCCGGCAGGGTTGAGGAAAGCTTCGCGAGGAACGGCATCGGCTTCCGAGGGAATCGTGTTTAAAACTAAATCCAGTTGCTGAATCGCATCTTGCACGGCTGCTTTATCTTCTTTTGAGGCGTAAAAATCCGCGGCAAGAACGCGTTCTCCGGGATCGAGAGCGGGCGGAAAATCGCCGCGCTGTTCCCCTTCTTTTGGGAGGATGAAATCGATCGACGAATCAGAAGTTCGATAGCGTGCGATGAGGTGGCCATCCTGCTCGACGACGGTGTGACGGCGCTCGGCGGGAGAGATGCCTTCGAGATCGAGGAGGACGATCGGATCATCGGGATGCTCGGCAAAGCGAGTAGGGTAGCGGAATGCAACGTTGACGCTGTTGCGCGGAAAATTGCCGCGAACCAACTCTTCAGGAAGGTTTGCAGGGTCGCGCGCGATGCCGCGATCGAGGGCGAGAGCAGTCAGTCCGCAGATTGCGATGGGGAGCAGTTGCTGCGGATCCGCGGGTTGGAACGGCATTTCAAAATACGATTCCGTGGCACCGCGAGCCGAGGTGTTCCAATCTCCGTTGCCTGAGAGCGCGGCGAGCACGGGCAGCAATGGAATGATTTGATGGCGGACAAATTTCGGATCGGCGCAAACGATCTGATCGAGCAGCGGCTTGGTTTCCTGGAGCCAGGGGCCAGCGGCGCCGGCATTCTGAATGACGGCTCCGACGGCTGCGCAGAGAAATGGCCAGAACGTGTCCGATTGATGCTCCGGACGTTGAGCAGCGGCGATGCTCGAAGGTCGGCAGAGGATCGCGAGCGATGCTTCGTCGCGAACGAGGAGTCCGCAGGCGACGGCGCAGAGCCAATCGAAGGGGGGAACGGCATCGCTTTGCGCGGGGATACTGTGAGTCTTGCTGCCGGGCCAGGTAAGGATTGCTTCGCCTTGCGAACGTTGCGCGCACAGGACAGATGCGGCCGCGATAGCGCAAGTTTCGGCGGCGGAAGCGGCGGCTTCAATGGAGTTGCGATCGATCACGGTGAGAATCGGAATGCGATTTAGCCCGTGGTAGACGAGTTTGCGCGCATCTTCCAGGATCGCTGGGCGCGAAAGGATTTTCGCGCGGAGCCGATTCTCAAGCGCGAGGCGCTCATGCCAAATTTCAGGGCCGATCATTTGTTCTCATCCATATTGTCAGGATTCTCAGGCTGCGGCGTTGCCGCGGGATTGGTCTGCTCCGGCGCGGCGGTTGACGGTTTTCGCGGGGCGGTATCGAATTGTTTGACTTCCGGCGGAAGCGGCTTCCCGTTTTGGAAATCTTGCTTGACGAGGTAATACTTCAGCTTGAACTGCGGATCGGTGAGTTGGTCGAGCAGCTTCGCACCGAGATCACGTACTTGCGAGTTACTTGAATCGAGCATTACCCTGGCGATGGTTTCCGCATACTCTCGTGTACCTTGCGACACTCTGAGCTTGCCGTCGGTCGTGGTTCGCTGACCAAGGTCCGCGCCGCCGCCTTTGCACTCTATGATGGCGACGGTGCCGTCAGGCAAGAGTATGAGCAGGTCAGGTACGCCGGGGCCATGGAATTCGAAGATGAGGCCGTCCGGGAACAATTTGGCCGCGGCAGCGCGGCCGGCGACAACGCCGAATGCTTCTGAGAGCGGTCGCACTTTTTGACTGAGTTCGTCGGCTTGTGCGGTCAATCGTTCCGCGCCGTCCACATCGCCTAATTTTTCTGCTCGGTCGGCCTGGTCGCGCAATTTACCCGCGTCTGAGAGGAGCTTATTGCGCTCGGCGATGGCATCGTCGATTGCGACAACGCGCTGGTTCTTGCCTTCGACGACGACGACTTCCTTCGAGAGCACGAGGGCCTGCATCCCTTCGGGATCTTTGAGGAAGCGGGCCTCATAGCCGGGAGTGGGGCCTTTTACTTCATCGAAGAGAGAGCGAGAGCGCCCGCCGCCTTCGGGAATATAGCGTCCTCTGGCCCAATTGTCGAATGCGTTGCGAAGAGATTTGGGATTCGCGAACTCGCCGGGGATGGATTCATGTTCGAGGCTTGGATTGGCGGCGAGGTATTTGGCTTTGTAGGCAGGCCAATCCTGGAATTTATCGATGTCTGCGAAGTTGGCGCGAGTGGCGGCGATGGTGTTCTGATCGAGTTGCGACTCGAGGATAGCGAGCCTGTGAGAGCCGGGCTCGGTGGCGCGCTTACGCGCGAAGGTAAAGATGCTTTGCAGTTCGGGAGGGAGAATCTCGCGATAAGAGTCGACTACCCTGGGGTCATATCCGCCGAATTGCGCGTATTTGAGGCTAACGATTTCGTCGCGGATGAGCATCTGACGGATCTGCTCGGCGGCTTCGACAGCGATGGGATCTCCTCTGCGTCCGAGCGAGGCATCGGGTAACCAGCGCTTCGGATCGGCGGAAAGTTCGCCCAATTGCTGCGCCAATTGGAGACGTTTTCCGAGGAGGGCGAGATCGGATCGGAGATTGCCGGTGAGCGGCTTGAGGAAAGGATTATCCGCGGCGGCTTCGATAGCGGAGGAAAGGAACTTCGCGGTCGATTCTGGTAGATTTTTCACGGCCAGTGCGCGGCGCGCCGTGGCGGCTTCGCCTTCGCCGGTGAGTCCGAGGTGCGCAGCAAGGCGCTGGGCTTCGTCGAATGCGCGGCGGCCTTCCGGTGTTTCGAGATTCGATTGCTTGATGAGGACATCGAGTTCGGCGAGACGGCCTTCATCGTGCGGAGATAATTTCGTTGCTTTCGAGCCGGGGGCGAGAGCGTGCTGCTGCTCCACCTCAGTCGTGCCGTGGACAGCGCGAATTTCGGCGAATTCATGCGCGAGGGCGCGTTCCACGGAACTGGCGGGCGCTCCCTTGGAGACGCGAATCACATAAGCATTCGCACCATCGGGCTCGAACATAGCGACGGGCATGACGCCTTCATCAAGCGGCAGGGAGTCGACCAACTCCACGCGAACTTTGACCTTGACGGCTTCGCCTTCGACGGACTGTCTGGTTTCGAGTTCGATCCGTCCATCTTCGGAGCGTTTTGCGTAGCGGGCAGCGGCGCCGCCTTGTTCGACGAGGCTGTCGAGCGCGTCGGCAACAGCGCTACCTGTCGCGGGGCGGAGCCCGAATCGAGCTGCGGCATCGCCGGTGGAGCGCGAGCCGGCAATTCCGGCGGCGGCTTGCTCGTCGATGCGGAGAACGCGGCGAGCTTCGGATCCGTCGATGCCGAGATTTTCGGCAAGACGTCCGGCTTCGGCGAGTGCGCGACGGCCTTCGGGCGTATCGACGTTTGCTTTTTTGAGGAGCGCGTCCAGTTCGGTGCGGCGAGCTTCGTCGTGTGCCGATGGTGTTCCGGGTTGTTCCGCGCCTAGTGTGGTGGCGCGGGCTTCGGCGCCCAATCCATGGAGTGCGCGGATTTCGGCGAACTCGTTTGCGAGAGCGCGATCGACAGCGGCGGGTGGCGCCGATTTGGAAACACGAATAACGTAGGCACCCGGTCCATCGGGCTCAAACATCGCGACCGGCTCGACACCTTTTTCGGCAGGAAGAGCATCGACAAGTTCGATGCGAACCTTGACTTTGACGGGTTCACCATCGGGGCCTTTTTGAGCGGTTTCGAGAACAATGCGACCTTCTTCGGCTTGCGGTTGCGGAATGGAGGCGCGAATCGATTCGTCCGCGTGGGCGGGTTGGAATTTCGGAGTTTCCAGGGCTTCGTCGATTCTGACGGGAGCACGCAGGGGTTCAGCGCCAGGTACGGGCGTGAGGGTGGTGCGTTCGTTTTGTGCGGCCTGGAGTTTGGCAGCTTCGATGCGGTTTTCGTAGCGCTTGCCGACGGCTTCGCCAGCGCCTTCGAAGACGCCGCGGATTCCGGCTTCGCGTCCGGCTTCGGCGAGTGAGCTGAGCGCGTCATGGAGATTGCCGTGGAATTTTCCGGTACCGGCGTCGAAGGCGAGTTCCGCGCCGCGGCCAGCGACGGCACCAGTGGCAGAAATCGCGCTGCGGCCGAGGCTGCGTCCGAGCACGTTTATGCCACCTTTGATGAGGCCGCCTTCAGCGGAAAGCTCCTGAAGTTTCTGGCCGAAGAACTTGCTTTGATCGAGGGTGCTGGTTACGGCGCTGGTGACGGATCCGGCGAGCGCGCCCTTGACCATGCCGAGCATCGCTTCCCTGATTCCTTCGCCGAGTCCTTTCGCCCAGGTTTGCTCGTTGAGGAGAGCGCCGCCGAGTCCGTTGATGCCGCCGGTGACAGCACCCATGAGGACCATGTTGGCGAACTGGCTGCCGGCGAGGCGCGTCATTTCTTTCGGGAGATTTTGCACGACGAGCGATCGCATGCCGGCGGCGACCGCGGCCGATCCGCCTCGCGCTGCGAGGGCGAGACTCTGGCCGACGCCGGCGCTAATCATTTGGACGCCAGTCATACCGAGATCGAGCGCGGCCTGCTCCCATCCGTAGCGACCGCCCTTGATAAGTTCGTTCGCGCCGATGGCCAAGGCTCCCGAGACTCCGGCGATGGCGGCCATAAGGAGCGGGCTGGCGGCTCCGCCGGTGACGACCGTGACAACTGCCGCGGCAACGGCGCCGGCGATGGCAATGGCCGTGGTGACAAGGCTCGCGAGATCGTCCACCCGCGCGGCGTAATTCTGCGCTGTGACGGAGGCGAGGTCCATGTCGAGGTTGAGCAGGTTAATGTTTGCGCCAGTGTATTTGCCGCTTGCATCGAAGTGGCCGCCGATGACCATCGGGCGTCCGTACTGATCGCGTATGACGATGCCGCCCGCGGCCTTGCGCAGGTTTCGCTTAGTGGCGGACATCGCCCGCTCTTCCTGGCTGCCTTCGTTGTAAGATTTGCCGGCGACGCCGGTATCCTCTTCCTGCTGCTGGATGGTGTAGAGGGAGAGTTCGAGGCGTTCTTTGTCATTTTGCGGAACGCCGAGCATCTCGCGCTCCGCCTGGAGGCGGTCGTCGCCCGAGAGGTCGCCGAACCGGCTACGGCCGTAAGTGCCGAGATCTTCATCGAGATCGTCGCCGTAGCGGAATTTGTAACTGGCGCGCACGGAGTCGACACCGGCTTTAGAAAGGCGCTGGAGGTTGCGGTGAACAAGGTCCTCGTCGGTGCCGATGCCGAGGATGGCGTAGCGAAGACCGGCGGCGGCGTCGGGAACGTCGTCGGTGACGATGGAGGCGGCGTAGGTGGCGCCGGCCATTCCTTTTTCACTGTCGGTATCGTATTTGCCGCGCAGTTTAACGGCGGCTTGAGCGCGCGCTGTGCGGACATCGTCGGCAGTGACGTCTTTGAAGCCGTATTGCTTGGCGAGCTTGATGTAGGCGAGGAAGACTTTGTCCTGATCCTGCTCGCGGATACGCTTGCGATCGTCGGCGGTAAGCTCGGGATGCAGGGCGGGGTTGAGGCGAGGATCGACAACGGCGTTTTCCAGCTCTGGCAGATCGGGCTTGCCTTCTTTGCGCTCGGTTTCGCGCAGGACGCGCGCGCCGCGGGCTTCAAACGATCCCGGGCCGAATGTAGCGAGGGTTTCGGCGAGAGCGCGGTCCGGGCCTTCGACTTTGTAGGTGACTGGGTAACTGCCACCATCGCCGTCGGGCATATCGACGGTCACGTCCTGGGTTAGGTAGCTCTTGAAGCGGTCGGTATCGGAAGCTTTCTCCTCGCCAGGCTTAGGGGGACCGATCAAGCCGACGAAGGTGTGCTTGAAGTCATCAAAGGAGACACGCTGATCTTCGCGGTCGGTGCCGGGCGGATTATAGTTCTGGATCGCCTTGAAGTAGGCGTCCATGTCGTTGTTTTGGCGGGCGCGGTCGACACCTTCTTTGGCCCGGAGAGCGTTGGCAACGGCAAAATTGCTATCTTGAAGGGCCTTGAAGACGTCGAGGTCGACGCCGTGGAGCCCGCCTTCCACTTCCTTCGAAACCTCTTTCCATTCGGGACTTTGGACAAGCTGTTTACGCTCCTCGCGAGTAAGGTCGCGCATGATCTGATCGGCGCGTTTGCTGTCGGTGGAAAACCAGCCTTTGGTTTCGCGGAGTTCGGCTAGCGCGCCCTCGCTGTTGTGGCCGTGAAGATAATTGATGGCGGCGTTGTATTCGTTTTTATTGAGTCCGACGAAGTATCTGTCGTATTCGTAGTAGATTTTTCCTTCAAGGTATTCGCCCGAGCTGACATCGAGATAGAGCGCGGAGATGGCGAGGCCTTGCTTTTGAGTTATGCCGCGTAGGGCGGCGAGGAGTCCGTCTTCGTCGAGGTTGAATTTATGGAGAGCGCGGAAGGCGGCGCCGGCCCGGTTCGTGAGTTTCGTCGTGAGCTCGGTGGCGATTTTGTTGATGGGCTCTTCGACTTTCGGTTTGGGATTTTTAGCGATTTCGGCGTAGACTTCTTCGGGTGATTTTGTTTTGGGATCTTTGGGCTCGGGTTTTGGCGGATCGGGGAACCAGAGTGCCTTCTGATCGTTAACCGCCTTTTTGAAGAGAATGGGGAGCGGCTTGGTGAAAGCGGAGGCGGAGCCGGCGACACTGTGCGCCATTTCCTTGATGCCTTCGCTTTGTTGGCCGGCGGCGTCCAACATGTTTTTGGAGATCGACGCTGAGATAGCAGCGAGATCGGTGTCAAAGCCGGTGTTCGTCTTAGCGACCGCAGTGGAGGCTTCGAGGGGCTGGCGGTCGATTGAGGAAGATGCTCCGGTGGCGACCTGATCGAGGCGGCGTAGCTGATAGGCGCGGCCGTCATCGAGTGATTTTTCGGCTCCCGCGAGTCCTTCGCGCGCGACGTGCTGGAGTGGATCGGCTCCGCGAAGAGCGGCGCCTTCGAGAGATTTTGCGGAGCGGCGAGTGGCATCGGAGTAGGCCGGGAGCGCGGTTTTCGTTCCGTCGTCGATGGATCGGATGCCGGTTTGGGAGGCGCGGCGGACGGCATCGAGATGGGCTTTGCGTATCGCGGAGAGTTGGGCAAAGACAGCGGATCGCTGGGCGGCGAGTTGTTGGAGAGCGCTTTCGCGCGAGTGGGTGATGGCGTCGCGCGCCGCTTCGAATCGTTGTTCGAGAGCACGGGAGGATTGGGAAAATGCGGAATCTACGGCGTGGCTCGCCTGATCGTAAAGAGGCTCCTGCTTTTTGGTCGGTTTGCCAGAGGCGGCGGGCGGGGGAGGAGCGGGCTTGCCTCCACCGACCGCGGCTTCCTTGAGAGATTGGGTAAATTTTTTGACGATGCTTTCGATCGTGCTGCCGTCTTTTTGTGGATAGGTGAGGATGTGGCGCAGCGTTCCGGCCTGATCTTTGGAACTTTTTTCGATGGACGCGGCGAGGTTATTGAGAAGCGGAGGCACAGCGGCTCGTTGGGCTTCTTCCTGAGCGAGTTGAACTCCGGCGGCCATGCCCGCGAAGCCAGTGAATTGATCGGCAACACGGGCCTTTTCATCGGCGGACCGGAGGGTTTTCGTGGATTCGCCTGCGGACTTTTCGAGGGCGTCGGCTTTGGCGTCATAGACGTCCTTAAATTTTTTGAGGATGTCTTTCTGTATTTCGTCGATGCCTTTGTCAACAGAGGCGCGCGCGGAGGCGACGGATTTTCGCGCGGTGGCGGCAGCACTGGCAAGAGCGACGCGGGCAGCGCGGTGTTGCTGATCGAGAGATTGCAGCGCATTCACGGAGGCGGCGAGGAGAAGCTGGCGATTCGCGTCGATCGTGTGGAGCGCGGCGTCGAGCGCATTTTGGAGCGAGGACTCAATTTGTTGCGTGGATTGGTGGGCTCGTGTCGAGAGATCGCGGCGGATGTCGTTGGCGCAATCGAGGACTTCGCGATGACTGCGGCTCGCGTTGTCGTTGAGGCGCGCGAAGGCAGATGTCGCTTCCTGGATGGCCTCGTGGGGATCGGCCGGCTTGCGATTGGAATCGTCAGGCTTCGACGAGGGGGCGAGGCGGAGATCGAGATGCGGAGCGCCATCGAATGGGATCGCGAGCGGATCGGAATCGAGGAGCGGAGTGGGCTGGTTCCATTCAGCGCGCAGAGTGGCGACGGCTTCGGCGTCGGTTGCGGGAGGCGGGAGCGCGGATGGGGGACCGGAGGACGGCTCTTCGACAATGTGATGATCGGCGGCTGCGGATGGGACCGGCGTCGGGACACTTTGCGATGCTTTTGCCGCGGTATGAACGGTGTGATGAGTTTGTGGCGGGGTCTCGCGATTGGCGTGGATGGTTTTGCGGTCAGCGCGGTCGCTGTCGCGTTTTTTCGCAGCCTCGGATTTTGGCGGCTCGGGTTTGCGGAAAGCAGACCGTGCGGCGCGATTGCCGACGTTCCGCTGAAGTTTGCGCATGGCGGCGGCGCGGTGAGCGGCAGCGGTCGGGTGGCGGAGCGCGGGATGAGCGGCTGGGGCCGCATCATCTGCATCAACGGTCTGGACGGGCGTTTTGGGCTCTACGCGGGGCTGGAGATCGCGGCGGGGTTCGAGATCGAGTTGGGAGTCGGACATGTCAAACTCCCTCGATCTGAATGGCGAGCGGTTCGAAGCCGGAGCCGAGATCGATCTGGCACTGGGCTTGATTAGGATTGGCGTTGGAGAGGGTGCAGCGGATTACTGTAAGGCGCGCGGGGGCGTGCTCGATTCGTTTCCAACCAATTTGAGTGACGAGATCGGAGGCGATGTCGTCGGGAAGAAGGTCGGCCCATGAGGCGGCGGCGAAGCGGCAGGCGATTCCTTCCTCGACGGTGAGGACGAGTGTGAATCGGACGGTGTTGCTCCGGCGCTGGATGTAAGGCGATGGCAGCGAGATGATTTTCGCCAAGAGATTTGCGCTGATTTTCATCAGGCGGCCTCTTGGATTTCGAGCAGAGATGCGGAGGCATCGAGCCGCGCGTCGTTGGGGTTGAGGCTGGCTGGTTTCGGGGCACTCCATCGCCACGGGCCGGAGGGATCGGCGGAGATGGCGCGCAATCCGAAGCAGAACGCATCGAGCGATTGGCGCGCGCTGGTGCGGACGGCCTGAGGGGAGCGGGAATAGGTTCCCCATTCCCAGAACTGTACGGCGTTGGCCCAGGCGAGAGCGGCGTACCGGAGGTCGTCTGTTGAGGCGGGGAATTGCTGGGCAAGGGAATCGATTTGAAGGACTGCCCGGCTTGGTGTGCCAGACGATCGTTCGATGGAACCGCGCGACGCGAGTGCGGCGATAGAGGCGATGCCGAAGAAGCGATACCAATCGCCTGGATCAGCGGCGCCGAGCGAGTTTGGATCAAAGTATCGATAGAAGCTCGGCGTGGTGCGTTTGTGTTTGAGGATCGTACTACCGCGGGCGAAGGCTCGCGCGACGCTATGACAAACGACTAAGGCGAGAGCGGCGTCGGGCTGCGCGGTTTCAGCGAGCAGTTGCGCGGGTGTAAGCGGGGATTCGACTTGAAGCAGTTTTTCCGAAAGATCGCGAGATGGATCGAGAATGGCATGGTCGGTCCAGTAGCGAGCGGCGGCGGGACTCAGCTCTTCTTCGCGAGTAATAAGGAACTCGGTGAAGAGGACAGGATCGACGCGCATACCGGAAGCGGAATCGTTTGCGAGAAGAAACGGAAATGTGCCGGAAGTGCTGGGAGGTGATTTCGTTGCTGTTTGCCGGGAGGGCTGTGCGGGGGTGGACGCCGGATATTTCGCGGGCGGGAGCGAGCGAGCGCGGCTTGCCTGTAGAACGGGTTGGATTCCCCAACGGAGCGTATAGGCTCCAGGAAGGAAATAGGCGGGGCCGCGCCAGTCGGTTGGTGGGATCGATGGTGGGATCTCCGGGAGAGCCGCGGGCTCGACGACTTCGGCTGCGATGACTTGTTGAGTAGTAGTGGGGACAGGTTCGGGTTCGACAACGGGTTCGACAAGAGGCTCAGGGTCAATAGCAGGAGGCGGTGCCGGCGTGGGTTCAACGACAGGGGGATGCTCGACTACAACGATGGGCTGGGGCCGTTCGGGCGGATCTGAATTTGCCGGTGGGAGCAGAATGACGGTACGCGTGGATTGAGAAGGAGGCACCACGTTTCTGTTCCACCAGCGCAGCCATTGAAGCATTTGCTACACCTGTCGTTTCAAGGTGAGGAGCACCAACTGGATCGCGGTACGCGTGCGGTCGTCGAGATCCGGGGTGCAATCGAGGCGCTCAAGAGTTTCGGCAAGGCCGATCTGGGCGACAAGTTCGCCGTATTTGCGAGCGATGGGTTGAAGATCGCAAAGTCCGAAGACGCGGGTGAGTTGCTCGGCGGCTTCCGCTTCGGAAGCCCAAGTGGTGGATAGAACCTTGGCGATTTCTTCAGGACGATTTTCAGTTTGCTCGCGCTGTTCGGCGGGCGTGAGGCGTCGAAACTGCGCACGTTTGGCTATCCAATTGGTGACGGCCTGGTTCCCGTACTCGCGCTGAAGTTGGGCGATTTCCTCATATGCTTTCGCCGGCAGAACCGGCTGGTGCTCGACAGGCTCGAGATCGCGGCTGCGCGCCCGCATTGACTGGCGTAAGGACCAACGCATCTACATGACTCCCGAGCCGGATTTTGAATACTTGCCGAGATCGGTTTTCATGACGATGCGTCCTTGTTTCTGCATTTCGAGCTCGATGGAAGGAACAATGTGTTGCATCGAGATGGGTTCGTTTGTTTCGGCGGCGCGGAAAGCCGCACTAAGCAGAGCGTTGCGTATGTTTCCGCCGGAGAGCGGAAAGCGGCGAGCAAGGAATTCGAAGTTAATGTCGCCGCGCGGGGCGGATTTGGGAAGATGTTTTTCCCAGATTTTGGCGCGCTGCTCTTCGTCGGGCATGGGAAATTCGACCATTTCCTGGAGGCGGCGCAGGAAGGCTTCGTCCATATTTTTTTGCAAGTTTGTTGAGAGGATGACCGGACCTTCGTAGACTTCCAGGCGTTGCAGCAGGTAATTGATTTCCAGATTCGCGTAGCGGTCCTGCGCGTCCTTGACTTCGGCGCGTTTGCCGAAGAGAGCATCGGCTTCGTCGAAAAAGAGCAGCGATTGGGTGAGCTCGGCTTCGCGGAAGATCGAGCTCAGGTTTTTGGTGGTTTCTCCAATGTATTTACTGACGACGCTGGGAAGATCGATCTGAAAGAGCCGGAGGTTCAGCTCCTTCGCCAGGACCTCTGCGGCCATTGTTTTGCCGACGCCTGGGCCGCCGGTGAAGAGAATGCTGAGGCCGCGGCCACGGCTCATCTTCTCCGCGAAACCCCATTCCTGCATGACGCGAGCGCGATTCCGGAGACGTCCGGCGAGCCGCTTCAGTTGCTGCATCTGCGCATCGGGAAGAACAATGTCGTCCCAGGTGTAGCGAGGGTCGATGGATATAGCGAATTCAGCAAGCCGCGGGGTGCTGAGCGAGCGGCCGGCGCGGAGCAGATCGTCCGTGGTCACGTGGGGATCGGATGGATTGCGAATGGAGGCGTAAGCTTCAGCGATGGAAACGATGCGGGCCACTGATGTTCGAGGCAGCGGAAATGCTTCGGCTAACTGGGCAACGTCGAATCCGTCGGGGTGTGCGGCGAGGGCTTCAGTCCAGATCTGGCGCTCGGCTGCAGCTTCGGGCGCCGCGAGATGGAGGGGGAAAACGGGCGCGCCGCTGGGAAAGCGGGCAGAGGTGAACCCGGAGCCGATAAGAATAACAGGCGCGGGCGATGCTTCGTAATCCCTCCATAGGGCTGCTTCGAGGGATTCGGATTCCGGTTCGCCTTCCGGGGTTGTATGGGTGATGGCGAGGATGGCGTTAGAGAGAATCGCGTCCCGCCACCAGATGGCAGCAGTGGCGGGCTCTTTCGAGAGAAACACTAAATTGCCTTCAATCAGGGGCCGAAGTAGGGAGTGCGCGATGAAAAGCGCAGCGGACTGCGCGGTGTCGAGATGACTGGCCGTGAGATGGATGATGGCGCGATCGGCGCCCCTGCGCTCGAGAGTGGAGATGAGGTTGTCGAGATCCTTTTTCGATGCCTCCGATGTTTCTACTTGCGCTGGGGTCTCTTCGAGGGAATGGAAGGCGAGGCTGGGTGAGGGCGGTTGGTCGGAAGACAACAAATAGTGCGCGATTCCGTCGTCAAGTTTCAATGCGCGGCGAAGGAGCGAGGGATTGGAATCGTGGGGCTCCGGGACGAGCATGAGAAGGCGATGGCGCAGAAGCGGGGACTGCGGAGTGAGTAGATTGCGGATTTTGACTTTGGCGGCGGGCGCGGCGGCGAGCAGATTGGCGGCAAGGTCGATGCTGGGGCGCTTGCGTGTGACGTCATTTTGGAGATAGGCGAAGAGTTGCTCGTAGCGAGGCTCGATCTCAGGTGCGAGCGCAACAAGCAGGACATCGACTTCAATCGGGCTTAAGCCGAAGATCGCGGCCAGACGGACGAGGGGAGGGATTTCGCCCTTTTTGAGCGTATCGGCGACATCGGTGTCGATTTTCTGGCGAAGGAGAACGATTTCGCGGTCGAGGGCATTGACAGCGTTTTCGACGTCTTTGGTGGCTTGATACCAGTGCTGCTCAAGGAAATTTTGGCTGGTGAGGAAAGCGTCGATTTCGGGCTCGAAGACAGCAAGACCGCGAAGGTCGGCCGGGACTTCGGTGGGACGATTGGAGCGTTCGAGGACGACGGCACGCTTGATTAGCGCGTCGATGCGCTTCATTTCGGCGAAAAGATGTTCGATCAGATCTGTGTAGGCGGGCATCAGGTCCCCTCCAGCAGTAGAGTGACGGCGCGCGGAGTGAGCCACGGAATCGCGGGTTGATCGCCATCGCATCCGGAGATGTGCAGTGCTACAAGATATGGAGCGGCGGCGAGCATCACGCGGATATGGTCCTTGGTGACTTCGATGCGCCCGGGAATTTTGATGAACGCTCGAGTAATGGCGTCGGGTTGGGCCTGCCGGAATCCGCGGATGCGGGAGCCTAATTCGCGTAGCAGTCTTGAGCGCGTTTGCTGAAGAAATGGGGGCCAGTCTTGCACAGGCTCAAGTTGCCAGGCGCGGCAGATGTTTTCGAGATTTACGGCGGCTAGGAGTGTGCGGATATCGGCAACGCTTGGCTCGATGCCGAGTCCGGCGGCGAGTGAGGCGGCGGGGTCGAAGCGGGGTTCCGATGGATCGAAGCCTGTAAGAGTGCTTTGGAATATCGCGGCGAGAATGGATTCGAACTCGCGTGGCGCCGAAGTGGGATGCCAGCCGAGCGCGAGGACCATAGGAGCGAGCAGAAAGACTCCCGCGTTATCAGACCGAATCCATCCTGATACTGCACCGGTTGCGGCGCCGGGTACGTGAGTTTGGGCAAGCTGCCTTGCGATCGATTGCCACTCGGAGGTGTGACTCGCGGATTCGAGCGTGCGGCGCCAGGCGGTGATTCCTTCGGGTGGGCCGGATTCGGCGAAAGAGGCGGCGGCGCGCGGATTTTCGACCATCGAACGGGTGGCCTGAAGGATGTGGAATATCGTTCGCGGTGTTGTGTCGAACGCGGCGACTGCAAAAACGAGCAGCGCATGCTGGCGTGAGGCGAAGCCAGTTCCGTGCGGAGGATGCACGCGGAGTGCGGTACGAAGGACTTCAAAGGCTGCCCCGATTTCCGGGGCGTCTGAGAAATGACCGAGACGGGCACTTCCGATGGCGAGGAAAACACGTTCGAGAGTGAGGTCGTCCCATTGAGCGGCGAGATGCGCGAGAGTTCCTTGTGCGTGGATGCGGCGAAGAAGTTCAACGATCGAGGCGGGCTCTTCCAGCAGGACGAGCAGCGCGGCGCTTTTCGTTTCGAGTTGCGAGAGTTCCGGCGGAAGGTCGAAGTGCCAGGCTTGATTGGGATCGCGGAGCGCGAGCCAGCGTATAAGGGCGGCGCGCCAGGTTGTGGAGTCTTCGTAGTGGGCGCGCTGGGAGGGATTGGCGGAGGCCGGAAGCGCAAGTGTACGAAAGAGCGCTTCGCTAAACGCCTGGCAGGCAGAATCGAGAAAGCGGGATTGCGTCCAATCGCGCGAAGTGAGACGGAGGCGAACTTCGAGGCGGCGGACGATATGAATGCCAGTGAGGCGATCGAGACTCGGACCGAGATGGGCAGCAAGCGAAGGTTCGAAAGAGCGCCGCGTCCAGTGTTCGATGTCGGAGGCAACGTGGCGCTGCTCAGGAGCAGCGCGGCAGCGGACGGCGAGGGTATCGATCGCGAGAGGCATGGGCTACTGGAATGAGACGATGACGTAACTGATCCGGACAGATTCAACGGGCCGCATTGTGGCGTTCGCAGCTTCGAGGGGATTGACGATCCAGGTCAAGGTGACATCGAACTGGTTCTGTGATCCCGCTGAGGGTGTGGCGGAACCAGTGACGCTAACGTCGAGTTTCGCACCGAGCGCGCCGAACCACGTACTGAGGTCGGCTTTGGCGGCGAATTGGACGCGCGTGACGGAGGGCAGAATCAGAGCTTTGCTCGATTTGCTGAGGCCACTGGTCACCTGAAACTTTGCGGTGCCTTGGGATTTATAAAGCGGACCCGGAAGTTGATCGGGCGGAATATCTTGGAAATCGATTTTGATATCGGGGACGAGGCCGGTGACTTTATCGGCGATCAGATCGTCGAGGTTCTTCCATTGATTGCCCTCGGCGGACCAGATCTTGCCTTTGAGCATTAAATCGCCTGAAATTTTTACGTTGCCACGCGTGCCGGTGAGTGCAGGTTTGTTGATGCCGGGATCGAAATCCTCGCCAAGGACGGTGTTGCCGGCGGCGTAGAGATCGCTCCGGCCGAAGATTCCTGCCTGGATGTCGAACCACCCTTCGGGACCAGGCGCGCCGGCGGCAACATCTTTGAGTGTTTGGTCTGGCGGAGAAAGTTTGGGAATGATGAGAGAGGCGCCGGTTCCGTTGAGATTGGTTGGATCGAGCGAGGGATCGGCGTAGATGGGATGAACGGCACGCTGGGCGTCAACTCCGACGTAAGTGCGGCGGAGATTTTTTACGCTGCTGATCTTGAGCCCGGTTACTCCAGGATCGATTTGCGCGAGGCCGAGGAGAACGGCGCCATCTGAGTGGGCGGGAGTTTGTCCGGGGGTATCGGGGGTGAAATCGACGGTGAAGGATTCGAGCCAGCGCGTGTTCTGGCCCTGCTGATTGCATGCGGCGTAGCCGATCGAAGGCGGAGTAGTGCTGGTTTCCTGATAGACGAGCCAGACGTTGTTAGACCCAGTCTTAATACCTTTTTTGTTGAGGACCGTGTCGGGGCTGAGGCTGAAGGGCTGAGAGAGCATGATCTCGCGCCCGTTGCCGTCGATCGCCATGCCGGGCGTGATGTGGAAGAGTTCGTAGCCGGGAACGGAATCCTGATCCTGTTCGAGGAAAAGTCCGCCGGCGATTCCAGTGAGGTGCAACTGACGATTTAGCCGGTAGCGCATCTCGCGGTGATAGTCCTGCTCCGATTTGAAATCGAAGCTCCGGAGATACTCGCCATCGAAATAGCGAAGGCGTTCGATAACATCGCTCATTTTTGGCCGCCTTTTTTCGAGCCGGCGTTGGCGAGCGATGCTTTCAAATCCTTGATATCTTGCTCACTCGCGGCGAGACGATCGTTTAGATCTTTGATCACGCTGCCGCTTTGGGCGGCAACGGCTCCCAAAGCGGCGGCGACGTCGCGGACGGCGAAGACTTTCTTGTCAGGATCGTTCGGAATGGTGAACATAACGACGTCGTCGCCGGTGCGCACCATTGCATGCTGCATGAACGCTGCCGTCGGATCACGTTCGATGAAAGCCTGCTGCGAAGGCTGGAGTTCGCCTTCGTCGCGGATGGCGAAACCAAGCTCGCGCAACATGGCGGGATCGAATTTTCCCGCGGCGAAATTGGCGGCATCGGCGAAATTGAAGCTTTGGGATGTTGCCTGGATGAAGGCGTCCAGCGCATCCGGGAACGTTTGCGCGCTTTCGGACATGGCGTATCGGGACCAGGCGACGCGCTCCATCAGCAATCGTCCTTCAAACTTGAATTCGGGGCAGCAGGAGGGTTCGCGTCCGGCATTTCCGAGCGTGGACATTTCGCTGAGGGCACGCTGCATCATTTCGAAGTGGAGGATTTTCGTGAAATTGGTGAAGGTCCAAACGTATTGGCGGGGCGTATTGCAGACGCGGCGAAGTTTTCCATTTTCGATATAGACGGCGCCGAGCACAATGCAATCGGGTTCACAGGGCTCACAGCAATCGAAGACCAAATTGCCAAGAGCCGCTTCACGTGAATATTGATGGATCAGGTTGAGCAGCGCCGACATCGCGTCGGACATGTTTTGAGCGAAGTTGTCGTCCTTTTTGGGGCATTCAATCGCATCGAGCTCGCAGATGAGATCGCAGGTGAATTCGGCGGGGTGTTCCCTTAAATGTTGGCGGAACAGTTTTTTCAGATTGCAAAGGACTTCGCAGGAATCGTCCGGAGCGCCTTGATTGGCTGCAAACAGCCCTTTGAGTGAAGGAAGCTTTGCCTGCATATACTCGCCGACAGGCCCTTCTTCCAAGCGGCGAAGTGGCGGGGACTGGCGATCGATCTTTTTGCGCTTCGTACAGCCGCATGAGGGCGGCTTCGTGACGACATCGAAACAGACGCGCTCGTGAATGCGCGTGGGGACGCAGGCGGCAGGTTTAGGATCGCATCCGGCCTGAAATGGAGTTTCGAAAACATCTTCTTCCTCGTGGTAGCAGGCGACGACATAGAAGCAGCGCTTCTCGGGACAATCGTCGGGCTCGGGTTTCTGTTCTTCGCACGGGTCTTGCGGAGGTGGGGGGCAGTCGAGCAGCTTTTTTTCGCGCAGGCGGGCAAGTACGTTGAAGCGCTCGCTTTCGCAGACGACGAGATCGTTTCCGCATCCGTCGATGGCGTAGCCTTTGGACACGCGAATGGCCCCGTCACAGTTTGGATCGCAAGTCAGGCGGAGCCCGCAGACGACGCCGCATCCGAACAGCGCTCGATTGCGCAGTTTGTTTTTCTCGATGTCGTAGCGGAGTTGCAGCGTTAAATCTTCGCTGCTGAGGAGATGGCCGCAGTGGTATTGCGGCCGCTCGAAGCAGATATTCTGGCAGCAGGAACAGGTCTTTTCAGGTTCTTCTTTGCATTTACAGCCGCAGCCGCCGGATTTCCTCGGCTTGGTCTGAGTCGGATTGGTTGTATACGCAGCCATGGAATTTTCTCCTTCGGTTTCCTATGTGCTCTTTCCGGCGCGGCGGACGCTGAACCAGCTTTCGAATGTGCCACCCGGCGTGTTATCGCCAGTGGGGAATTCCATGCGGTATGGGCCATCAGAAGGATTGACCGCGAGAAAATTCCCGTCGACCGCCAAGCCGTTTTTACCGGTAACGACGTTACATCGAAGAGAAATGTACACGTCGAAGTCGGCCTCATCGAGCGCGCGTTTTGCGTAGGCAGGATCGATCCGCAGGCGGCACCAGTCGGTTTCATCGGGATCGGTTTCGACTTTCGCGGGAGCAATCTCCATATTGTGCGGGCGCGAAGGATCCGGTGGGCGGAAGACGACCAGCGCCTGGAAGGATCGCGTGTCGATTGCTTCCGAATAGACGTTCGAATCGAACTGAATACGCAGGCCCTTCGCATGGTTGCCGAGAATGTAATCGGACATGAACTCGCGGCATGTGTATTGATCGCCGTGGTTCCAGTTGATGTCGATAATTTTCGTCAGGTCCTTTGTCGGAAGCTTTTCGAGGATGCAATGGATTGCCCGGTCAAGCAGCGTGGTGCTTACAAGCCGCGGCCGCGGTGTCCAGTTGTCGATTTCCTCGGCTTTGACTGCTTCGCCGGGCGTGAAGTCACAGATTACGGCCAGCGGAATGCACGGGACTGAAGGCGGGCACGGGCATTCCAGCGCTTCCTTGAAGATATCGGCGCAGTCGGCGTGTTCACAGCCTTTTGGCCGGCAATCGTCCCACCACGACGGCTTTTCGGTATAGAGAACAATCTCCGCGCCCTCGCAGATGCGGTTTGGCTGCGTATTTTTGGGTGGACAGGCGCATTCGTCGAAGATCGCTTTGCTGTATTCCGTTTCGCATTCGACGTAGCGGACACAAAGATAAAGCTCAATTGGCGCTGGTCCGCATTCGTCGTCGGGCGGCGGCTCCTGCTGATGCGGATCGGACTGTTTGGCGATATCCGGTGGAGCGGGCGCGCCGGGCTTGTTCGGATCGGCAGCGGCGGGAGGCGGCGCAGGATCTGGATCGTCGCATCCCTCTTTCGGCGTTTTCGGAGGCGGCTGTGGAAGCGCGATCTCGACTGGGTCGCACAGGCGAATCTCGCGGCCGCACGGATCGATGGCGAAGCCGGGTTCGACGACGAGGCGCAGCTTCGGGCAGTAGGGGTGTGGCTTGACCTTGAATCCGCAGACGACGCCCCAGCCGTGCAGTTTCAGATTGTGAAGGCGGTCTTTATTCGAGTGGTATGCCTGCTCATCGGTGAAATCGCGCGCGGTGAGCAGCTTGCCTTTGTAGTAGTTATTGCGACACAGTGCCGGAATTTCGCACGGCTGGCATTCCACGGTATGTGCCTTCGTTTGCGTGTTTGTCGCTGATTTCGATCCTTTGCAACCGCAATCTTCTGTCGTGGTTTTCATGCAGCTTGCGCTCCTTCTATAGCAGCGTTGTTGTGATTTCCGCGCGCGGCGCTATTTCCATTCCTTGCGCGGCGAGAAAGCTTGTTCCAGCGGGTTTCGCGAGCACGGCATCGTAATCGAGCGTTCCGAGCGTACCCAAAATCATTTCGTCCACGCCGGCGAGCACCGTATCGATGCCGATGGTGGATTGATATTCGACGCGGAAGCGCGGAAGCACCGGGCACAGCACGGCTTGCGTATGTGCGGGCTTGGCCATCTCGACGGCCAGCGCAACTTTGTCGCGCGTCGCGGCGAGCGTGAAGGCATCGGAGCGGAAGAATACGGAAAATTTGTGCGCCCCCCAGGCGAGCGGCTCCAGGGCGGGCTCAGGCTGATCGAGCAGCCGGAAATACCCGAGCTGCGAGTAGACGGCAACCTGAAGGCGCTGATAGATATCGCGGCTCCACAGCCGCGATGTGCCGTCGAGCGGCAATTTGCCCGATTCGTTCAGCCAGGTTCGAAGCTTGTAATGCTCCAGAATGCCGACGCTTTCGACACCCGAATAGTCGGCGACATCCTGCGCGACCTGGGCCAGGGTTCCGCGCGAGGGATAGCGGCCGGTCACGAAATTTTTCACCGGATCGTACTGGAAAAGGCCGGCGAGCATCTCACGCCGTTTATCGATCGTCCAAGCCGGATCGAGCGGCTGGGCGACAATCGCTGCAAGCCATCCGAGATATTGCGACGGAGCGGCTGCGGGATTGAACAGCGTTGAGAAACCGTCGATACGATCGTCCTGTCCGTCGAAATAGGTTTGAAATAGCGATAGAAATCGATCGAGAAAGAAGCGGCTTTCGGGATCTTCCTGCAGCACCGCCGGCAAATATTGAAGATAACTTTGACGCGGAAACTCAACGCGAATTCCCGTAACGATCGGGCTTGCCGGCACAGAGCTGCGGAATGTGAGGCGGAAACGTAGAAATCTTCCGGGCCCGCTTTGCACGAGGAAATCTGGGTCGGTGAGCTTGGCTGTGCCATCGCCGGAAACCGTCAGAACACGCGCCGCCGCCGCGGCCCAATCGAGATCGGCTGCTTTGGCAGCCGCGACAGTTTCGAGCGTGATGGAGGTGCCGGGTGGAACCGATCCTTCACAAACAATGCGGTGCCACGAACAGCGATCGATGCGGCTATCGAGAGGATCGGAGGTAAAGACGCCGAGCGGCGCCGACGAACCGCGCGTGTCGATCAGCCAGATAGAAGACGTGCGCGCGGTGGCGTTATAGATGATCGCGATAAGTCCCTTGCCTGCGAGATTCGCGAGACCGACAACGCGCCCTTCCAGTCCCATCGCTCCGAAGCCGGCGATGGCAGGCGCTGCGTTTTCGATCGCGATGCGCAGAATGCTTCCTTCGGCGCCTTTAAGCGGCAAGGCTCCGGCGTAGAGGGCGCCGTATTCGTCGAATGCGAGAGATTCATAGCGGAAGCCGGCGGGTAGCGGAACGCGTGTCAATGCACCATTGGCGGCGAAGAGCGCGATAGACGATCCGTCAAGCACCGCGATCGTTTTCTCTGAAGCAGCGACGGCGGTGGGCGACGTAAGCTGATTTTCACCAATAGAATTTCTCGGCCGGCCTTCGCGATCGAAAACCAGAATCTTCTTCTGCGCCGCATCCACAATGAGCAGGAGATCGTGCGGGTCAGCGGCGATGCCTGCCGGCTGCGAATTCGAGCCCAGTGTGATTACGGCACTGAGAGCGAACGGATCGGGCGTGAAGATAAAGACGCGCTTCACTTTTGCGTCAAGGACGGCGAACGAGCCGTCGGAAAGAATTGCGATGCCTCGGGCTCCCGCGAACTGGCGTGGTCCGGAGCCGCGCCCGCCCACGCCTGCGAGTTCATGCGCGGACGTGCCATCGACATCGCCATTGAAGATCCGGTTGGTAGCCGAATCCAGCACGAAAATTCCGTAGCAGGGAGCGCTCGCGACGGCAACGGGGCACTCGATCGGCTTTTCTCCCACGCAGGGACCGGCGGTTCCGAGTGCAGTAAACAATTGCTTCGAGGGTGCGGGAAGCGGCTCGATTGACAGCGACCCGTTGACCGGACTTTGTTCGATGCCGGTCCATGTGCCGCGCCATTGCGCGACCGAATCGAGCCAGTAATAGGGAGTGCGAGGCCCGGCGACGTTCATGAGTACGTGACCTCGACTTCGTGATCCAGCGAATAAACCATCTCATCCGGCTCAAGCGGGAAATCCGTGCAAGCGGGCACGAGTTGATCATCGACGAACGTTGCGACGGAAGAAGTATCGATCCTTGCAACGCCGGGAACGGAAAGAATCTGGCGATACGTGCCAGAAAAATCGATGGTTCCACCGAAGTCCCAGCCGGCACCTTTAGCGCCTCCGGTGAGGGGATGAAAATAGGCGAGCAGGCCCGCCGTGAGTTGCCGCTGAACGACACCGCTATCGGCAGAAGGATCGGCAATGACGCGCGCGCGAATATGAATTTGTCGATAGCGCGGCGGCGCGACGTAGAGTTCGGCGGTGAGAAGACGATGCTGATCGAGCCAGTTCGCGACCAGTCCCAGCGTTGCCGTGGATGGCATCGGCATGGGATCGGTGCTGTCGGGAATCACGATGACCGTGACGACGCCGGGGATGGGAACTTCGGGAGCAGGCACCGAACCCACCGCGGGCCGTTTGATGCGGTAATTCGGATTCAGCAGCGGATACGCAACCGCGCGGCGGATATTCGCGCCAGGGGTTTCCTCTGCGAGGAACGCCATGTCGGCAGCCGTGACACCGCGCGTCATGGTGCGAATAATCATTGGTGCGCGCGCCTTCGCGTCGTCGAGCGATTCCTCATCGGAGCCACCGTAAGAGGGGGCGAGATTCGTCACCCCGGAGACATAGGCAATAGCCGATTGAAGGGAAGTAATCGTACTAGCGCCTGCGTTGCCGGCTGCTCCTCCGCCCCAGCGATAGGTTGTCGCGCGGATATTGCGCTCAAACGAATTCGGATCGCCGGAGCTTGACGCGAGCGCAAGCGGAATTTTCCCGTTCTTTCCATTGCCAAAGGTCACCAGGCCGGTTGTCGGATTCAATATGTAATGCGTGTCTGAACGTCCGGACGCGGCAAACGTATCGACTTCCGTCCATGTGGCGTAATCGCCATTCGCGTCTTCTTTGACTTCGATGCGTCCGCTCGCTCCCGGCGGCAGCGGGAGCACGGGTGCGTGTGCCAGTTGGAATGTCTGATTCGGAAGGCCGGTGCTGAACCCGAGTACCTCATTGTTTTCAGTAACGGCGTTGGTTGCGGAGATGGTGTTAATCAGAACATTCGACAATTGAGGCGGAGTTTCATAACCGCCGCCAAGCACCTGTTGAATGCGATAGCGGATCCAGAACAGAGGCGTCGCGGGATCATTCCAGAGTCCGTACTGGATCGTGTCCTGATCGTCGGGAGCATCGAATTGAACGTAGCCGGTGCGCGTCAACGCGCGCGTGTCGTCCTGCGCCACATTTAGCTTTTTCCAATTCAGCGGGTCGCCGGTGGAGTATTCCCAATACGCTTCGACGGGTGGCGTGTAGGAATCGATTCCGACGCCCCGGGCTTGTACATAAGGATTTGTGGGATCGACCAGGCGGACCAGCATCCTGTGGCGTCCCGGCGGAAACGTTCGGTCGAAGCCGATTGAAAACGCGCAGCCGGCTTGCGGATGCGGGCTCAATGCAAAGATCGGCGCGCCGAAGGAAAAATCCTGAACGCGGGAAAGCGTGAATCGCGCAGCGTCGTAGACTTGCACGGCCTGGATAGTGGCGCCGACGGCGAAAAGATTGTCGTCGGTTTCAAAGATCACCGGACCGCTCGTGCCGCCGCTTGCGAGCGTTGCCTGGGTACCCTGCGGGATGGTAACGGGCGCCGGCAGATCCTTCACGCTGAGCGTAAACGTCAGGTCGGCATGCGCGGGAGCGGGAGCTGTCAGCTCAATTCCTAGCAGCCGCAGGAACTCGACGAACATCTTGTCGGGAACGCGATTCAGGCGATAGAACATCATCTCCTGCAGCCAGCAGAACAACTGGAGCATTGCGATGCCGGGGTCGCTCTCGTTGTGGTCGGTCCACTCCGGAACGTAGACGGGGATGCGACGGCGCAGATCGGCGAAGAGCTGATCGAAGGTGCGGTCGTCGAGGTTGATCGTTGGCAGCGGCATTAGCTGGCTCCTTCCTGCAAGTAGAGCGGGAAGACGAGGTTGAACAATTCGTTGGTCGTGCGGAGCTTGTAATCGATGCTGACGCGGACTCCGCTGGGGATTCCGGCTTCCTCTTCGACTGTGACGCCGGCGAGTTCGATGCGCGGCTCCCATTTGAGCAGCGCCTCTTTGATCCGCGAAGCGAGTTCAGTCCGCTTTAAGGCGCTGTTCGATTCGAAGACGAAATCGCTTGCGCCCGCGCCGAAATCGGGGCGCATCAGGCGCTCATTGGCGGATGTATCGACGATAATCCAGATCGCATCCTGTACACGATTCGCTCCGCTCGACCAGCCCAGGCTGCCTTTGGAGTTGAGCTTCACGGGGAATGCCCATCCTGTGCCGATTAAGTCGCGATCAGCCATCGCAGCCTCCCAAACCGTCGGCGATGATTTGCAGAGTCGCGACGACGCCCTGGATTGATTGGACAATTCCGTTTAACGCTTCGGTATCGGCCGGAGGCGCGCCGAGCGACGGCATCTGCGGAGCTTCTTTCCCGGCGATGGCAAAGACGGCGCTCATCAGGTCGAGAATTACGAAGATCGGCTCAAGCGACGCCGTGAGTCCCTGGGCCTGTGTCATTGCGTTTTGCTGCGCGCATTCCAGAGTCTGAGCGAGATCCAGATTTCCGTCGGCGTGCGCGCTCTGAAGCTGCAGCTTGATCCCATTCATGAATCCGAGAATAGTTTTCATTTGCGAGAGGAAGCACTTCAGCGCTTTGATGATCAGGCACAGCAGGTCCTTTAAGAACGGGAGCATGCTCGCTGGAGTCGGAACGAGCAGGCACGGTATCAAATCGTCGGCAGCTTTCGCGAAATCCATCAGGGCTTTGACGGGCGGCATCGGCAGGCCTTTAATCACGTCGATCAGCGGCTTGATGAGCTTCAAAATTTTGAGCAAGCACTCCATGCTCGCCAGCAGCGGCGCAATCTGGAGCATCAGGTTCACGGTCAGACCGCAGTCGGTGGGGAATCCCTTCGAAAGGTCGGAAAGCGCCTTGATGCTTCCGCCGGTCGGCAGTTGTACCTTCAGCGGTTTCGGCAGAGGGAGCTTGATCTGGTCGCACGGCGGCATTCCCAGCGCTTCCTGCAAACTTGCTTCGACCTTGATATCGAGTTCCGGCATGACTTATTTAGATCGGGTTGTTATTTGGCAGCACTATGCGCCGATAGCCGGGGCCGGTAAGCGAGATCACCGGCGCGGCGACTTCCAGCAGCGCGACACTTTCGATGCGGATTTTTCCGTTCGTCATTGTGATGCGATTGCCGTGCGCATCTTCGACGACCAGCGCTCCTTTATTGCCGGAAACCGGAGTGGAATCGAGCATACGGATCTTGTGACCATTGCGCGATTGAAGCCGCCGCTCCCGGACGGGCTCGGTCGGCGGCTGGCCATTTCCGTTCCACATGGCGCCAATCATGATGGGAACGCGTCCGCTGCCGTGTTCGAAGGCGACAAGGACTTCATCGCCGGGATCGGGAATGAAAAATGACCCCTTGCCGTCGCCTCCATACATGGTTGCGATGCGAATCCAGTCTGTGATGTGGTCGTCGTCCATCCACGGGAAATGAACCCGTATCCGGCCGAGTTTGAGAGGATCCTCCACATCGCGGACAATCGCGATGACCACTCCTTCAATTTTGTTCATGTATCTCGCTCCATTCGAGCCGTGAAATCGGTGGTATAGCCTCCATCGCCGATGGTGTGCGTCGTCGCAATCACCTGATAGAAACCCGTGAAGCGGCCTAAATTTTCCAGGCGAATCTTCACACCGGCGCGGAGATCGGGCAAGCCGATGGTTTTGCCGCGACCCTGCACCATGCCCTGCGCGATTTGCCGCATGCGCCGGCGCGCCACCACCTGTGCTTCGGACTGATTCTGGACTGTCTCGTCGACAACAATCTCTTCGCGATCCGGGGCCTGGCGGCGGCTGGTTTTCAGATCCTGCTGCGGGTCGAGGATGCCTTCAGCGAGCAGATCGGCGCGCGTCACCGTTACTTTGATGTTTTGTGCTTTCAGGGGGTCCCAGCCGCGCACCGTGACCTTGTCAACCTGTTTTGCCGTCTGGAATGAGGGCTCGAAGCTAATCAATGTTTTGCCCCATTCGAGCTGATAAGTGGGCCGCGTCACCATGTCCGGCCGGCGGTAATGCACCGTCACTACACGATCGCCGGTGCCGCCTGCCGGCTCCTCGACAAACATTTCGTAGCCGATGCGCTTAGAGCGTTTATATAGGAAATTGATCGGGTATTCGTTGCTCATTTCGAGCGTTGGGATCTCTACTTCCTGTTTCAGGTTGCGCGAGAGTTCGTCGTTATCGGGCTGCAGGTGCAAGCGTGGGATCGATTGACGAATTTCTTTGTCAATGGCCGAAATCAACTGGCGCGCGATGTCGGAATCTTTCTTGCCGGTATACGTTGCCGTCTGCTGCTTGGTACGGAAGCGGTGCAGAAGATTCAGGCCGCGCACAGTCAGTGTCGACGGGCCGCTCGCGGGAAAATTCGGAGTCATCGTCACGATTTCGCCGAGGAGCATCCGCCGCATCTCGTCTTTGCCGTTGCGGTAGTAGCCCATGAAGATCTCGACATCCTGCCACGGGGTGAACAGATCGCCATCGCTGTACTTGAATTTGCCCTGCGCGCCTGATAGTCCAGGGTCCCAGTTACTGACCGTGAGATCGAATGAGTCCACGTCGCTTTCGGTCTCGGTGTACGTCACACTGATCACGTCGTGTATGGGTAGCGCCAGTTCCTTGTCTCGAATCACGATTCGAAACGACGGAACGTAGAAATCCTGGCCTTTATAGACCTCGAACGGAACTGTTGCCGCGGCGCTCATGTTGTTCCTCCAGGCCCCAACGGCGGGACATTCAGAACCTGTCCGGGAGCGATGCGCCTTGGATTATCGAGATTGTTCGCATCGGCGATGGCGCGCCATTGCCGGGGATCGCCGTACATGGTCCAGGCAATATGGCTCAGAGTTTCGCCGCGCAGCACGCGTCGAAGTTTTGTTCGATCCGCGGAGTGGCGCGGCGTTTCCTGGAGTTGTTCTTCAATCGTCCAGGCTTCGCGCCAAGTGGTGCTGACCCGCGCGCGTAGAGGAATTCCGCTCGGATTGAAAAGCGTGAATTCTTCGCTAAGACTCTCAAGCACCATCCACGGCGGAATATTCGATCCGTAGCTGGTTAACTGGCCGCCGTCGCCCCACACAATTGTTGATCGTGGCGGCGCATGCGTTTCCGAATCGACTTTCAGCAGATCGTATAAGTCCTTTGTGTAGTCTCGGACATCATCGACGTCGTCGCTCATGCCTCCGTCGGTTGTGTCGAAGAAAAGCTCCATCGTGACGCGCTCGTTTTGCCCGCGCACGAACTGCAGTACGGGCGAATCGAGCCCGGGAATCCCGATTTCCGCGTATTGAACCGACTTGCTCACCGTGTACTTTTCGGGATTGAACATCGCGCGGATGACAGTTCCTGTTTCGGACGTGATAGTGACGCGGTCAAGCTGCATAGATCAGTCCTTATCGGGATCCCACACGCGATCGTGGACACGCGTATCGCGGTCGCGATCGGCTGCGATCTGAAAGCGTCGCTCCACCGTCTCCAGCACGAGTGAAGCGATTTTCTTCACGTCTTCCGGACTCAACGGACCCACCGGTTCCGTAATCTCGACCGTGAAGTCCACTTCTCGAATCTTCACGTGGCTCACGCGCCCACCTCCAACACAAGCCCTTCGTGCGCGATTTCGAGCGATTCGATTGCGATGTTGCTTTGTGACGCGTTCAGTGCAGGACCGGTCCATTTCACCGGAATGCCGCGCTTGAACTTCCACACCTTGGCCGGCGTGTGCGA
>Ga0134125_10000859_pt1 | contig 39287 bp, 37 predicted proteins | sample KB31751_FD_96464 | JGI IMG/M metagenome (GOLD analysis project Ga0134125, IMG submission 96464) | Terrestrial soil microbial communities with excess Nitrogen fertilizer from Kellogg Biological Station, Michigan, USA - KB3-175-1 | ecosystem: Environmental > Terrestrial > Soil > Unclassified ...
ACAAACAAAGGAATAAACACCTAAAAATCAATCAATTTATGTAATCATAAAAAACTCCTTTTTTTCAAAAACATCAAAATCCGCGCTTTTGAAAAAAAGGAGTTTTTAGAGGTTACCTTTAGTCGTAAGTCTGAAGACTTTTTTTGTTTGAGGCTATCGTCTGCAAAAAATTAACTTTGTTAATTAAATAAGGATGGATAATTCAAGAGTATACCGGATGTCGTTCGCGAGCGTTTATCCGCTTTATGTCAAAAAGGTTGAAAGAAAGGGCCGCACAAAAGCCGAAGTGGATGAGGTTATACGTTGGCTTACAGGCTATGATAGCCAGGCATTGCAAAAGGTTATCGACGATAAAAGCGATTTTGAAACCTTTTTTGCGCGGGCGCCGCAATTAAATCCGAACGTGTCGAAAATTACAGGTGTGATCTGCGGCTATCGCGTTGAAGAAATTGAAGACAAATTGATGCAAAAGATCCGCTATTTAGATAAGCTGGTTGATGAACTGGCGAAAGGAAGGGCGATGGATAAGATTTTAAGAAAGTGACAAGCATCAGGTCCTTCCATGATCTCAAAAAGGCTCTGCGATCTAATTATCCAAAGTGGAAGCTAAACAGAATAATCATCAACCATTTGATGTGGTCAGCTGCTCATATGCCATTTCGATAGTGTCAATGGCTACCTCGTTACCATCTGACTTTAAATCGGTGCTGGTTATTTTCGTTGGCCAGGCGTTAAACAGGTTCCATTGCACGGTTACCTTTCCATTTTCATCCAGCAGTTTAATCACCACCGTTCGGCGTGTTATTGTATTCATCTTAATCTGCTGATGCCAGTTCCAAAAGGTATTGTCGTTAACAAATATCCCGCGCTTCAGTGTAATATTACCATATTTGGCGATGCCCGGCGTTTTTTGAGTTGAAAAACGAGGGCTGTTGCTTTGCCGATATTCAGTGACCTGGTTGTCAACGTCCATTCCCGAAACTTCCTGGAATGCCACGCCTGCCAATCCGGCCCCAAAGTCTGCTTCGAACCTAAATTTAGGCATGGGCCATGTCGCGCCATCTACGCTCCCGTTATCTGTTGCCATCATATACTTTTAAGTTTTAAAATTGAGTTATAAATGCCTCTTTTCAAATTTCGAGAAATCGGCCTCCAGCGCTAACCGGTCCCAATTGCCGGTATTGGCTGCAGCCTCATAAGTGGCTTGTAAAAACTCCGTTAAATACGCAGCTGGCTCGGCGGCTTTTATCACTGCCGCGTAAGGCAGAATAAATTCACCCATCTCATCGCTGAAAAATGCCTCGTCAGGGCTAACCGGCTGTTTGCCGAACGCAGCCGGGGTGGGATAGCAGTAGGCGTAAAATGCCGGGTAGGGCAACTGGTCGTTTCCCGGCCAAAAGCCGCAGCTGCTAACTTCGTGCGAATAAGCTTCCTGCATAACTTCGACCGGGATATTGGCTATCGCGGCGGCATACTGGGGCGCTTTGCGGCCTGAGAACCGGGTGACGGCCAAATCAAAGCCGCCCCAAAAAAAATGCACCGGGCTGCACTTGCCTGTAAACTTTGCCCTGAACTGCATAAATATCGCGTCCATCTTTACCCAGGCCCGCCATAAATTATGCATCTGCTCCGGGTCATAAACGTAATGGGTGGTATCGGTTTCGAAGGGGATAGCCGGGTCAATTTCATTCGGGCGGGCATAGATCCTTGCGTTAATTTCCAGGTCATTCAGTCGGCTCATCACTTCTTTATAAAAGTCGGCAACCGTGCGCTGATACAGGTCAACGGCGGCGGTTTTGCCCGAGCTGGTGCTAACCAGCAGCTGATGCCGGATAAAATCAAAGTCGGCCTGGAAAGCCCCGTTTTCATAAGGAATACTACCGGTTGTTAGTCCGCAGGGCGATACGTACAAGGTAACATGCCACGAATGATTGATCCAGGGCATTTTACACAGCCTTATCTTGCCCACAATTTGTGTCCACAACTGTACCGTCGCAACGGTATCTTTCAATTCATGGTAATTTAAAACCGGCCAGCTGTTGTCCATCGTTTTTTTTTCAGTATTCTGCAAACACATCATCCTCATAACAAAATATCCATCGCTCGCCGGGCTCCGCCGATATAACAACCGGGTGACCTGTGGCCTCAAAATGCCTGGTCATGTGCTGATTCGGTGAGCTGTCGCAGCACAACGTAGCGCCGCACGACTGGCAGGTTCGTAAATGCACCCAGCTGTCGCCGGTTTTCACGCACTCATCGCAAACACGCTCTTTTGCCTGTTTGAGGCCGTTTAAACTTTCAATGTGCTTACAAAGCTTTCCGGGTTCCATAGGATAAATTTAGGGATAAGAAATTAGAAACATTCACAATTGATGGCTTTAATCGTAAGTGAGGGGATTGTTTCAAATCGCGGCGGACTGCGGAAGACCCTGCTGAGACAGTAAAGATCATCAACTTTATAAACAATCGGAGCCAGGATGAATTTTCCTTGCATATAAGATGCCGATATGCACCAGCATGACGGCAGGGTAATCTGTATCAATCTTGTTAATAAACCCACCTGGGTTATTTTAATTTGCATTGCCCGCATAAACTATTTATAATTGTTTAACCTTTCCGGGAACGTTCCCGGCGTACCGATAATACTCTAAGCAATTCTATAGTTTATGAAAAAGATAACGACGTTCCTATTATTGGCGGTGATGGCATTTACGCTGCAAAATGCGGCCGCGCAGGCTACCGACCCGATACTCAATCAGCGGGATGTGCCGCAATACGGGCGCCCTTTTACCGGGGTCCCCGACCGGCGCGATGTGTCCATCTACCAGGTGAATATCCGCGCATTTAGCAGCACCGGCGATTTTAAGGGCGTTATTGCCCGTCTCGATTCGATCAAAGCTTTGGGCGTAAATGTGCTTTATTTGATGCCGACTTACCCGGTGGGAATATTAAAATCCACCAACTCGCCCTACTGCATACGCGACTACAGGGGCGTTAACCCCGACTTTGGAACGCTTGCCGACCTGCGGAATTTAGTGGCCGGCGCCCATAAAAGGGGCATGGCCGTGATGATGGATTGGGTGGCCAATCATACTTCGTGGGACAACCCCTGGATGAAAAATAAGGACTGGTACCTGACAGATAAGGCGGGAAATGTGGTAAGTCCGCCGGGTTTTAACTGGTACGATGTGGCGCAGCTGAACTTCAAAAACGCCGATATGCGGAGGGCGATGATCAAAAGCATGAAGTATTGGGTGCTTACCGCCAATGTTGACGGTTTCCGCTGTGATTATGCCGACGGCCCGCCCTCGGATTTTTGGGTGCAGGCCATAGACACGCTAAGAAACATGAAAGATCATAAGCTGCTGTTTTTGGCCGAGGGCAGCCGCAAGGACCTGTTTGCTGACGGGTTCGACTACAATTTCGGCTTTAAGTTTTATGGGAACTTAAGGCAGGTTTACCGGAGAGGGAAGTCTGTACACTCAATCGACAGCGTCAACCGGGTTGAATATCAATCTGCCTCCGAAGGGCAGCAAATGGTGCGGTATTTAACCAATCACGACGTAAACAGCTCGGACGGCACACCCCTGCAATTGTTTGGGGGCGAGCGGGGGTCGATGGCGGCATTCGTGGTCGTGGCTTATATGCAGGGCGTTCCCTTTATTTATAACGGCCAGGAAGTCGGCATGAGCACCCGGCTGGTATTCCCTTTTACAAAAACAAAGATCGACTGGACGCCCAAGCCGCAGGTGACCGGCGAGTATAAACGGATCATCGCTTTCAGGAACCATAGCAACGCTATCAGGCGCGGGCAGCTCACCAGCTTTAGCAGCGCCGATGTATGCGCGTTTTTAAAGACGGCAGGCAGCGAAAAAGTGCTGGTGCTGTCCAACCTGCGGAATAAACCTGTTTCCTTTAGCGTACCGCAAAATTTAACCGGCAACAAATGGAAAAATGTATTTACCGGTCGAAAAAGCATGTTAGGCGGCACGGTAGATCTTCCGCCCTATTCATACCTCGTATTTAAAAATTAACACCATGTATAAACGTATATTTCCCCTCATCGTACTGGCTTGCCTTTTTATGGCGCCTTCGGCAAAGGCCATCACCATTAATCGTGTAGAGCCGGCCAACTGGTGGGTTGGCATGAAAAATCACCGCCTGCAAATCATGGTTTATGGCCCGCAGATCGCCAAATCGGCATTAACGCTTAGCTATCCGGGCGTGAAGATAGAAGAAGTGGCTAAAACGGACAACCCGAATTATCTGTTCATTTACGTCAATATTGCCCCCGGTACAAAACCAGGCAATGTACCGCTGCACTTCACATCCGGCGGTGAAAAGCTTACCTATAATTACCCGCTTTGGGCGCGCAGCCGCGAAAGCGGCGCAATGGGCTTTAACGCAGCCGATGTTTTATACCTGATAACGCCCGACCGCTTTGCCAACGGCAATCCCGGTAATGATAACCTGGACGATGTGACGGTGAACCGTAAAAACCCCAATGCGCGCCATGGCGGCGATATTGCAGGGATAGCGCAGCACCTGGATTATTTGAAAGATTTGGGCATTACCACCGTATGGCTCAACCCTACCCAGGAAAACCACATGCGGGGCGGCTCGTATCATGGCTATGCCATTACAGATTATTATAAGACCGACCCGCGCTTTGGCACCAATGAGGAGTTTCGGCAGCTGGTGAGGGACTGTCACCAAAAAGGTTTAAAAATGGTGATGGACATGGTATTTAACCACTGCGGCAGCTCGCACTGGTGGATGAATGACCTCCCGTCAAAGGATTGGATAAACGACAGCGCCAAATTTGTGCAAACCAATCATAATACCGTGTCGGTGATGGATATCCATGCGTCAGAAAGCGAGCGCCGTGCGTTCCGGGACGGGTGGTTCACACGCGGCATGCCCGACCTGAACCAGCGCAACCGGCATTTGGCCACCTACCTGATACAAAACAGTATCTGGTGGATAGAATATGCCCGTATCGACGGCATACGGCAGGACACCTATTCGTACATGGATTTTGATTTTCTTTCGCGCTGGTGCAAAGAGGTGAATGACGAATACCCCAACTTTAATATCGTGGGCGAAACATGGTACAATAAAACCGGCTCGTCGGCATGGTGGCAGGCCAATTCAAAACTGGACAGCAAAAACTCCCACCTCAAAACGTCGATGGATTTTCCGCTGACATTTTTATGCCAAAACGCTTTCGACAGTAAAACAGACAACGGCAACCTGAATGCTATTTATGAAGATATAGCACAGGATTTTTTATATCCCGACCCTTACCACCTGCTGGTTTTCCTGGATAATCACGATATGAGCCGTTTTAATCGTGAAGGCGAAACCGATTTGAAGCACTATAAGCAGGGCGTTGCCTTTTTGCTCACCACGCGCGGCATACCGCAAATTTATTATGCAACCGAAATATTAATGACCGGCACCAAAGCCGAAGGCGATGGCCGCATCCGCAAGGATTTTCCCGGCGGCTGGGCGGGCGATACCACCAACGCGTTCACCAAAACGGGCCGCACACCCATGCAGAACGAGGCCTGGGATTATATGCAAAAGCTGCTGCAATGGCGAAAAACCAATACCGCCATAACGCAGGGAACCCTGGTTCATTACGCGCCTGAAAGAAGCGGTGTGTATGTTTACGGGCGGATAAAAAACAAGCATGTTGTTTTAGTGATGCTAAATGGTACGCCGGGTGATAAAACCATACAAATGAGCCGCTTTAGCGATATTACCGGTCATTACACCAAAGGCCGGGATGTGATAACCGGGCAAGTCGTAGACATAAGCAAAAGCGTAACCGTACCGGCAAGCGGGGAGTATATTTTGGAATTGGAGTAAACGAGTATGCCCTGCTGTTACGAAAAGCCTTCAGCATTGCCGGAGGGCTTTTTCTGTTTTGTAATTCACTGGTTTTTTTAACTAACGCGAAATATTTTCTTTTAAAGGACGTTTAAATTTATTCGACCAATTTGTTTTGATCGGTATAAAAAAAATTTAAATGTTATGAAAAAGTCAATTAATTGGATCGCTTTGTTCCTTTTATTAGGCACAGGCGCATTTGCAGCAGCTCCGGCTAAGGCTAAAAACTACCACGCTAAACCGGCTGTTAAGGTTAGTTTCATCCCGTTGCGGTTGAAAAGCGGTTTCGCGGTAATGGTAGATAAACAGGAGCCCGGAAAATCGATGGTGATAATTTATGATAATGATCAAAATGTCGTATTTAAAGATGTCCTGACAAAAGAGACCAGGGCCGAAAAAAAATACATTTTATCCTATCTTGACGACGGTAATTACACCGTGGAAGTTTTTTCTAAAAATCATGACATAAAAACGCCATTTAGGGTATATAACAGGGGCGAACACAAAGTGGTGCACTTGGATTAAGTCGTCAATTTGCCGTTTATAATGCCCGGCGTTATTTGCCATAGCATGAGAAAGGCCGGCTTGTTGACTACACGCCTGCCTTTTTCTTTTCCTGTCCGCCGGTTCAGGTATCCACACTTGAATATTGAAAGCGTCAGTTTTATTTAATCTCCGCTCCACCGTCCGCCACCGCCTGCGAAAATTGTTGTCATTTATTTGATAATAAGATAAATACCATTACTTTTATAAGTGTATGAGCAATTCATACAGCCAAACCTTCTAATCACAATATGGTAAGCGAAAAAAAATTCGGCCTCGCGCTTTCCGGCGGCGGCTACCGCGCAGCGGGATTCCATCTTGGCACATTGCGAAAATTGCATGAACTCGGCCTGCTCGATCGTGTCGACGTGCTCTCAACCATTTCCGGCGGGTCTATCACGGGAGCGGCACTGTGCCTGGCACAACAACCATATCCCGAATTTGAACGGGACATAATAACCGCGCTTTCAACAAAAAGTGTCATCAGTTATACGCTGCGCTCATGGGAGTTTATCCGCACGGTGTTAGTCGTGCTGGTTTTTATCGGGCTTTCGGTTGCCGTTAGCTTTACCCGCTTCGCTCCTTTTGCCATCGTGCCGGTCATTGTGCTGATTTATATCCTGGTCAGTTACCAGTTTAAATTATTCCCGGCGGGAAGTGTTATTGAAAGAGCGTACGACGAATTTTTTTTCAACGAAAAAAAATTACCGGAGCTTTGCTCGAGGCCGCTGATTGCCATCGGCTCAACAAACCTTCAAACAGCCAGGCCCTTTACTTTCTCGCATAACCGGATGGGCGACAGTGTGTACGCCAATCAGCAACCGCCCATTTTATTTAAACCGGATAAATTTCCGGTCGCCCGCGCCGTAACGGCTTCTTCATGCGTCCCGTTTGCCTTTACACCGGTTTCCATCCACAAAGACTTCTTCAACGATCCCACGCAAGCCACACTGATCGATCCGAAACTGGTTGATGGCGGCGTATATGATAACCAGGGGGTACATAAATTAACCGAAGAACATTCCGAATACAACTGCTCCATTGTTTGCGTAAGCGATGCCGGTAATAAACTGCCTTTCGCCGGGTTATATAACAACACCTTTACGCTTTTGCTGCGCACTGTTGATGTATTTATGACGCGCATTAAAAATTTCCAGATGGTGCAAAACGTATATCATAATCAACAAGGTAAACAGATCGCTTACCTGTCGCTGGGTTGGGACCTGGACAAGTGCGTCAGCGGGTTTTTCAACAATCTTAAGTCGGGTACTATATCAGCTCAACTCGCCGCCGCGCAGGGCCTGTTGCCCGAATGGGTAGCCAACCCGGATACCTATAAGCCGCAGATCATCGCTTTGCTCGAAAAAAATTGCAATTACCAGGCCGTTGCTGCCCGTAACCTGGATGCCGCCCGCCTTAAAGCGATCCGCAGCATAGGCACCAACCTCACCTGTTTAAAGCGGTCACTTATCGATGATATGATCACTCATTCAGCTAACCTTACCGAGATCCAGTTGCGTTTATACTGCCCGGCGTTATTTGCCATAGCATAAGAAAGGGCGGCTTATTGGCTACCGGCCCGCTTTTTTCTTTTCGTCCGCCAGCTTCTCCTCTGCCACTTTTTTCAGGTCGGCTAACCAGCTTTGGAATTCCGCCGGCGCTACATACGGGTTAGGTTCGCCGGGTTTGCGGACAGCAAGCAGCTTTTCTTTTTCGAATATCTGGCCCGGGTCCGGGTGATTGGTAATATTTACCTGGATATTCTTCATGTGCATCATCCTGTCAACGCTGTGCAGGTACATTTCCGTACGCTCCACTCCGTCAAAATTTAACCCTATCCCGCCAAACATAAAGGCGTTATAGGTTTTGCCCTGGTCATATACCGGGAAAGCGATCGACAGTACGCCGGGCGTATGACCCGGAGTTTGGTAAAAATGAAGCGTAGTGTTACCCAGCTTAAGCTCGTCGCCGTCGCGGATCACCCAATCGCGGGTCATTTTAACGGTTATGCTGGTATAAGGCGCCTTGGTTTTCCATTCCGCCTCGTCCCAGTCGGGTGCGGTCATACCGATGCGCGCGTGAGTTAGCTGTTTAATTTCTTCGGCGCCCTCGCAATGATCAAAGTGCCCGTGCGTACAAAGAATATATTTGATCTGCATCGGGTCGAAGCCCAGCTCACGGCAAGCCTGCGGAATATTACCGGCATATTTGCCATACAGCGCGTCGATCAGCACAAGCCCTTTATCCGTTTTAAGTATATAAGCGCTCACCGCGTCGTTGCCCACATAATACAGGTTGTCAAACAGCCTGAACGGCTTTACCGTTTTTGCCGTATCGAACGAGCCGTACTGGGCGTAAGACGTATTAAAAAAGCAGCATAAGGCTATGAAAACTATGGCAGGCTTTCGCATCGTATTTAAGGATAAGGGCATGGTAAATATAAATTGTTTCGGTTAAACCAAACATTAATGAACATTAATTTATTTATATTGTGACATGGCTGCCGGTATGCCGTTTATACGGCCCGATATAATCATATATGATAATTATGAGTGCCGGCTACAGCCGGATAATGCGTAATAGTCAAGCTAAATAATAACTTTCATATTATAATTTCGTATAATAACATTATTTTTATCCTGAATATAAACCTCGCTAATTGAATGCTTGCTTAAAGTGCCGCTTTTGTTTGGGTAGCAGCCGGTTAAACAACCGGTTATGCCTGGTTTTAATGTTTGTTTTAAATGCCGCTTTCACCTTTGCGCAGGCGCCTGATCTGAAGTTTAAGCAAATAAGCGTAGAGCAGGGGCTTTCCAGCGGATATGTGTTCAGCACCTGCCAGGATAGCCGCGGGTTTATGTGGTTTGGTACGCTTAACGGCCTGGACAGGTATGATGGTATTACCATGCAGGTGTACCGCCATGATCCAAAAGACACCACTACCGTCAGCGATAACTTTATCCGCTGCATGTATAACGATCATCGCGGCGACCTGTGGATCGGTACCGCCAACGGCCTGAGCCGTTATAATGCCGATAAAAATAATTTCACCCCTTACTGGAACAAGCCCGGGGACGGCAAGAGCATCAGCAGCAATACCATTATCAATATTTACGAGGATAAAAAAAATAACTTTTGGGTGTCAACCGGCGGCGGCGGCCTCAATCTGTTCGATCGCGCAAAGCATACCTTCGCGCACTACCGCCATAACCCGGCCGATAAAAACAGCATACCCGACGATTATGTGAACTATGTTTTTGAAGATGCAGCCAATAACCTTTGGGTGGCCACCAATTCGGGCCTGGCATTGTTAAACCGGGCAACCAAAACCTTTACTCCGTACGCCAATCCCTTCGGCAAAAAAGGCAACGAGATCAAATACATACAGCAGGACCGTTCGGGGAATTTATGGCTGGGAACAATGCACGCGGGCGTAATTGTATACAACCAGGCAAAAAACACCTATAAACAGTATACCCACAAGTTAAACGATGACCGGAGCCTGTCAGGCGACGATCTGGGCTTCTGGTCGGGCGGACTGCTTATCGATCGCGAGGGCCATGTATGGGTGGGAACAGTGAACGAGGGGCTTAATCTTTACGACCCGGCAACCGATTCATTTTTTCATTACCGGCACGAGTCGTTCGATCCGCACAGCCTGTCGCAAAAAACCGCTACCGCGCTCACCGAGGATAAAGCAGGAAATTTATGGGTGGGCACTCACCGCGGCGGCGTGAGCCTGTACGCGCCCGGCGCCGATAAATTCAACCTGTACCGTCACGACAAGGGCGCGGCAAGTATCAGCTACGACGATGTACGCTCCTTTTGCCAGAACGATAATGATCATATCTGGGTGGGGACCGATGGTGGGGGGCTGAATTTATTCGACCGGAAAGGCCATACTTTCCGCCAGTATCATCATGATCCGCTCGATCCGAAAAGCATTGGCTCCGATGCGATAACCGATATTATCAAGGACAAAGCGGGCCATATTTGGGTAAGCGCATGGGCGGGGGGGCTAAATTTACTCGACCGCAAAACCGGTTCATTTATCCGCTTTAAAAATAAGCCGGGCGACAGCGCAAGTCTTAGTTCGGATTGGGTAACAAAGGCTTTTGAAGACAGCGAGGGTAATTTTTGGGTGGGCACCTGGGATGGCTTGAATTTATTCGACCGGAAAACGCATCGTTTTAAGCGACTGGTAAAAGACGCGGATGGTAAAACCTTGTCGGGAAGTAACATATGGTGTATCGATGAAGATCATGCGGGCAACCTGTGGATCGGAACGCTCGACGGCGGTTTGAATTGCTATAATTTAAAAACGCGGCGATTTTCGGTTTACTTTAACAGCGCGGGAACAACCCAGGACCTGGGAAGCGTTTTTACCGACTCCCGGGGCCGGGTTTGGGTGGGCAAGGCAGGCTTGTACCTTTTTGATCCGCTAAAGCGGAAATTTTCGCTTTACACAAATAAAGCGGGGCTTGCCGTTAATTTAATTAAAAGTATTAGCGAAGATAATAGCGGCAACTTATGGATATCGGGCAATAACGGCCTTACCGAGTTTAACCCCGACACGTATGTTGCGCGTGTGTTTAAGGCGAATGACGGCATACAAGCGGGCGAGTTTGAATACAATGCCGTATTCAAGGCAAATGACGGTGAAATGTTTATGGGCGGCACCGGCGGGCTAAACACGTTTTATCCCGGTAAAATTACCACCAATCCGTTTATACCTCCGGTGTACATTACGGATTTTCAGATTTTTAATAAAAACATCTTTCCCGGACGGCCGGGATCGCCTATAACCAATGATATCACCACGGTAAAACAGATCAGGCTTGCTTACGATCAGTCGTCGGTCTCGTTTCGGTTTGCGGCATTGAATTATTTGCTGCCGGGGTATAATCAATACGCCTTTAAGCTGGAAGGCTTTGACAAGGACTGGATATATGCCGGCAACACAAACAAAGCCGCTTATACCAACCTCGACCCGGGGACATATACCTTCCGGGTAAAAGCAGCGAATAACGACGGCGTGTGGAATAATACGGGCGCCTCTGTAACCATCGTTATCGCGCCGCCGTTTTGGGCCACATGGTGGTTCAGGAGCCTTGCCGTGCTGGCCATCGTAACTATTTTATACGCCCTTTACCGTTACCGCCTGGGGGTTATAAGCATGCAAAAGGCGCGGCTCGAAAAACAGGTTATGGAGCGCACTGCCGAGGTATTGCAAAAAGTTGAGGAGCTTAACGCGCAAACAGCCAGCCTGCAGGTGCTTAATGACGAGCTGAAAAAGAAAACGAAACAGGAAAAATCAGCGCGCGAGGATGCGGAAAAGGCCAACCAGGCAAAAAGCCTGTTTTTAGCTACGATGAGCCACGAGATACGCACACCGATGAACGGGGTGATCGGAATGGCATCGCTGTTGCGCGACACGGACCAAACCAGCGAACAGGAGGAATATACCGACACCATTATTACCTGCGGCAATAATTTGATCACCGTTATTAATGACATTCTTGACTTTTCAAAGATCGAATCCGGTAAGATGGAGATCGAGGAGGCTGATTTTGACCTTCGCGAAAGTGTTGAAGAGGTGATGGACCTGTTTGCCCGGCAAGCCGCTAAGCAAGGCATCGAGCTTTTGTACCATATCGGTTTCGACCTGCCGGTTGAAATTGTGGGCGACAGCCTGCGGTTAAAACAGGTGTTGATCAACCTGATTAATAATGCGCTCAAATTCACCCGCAAGGGCGAGGTATTTATTAAGGCAGATGTGTCTAAGCAAATGGATGATGGTACGCTGGAAATTGTATTTACAGTTAAAGACACCGGTATAGGCATAGCAGCCGAAAAACTGCCGATGTTGTTTAAGGCATTTTCACAAATTGACTCGTCAACGACCCGTAAATATGGCGGTACCGGCCTGGGGCTGGCTATCAGCGAGCGGCTGGTGAAACTGATGGGCGGGGATATCCGGGTGGAAAGCTCGGCCGGGGAGGGAGCTACCTTTAGCTTTACCATAAAAACGCACGCCTGTGATATACAGCCGGGAATTGCCCGGGAGCAGGCAGACATAAAGAAGTTGAAGGGCAAAAAAGTATTAATAGCCGACGACAATAAAACCAACCTGGATATTTTAGCCATGCAGCTGCAGTACTGGGGACTTGCAGTGGTTACTGCATCGTCGGCCATGCAGGCGTTAAAGATATTATCGCATAACGGCGACATACACCTGCTTATAGCCGATATGGAAATGCCGGGTATGGACGATGCTGAATTTATGCAGGCCATCGATAATACGTTCGTGGTGCCCCTTATCATGTTAAGCACGGTCGGGGATGACGTGAAAAAGAATCTGCGGGGTGTGCCGTCGGCTATATTAACCAAGCCGGTAAAACAACGTCCGCTTTGCAAGGCCGTTTATGCAGCCATAAAACACCACGCTGACACGTCGCCGCCAGAAAAAAATATCAGTTTGTTCAACGAATTCTTTGCACAGCAGTTTCCGCTGCATATTTTAGTGGCCGAGGATAATCTTATAAATCAGAAACTGATACAGAGCGTGCTGCACAAATTAGGTTACACGGCTGATATGGCTATTAACGGTATCGAAGTGCTGGCCATGATGGAAAACAGGCAGTACGATGTTATATTGATGGATGTACAGATGCCCGGCATGGATGGGCTGGAGGCGACCGCCAGGATACGCGAACGTACCCTTGCCTACCCGCAGCCGTTTATAATAGCCCTTACCGCAAATGCGCTCGCCGACGACCGCGAAATTTGTGTAAATGCCGGCATGGACGAATACATGGCCAAGCCGATGAAAATTACCGAGCTCACCGATAATTTAAAAAAAGCGGCAGCAGCCGTACACGAATATACGCCGCAAAAGAAATAACGGCGCCGCAGTTTCGCCGCCTTGCAAAATCCGCCCCCAACCCGCGCCTTCCTGATGTTATGGTAACAAAAGCTTAATATTAAATTAACATGATAGCCCCTACCTTTAATTCATTATTATTTATTGATCAATTTAACTTAATCATCATGAATAACAAGGTTAAAATCCGCCCCGACGACCAGGATCTGGTCAAGATCCGCGAAAATTACGAAGAAGATTATTGGTCGAAAAAATACGGCGTGTCAACTGAGGAGATAAAAAAATCAGGAAATTATCTCGGCCTGCAGGACAGGATCATAAAAGCGCTGTTCAGAAAAAAAGCTTTTGAATTCTAAGCGGCAGTCCTGTATCAAAGCTATTTCTCCCTTATTTCTTTAACGCCTTTCCCAGATTTTCAGCAACCCTGAACCGTACAATTTTACCGATCAGGTGCAGCGGCAGGGGTTTATCCAGCGGGAACTGCACCGACCCCTTTGCATGTTTGTAGCCGGCAAGCTCTTCCTGGAACTCCTCTATACCCGAGCCCCTTGGGTAAAACCCGATATGGTTGGTATGTGCGCCAAACCATACCAGCATCCCTTTCAATTTAAAAGCCGGTATGCTATAGCTTATTACTTCGGCTGCACCGGGCGCCTCATTTTTAATAGCCGTCCTAACCTGTTCCAGTTTTGCCCGGGTTTCTTTCGGGAAGGTTGCTATGTACTCGTCAATCGTTGTCGGTTTGGCCATAGTGGGTTTTTGTTTAAGTAAGCATGTATAGTGTCAATCATACCAAGTTAATACATTTTGAATAAAACTTGATCTAACAGGAGGTGACAACGGTGAAATCACGTTTAAAATAATGGCTATCAGGAGGCACCTACGGAGCCTTTAGCTGCTCTATTTCATGCTATAAACACGCGACTCCGCTGGAGTCATGGATTAAGCCCAATAGTTCCGGCAGAACTACCTGCTTATAACAATATATTGCGTTTGTTTAACGGCTCCGGCCTCTTGTATTAAACGTGATTGCTGTGAGGCAGGAAACCTATCCTTAAACGTGCAATAGGATTGTTACATACGGTATTTAACATTTTTTAGCAGTTGCGCTGGATACTATCACAATCCTTTATACGTTTGCATTACCAAATATTCAGCAATAACTTAAAACACAAGCATCCGTCTACCGTCGCATGAAAAAAACATTTACTATCACTCTTTCCGCCGCCATCATCGCATTGTCGTTCAGCGCGAATGCACAGGATAAAGAGACAAAAATATACGCTAAAAGTTATATCAGCCTTTTCGGAGGATTATCGGTTCCCACCGGCGATTTCGCGCAGGCAACTTATAGCAACTATAAATCGGGATTTGCGAAAAAAGGCGTTACCGCCGGGTTCGACGGGGCTTATTATTTGTATAAGAACTTTGCCATCGGCGCGGTAATTTCATTCCAGGACCAGGGCGAGCTGAATAATACCGATGTGCAAAATCTGACAAGCGGTTACACCACCGACTTTGATAAAGATGAAACTACAGTTACCGCTGTTAACCGTTATCACAATTTTAATTTAATGGCCGGCCCGCAGTATTCCTTTCTGTATAAAAGCTTTACGCTCGATTTGAGGGTTTCGGCCGGGATAATAAAGAGCACGTCCACTCCATCCTTTTCCATGGTATTTGATAACGGTTCGGGCGGCAGCGCGGTTATCGAGCAGCATAGCTCACTGGCAAAAGCGTTTGCCTACGGTGGCAGCGCAGGCTTGCGCTACAGCATCGGCGATCACTGGGATATCGGCGTAAAAGCAAATTACATCAATTCCGACGGCCTTACAATCAATTACGCTAATGACGATGGAGCTATCGGCCGGTATAATACCAAACAGCCGGTCAGTGAAATTCAAGCCACGGCGGGCATAACACTTAAATTCTGACAATTAGGGCGGCTTATCCCTCGTTCAGTTTTCCGGCCCTGCGCTCTTTGGCAATAACGCTGTTTTTATAACCGTAGGTGAAATAGATCACCAGCCCTATAACCAGCCACACCACAAAGCGCGCCCAATTGGTAAAGCTTTCCTGCGCCATTAAGTAAAAACAGCTTAATAAACCGAGCACCGGTATCAACGAAAAGTTTTTGATGTAGGTGAGCACCATGATAATGGTTGCGACGATAAAAAATATGATCATCGGTATGCCTTCAGCGCTTATCAGCTCGCTGAAATAACCCCGGCCCCAAAGCATGATCGAAATAAAGCAAATGATAAACAGAGCGGGCACAATATACTTCCCGTTCAAATAAGGCACCTTAAATTTTGAATACAGCTTATTTTGCGGCTGGCTGTTCAGCATCAGCACCCCGCCGCATACCAGCACGAAAGCAAACAGGGTGCCGATGCTGGTTAACGCCAATACCACGTCGAGATTAAGAAATAACGCAGGGATAGCTACGACAAAACCGGTTAGCACGGTCGAAAACGAAGGCGTTTTATACTTAGGATGTATTCGCGAGAACACTTTGGGCAGCAGCCCGTCCCTGCTCATGCTCATCCAGATGCGCGGCTGGCCAAGCTGGTACACTAATAACACTGACGCGATCACAATGATGGCGCTAACGGATACAACTCCCGATATAAAATTGCCGAGTTTGGAATGGATGTCGTCAAAAACAAAGGCCAGCGGATCGGCAACGTTAAGTTTGGTATAGCTGGTCATGCCGGTTAAAACCAGCACCAGGATAATGTATAATACCGTGCAAATGATCAGTGTATTGAACATGGCCCTTGGCAGGTCGCGCTGGGGCTTTTCACACTCCTCGGCGGTTGTCGAGATAGCGTCGAAACCGATATAGGCAAAAAACACCGCCGATACCCCTTTCATTACCCCGCCAAAACCGTTCGGCATAAAAGGGTGCCAGTTGCCGGGGTTTACATAAAAGGCGCCGGCGATAATAACCAGCACGATAACCCCCAGCTTGGTTAATACCAAAATGTTATTGGTTTTTTTTGATTCGCGTATGCCGATGTACACAATATAAGTGATCAATATCACGATGAGCAATGCAGGCACGTTCATCACAACTTTAAAGCTGCCCAGCCCCGGCGCGCTTACCCAGGCGTTATACGCGCTGTTCAATGTTTCATCTATTCCGTTTAAGCCCTTTCCGCCCGCCAGTTGTTTAGCAACCTCCGTATAGCCTGTATGAGCGGTCTGGTAATCCATTGTCATCCATAATGGGATATGGATATGAAAGCCTGCCAGCACCCTTACAAAATACTGGCTCCATGATATCGCCACGGCAATATTTCCAATGGCATATTCCATCAAAAGGTCCCAGCCGATGATCCAGGCAAATATTTCGCCGAACGCGATGTAAGAGTAAGTGTACGCGCTGCCCGACACGGGTACGGCCGAGGCAAACTCGGCATAACAAAACGCCGCGAAACCGCAGGCCACGGCTGTAAACGTGAAAAGCAATATCACCGCGGGGCCGCCGTGAAAGCTCGCCGAGCCGATTGCGGTAAAAACGCCCGTACCGATAACGGCCGCTATCCCCATAAAAGTAAGGTCCTTAACCTTTAGCGCACGGTTAAGCCTGGGCCCGGCTGCACCATCGTGATCGCTGTAACCCCTTTCGGCGTCAGCCAATATTTTTTCAATCGTTTTTTTTCGCAGTAAACTCTTCGACATTATTTTACCGGCTGAAGTCGCCATTTCAAACATAGCCATTTTTTTGAATTCAATAAGTATGCTTATTTTGCGCCATGATGAAAGGCATACGCGGTGTTTTGCGGCAGATAAAGTTGTTCTTTATTCTTTACCTCATACTGTTAGCTTGTTGCCTCATCATCAAGCTGCTTTTTACAAAGAATGAGATCTATTTTGCCGTCAACATCCGGCACACCGATTTTCTCGACACTATTGAGCCTTACATCACCGACCTGGGAAATGGCTGGACAATTATTGCGCTTGCCGCGATAATTGCTTTGAATAATTACCGGGTAGCTTTTTTGGTTGCGACATCCTTTGCCATTACATCGCTGGCGGTGCAGATAGCGAAGTTTGCTTTTGACGCCCCACGGCCGAAATTATATTTTAAAGACCAGGTCAGTAAGCTTCATTTTGTAAAAGGCGTCGAAATCCTTAGCCATAACAGCTTCCCATCCGGGCATACGTTAACGGCCTTTGCCATGGGCGCGCTGTTCACTTACCTGCTAAAAAATAAAAATTGGGCCATACTGCTGCTGTTTTATGGCATCATGGTCGGCTTCTCGCGCATGTACCTCAGCGAGCATTTTTTTGAGGACGTTGTTGCCGGCTCGGCGATGGGTGTGACCATTACCGTTTTATGGCTCGCCTGGATCGACCGGAAAAAATTCCTGCATACCCCCGCCTGGAACCGGGGCCTGTTAATGCGCCACTGAATGCCGGCTGTGACGGCGCCGCTTTTTTCGTCTGACCAAAAGTATAACTGCGATAATGATAACCAACAGTGCGCCCGCTCCGATGGCGATCATCGTATTTCTGGATAACCCCTTCGCTTTTGAGATATACTGATCGCGGCTGTTTAGCTCAGGGGATATTTTTATCGATTTTACAAACGACGTGTATTCGCCTTTCACCAGTTCCTTACGGTTGTCGGGGTAACCGTACTCAAAAGTATAGGTAGCATCGGTTGTGTACAGCAGGACAAAGTTCCGGTATAAAATATTACCGTTGCCATCGTCGGTACGCAGGGTGAATACTTTGGCGTCGAGGGTGCCCATAACGGTATCCCGCACGTTTTGCGCGCTGCCATTGCCCGATTGCCCCTGGATTCCCTTTACGTAATCTTTTAAAACCCGGTTCAGGTCTCTTTCACGCTTTAATACCCTTGTGTTTTTGGGATTGGGTGCCCTGATCACCACCATATAACCATATAGGCCATTGGCCGAATATACCTGCTGCCCCAACGTATCCTTTTTTTGAACGCCGGGCGGCATGGTCACCGTAACCAGGCTGTCGACCGTTACAGGTTTGCCAAGCTGGCAAAACGCCGGAAGGATATATAATAACAGTATTGAACTTATAATTGCCTTTTTCATAAGGTGTTAAACCCTGAAAGCTGAAATAAGTTTTAATGGCGGTAGAGACGCAAAATATTGCGTCTCCTATTTTAACAAATATCAGTTCTGAGACGCAAAATATTGCGTCTCTACAATTTATCCATCTCATCCTTCACAAACTCAGCCAGTTCCTTTACATAGGAGACCCAAAATATTGCGTCTCTACAGCTTGTCCATCTCGCTTTTCACAAACTCCGCCAGCTCTTTAACATAGCCTGCGCTGAAATCGAACTTGATACCGGCGGTTTCGTAAATCTGTTTGATGGTTTTTGTATAGCCCAGTTTTAACGCGTCGAGGTATTGCTGCAACCCTTTTTCGGGGTTTTCCCTGTAATTTTTCCAAACAGCTATCGCGCCTAATTGCGCCATACCATATTCGATATAATAAAACGGCACTTCGAAAATATGCAGCTGTTTTTGCCAGAGATTGGCCTCGGCTTCCTGGTTGTCGCTCCAATCGGCAAAACCGGCGCCGAAAGGCTCGTATATTTCTAACCAGGCTGTGGTACGCTGGTCATCGGTGTGATCGGGGTTGGTATATATCCAGTGCTGAAACTGGTCTACTACGGCTACCCACGGCAGTGTTTTTAATACGTCAAATAGCTGATCGCGTTTGGCGCGTTTCAAATCTTCTTCGTTATCAAAATAAACGTCCCAGTTATCCATGGAAATTAATTCCATCGACATGGAGGCCAGCTCCGCCACTTCCGACGGGCAGTGCTTAAAATCGTTCAGTTCCAGGCCGGCGGTCAGAAAAGTATGCACCGCGTGGCCGCCTTCATGCACCATCGTAGTTAAGTCGCGAAACGTATTGGCGGAGTTCATAAAGATGAACGGCGCGCCGGTTTCCGAAAGCGGGTAGTTATAACCGCCGGGCGCCTTACCTTTGCGGCTTTCAACATCGAACAAGGCGTTATCCTTCATAATTTCCAGGCGCTCGCCCAAATAGCGGTTGATGTTGCTAAAGCATTGAATAGATTTTTCGATCAGCTCCTGCCCGCTTTTAAATGGTTTCAACGCCGGTTTGCCCGAAACATCCACATCCATATCCCAGGGCTTTAAAACGTCAAGCTTTAATGCTTCTTTTCGTTTTTCAGCCTGTTCACGCAATATCGGGACGATCTCCCGTTCAATAGCTTCGTGAAATGCATAGCAATCCTGCGGCGTATAGTCAAAACGTCCCAATGCCTGGAACATATAATCCCTGAAGTTTTCGAAACCTGCATTAAGGGCAACCTTGTGCCGTAATACTCGCAGGTGATCAAAAAGCTGGTTCAGCTGATCTTTATCCTGTAAGCGCCGCGCGGTGATCTTTCCCCAGGCCTCCTGTCTTTTGGCGCGATCGGTGTCTTTCAAAAACACAGCCGCCTGCTCCAGGGTAAATTCCTTATCCCCGATATGCACCGACATGGAACCGGTGATCGACTGGTATTTTTGCTGCTCAACCTGTATCTCGGTCTGCAGTGGAATATTTTCTTCCCTGAACAGCTCCAACGATTTTTTTACGCCGCGCAGGTAGATAAAGTATTTTTCACTATCGAGCTGGTCAACATATTCGCTGTTTACCAATTTCTTGTTCAGGTCATTGCTGAACGGGGCAATTTTCGGCTCGATCTCGGTGGCGAAATATTGAAAGCGCTGCAACAGTTCCCCGTTGGTGGTGTCGCAGGTCATCCGGATATACCGCCAGGCAAAATCCTCTTCCAAAGCTGCCTCCAGCTCACTGCGGTCGCGCAGCAATTGCTCCAGTTCGTCAACAGAGTTTATCTTCCGGTCGCGCAGTTCAGTATAAAGCGGCTCCAGGTTTTCCCATTTAACTTCAAAGCCGGCGGGTATGTAGGTTCGTGTTCTTTTGTGGATCATGGTGTAATGTGCAGATATGCAAATGTGCGGATGTGCAAATGATAAATCAAATGGATTGTTAAATAATCAGGCTATACAAAGTCAGTTTATCATCATATTCGTTTGCAAGTGGATGGTCGACAGGGCTAATCATTAATATTTGTATAGTACGTTATCAAGTTTAAGCTGCACCGGTATGTCCAACACAAAAAATATTCTCGCCATTTCCGGCAGCCTGCGTTCGGGTTCTTCTAATCATGCTGTATTACAATATTTGGGCACGCTGGCGCCCGCGGGTGTAAATTATTCCATTTATAACGGCCTGGCCGATATCCCGCATTTTGACCCCGGTCTGGATAATGACGATGCGCCTGCGGCAGTGACGTGCTTCCGCGAGGTTTTGGCTAAGGCCGACGGCATCATTATTTGCACACCCGAGTATGCCTATGGCGTTCCAGGTACATTGAAGAACGCGCTCGACTGGACGGTATCGAGCGGCTCGCTGTCTGAAAAGCCGCTTGCCCTCATCACGGCCTCCACCGGCGGCGAAAACGCGCATGCGGCATTACTGTTGATATTACATGCACTAAATGCGAAAGTGGCAGAAGACGGCGCGCTGCTGATTTCCTTTATTCGCTCAAAAATGGATGCGGAGGGCAATATAACGGATGAACCCACAAGAAATGCAATAGGTGAGGCTTTTAATCAGTTGTTGAAAGCAATGAATATTTAATAGGCTTCCCGCGTTAGCGATAGCAGCGGATACCGGCCTTGCGGTTAATGCCTGTGTAGTATAAGCGGATAGCGCGGGCCGCAGGCAACGCCCAAACCACCTTACAAGTAACTACTCCAACAAGACTAACACATAATTCCGCTTTATCCATCCCCTTATTATAAACTAACTAACTATCAAACTGTACAACCTCCACCTGTATAACCATACAACATCCAACCATAACTATACTACTGCCCTTACCCAAAACCCACCCGTCTGCCAATTTGTCAACCAACCCTCCTTTGGAACAGGCATTGATGTACCCGTACCGCAATTATTAATAAAACAACACTTTAAATATTATGCAAGAAAAAGGCACGATTTCGATCCATACCGAAAACATTTTCCCGATTATTAAGAAGTTCTTATACTCCGATAACGAGATCTTTTTACGCGAGCTGGTATCAAACGCGGTTGATGCTACCCAAAAAGTTAAGCGTCTTGCCCTGTCAGGTCAGTACACCGGCGAGTTGGGTGAGCTGCGCGTGGAAGTGGCGTTTGACGAGAAGAAAAAAACCATTACCATATCTGATAACGGCATCGGGATGACCGCCGAAGAGATCAAAAAGTATATCAACCAGATCGCTTTCTCGGGCGCAACCGAGTTTATGGAGAAGTTTAAGGAAGCGAAGGACGCGAACGAGATCATCGGCCGCTTTGGTTTGGGCTTTTATTCGGCGTTTATGGTGGCCGATAAGGTAGAGATCCAATCGTTATCGTATCAGGAAGGCGCTGAACCCGCCCGCTGGATTTGCGACGGCAGCACCGAATTCGAGATTAGCGAAGGCGACCTGGCCGAGCGCGGCACCGAAATTATCCTTCACATCAACAAGGAATCGAAGGAATTTTTAAGCAAGCACCGGCTGCAGGAAATACTGGATAAATACTGCAAATTCCTGCCTGTGCCTATCAAATTCGGCACCAGGACGGAGCAGGTTGAAGACGGCGTTGATGAAGAAGGCAAGCCGAAATACAAATCGGTTGAAGTTGACAATATCATCAACGATACCAACCCGATATGGACCAAGGCGCCAAATGAGCTGAAGGATGAAGATTATTTGAATTTTTACAAACAGCTTTATCCTTTTTCGGAAGACCCGCTGTTCTGGATCCATTTGAACGTGGATTATCCTTTCAACCTGACCGGTGTTTTATATTTCCCAAAGCTGAAAAACGATTTCGAGGTACAACGCAACAAGATCAAGCTTTTCTCGCGCCAGGTATTTATTACCGACGAAGTAAAGGATATCGTACCCGAATTTTTGATGTTGCTGCACGGTGTGATCGATTCGCCGGATATCCCGCTGAACGTGTCGCGCAGCTTTTTGCAGGCCGACAGCAACGTTAAAAAGATAAACAGCTACATCACTAAAAAGGTAGCTGAAAAATTGGCACAACTTTTCAAAAACGACCGTAAAGCCTATGAAGAAAAATGGCCGGATATAGGCGTTTTTGTGAAGTACGGTATGATAAGCGAAGAAAAATTCTACGAAAAAGCAAAGGATTTCGTGCTGCTGACCAACACCGAAAAGACAAACTTTACTTTGGACGAATACAAAACCAAAGTTGAGCCGGAACAAACCGATAAAGATGGCAGGCTGGTATATATTTATACCAACGACGAGGCTAAACAGGACGCATTCATCCAGTCGGCCAATAAAAAAGGCTATGATGTTTTGGTGATGAACTCACCCATTGACACCCACTTTATCGGGCATATGGAGCAAAAGCTGGAGAAAACATCCTTTAAGCGCGTAGACGCAGACGTAGCTGATAAGCTGATCAAAAAAGAAGATGCGCCCGAGCATGTGCTTACCGAAGAGCAGGCGACGAAGGTGAAGGATATTTTCAATAAAGCCATTAATAAACCGGCCTACAAGGTTGAGCTGGAAAGCCTGAACCCCGATGAGCTGCCGGTAACCGTAACCATGGACGAGTTTATGCGCCGCATGAAGGAAATGGCGGCTATGGGCGGCGGCATGGGCTTTTACGGCAGTATGCCCGACAATTACAAGGTTATCGTGAATGGAAATCATAAGCTGGTGAGCCGCATTTTGCAGGAAGAGAATGAAGAAGTGCAGACCCAGCTTTCGAAACAGGCCTTCGACCTCGCATTGCTTTCGCAAGGTTTATTAACCGGCGCCGAACTAACCGAGTTCGTAAACCGGAGTGTTAACCTGATTTAATAACACATGGTCTATATTTGCCTCACCCCAGCCCTCTCCAAAGGAGAGGGAGTTAAAAGGACAATACATTAGCCGCATTTGTTCAAAAGTCCTCTCCTTTGGAGAGGATTTAGGTGAGGCTTTTATACGGTAACAGCTGCCTTTCGGGGCGGCTGTTTTTATTTACTAATCGCCCGTGGTATAATATTTGTGCGATTTTATACTCATTAAATCAATCAATTATGAAAAGCTTCAGTAAATTATGCTTCGTATTTGCCCTGGTTTTGTGCGGGCTAAATACAGCCATGGCGCAGCAGTCGTTAAGCGACGACCAGACCAGAAAGACTGCCGAAGTACAGCAATTCATCAATAATGCAACCTATACATTTGTACTGAACGTTGATAATCCGGAAAAACCGGCGGGTGTGTCATTAAAACCGCATTACCGGGTAAAGATATCAAAAGATTCTGTCATCGCATTCCTGCCAAGCGCAGGCACCGCGTCCGCCGTATCGGTTGATACGCTGAGCAATATGCGCTTTACCTGGACAAATTTTTATTACAATACGTCGAAAACAAACGGCGGCTGGAACATCGTGATCAAGCCCGGCAACAACGGCAACCCGGTAAAACAATTAACACTATACATCACCACTTTGGGTCACGCCACTTTAAAGCTTTACGGCGGCAGCCGTAATCCGCGCGTGTACGATGGTTATCTAAAACAAAACAACTTGGTAATTACGGCTGACGCCAGAAACTGATCCTCAAAAGCCGCTGAAAGGCGGCTTTATGTTTATAATGATAATTTGGCATAACTTATTCGTCCATACGCCGTTATATATATTATATTAACCTATCCAGACATGAAAACATTGATCAAATACCTGCTGGCATGTACGGTAATTTTTGCCGGCTTAAATGCCAGCGCGCAAAGCTCCAGGAGCGAGAGACAAGCCGCCAAAGCTGCGGATATAAAAAGAATGGTGGAAAATGTCAGCTACGTTTTTAAGGCTAATTTTGTGAATCCGCAACGCGGCGGGGGCCATATGTTAACCTCGGATTACGACCTTGCGGTGTCGAAAGACACGCTTAATGTTTTTCTTCCGTATTTCGGGCGGGCCTATGTGGCGCCTGTAGACCCCACCCAGGGCGGCATCCAATTTAAAACCACCAGGTTTGACTATAAAGCCAAAACGAATAAGAAGGGCGGATGGGATGTGGTAATTACACCGAAGGACCGTAATTCGAACGATATGCGCGATGTTCAAACCTTCAGGCTAAGTATAACTTCGAGCGGGTACGCCACGTTAAACGTTACATCCACCAACCGCGACCCGATCTCGTTTGACGGTTATATACAGGCAGTCCAAAGGTAATTAATAATCTGAACCCATGAACTGGTGAAGGAACTGATGACCAATGAACTAATGAAACCAATGAACTATTGAACGATCTTTCAACACTGTTATTGAATTGTTACAGCCCCGGCCAATATCTTCACTATATTTAACAATTATTAAATGTGAAATTTATTAAAACACCTTTATCTTTACCGTGTTCAATAATTACCGGTTTTTCCGGTTTTTCTTGAACAAAGACTTATGCTGCGTATCACTGTCCCTCCCGGTACATCTTCCGGGCTTTCATTTTCAACCTTCGAACGTTATGGGCTACCCGCCCCGGCAAGCGGAGTAGATGCCGAGATAAATGACGACCTGGTATTGAAGTTTGAGGATGAAGCAGAGGCGGTTACGTATGCCGAACAATTGGAAAATTTGTCGAACGAGCTGAACGACAAATCGACGCCTCAATACAGCGCGATAAACGATATGATTATGGCTATCCGTAATGATGAATTTATACAAAGTTATACCACTTAAAAAAAATTAATATTGATAATATGTTACGCATTAACGTTCCCCCTACCGGCCCCTCGCCGCTAACATTTGCCGATTTTATTAAATATCATCTTCCTATTCCGTCAAAGGGAGTGCGGGCAAGAGCAAAAGGAAAAAACAAAAAGACGGTATTACTTTTCGACAACGAGTACGAAGCGGTAGTGTACGCCGATCAGCTTGAAGAGATTGTCACCACCGTAAGCAAAACTTCTCCCATTAAAAATATTGTCCGGGATTTGGCTACCGCCATCCGCAATGACGATACCATCAGGAATTATGTAGAATATTCTTCTATTTATACCTGGCTGAAGAATTGCGTAAAAAGTTTCAGGAAAGTTATTAAACCGGTTTAGCCTGTTTCGTAAATAGCGTCGCCTGACCACTAATATTAGTATATATCATGCCAAAGCAGCCGGATGGGATCACCATGCGGCTGCTTTGCGTTTGATGGTAATACTTAGGCCTTAAGCGTTTTTGTTATATACGCGTAGCTGCTTTTTATACTGGCATAGGCATCTTTCGGCATATCGTGCTCTACAAAAAAATACTGCATGCCCGCAGTTGAGACATGCTCAAATATCCGTTTAAAATCGATGGTACCGCTGCCGACGGGCAATATAGTGTTATGGCTGGCGTCCAAATCTTTCACATGCCATAAAGGGAACCTGCCCGGATGATGGTTAAACAATTCTACGGGGTCTTGTCCTCCTTTAACCGCCCATGCAAGGTCAAGCTCCATTTTTACATGTTGAGGATCGGTTTCGGTCAGCAGTAAATGGTAGGGGACTTTTCCTTCCACCGGGTGGAATTCCATATCATGATTGTGATAGCAAAACTGGATACCGGCCTTTTTAGCAGCCTCGCCGGTTTTATTAAGGGTTTCGATAGACGATTTGATCTCGGCCAGCGTTCCGGTAGGTGCGTTTGCACAAACCAGGTACTTCAACCCGCCTGCCGCGGCATCGTCAACCAGTTCCTGCATATTGTCGCGTAAGTTTTTCATGGGTGGTATCACCATCGGCTTACCATCGGCCCCAAGGGGCATTTTGTATCCTTTGGGCATTTTAAATGGTGCGCCAAGCACGTGATGCGATTTCCATGTCATGCCCAGGTCGTTTACCAATTTTTTAAATTCCCTTGGCTTCATGCCATAATAACCGCCCTTTTTGCTGAACGCCGATTCAATTTCTTTATAACCTATAGCCGCTATTTTCGACAGCGTGCCCTTTACATCGTCATCTATAATGCCGAAAAATGTGAATAGCTGCAATCCAACCGGTTTGGGCGCCGCTCCATAAAAAAACGAAGCCGCTTTGCCCGATAAAGCCATACTTCCAAGTGCCAGCGTGCCGGCCCCCTGTAAAAATTTGCGCCTGTTTAAATCCATTTGAATTATAATTTAGTTTACGTGGTTGAGTAAAACTAATTGAAATAAATTGGAATAAAAAAATTTATTGTGTCAATTTAACACAATAAGGTTATTCGCGCAAGCAGCCTGCGATCAATCCTGTCCAGCCCGTTTGATGCGAGGCGCCAAGCCCTTTCCCGGTATCGCCGTCAAAATATTCGTGGAACAGTATATAATCCTTAAAGTTGGGATCGTTTTGAAGCTTGTCATAATTTCCTGATACGGCCCTTTTGCCTTGCGCGTCGCGGAGGAAAAGGTTCGACACCCTTTTATATAACTCATCGGCCACCTGCTGCAGGGTCATAAAGTTGCCCGACCGGGTGGGGCACTCGACTTTAAAGTCGTCGCCATAATATTGATAGAATTTGTGAAGACTTTCGATCATTAAAAAGTTTATCGGCATCCATATAGGCCCGCGCCAGTTGCTGTTGCCGCCAAATAAGCCGCTGTCACTCTCGGCAGGCGTATACTTTATGCTGAACTCCATGCCCTGGACCATGACATGATAGGGGTGATTTAAATGATATTTTGATACCGACCGGATACCATACGGGCTTAAAAATTCGTCTTCGTCAAGCATATAGCGCAGCAACGATTTCATGCGGTAGCCGCGCAGCAAACTTACGAGGTGTTTCCCCGGCATTTTTGTTTCGGCCCAGCGCGATACCAGCGAGGCCAGGTCGGGCCGGTTTTCTGAAAACCATTTCATACGGTTACTGAATATCGGGTTGTTGGTTATATCGCTGTCGTCAAGCACTTCCGCGGCAAACAGGGGTATTAACCCAACAATGCTGCGCACCCGCATTTTCTCGGTGCTGTTATCCGGCAAACGGAGCTGATCGTAAAAAAAGCCATCGGCGTCGTCCCAAAGCCCTTCCTGATCCTGCCCCAGGTTGGACATGGCACCCGCGATATAGATAAAGTGCTCAAAAAATTTGGATGCGATGTCGTTATAAGCCTTGTTGGTTTTCGCCAGCTCAGCAGCTATCCGCAACAGGTTGAGGGAGTAGATGGCCATCCAGCTCGTACCATCCGATTGTTCCAGGTGCTCGCCCATCGGCAGCTGCGCGTTGCGGTCAAACACGCCGATATTGTCCAATCCTAAAAATCCGCCTTCAAAAATATTATTCCCCAAGGCATCCTTGCGGTTTACCCACCAGGTAAAATTGAGCATCAGCTTATGGAATATCCGCTCTAAAAAAAAGGTATCCCCGGCGCCCCCATTGGCTTGCTTATCCTGCAGGTAAATTTTCCAGGTTACCATAGCGTGCACCGGCGGATTGGCGTCACTGAAATCCCACTCGTAAGCCGGCAGCTGCCCGTTGGGGTGCATGTACCAGTCTCTTGTGAGCAGGGTAAGCTGGTTTTTTGCAAACGCCATGTCGATCATGGCCAGCGGCAGGCAGTGAAAAGCCAGGTCCCACGATGCAAACCACGGGTATTCCCATTTATCGGGCATGGAAATGATATCCATGGTATTTAAGTGCCCCCACCCGCTGTTACGGGCATTTTCGCGCTGCTTAGGGGGCGACGGTTCAGCGGGGTCGCCGCACAGCCATTGGTGAATGTCGTAGTAATAAAACTGCTTGGTCCATAACATGCCAGCAAACGCCTGGCGCTGTATCAAACGCCGGTCGTCATTTGTATGGTCACGTTGGATATTCTTGTAAAATTCGCCTGCTTCGGCGCTTCGGGCGTCAAACAGCTTGTCGAAGTCGGCAAAACCGTTGGTTGCATTGGCCGACAGGCGCAGTCTTAGCGTAACGCTTTGTTGCGGCGGCACCGTTATATCGTAGTTTGCGGATGCCTTCGTTCCCGTCTGTTTCGGATTGATGGTGTTGGTTCCGTGAACAAGATGATCATTAATACCATCTTTATAGAACTGCTTTCCGTCATCGTAATTATACAGTCGCCGGGTATTGGTTTCATTGTCACAAAACAGCAATTCGGGCGATCCCTCGCCATTTAGCCAAAATTGCCCCAAATCTTTATGATACACCTCAATTACGCCATGTGAGTCGGCGGATAATTCCGGCCTATAATCATCATAGCCCCATGCCCACGTATTGCGAAACCAAATTGTCGGCAAAACATTTAAAGCAGCCTCCTGGCTGCCGCGGTTACAAACGGTGATTTTTACCAGGATATCGTCGGGTGCATTCCTGGCATATTCGATAAAAACGTCAAAATATTCGTCCTGGTTAAATATGCCCGTATCTATCAGCTCAAATTCGGGGTCGTTGCGTGTTCGTCTTTTATTTTCATCAACCAGCAATGCATAAGGATATTCATTTTGCGGGTATTTATACAGCATTTTTTGGTACGAGTGCGCGGGCGTATTGTCCAGGTAGTAATACAGCTCCTTTACATCCTCGCCATGGTTGCCTTCGGGATTGCTTAATCCAAAGTATCTTTCTTTAATGATGGGATCCTTTTTGTTCCATAAGGCAACGGCAAAACAAAGCAGCTGCCCATGATCGCAAATGCCACCTATTCCCTCCTCGCCCCAGCGGTAGGCTTTGCTGCGCGCCATATCGTGGGTTATGTAACCCCATGCATCGCCGTTGGCGCTGTAATCTTCCCTTACGGTGCCCCATTGCCGGTCGCTCACATACGGCCCCCATTTTTTCCACGAAGGATCTTTTAATCGTTGCTGCTCTGCATTCATTGCGATCGGTCAATAAGCCGGTTTGCGTATAAATGTCAGCATCTTTTGCGGTATATTATAATAATGCCTTATGATATTAAAAAAGACCGCGGGAATCCTATATGGTCAAAAAAAAGTCCCTTCCTGTTAAGGAAAGGACAATCAGGTTATATGAGTAATCAGGGTCGTTTTATTCGTAAAATGATGCCTGGTGATACCAGTTTAAATATGGAAATATTAACGCGGGTATGTTATGATAAAAATGAGACCTTTCGGCATAGTCATCGTAAAGTCGCTCTATGGTCTGGTGTTTTTTATTCACCATCACCAGCATTTTCAGCTCAACCGTATCAACCACGTAATCAATAGCCCCTTTTACATTTTTATTTTTGATGTTGCGCAAAAACATTTTTTGATAATTTGCTTTTACCGATATATCAGCGGCTAAAATATCCTGGGCGTAGCGCTCTTCCATGTCGGGCAATCCGGGAGCCGATATATGGGTAACATATAGCTGGGCGTTAAGCACTTTTAAAAATTTGATTACGCCAAGATCGCAATAGCGCAGGTCGGTTACATAGCCTACCCTGTTCAAAGAGGTAACTTCAAATTTTTCGGGCAGCAATAAAACGGGGCAGTTGATGTTATTGATCATTTTTACGGCGAAGTTGGGCGAATCGGTATTTTTTAACTGATCCAGTTTTTGCTCGCCCATAATCACCATCCAGATGTTATTTCGCACCACCATTTCCCTGATGGCGGTGGGGTTGAAATTGAATATTTCAACGCTGTTGATAGCAGGCCGGAAAGCACCTTCGGAATATTCCGCGCTTCTTAAACGCAGCGCCAGTTCCGTTATATCCAGTCCTTCTTCTTCCACTACAATTTCGTCGTCGTAATGGTTAACCAATAATTTTGCCTGTATTTTAGTCTTTACAGCATTACACAGTTGCAGGTTGGCCCTGCACTGGCGTGCGATTTTTAATGCTTTTTTTGCTAAGCTTTCGGCGTTCGCCAGGTCATCGATAAACAGCAATATATTTCTCATATCTCTTATAGATTACAATTAACATCCGGATCCAAATTCAAAAATGGATCTTTCGCTGTCGCGGAATACGACAACGCAAACTGAGATAATCAATAGTTCAGGAAGAGGGGTGGGACCGGCTTGTTTTATATCGTCCTTTCCGAAAAAACTGTGAGACTCATAGCCTGTCGAAAAGGAAAACCTGTTCAGTTCAATGTAATTGTATCGAAATTTGCTGTAATTAACTTATTGTAATGTCCCGGTTTTTGTAACCCGGTCGTTAATTTCGATTAACGTAACAAATTTCAAAACTTACATTTACAATTGCAAATAAAAAATGAAATATTTACTATCAGTTTAAAAATATCTGAAATAATTTACAATTTGTTAATGTATAACTTACACTAAGGTAAAGGTTCGCATAATCGGTTTGTATATAACCGCTAAAGCAAAAAAGTGTTTTTAAATTCAGTTGATTATTTCCAGGCTTTCCGCAAAAACCGCAGCCAGTTGCCGTGCATTATATTTTCTATATCGGCGACGTCATAACCTCGTTTTTTTAACAGGTCGGGAATTTTTTGAAGATCGGCGATCGTTTCCAGGTCGTAAGGGCATTGTTCCCTGCCAAATGCCCCGTCAAGATCCGATCCTACGGCCACATGCAGCGCGTTTCCGGCAATGTGGCAAATGTGGTCGATATGATCTATCATTACATCAAGGCCGCAATTCATTGCTTTTGGATCTGATTGCCCTCTTATCCAGTCCGGCACCATCATCCAGGCATCAAGAGCCGCGCCGATAACGGCGCCACGATTAACGAGCTCTTTTATTTGCTCATCGCTATATTGACGGTTATGGTTCACCAGCGCCCTGCAGTTGTTATGGCTGGCCCATATAGGACCGTTAAAATGACTCAGCGCTTCCCAAAAGCTGTCATCGCACAGATGCGTGGCATCCAGAATAATATTCAGGCGCTCCATCTCTTTTAATAATGCACGCCCCTGCGGCCCCATATTGCCTGTTGCATCGGTACCCGGAGCATACCGGCCGGGGCCGTAGTGTGCCGGGCCAACCACACGCAGTCCATAATTATAGGCACACTCCAGATGACCGATCGTAACAAGCGAATCGGCCCCCTCCAGGCTTAAAATATAGCCTACCGGCTTTGTTTCGTTAGGCATACCGTCACTCCAAAGTGAAAGGTGGCTTTCCAGGCTTTGCAAATTATTGATCTGCACCATTTCGCCATCCTCTTCCATTGCCTTGTACCATGCAAGCTGCCCCTGCGTTTGCGCCCACGCCTGTTCGGGCGAATGCCAGCCGGGCAACAGGTTACCGGGTGCAACGTACCGGGCAATTTGGGTGGCTACCAGCAGCCCGATATTGCCTTTTCGCAGTTCAGGCAGCGACACAACGGCCTTACCGCGATCCGGTTTGTCCGTAAGCCCTTTTTCGCGTTCGTTGATCGCCGCAACCGGCTCCCGCAAGTCACGGTTCCACTCCAGGGCATTCATGCTGAGGTCTAAATGGGCGTCGATAATGAACATGGGGGTTGGTTGATTAGGTTGATTGGTTTATTAGTTAAAAATAATAAATCAGATTGAGACGCCCCGTACGTACGGGGCGTCTCTACATTTTAAATGGTTATTTTTCGGTCGCGGGCTATATTTTTCCACTCGCCAGTTAAGCGGTCATTTTCAATGGTTATTGCCCGTTCGTATAAGGCAACCGTGGGGCAAATATGATAGGGCAACCCGTATAAAACATCACCTACTTTAAATTTATGGTCGGCGCCAGCCTCCGCAACTAAATGCTCTTCGCTTTGGCTTACCATCACCAGCTCCGGCGCGTTCAGGAAATAAACACGTTTGCTTAATTTATTTTCTGCTGCTACCGACTTATGCCCCAGGTCAAGGCATATTTTTGTTTCGTCAGGTAACGATATCACCCTCGCAATTACCAATGCGGCCGGTAAAAACGGTTGCTCTTTTGCCAGCATTTGATATCCTCTGTCCCAGTAAACAAAAGTACCCGGACTGCATTCCACATTTTGCCGCTTTGCATGGATCGGAAACGTGGGCGAGCCGCCGGCGATGATGGCGGGTGGGGGGTAACCGTTTTGCACGATCGCATTACTTAGCTGAATTACGGGCTCAAAGCCTGCGTAACATTTTTGCGTACGCAGTTGCAGATCGGCGTCATGCAGATGCCCGTCATATGCGTGCAAACCGATAACGGTTATGCCAGGTAACCGTTCACAATCCTGGTATAATTGTAAAGCCGCGCCCGGTTTGATGCCCGTGCGGTCCTGCCCGATATTCAAGTCGATATAAACAGGTATGCGGATATTATTTTTTAAAGCAGCCTCCGAAATGGCAGTGGCCGCTTCCAGGTTATCCACCAGGCATGAAAATTTCGTCTTAGGGAAAGCTGCGGTAAGCTTGACAAACCGTTCAAGCTTGGGCCCTACGGGCTGGTAAGCTAACAGCACATCCGGGGCGCCGCACATACCCAGCATTTCGGCTTCGGCAATAGTGGCACACTTGAATTTGCCGATATCCGCCTCCAGCATGAGGCCTGTAAGCTCACGGTTTTTATATGTTTTTACATGCGGCCGCAACCGCGCTGCATCGCCGATGATGCTTGTAGCAGTGGCAATGTTATGTCTTACACGTTCGGGATATACCACCAATGCGGGTGTATCTAACGCGCCGATATTCGTAATGGTGTACCAGGGATCTTCCTGCATTGTTAGGATTAAAGTTTACAAGTGTCTCAAAAGTATAACTTTAAAAGCTACAAATAATACCTAACCTTTGTGATCTTTGTGCTTTTCTTAACGACCTCCGTGGTTCAATTTTACCGCAAAGTGCACAAAGGAGGCGCAAAGTGCACAGAGTATTTGGCACATTTTTCGTATTACTTTTATATCAGACGGTGAGTACAGCCTCTATGTATTTTGAGCGTCAATAAAGCTCAAACATGGCCTCTATTTCAACCGGGATATTGCCAGGCAATGAACCCATCCCAACGGCGCTGCGCACCCCTACGCCATTATCATCGCCCCAAACTTTTGCAAACAGCTCGCTGCAACCGTTAATAATAAAAGTATGCTTATCAAAATCGGGCGTACAGTTAACCATCCCGAGCACCTTTATCACCCGCTTTATTTTATCAAGACTCCCCAAGTTGACTTTTATCGTAGCTAAAATAGCCAGGCCAACCTGCCGGGCGGCCAGTTTGCCGTCTTCGGCATTCAAGGTGTCGCCAACGCGGCCGACGATCAGGCTGCCATCGTCCTGCACGGTACCGTGGCCCGAAACATACAGGTATTTACCGTCAATTAAACAAGGTTTATACACGCCCATCGGTTTTGGCGCGGGCGGCAAACTGAAGCCCAGTTCTTCAAAATTTTGGTCGGCAGTGTTCATGTTACCTGTTTATTTTCAAACAAACATAAAAATAAAAAGCCGGGTATCTCACGCCCGGCTTTTCCTTAAATCCATCAACTTAAATTAAAACTTAACGGTTACGCCTACGTTCACAACATAATCAGCAAACGCGGCATCACCGTGGGTATAATTCCCGGTTATATCCGTGGTTCTTATATCCGGAACGCTTTGTGTGCGGTCGCGGATTATAGCGATCGGTACATAGGTGTACAATGAAATATTTTTTATGCGGTAGGATATCCCGGGCTCGGCAGATATGATATAGCCCGGCCGCCTGAAACCATCGCTTCCGCCGATAAGGTCGTGCACGGGCAAACAATCGTCGCGAACGCCGAGCGAAAAGTCGAATTTTTTCACTGCCAGCCCTGCGCCAAACCTGATGAGGTACTGGTCGGGCACGCTCAGTACATCGCCTGTAGCCGCTATTGTCGTAGCGCTGGCCGGACTCGATGAGCGAAGCGTAGGGTCTACGTCGCGCGGGCTGGCCAGGTAGAAGAAGTTACCGTAAAATCCGAAGCTATGCGTAAAGTTGTAGAAGGCATTTATATTTAATTCGAGACCTGTACCGCCATCGCCGGGCTGAATCGACTGATCGACCGGGCCGAGTGTACGGGCGCCGGTGGCGCCGTTGAGAAAATAATCCTGGTAATTGGACTCTCCGGTCGGGAATTTAACGCCCAGGCCAACCTGCACATTACCTTTTGTTGCTTTGGCAGGATTAAACAGCCAGTAAAACCCTGTGATGCTCATATCGCCTATGCCGAACGAGTGCGTGCTGAACCTGGTACCGCTGCTAACCTGCGACCGGCTGTTATCCACAATGGGCATATCCAGCGTTATGGACCACCGGTTGTCAAAAATGCGCGTAAGGGAATTATCCTGCGTAAACACTTTATTGATCACGTTATTGTGCAACGTAAAACGCTGATATTGCTCGGCTTTGCCAACAAAGTGCCTGAACGATTTATAGTACCGGTTATTGCTGTTATACAGCCAGTACCCGGCTGATGAAGTGGTACTGTCGGGATGTTCGTTCATCGCGCAAATGCCGCCGGTACTGCGGATGGCCACGCACCCCTGCGCAAAAGTATTGGCGCGCGTAAATAATATAAAAAGGCAAATTGTTATAAGTGTGTATATTTTAGTTTTCATGATGATTTAATAAAATTATAATAAGCCCGGGCTTATTGTCTTAGCTAAAAAGTAAAATGGATAATGGAATTCGCGGCTGCTCCAGGTATTGATAAATACGTAACCCACGGCGGCAACCAATGGCGTACATGATTGCTTATTGTCGGGCTTTAGCTATGTGTTCATGCACGGCTAAATCCGGTGCGGGATTAAAAGCAGTTAGCTGATGAAGTTGGGCGGTTTGCCGGGGGATTCGATGTAGGGTTTGGTGGTTTTAAGCAGCGCTGCCATTATATCGCCGGCTGCAAGCTGTGTCCCGAACCCGGAATAGCTGTATTGAAATAGCTGTAAATTATAATCGCTTAGTGTATTAATCTTTTTAACGGACGGGTTTTGTCCTTTTTTTGTTAACGGAACATCGGCTATTTCCCTGGCGGTAATGATGTTGGCATTTACGAGGCGCGTTTTAGTCGCGTTGGGGATACACACAAAAAACATCGTATCGCGGGTCATTTTAAGCCTTACATAATTATAATAAGCGTCTTTTAACTGGATCTGGCCCTCCACCACGGCGTATTCGTCCCAATCCTGCATCGTTGGAAAATGTACGGGGATCTTTATCTCGATGAGTTTGGTTTCGTCGATCTTATTATCGAAGATCTGCTTTACCATCTGCACATCCGACTGGTGGATGTAATATTGAAACAACAGCGTATACCCGCCTATGGTAAACAGGTGAACACCTAATAATGCGATGGCAAAAAGCCGTTTCAATTAATTCAGGTTTGGTACAGGTTTAATCAATACCGTAAATGTATATAATATTTTTGTTACAAAAAAAATTCAATTACAAATTGCAGCACATATCGGTTGCAAAGTAAAGTGCATCGCATAACCAGGAACTTGATAATATCACTATCTAATAGGGTGAGGCTTTTATTAATCACGCGTCAAATACTTTGCTATAAACTCGTTGAGATCGTCATCACTTAGTAATGGGTTTATTTTATTTGCAATAAGCACGCGGCTGGCAAGTTCCTTTACCATGGCAAGTCCATAAAGGCCAATGTGCGTATGTACGGCCCGTGTTTTATTTTCAATCATCAGATCCTTGAATTTTTTAAATATGCTTTTCTGTTCATCACCAGGCAAAAGGAGAAGATCTTTGTAGGCTTTGAATTTATCAATATCTTCCTGTGTAAAAAGTGTAAAGTAGATTTTCGAAGTCGGTTCGTATTTGGCTATCGCGGTATCGCAGTCTGCTAAAGAATTATAAAAGGTGCTCTCACTAATAATGTGTACGTAGTGGTCGGGGTTTTTATATCGCAAATAAATTAAATAAAACTTGTCTTTATTATAAGCCTCGTTGTCACCATCCTTAAGCGGCCGGGTTATTATAAATTCATAGTCATTCTTTTTCTCCACCTTAACAATCATAGATTGCGCGGCCAGAAAATAACCCCGATGATCAGCACGGCTTTTGTTCGAGGTTATGGTATCTTGGTTAATGATAACCTGCGTTAATCCATTTGTTTCAATAAGATAATATTGCTGGTTATTTACCTTTTGAGCGAATACTGCAATATTGGCTGTAAATAAAATCAGAACAGTTATAGTTAACGCCAGCCTGTTTATTACGACAATGTTTGCTCCTATAATTGATGTTGACGTTTTTCCATTAAAGTTATCAGAAAATGACTTGATAATTAGGCCGCAGTGTGTTGGGGTTGCTTTAGATGTTCTCAATGTGATAATGGTTAAGGTTACTCAAAGATGGAAAAATAAGTTACCAATCAGACGTTGCTTTAATTATTTATCTATATTGATTACAAATTAAAATTTCCTCTTGTCGTTTCCTTAATTCAGCCTTTCAGGCAACTCTTACCTTATATATTTGTACATAACAATATCTGGATGGAATTTCTTAAACAACCCTGGCCCTGGTACGTCGGCGGGCCGCTGATCGGCCTTTTCGTACCTGCCCTGCTGTTTGCCGGCAACAAGGCATTCGGCGTGTCGTCGTCCCTTAAACATATATGCGCTATGTGCGTACCTGCGGATATTTCTTTTTTCAAATACGACTGGAAAAAGGAAAGCTGGAATTTATTTTTTGTCGCCGGCATTTTAATGGGAGGCTTTATAGCCGGTCAACTTTTAAACGGTCAGCACCCGGTTGATATTAACTCGCACACGGCGGAGCTGCTAAAACAAAACGGCGTAAAGGATTTTAGCAGTCTTGTGCCGCAGGATATTTTTAGTTTTCATCAGCTGCTTACCTTGCGGGGATTTGTTTTTATCGTCACCGGCGGGTTCCTGGTCGGGTTTGGCACCCGGTATGCCGGCGGATGCACCTCGGGGCACTCTATCATGGGTTTATCTACCCTGCAGTGGCCATCGCTGGTGGCTACCTGCTGTTTTATGATCGGCGGGCTCGTGATGACCTGGCTTATATTACCTTACCTGCTGCAGCTATGAAAAATTTGAAATATTTAATTGCAGGCGCTTTATTTGGGATCGTGCTTGTTAAAAGCGAGGTCATCTCCTGGTTCAGGATACAGGAAATGTTCAGGTTCCAGGCGTTCCATATGTACGGCGTTATCGGCAGCGCGGTTGTGGTGGGGATGATTTCCGTATGGCTGATAAAAAGCTTTAATCTCAGGTCGGTAAATGGCGAACCGATCGTGATCCCCAAAAAGGAATTTACCTGGGGCAACGTTTACGGCGGGTTGATATTCGGTTTGGGCTGGGCCATTACCGGCGCCTGCCCCGGGCCGCTGTTCGCCCTTATAGGCAGCGGGCTGCCGGTTATAGCGATTACGCTTTTGAGCGCCGTGGCGGGCACATGGGTGTATGGTTTGGTACGAAATCACCTGCCTCATTAGACACAAAAGGCATCATGTCCGTCAGAGACACAAAATATTGTGTCTCTAAGTCGCGCAGGCGATCCGCGTCGGCTTGTCGGCTTATAACTGCCTGATCAGAGACACAAAATATTGTGTCTCTACATCGTGCAGGCGATCCGGGCCTATAACTGCCTTATTTTTATGCTGCGAAACCATACTTCGTTGCCGTGATCCTGCAATAAGATATGACCTTCTTTGCCCTGGGCAAAGTTTTTCCAGATCACAAACTTGCTGATCGCCACCAGGTCCTTGAATTCTTTTGAGCCGCGCTCATATTCCAGCACTTTAACGCCATTCAGGTAATGCTCTACGTGGTTATTGGGGTAAACGATTATCCGTCCGTTGTTCCATGCACCGATCGGCCTTACAAAACGCGCCTGTTTTTTTGCCGGGATCAAATCATATAACGACGCCAGTGTGCGGTCGCCGTTACGGCCCAGCTTTGCGTCCGGGTGCAGCTTATCATCCAGCACCTGGTATTCCAGCCCGATGGCCGATCCTTTGGTAACTTCGGATAATGTCACAAAATATTTTACGCCGCTGTTGGCGCCGGGGGTTAGCTTAAACTCGAACGACAGGTCGAACGCGCTGTATTGCTTATCCGTCACGATATCACCGCCGCCCGACTCTTCTTTTCCTGCTGAAGGCAGTACATGCATCACGCCATCGGCATATTCCCAGCCATGCGACGGGAACGCCGTCAACGTAGCGCCGCGCCAGCCGTTCGCGGTATGGCCGTCATACAACAGCGCCCACCCGCTCTCTTTTTCATGCGCCGAAAGCTTGTTAGGCATATAATTTACCACGTACACGTCTTTTGGAAACGGCTTCGGAACCAAGTTTTGCGTTTGTATGCGGAGGTTCTTAAAATAAACCTTTTTACCGGCCTGCTCGGGCTTTGTAACCGCATGAACCTGCAAACCGATAAAACCTCTACTGTCTACGGTATCGATCACATCCGCAACGGCGATCCCGTTTATCCATGTCCTCATCTCATTCCCGATACATTCGATCCGGATGTGGTTGTACGCACCCACTTTAAATGCACTTTTCGCTTTTTCGTTCAGGTCGACCGGGTAAAGCCATTCGCGCCGGCCTTCGTCATACACCCCGCCCGACCATCTCCGGTCAGACGGATCGATCTCAAACTGCCGGCCGTAAACTTTTCCCTTGCCTTCGTGCCCGGCAGGGTCGAAATGGCTGCGCGTTTGCACACCCGAATTGCTGAGCGGACTTTCGATCTTTGTATCCATTTCGAGTATGAAATCGCCATATTCCTTTTCTGTCACCAGGAAGGTATTGCCCGAGTTTAAAACTGTGGTGCCCACGATAGCGCCATTCTCCACTTTATAGTCGGCTGTGCCGGCAAGCCGCTTCCAGCCTTTAAGGGTTTTGCCGTCGAACAGGCCGGGGGTGCTTTGTGCTTTCAACATCGCCGGGGCGGCCATAGCACCACCCACCAGGGCAATAATTATAACGTGATTTAGCTTTTTCATTGTGTTATTGATTTTGCTTAACTTAACTGTTTAATTTCAGTGTGCACCACCTGCACCACCTGCACCACCTGCACCACCTGCACCACCTGCACCACCTGCACCACCTGCACCACCTGC
>Ga0134125_10000860_pt1 | contig 39276 bp, 31 predicted proteins | sample KB31751_FD_96464 | JGI IMG/M metagenome (GOLD analysis project Ga0134125, IMG submission 96464) | Terrestrial soil microbial communities with excess Nitrogen fertilizer from Kellogg Biological Station, Michigan, USA - KB3-175-1 | ecosystem: Environmental > Terrestrial > Soil > Unclassified ...
TGCTGGGGTCATAATGACCGATGCGATGGACGATGTCACGGGGCGCCGATGCAACCCCCTGCGCCATTATTGTTGCTGCGCCTGCGATATGCAGCGTCAGAGCTATAGCAAAGCACTCTTTCGATCGCATCCCCTTCTTCCGCCTTTCTGAAACGTTATCGAACCGAGACGTACGCCTTGGGTTCGCGCGAAGCGAGACGCGAGGAACCGCGCACCAAAGCAGCCGAAGTATTGCGGCAAGAACAATACCGCATGAAAGAGCGGGAGACAAATCCTCTTGCGATATTCCAGCTCGCTTCAAAGACGCGACGCGCGCATGCGCAAGCAAAGATGATGATGGTGAGCCGCGCGGTAGATCGGTTTACATCCAGGAGATAGATAGGACTGTTTATCTGAAGATTCCGCATGTAGTGCAGATGCACTAGACGTGATTGACCTTCTTGCAGAGCGGTCACTATAGTCCCCGGAAATCGAGATGGTCTCCGCACGCTAATGTCTGGAGGTTAGCCTTCATGAATCACCGCTTTGCTGCTTTGCTGTTCCTCGCCAGCCAGTCACGTAAACGTTCATCCCGCAGTGTGATCGGTGCCGCCCTTTGTGCCTTCGTATTCGCACTTGTGTTTGGTTTTACCCCAGCCATGGCTCAGACAGCCGGCTCGGTCTCAGGTCATCTGAGTGACCCTACTGGCGCGAGCTTGCCACAGACGGATGTAACGCTGACCAACGTGGGCACGAACACTTCACGCGCGACGAAGTCCACTGCTTCGGGTGACTACACGTTCACGGAGGTGCCGCCCGGAGAATACAAGGTGCAGGTGCAGCACTCGGGATTCAAGACAACGGTGAGCGAAGTCTTTGAGGTGCAGATCGCGCAGAGCGTGAGCCTGGACATGACGCTGCAGGTCGGCGCGGTGACTGAATCTGTCAGCGTCCAGGCATCGGGCGCACTGCTGCAGGCGGACAATCCCACTCTGGGCACAGTGATCGAGCACGAGCAGATTACGGAGCTGCCCGTTCCGAACAGGAATTACCTCAGCCTCATTGCGCTTTCATCCAATGTGAATCAGTTGTCTCCTTCTTCGGGCCAGGCGGGCAGCAGGCTCTCCGGCGACCGCGCCAACCAATCGATCGCCATCGGCGGCCAGCGCATCATGTTCGATTACTACACGCTGGACGGCGTGAACAATACGGACCCCGACTTCAACACCTACGTCGCACTGCCTTCGATCGACGGCATCGGTGAGATGAAGGTGCAGACGGGCGTCTATTCGGCGGAGTACGGCCACGAAGCTTCGCAGATCAATGTGCTGAGCAAGGGAGGCACGAATCGGTTCCACGGCGCCGCTTACGATTTCATTCACAACAATTATGTGGATGCACAGGGCTACTATTTTCCGGAGCGAAATCCGGTCCACACACCCGTTAATCCCAACAAGCAGAACGATTTCGGTTTTGAACTGGATGGGCCGGTCTGGATTCCGAAAATCTACAACGGCCGGGACAAGTTTTTCTTCATGGTGGATGACGAGTGGCTCCGGCAGCGCAACAGCAATCCCAATGCAAGCGCGGTTGTGCCAACTCCGGCAATGGCGCAGGGCAACTTCCAAGGGTACAGCTACCAGTACGAAGATGCGGGCGGACTGGTCCACACCGTTCCCGTCACGATCTACGATCCGACCACTGGAAATGCGCAGGGCATTGGCAAGACGCCATTTCCGAACAACACGATTCCAAACGTAAACCCGATCTCGGCAAAGCTGCTGAAGTATCTCGGAACCGCCCCAACAGCGCCGACCTATCTCTGCAGCAGCGCCGGAAAGAACTGCTCCGCTATTCCCAATTATCACTACACTACCCTGGGCTCGACCAATCGTCAGAGCTTTACTGCGCGCGGCGACTACAACATGTCGCAGAAGTCGCAGTTGTCCTTCCGCTATAGCTCTGGAAATGAAAGCACCTTGACAACGGGGTTGCTAGGGGCAGGCACGAAGCTCATCTCCCAGTATTACGAGTACATGGGATCGAACACTTACACGTTTTCCCCATCCGTAGTGAACGAATTCCGCTTTGGCTATACCCACTTTTACAACTCTCTGGCGCCGCTGCAGTCTTTCACCACGGACGTAGTTGATGCACTGGGGATTCCTGGTCTCACAAACCCTGACCCCTCGGAATGGGGTATTCCATCTACGAGCTTTGCCACCGGAAGTATCGGCACCCCGGGACTGGGCAGCGGTCCGACAGCGAATATCTGGAGCGGATTTGGCGATCAAGGCGGCGACACGCCGTATGTCGTCAAGGATTCGCCCTGGCAGCTCGTCGACAACGTGACCTGGGTGAAGGGTAAGCATTCGCTCCGGCTCGGCTTTGAATACAACCGCCAGTACTTCAACTCGTATGGCAACCAGTTCCTACGTGGGCAGTTCACTACCCAGGGGCTGAAGACAGCCTCTTACAATGGCACATCCCTCAGCGGGGGCGATCCCCTGGCCGATTTCCTGCTGGGCAATGTGTCGTCGTCTACCGTGGCTCTCGCACCCGCATATGCCGATTACAACCGCAACGTGGAGAGCGCCTACGTGGATGACACGTACCACATCACCCCGAAGGTCACAATCTCGGCGGGTCTGCGTTATGAACTGACTCCGCCCTGGACGGACACGCTGGGCAACCTCTTCAATACGATGGTGCCGGTGATGCCAGCGCTGGGTGCGGTCGCCGGAAGCATCCCCACCAGCCAGTGGCCCTATCCGCTGCGCCAGGGTAATTGCGCGCCGGCAGATGTGTATCAAGGCCTGCCGTTCGTGTGGACCACGAATGGGCCGCCGCCTGTGTGCAACAACGGTAAAGTGCCGAACGGGCCATTGATGAATACGCAATATAACAACATCGCGCCACGGTTCGGCATCTCCTATTCTCCGACGGCCAAAACGGTGATCCGCACGGGTTACGGCATCTTCTATACACAGGACATCGGCAACGCATACTTCGATCTGGCGCGTGATATCGCCGGACGCGTAAGCTACAGCGATACGTCGCCGGCCTACAATTCTTCCAATCTGACGTGGAACAATGTGTCTCCCTTCTCCAGTCCGGGCACAATCTCTACACTTCCGCTGAATACTGTGTGGTACGCCAATGCGGTGAGCCACCATACCAGCTACACGCAGCAAATGCTTCTGAACATCCAGCAGCAGGTAGGCAAGAACTGGTCCTTTGAAGTGGGATACCAGGGCGCGTTGAGCAGGCATCTGTATGGATTTCTCGATGCAAATGCGGCGACCCCATTCGGATATCTGGGGACGACCAAGACTTCCGTCTGCTCCAGGGTCGCGTTCAACTGTCAGGGCACCGGTTCACCGCAAGGTCTTCAGTTTGTGCATGACGAAGGGACCGCGAACTACAATTCAGGCGCTTTCAAGGTCAATCGCCGGTTCACCAAAGGACTCGACCTGACAGCTTCCTATACCTACTCGAAGTCCCTGGATGACACCAGCGGCATCCGCAACCAAGGCAATGATGATCTGTATCCGCAGAACAGCCACTGCATTCCCTGCGAATATGGCCCATCCGCCTTCGACGTCCGCAACCGCATTGCCATCTCGTCGCTCTATGAGCTGCCGATCGGACCGGACAAGCTGATTCCCTTGAACAACAAATTCGTCAATCTCCTGATTGGCGGCTGGCAGTTGGGCGGCACCCTCATTCATCAGACCGGCGCTGTCGCGACGCCGCTGTATGGCCAGGACAACTCGAACATCGCTCCTCCCTTCGGCAACTTCGACCGAGCCAATCAGACCGGCATCAGCCCGTTCAAGCCCTGCAACACACATACTCGAGATGCGTGTGCAAACCTGGCGGCGTTTGCTAAACCTGGCGTAATTGTGGGCGGTGCAAATATTGGAGGCCTGTTCGGCAACGTGACGCGCGGCAGCTTCCATGGTCCGGGGTACACAAATCTCGATGCCTCGCTGCACAAGAACTTTGCCATGCCATACAACGAGAAACACGCGCTGGCGATCCGCTACGAGGTCTTCAACGCCCTCAATCATCCCAACTGGACGACGCCGAATGTTACCTTCACGTCATCGAGCTTTGGGCAGGTAGGCGCGGGCGCCATGCGCTCCATGCAGCTCGCAGCGAAGTACCAGTTCTAGGAGATTTTCAAGGGCAACATGTGGGGCCACGCTGTTGCCCTTGTCTTCTCATTGCTGTCAGTTGGTGGATGCCCTGACGGCTAAGCAGAAAGGCGCAGGTCTATTGCCGAATAATGCCGCGTTCCATCGCGATGGTCGATGCCTCAGTGCGGTCTGAGGCATCGAGCTTCGAGCAGATGCGCTTCATCTGATTGCGGATTGTGAATTGGCTGAGCCCGAGAACCCGGCCGACCTCCTTGTTGCTGAATCCTTTCGATACCAAGTTCAATACTTCCGCCTCTCTTGCCGTTAGACTGCGGCGCGGACGACGGATTGCGGATTGAGCCACAAACGTCTTGGGAAAGACCTTCGCGCCTGACGCCACCGCCAAAATCGAGCGGAGGATTTCCTGCGGCGGTGTGGTCTTGCAAAGATATCCGGACGCGCCGGCCTCCATCGACTCATACATCTCTTCCTCAACCTCCGAGTTCGACAGCACCAAAGCCTTGGAGGAGATTGAGTTCTGATGCAACTCCCAGAGAAGCTCCAGCCCGCTCATCGGCGTCATACGCAGGTCAAGTAAGACCAAATCCACCTTCGTATGGATCACGAAGCGGAGAGCGGCATCTCCGTTCCAACAGACGCCTACCAGCTCGATGAGCGGAGAACGCAGTGCAATGCTGCGGAGTCCCTCGCACACTACTGGCTGAGGGTCGACTATCAGCAGGCGGATCTTGCGCTCGTCCGGCACGTGAATTGTGGACGGTGAAACTTCCGGGGGAAATGAATGGGATATTTGCATTTCGATGGCTCCGCTAATTTTGACTATCAAAGGAAAGTTTTGGTCTTAGAGAACATCTGGATCTCGGAAAGCTTGAATGCTATGGCGCCAGCGGGAGTTGGTAAACGGTCACGCTGATGGGCGCCATGGAGAGCGTCTTCGGCGGACCGGCAACTGAGCTCTCTTTGATCTCAACTTCTGGCGGCTGGCCAACATGGTTTGCCGCAGTTGGACTTGCACCGGTCATCTGCCAGAGCGTTCCACCTTGTTTCAACTGCATACCTGCGACGTTCAGATTGAACGTCTGGTCAGAGTTGGTCGCATTCACGACAGCGAGCAGCAGCGACTTCTTGTCCGGGCTCAGCGCAGCCACCATGTCCAGCGGATACGTCGGGCTTCCAGAGCTGACGTTCGGCTGGTCACCTCCAGGGAACAGTACCGGTGGTTGCGGTGAATTGCCCGATAGCGCAACCGGCGTCGCGCCGACAAAGTGATTGCTGTAGAGCTTGAACACCAATCCCGTGGTGCTGAAGGTTGCTCCCGTTCGTGTTATGTCCAACATGGCTGCTCCGGTAGTGTGCGCTGCCATGGTGAGAAAGCCGGTGTGCCTGAGCATTTCGTCGAAGATCATCCCGTATGCCAGCGCGCCGCCCAGGTTAGCGCCGCGGCCGGCAGAGCCAACTCCGGAGAACGCGTATTCGTCGATCGACAGAAAGATGTGTTTGTCGAGCATTGCAGGAAAGCGCTGCTGGTAGCCTTCCCACTCGAGGGCCTTGTTCAGCACCACATTGCCGCCGTAGCGCGCCGACTGCAATAAGTCCATGTCGGCCTTCACATATGCGTCGTCGTCGCTCTCGTCCGGCGAGAGAGTGAGCAGCTTCGCCGCGTCAAAGCGGCGAGGATGTGAATACCAGTGCTCTGAAATGCCGTCGAAGTTTCCCCACGTCTTCGAAAGAAAGTTGCCAGTCCAGTCTGCCGGCGATCCATCGAGCGCCTGGAGATTGTTCACATCTTTACGGTCATCGCCGTGCAGCATATCCTGCTGCAGCATGCGTCCGGACGCAATCAGCGTGATCGATGGATCGGCCTCCCGCATGGCTTTCGCAAACTCATTGTGCTTCTGCATGAAATATTTGGTGTCGGTTCGTCCGATCTGCCAGGAGCCCCACGGCTCGTTGCCGATGTTCCACAACTTCACGTGGTATGGCTCGGGGTGTCCATTCTTCGCACGAAAGGCTCCCATGCGCGTGCTGGTCGCCCCATTCATGTATTCCACTTCTTCGGCCGCGGAGTGGGAATCGCCGAGCCCCGCGTTCACGCTGATGTACGCATCCACGCCGATCAGGCGGCAAAAGGTCATGAATTCGTCCATACCAAGATCGTTGGGCTGCATCGCGCCCCACGCATAATCCCAGTCGGGCGGACGTTTATCGGGATCGCCGATCGTGTGATACCAGATCAGATTCGACGTGTAGTTTCCTCCATAACGCCAGAAACCCATCTTGATCTGGCGAAACAGTGCGATGACATCGGGACGGAACCCGTCAACATTGTCCGCAGGCATTAAAGAAACGGCCCCGATGTGGAAGTTCCCGGAGCCTGTCCCCGTGATCTCCAGAGCAGCATTCGATGCGGCGGCACGGGGCGTGAAACTCAATGGGACAGTTTTGTATGTGGCTGTCATCGGAATATCGATGGTCTGGCGGTCGCCGTTCCCTTGTCCCCACACCAGGGCAACATTGATGTGAGCCGCGGCCGTTCCGCGCACGACGATGCGGCCCGTATATCTTTTCCCGGCTTGCAGTTCGAGTCCGTCCTGCCGGATACCGTGCGGCGCGCTCCCGTCCAGCGCAATGCGCGGACTCTGCTCGCCCACATACGGGTCGCGCTTGTCCATGGTCACGGCATCATCCGGCCCGATCGGCCGCCAGCGGCGTGCCGCGGTCGCGCGTGGTCCGGCCTGTGAAGGGCGCGGAGCAGTATCGGGCTCCGAACTGACGGGGAAGTAGAACTTCCTGTCCTCCAGCATCTCCGACCAGAGTGCCCGGTACATCGTGTCGCGAATATGTTCCGTGAACATGCCATATTCGTACTTCGACACTGGCGCCATGGTCTTCTGGATGTCGATCGTGACATCGATCCGATGGGCCGGGGTCTGCTGCCCGGGCAGCAGGGAAGCGGAAAGTAAAGCAACAACTGAAACGGCAACGATTCGCATGCCCTTTCTCCTGTTCGCGCGTTTGCATAAGTTTTCGATAAACGTCGAGACTCAAAGCAAATCTGAAGATGCGACGCTCGGACAATCGAAAGCGCCAACCATCCTGCCACATGCCTGGGGGACATGAACAGGGCCAAATGGAATCGAGGTGCAGGCTCCAGGCTCAACTAGGCCGCGCGATCTGTCGTAGGTTCAACTGGAAAATCTCTCTCGATGGGTCGAGATACCGAACCCAAGCTGATGATGCTGCGATGCGCAAGTCATACTTATGCTGCGAGTTGCGGGATTGTAAGAAGTTCCAGCTGCACTTGAGACGATCAACCGGTTGTCCAACTCAAGCCTGAAATATCGAAATTATCGACTCACATTGGGTCAGAGTTTCGATAGAACCCGACATCGGTTGACAGTGAAAGAAAGGAGCCGCTAGAGTTCGGCAGAAAAACAATGCTTTGACAATTGAATAAATACGGTTCATGGCCACTTTGCAGATCCAACGGAAGGACCATCAATGAAAAGAATTGTGACCCTATTGGTTTTGGCGGTTTCGGGCATCTGCCTTGCACAACCGCCTGCCGACTGTAAGCCGTCATCGCTGAACATTCCGGGAGCACCTTATCCCTGCGTGTTTCCCGATCACCATGCCATCTTTCGTGTGTCCGCCCCGGATGCGCAGAAGGTGAGAGTCCGCGTGGGCGCGGGGTTCGATATGGCCAAGGGGCCCGATGGACTTTGGTACGCGACGACCACTCCACTGGTTGAGGGCTTTCACTATTACATGCTCTCGATCGATGGTGCGTCAGTTGACGATCCAGCGACGCAGACCTTTTTTGGCGGGGGCACCTGGAGCAGCGCCATCGAGATTCCCGCGCGAGATGCAGACTTCTATAGCCACAAAGACGTTCCCCACGGCCTCGTGCGCGACCAGGAGTATTTCTCCAACGTCACGCAGCAGTGGCGACGGGCCATGATCTACACGCCGCCTGGATACGACGCAAACATTAAAGTGCGTTATCCCGTCCTTTATCTCCTGCACGGCTGGGGTGAGAACGAGTTCGGCTGGACCTTTCAGGGGCATGTCGACCAGATCATGGACAACTTGATCGCGGCTGGCAAGGCCAAACCTATGATCATCGTGATGGACAACCTCAACGCCGTGAAACCGGGTGAAGATGGATCGATCTACAACGCCCGCGGCGTTCTTACGCAGGCAGTTCCGCAATCGCAATCTGTTCAGCCCGGCGCGCCTGGCGTTCCCGGAGCAGGGTTTGGCGGGGCGGCGCGCCCCAGCGGTGCAGTGGCGCCTGGGGCAACTGCTGCCCGCCCGGGCGGGATGCGCGGCCTCACAAACGCAACCTTCACCGAAATGATGTTCACTGACCTCATCCCCATGGTGGAAAAGAATTATAGGGTCGCTCCGGGGCGCGAGAATCGTGCCATGGCAGGTCTTTCGATGGGGGGCATGCAGACATTCACCACAGGCCTGCAAAACCTGGACAAGTTCGCCTACCTTGGGGGCTTCAGTGGCAACTGCGGGGGGCGCGGAGCCACATTCGATCCCAAGACGAGCTGCGGGGGCGCATTTGCCGATCCGGCCGCCTTCAATAGAAAGGTCAAAGTGCTGTTTTTGTCGACCGGATCCGTCGAAGGACCCGGAGTGAAGAACTTCAGCGATGCTTTGACGAAAGCCGGCATTAACAACGTGTACTTTGAGTCCCCCGGTACAGCGCATGAGTGGCTGTCCTGGCGCCGCGCTCTAGAGGACTTCGCGCCAAGACTCTTTCGATAACGTAGGGAGCTGGATATTGGTCTGTGACCGGGTTCGGAGGATACTGCTTGCTGGAATTGGCCGCGGAAGGTGCCGGGGAAGCGAATGTATTCGAATGATCAATTCTTGGCATTCGCGTCATCCAGCGCCATCGTGAACGACGCGACTTTCACCCGTCCGCCAAGGGATTGCGTGGCATAGTTGAAGATTGCGTAGCGGTAGCCCATGAAGAACTGCCACCGGTTATTCAGCAAAAACGGCGGCCCGATTGTCGTGAACTTCTTTCCGTCCGTGCTGTAGGAGAATATCGCTGTGCGGTCAGGCCCCGGAAGAATGTCCGCCGCGGCGCGCAGCCAGATCTTCTTGCGGGCGAGCGGCAGGGTGGCTGCATCTACGCCCTTGTTCGCGGTATTCCAGCGCCGGTCCATGTCGATGCTATTTCGCATGACCAATGTGTATTTGCCGGAGTCGCGCGCCACGCCTATCCAGGCCGATGTATCGCGCAGCATAGCAAGTCCTGCGCGGTCGCCGTCTTTCATTGCCGCAAGATCCATCTCAATTGTTGCTGTAGAACTGGGTCCAAGGATGCGGTGGGTGAGTGTATCGCGCGCGGAATAGAGGTCGTCCGTGACCGTTGCCGTCTCCAGCGTGAGCCCGTGCCCAGCAGACCACTTTGTGTTGTCTGGGTTGTGGTTCCACTCCCACTCCGGACCAAGGATCTTTCGCTTGAACGAATCCGTACCGGTCAGCGATGGCACGCTGTGCTTTGGCGCGCCGGGGTCGGGCATGGGATAGGACTTCGCCCACGTGTTGCCGTTCATCTTCACATGCGGCCAGCCATCGGCATCCCACGTCAAGGGGGCCAGTACCGGCACCCTGCCGCCGGGATAGGCGTCGATAAAGGCCATGTAATACCAGTCGCCTTTAGGCGTCTGCACAATGCCGCCCTGGTGCGGGATCCCCGAACCCGGCACTGGGCTATTCGCATCAATCTCCAGCGGCCGAATCTCGTAAGGCCCGAACGGCCCGGTCTTCGAGCGCAGCACGTATTCTGCATTCGCCGGCCTGGTGGTGAAGATGTAGTAGCTCCCATTCACCTTATAGAACCGTGAACCCTCGAGCGTCTTCACCTCAGGTGGCGTCTGGAACACCACCTGGCTCTTCACTTCGCTCTTGCCGTCAGGCGCAAGCTGCGCGACATGCATTGTCGTATTTCCGTACGCAACGTACATGGTGTCGTCATCGTCCACGAGCAGGCCTGCGTCGTAGTAGCAGTTAGGAATCTCCGTCAGGCGTGTCCACGGTCCGTCCGCCGCTGGCGCCGAGTAGATGAACGTATGTTTGAACTCGATGCAGCCGCCCCAGTAGAAGGTCCTGTTGCTCTTGCGGTATCCGAGGAACGACGCCCAACTCCCCTTGACATAGGCGCGGCCGCCATTCAGGTCATAGGCGGGACCAAAGTCCAGCACGGGAATTGAGTGCCCGATATATTTCCAGTGCACCAGATCGTAGGAACGCAGCACTGGCGCGCCCGGTGAATAATGCATATTCGACGCCGAGTAATAGTACGCATCACCCACGCGGATCACATCCAGGTCTGCGAGGTCCTCCCACAGCACCGGATTCTCGTAGGAATCAGAAGCCTTTGCAGAAGGCTGTTGCGCGCAGGCGAGAGAAGCTAATTGGAAGCCGCTCACAAGGATTGCGGCAAGCACAAGCCCACTCAGTGTTACTGCAATATTTTGTCGCAAAGCAGAAGGTCTCCATAAATCTCTAGAAGGCAGAACTTGAGGCTCTGCCCGTTGGCGAGGCCGACCGTGCCGTTCTCCGACTCATGCACAGGAGGGCTCGGCCATTCACGGTCGCCGAGCGCAGATGCTGCGCTTCGGGCAACTTTACCCGGAAGGCCTGGTTGCTGCGATGACGGGCAAACCGGAAAGACTGCCAGCGAGCATGCTCACTTTCACTTAGCAGCGGCAAATATCGCTGAACCACAGCGTCAGTTGAGAAGTCCTCGGGATATGCGCACCACAGGTAAATGGGCTCCTTTCCATATGAGGCAGAGAGCAGCCAGTCGACGCCAACCAGCATAACCGCACAATGAGGAACCTGGTTTACTGAGCCGAAGGCATTGTGTAGTAGTCGATTGTATCCGTCCACGTGAACTCCGAGCCCGGTTCCACATGGATCACAATATAGGGTTCGACTGCAAGCACTGTGCGGATAGACCAAAGCAACTCGCGGCTCAGCGGACGATTGTTGGATATTTTCAGCCCCGCACCAACTTTCTTGTTCTCCATTACGACTTGGTTGTCGCTGGCGGAGGCGCTGAAGCCTAAGAGAGAGACCGAGGCCTCATCGGTGCCGGAGAGCTGCTTGAGGTACACCACCTGGTCGCCACGGACTTCCGTGAGCGGCGCTGGGGGCGCACGGCGCGGCACGTTTGTGGATGGTGTGCGCTTCTGGATCTGGAATGGAACGCGAAACGTGAAATCCGGACCGGGCGGCTGATGATCAAGAACGACGAAGTTATGGTTGTAGACATTCGAATCGATGACAAGGTGGCCAGTGTTTTTGAGGCTATGTTCAATGGTCAGCTCGGGCTTGCCCTTTTCCAGACGCACCGTCTTGCGATAGACGTAGCCATAGCCTGAATTCGGGTCGGACAGCTCCTGTAGGAACACAATCTGATTGCGCGATTTGTGGATGGTCCACTTACCGGGGTTGAGAACCGGATAAGGCTTATAGGTGTTGTACGGACCGTCCGTCTTTCGCAGCACGCCTACGCCTATCTTGATGAAGGTGCCGCCTGTCTTGGCCGTATCGAAGCCGAGCGGCTTCTGAAACTCGTTTGCCGGGCCCATCAGCGCGCTGCACGGCCCGGAGACAACCAGGCTATCCCGATGGACCCAGTTGATGACGGCGGGGTCGATCTTGTCATACCAGGGGCCGTAGTATTCATGCCCTTTATAGGTCAGGCTGAAGATTGCTCCCGACCAGTCAAAGCGAGTCGAGCGGTAATAGCCATTCTCCTCATTCGGCAGGTAGAGCTTCGCAGTGATCTGGCCGTTGGATATCTTCGCCTGCGGGGGATGGGCCGGTGGCAGGGCTGAGGAGATCGAAGGATCGGCCGCGTGGGCAGTAGTTGTAATGCCGAGCAGTAGAGGCAGGACAACAAAAGCTGGGGCGTTGCGAATCATGCGCGATCCTTCAGGTAATCCGGTCTTGAACCCATGCGAAGCGAGCCTATTACAGACTGACGTGATTCATCCAGGGGGCTGCACAAAGTTCCTGATCCAGGGCCAGATCATACGCTTTCCTTGTTAGCATGGGTCGCCGTGAATTGAGGAATGGAACCGAGCTTTAAAAAGGAGACAGCAAATGCGAAGCCTTGTTCTGCCGTTTTCCACCCTGATCTGCGGAGCGGGATTGTTGGCCTGCGGAGTTGCCGTCGTCGGCCAGCTCGCCGCAGCCGCCCAGGCTGGGTCGCCAGCCAGTACAGCGCAGGCCCAGCATGGAGCTGCCGTCTACAAAGAAAAGTGTGCAAGCTGCCACGGAGAAAACCTGCAGGGCTCCTTCAACGCACAGGGGCTCGCCGGTAACACCTTCCAGACGCAGTGGCGGTCGAGGACGGTGAGCGAGTTATTTGGAAATATCTCCGAAACAATGCCGCCCACCAGTCCTGGATCTCTGAGTCGCGAAGACGCCCTCGCCGTCCTCGCCTACATCCTTGAGCGCAACGGCGCGCCTGCCCGCCCTCAGCCGTTCCTCCCCGGCACCCGCGCCCACATCGGCGACGTCCTCAGCGCTCAACCCGTGGACCTTAGCGAACCGGCCGTCGTCGGCATGCCGGACCAGGTCGGCGGACGCTATGGGCGTAACGGACCACGCGAAATTCTGAACATCCAGGACCGCCCCGGAATGGGAATCGACGCGAAGGCGCAGGGACACCTGAAAGAACTTCGTTCACCGCTCGACCGGGTCACTCCAGTGACCGATGCGATGCTGCGCAATCCTTCGCCCAACGACTGGCTGATGTGGCGGCGCACCTACGACGCCTGGGGTTATAGCCCGCTCAAGCAGATCAACCGCGAGAACGTCAAAGACCTGAAGGTCGCATGGACGTGGGGCCTGAACTCCGGCGGCTTTACCGAATTTACGCCGCTGGTGCATGACGGAATCCTGTACGTCTGGAATAACGGTGAAACCATACAGGCGCTCGATGCGCGCAACGGCAACCTTCTTTGGCAGTTCCATCACGACATCCCCGCCTCATACCACCGCGACGTCTTCTATCGCACCAAGCGGGCCCTGGCCATCGGCGGCGACAAGCTCATCTTCCCCACGACCGACATGCACATTATCGCTCTCGATGCGAAGACGGGGAAGGTCGAGTGGGACGTTGCAACGGACGATTACATGAAGAGCCACCGCGTTTACAACGGCGGTCCTTTGGTGATCAACAACAAGGTCATTATGGGTGCCAGCGGCTGCGCGCCGGGCGGTACAGGCTGCTTTGTCGCTGCTTTCAGCCTCGAGAACGGCAAGGAGCTGTGGCGGTTCAACACAATTGCACAACCGGGCGAGTCCGGCGATGAAACATGGAACAACGTCCCCGCGGACCAGCGCTGGGGCGGATCGATCTGGATGCCGCCCAGCTACGATCCGGAACTCAACCTGCTGTATGTAGGCGTGGGCTCGCCATTTCCCTGGTCGTCGATTGACAGAGGCACCTACAACCCCAAAGGCGGCGGAACACACGGCGACTCTCTCTACATTGAATCGACTCTGGCTATCAATCCGGACACAGGCAAGCTGGTCTGGTATTACCAATACCTGCCCAACGATACTTACGATCAGGACTATGCCTTCGAGCGTGTCATCGCTCCCGTCGAGTGGCAGGGCAAGCAGCGCAAGGCGGTCCTCACGGCTGGCAAGCCCGGAGTGATTGAGGCGGTTGACGCCGCTACGGGCCAATGGCTCTTCGGGCGTGATCCCGGCGCGCAGAACATCTTCACCTTCGATGCGAAGACAGGAGTGAAGACGCTGCTTCCTCCAGTGCTTCCAGATGGAGTGCGCCGCTGCCCCAGCAATAATGGCGCCCGCAACTACCTGGCCGGTTCTTACGATCCCAACACCAACCGCTACTATCTCTCCATCAATGACGTCTGCACCGGCAAGGGCGGGGATACGCCGGACCGCATGGTCGGGCTGGACTTGAAGAGCAAGGAATTCACGATGGACATCAAGTCTCACGTGATGCAGTCATCTGCAAAACTTACGACTGGCGGCGGCCTGCTGTTCTCCGCATCGGCAGATCGCTATTTCCGCGCATACGACGATCGCGATGGAAAGGTGCTGTGGGAGACGCGCGTCCAGGACGTGCCCAATGCCTTCCCCATCACCTACATGGTGGACGGGAAGCAGTACATCGCGATGATCGCCGGCAATCCTGGATTGATCGGCGGCGGAGCGGTCCGAGCGTCCGCGGAGTACATGCGCCCCGAACCAACCTCTGTTTTGTGGGTGTGGGAGCTGCCCTGATTCCCATCTCCCGCGGACGAGGCGCGACTATATCCGCGATATCTATGGTCCGCAGGGCCCGGCAATTAAGCGCGGCGATATACTAAGCCCGTGGACAAGACGTTTTACATCGAAACCTTTGGATGCCAGATGAATGCCCATGACTCGGAGAAGGTCATCGGCACGCTGGTGCACGAGGGCTATATCCGTGTGGAGAATGAGGCCGATGCGGGCCTCATTGTCTACAACACCTGCTCCATCCGCGATAAGGCAGAGCAGAAGGTATTCCATCGCCTCAATGAATACAAGCGGCTGCAGGGCGAGGGCAAGAAGTTTGCTGTCCTGGGGTGTGTGGCGCAACAGGAAGGCGACAAAATCTTCGAACGGGCACCGTATGTCTCGCTGGTAAGCGGATCGGCCAGCTATCGCAACCTGCCCCAGATGCTCGTGCGACTGGAGGCGGGCGAGCGGCGCATCACGGGGCTCGACGACCGGCAGACCGAAGAGACCTTCGATACAGAGTTCACCTCCCGCGAGAATCCGCACCGTGGCTACATCACTATCATTGAGGGCTGCGACAAGTTTTGCGCCTATTGCGTGGTGCCATACACGCGCGGTAAGGAGCGAAGCCGCGCATCAGAGTCGGTGCTCGCGGAGGCGCGGCGGATTGCCGATGCGGGGTATACGGAGATTCAGCTGCTGGGACAGAATGTGAACTCCTATCGCGATCCCAACGGTAAAAAGACTTTTGCGGAACTGCTGGCTGCCGTCGGCGAAGTCCCGGGAATCCGTCGAGTGCGCTTTACGACGAGCCATCCGCGGGACTTCACGCGCGATATCGTGGATGCGATCGATGCAGTGCCTACGCTATGCGACCACGTGCATCTGCCGGTGCAGTCTGGGTCGACGGCTGTGCTGCATGCAATGAACCGCGAGTACACGCGCGAGTGGTATCTGGAGCGCATCGCCTGGATCAAAGCGGCCAAGCGCGACATCTCAATGACTTCGGACATTATTGTGGGATTTCCGGGCGAGACGGAGCGAGACCTAGAAGACACGGCGACGCTGCTCGAAGAGGTGAAGTACGACGGGGTATTCGCCTTCAAATACTCTCCGCGGCCAAATACGCCCGCGGTGGGCATGGCGGAGTCGATGCCGGAGCAGGAAAAATCGCGGCGGCTGCAGGTGGTGCTCGAACGTCAAAAAGAAGTGCAGCGCAAAGGATATGCGCGGCATCTCGGCACCGTAGTGGAAGTGATGGTGGAGGCGCACAATGTGGCACGCGGTCAGGTCACAGGGCGCAGTTCGCAAAATAAGACGGTGAACTTCACCCCGGCGGCGGCGATCCTTCCTGCGGTGGGCAGCTATACGCAGGTGAAGATCACTCAGACGTTTCCCAACAGCCTGCTGGGCGAGGCTGTCAGAGTGCAGTGAGGGCGCGATGAAGCTCGGGGCGGAGCGCGAGGACCCAGAAGCAACGGCGGCCAGGGCCGAAGTGGAGATGCAGATTCGCGGTCTGATGATTGACCCGCAGACGAACATGCCCATCGTGATCCTCAAGGACGTGGCGAGCGACGCGCTGTTGCCGATCTGGGTGGGAATATTTGAGGCGAACGCGATTGCGATGGAGCTGGACAAGTCCACCACTCCTCGGCCGATGACGCATGACCTGATGCGCAATCTGGCGCGTGGATTGAACGCGATCGTTCGCAAGGTCGTGGTTTCGGAGCTGCGGGACGAGACGTTCTATGCGGTTATCTGGATGGAGCAGGAAGGCGAAACCGTGACGCTCGATGCGCGGCCGTCGGATGCAATTGCGCTGGCGCTGCGCTTTGACTGCCCCATCTACGCCAGCCGGGCGGTACTGGACAATGCGCGCCAGGCAACGGAGAGCGCTCCGGCGGCCAATTCGGATGAGATACGGCGCTGGCTGGAGAACCTGAACGACGACGATATGGGCCGTTACAAGATGTAGTGAGATTCTACTGTCCATTCGACATACCGGCTTCTTCTGTGTCGCGGGGCTTTCCCGTGAGGGTATGCAGCAGCGTGTCCCACCGGTCACCATACGTGTCCCAACCGCCCAGTTTCTTGACGCGTTCCAGCGCCGCTGCGGACATACGCGCGCGCAGCGAGGGCTCGTCGGCGAGCTGCTGCAAACGGTTTGCCAGCGCATCGGTATCGCGATCGCCGAGGATGAAGCCCTCGACGCCATCGCTGAAGAGATCTTCTGCTCCGGTCGCCTGTGTTGCGATCACCGGACAGCCGCAGGCCAGCGCCTGTCCTTGAACCAGTGCGAGGCCCTCTTCTACGCTGGGCAAAGCAAGTGCATGGCTGCGGGACATGAGCGCTGCGAGTTCGGTCTGAGGAACGATTCCCGCAAAGGTAACATTCTCGGTCGGTAGTTTTGGCAGCAGCGTGCGGATGTCGTCCTGTACCGCGCCGGCGAGCGTGAGGTGTTTGCGCGGGTGGCGCAGTCGGGCGAAGGCCTCCAGCAGGTACGGAATGCCTTTGCGGAGACTGATCTGGCCTGCGAAGAGCACGTCGAACGAATCCGCCGCTGGCGGCTGCGCAGGCGCGAAGCGATCGAGGCGCACGCCGTAAGGGATGACGTGTACCTTCTCGGGCGCGATACCCATCGACACGAAGGAGCGGCGGGCGACAGTAGAAGGCACGGCGATGGCATCCGCCTCGCCGTAGATCGCCTCCTCCCGCGCGACAATATGCGCCGGCGGCGGCGCGTGTGCCACGCCCCAGCGCGCATACTCTTCCATCATCGTTCGGTCCTGGAAGCGCTGATGCGTAGAGCCGCGGTCGCAGATAAATTTCCCGCCGGCGGCCTGAAACTTCGGCCCGGCCGTCTGGCCCGCGCCGGAGATCGCGATCAGCGCGTCGCATGCCTCGATGTTCTTGCACAGCCACGCATCGAAAGCGAGCGAATTCCACTCATTGAAGCGCGAGTCGATGCGTGCTGAGTAGAGCGGCGTTCGCCGTAGCAGGTAATCCGTGGTGTGGAGGAAGGGAAAGGTACGGACGAGATCACGCGGCAGGCCTTCGCGTTTCAGCCGCGCCCACGGCCATGTGGAGTAGATACGGCGGAGATGCCCGCGCCGATGCAGTTGGTGGGCAAGTTCGAAGTGATGGAAGACGCCGTAGACGGCCTGGACAATCTGCATCGCGGCATTTGTAGTTCCAGAGAAATGCTAGCAGAGGGATGAATCGATTCAGAGGCAATCTACAATCGGGGCATGCCGCGTTTCGCATGGGAGAAGATGCATTGGGACTGAAGGGTGCGCTGAAGCACGCGGTATTGGGCTGTGTCGCTTCTGCAGAACGATTTTTAGCGCCGGTCGGTCAGGTTCCGCTTAAGGAATACAAAAACTGCCTGTTGCTGCACTATATGACGGCGCTCGGCACCGCGGTGCATGCGACGCCTCTGATAAGGGCGCTCCATGATGCGCAGCCCAACACGAGCATCGCAGTCGCGGCGGACTCCTTCACGTTGCCGCTAATTGCCCACCATCCTGTTGTCGATAGAGTCATTGCGACTCCCAGTCCCTTGACCGATCTGCGAGTCGCAGCCAATGTGCTGCGCGGTGCGAAGCCTTTCGCAGGCGAGCCGTTCCTGGCGATTGCGGCAGTTGGCAACGAACGCACACGCATTGCGTTGGCAACATTGATGAGTGGCGCCGGCGCCCGAGTAGGGTTCACGGAAGCTCCAGAGCTTTATCAAATGAGCCTGGAGTTCGATCCGCGGCTCAGCTTGATTGACAACAATCTGCGGATTGTGGAGGCGTTGGGAAATGCCTTTCGACACTACGAACCTGAAGTGCACTTCCGCGAAGAGGATTTGCATTGGGCGCAGGACGCCCTGCGCACGTCAGGATTGCGGGACGGCCAGATACCCGTCGCTTTCGTAACCCAGACAAGCGTCACGCAGCGAAAAGGATGGCGCCCCCAGCGCTTTCAGGCAGCGGCGCGGTATATGGCCGAACGATACAACGCTCATATTATTTTCGTTGGAACGCAATCAGAGTCGGCTGCGATTGATGCGATTCGCGCAGGCCTCGGCGACGCTACCTCAAGCTTCGCCGGCAAAACGACGCTGCTCCAGCTGGCCGCACTATTGAGCCTGTGCCGCGTGGGGCTGACGCTCGATACCGGAATCCTGCATTTGGGCCGGTCAGTCGGCTTGCCGATGGCGATCATCGCGCCGGCATGGTCGCCCCCGATCGAGTGGCTGCCTATCGGCAACCCTCGATATCGCATCCTGAAGAACGCGGAGATGCCATCCGCCCCCCCGGGCTACATCATCGACGAGGTATCCGTGGAGGAAGCCACCGCGGCTTTGGAGGAACTGGTCGCGACTTATCCTGAGGGCGCGAGAGGCTTTGGCGACTAGCGCTGAGCAAGCGAGTCGAGCGACGTGAAGAACTCCGGGAAGGAGATCGATGCGGCTTCAGCTCCATCGATCTGTGTATCGCCGGCTGCCCGCAGTGCTGCAATGGAAAACGCCATGGCGATGCGATGGTCCGTGCCCGAGTCGATCGACGCGCCATGCAGCGACTGCTTGCCTGGAATCTCCAGGCCGTCGGGATTCTCTTTCAACTCCGCACCCATAGCTCGCAGGTTCTTCGCGACCAGCGCGATCCGGTCAGACTCTTTGACGCGCAGTTCCTGTGCATCGCGGATGATGATGCCACCCGAAGTATATGGCGCGACTGCGGCGAGTACCGGCAGCTCGTCGATTACCTGCGCGGTAAGCGCGCCGGAGATCACGTACGGCTCAGTGGGCAGCGTACCCTCCGCACGGTTGACCTGAATCGTTCCGATCATCTCGCCATGATGCTCGTCCACGGTGAGGACCTTGATGCGGCCGCCGAGCGCGGTGATCACATCCAGCAGTGCTGCGCGTGTCGGATTCATACCGAGCGAATCAAGCACGAGATTCGCATCGGGGTAGAGCAGGGCGGCGCAGAGAAAGAATGCTGCCGAGGAGATATCACCGGGAACGGTCGCATCGATCGCCTTAAGCTTCTGCCCGCCCGCGATCGAAAGCTTCGATGGATCGCCCGGATTCGCTCCGGCGGTCCGCGTGAGCGTCGCGCCGAAGGCTTTCAGCGCATGCTCGGAGTGGTCGCGCGTGCGGACGGCTTCAGTCAGGCTTGTCGTTCCCATGGCCTGCAAACCTGCGAAGAGCACCGCTGTTTTCACCTGCGCGGAGGGAATCGGCGTGGTGAAATCGATGGCTTCGAGTGGGCCGCCGTGAATGGTCATCGGTGCATGGCCGTCGACCAGCTCGATGCGCGCGCCCATTTGCGCGAGCGGCTTGCGGATGCGCTCCATGGGCCGCATCGTGAGCGAGTGGTCGCCGATCAGGGTGAATGTGCGCGCATGCGGAGCGATGAGCCCCGACAGCATGCGCATGGTCGAGCCGGAATTGCCGCAGTCCAGAGGACGAGCAGGCTGGCGGAAGTCGCCCGCGACGCCGGTGACCTCAACCGCCGCGCCGGGCCCTTTGCGCACTGTCGCACCCAGCGCCTCCATGCAGCCGAGTGAAGAGTGCGGATCGGCGCCAGTGGAGAAGTTCGCGAGGCGTGAGGTGCCCTCGGCAAAGCCGGCGAGCATCGCATAGCGGTGGGAGATGGATTTGTCGCCGGGAACGGTCAGGGAACCCTGCAGCGTTCGCGCAGGACGGATGATCTGAGTGGACATTCCCCTTCAGTGTATCGAAGTTGGCGCGGCTCAATGCGCTCCGCAACTGGGAACGATCGAGGGTATGGAAGGCGTATGCTTGGAGGGCGAGGTTGTTTTGCCCGAGTCGACAAAACGTCCGGCATTTGAACCCTGCTCGCGGCTACACGAGCTGTCGGCCGAGGAGTTGGCTGTTTATCGCCAGCTTGATCCGCGACGCATGCCGCAGCATGTGGCCATCATCATGGATGGCAATGGGCGCTGGGCAGGAAAGCGTTCTCTGAAGCGCTTCCTCGGCCATCAGCAGGGTGCGGAAAGCGTGCAGTTTGTCGTTGAGGCGGCCACCCGCATCAACCTGCCGTTCCTGACGCTGTATGCCTTTTCCCTTGAAAACAACCTGCGCAGGCCGAAGACCGAAGTGAACTTCCTGATGAAGCTGCTGCGCAGTTATCTTGCGAGCAATGTAAAGCGCATGAACGACAACAACGTGCGCATGCAATACATCGGACGCATTCACGAACTGCCCAGTGAGGTTCAGGACACGATGCAGTGGGCCGAGAACGCGACCGCACGCAACACGGGGACGACGCTGACGCTGGCGCTGAACTATGGCTCACGATCGGAGATTGTCGATGCAGCGCGAGCGGTATTGACGGACCTGATCGCCGAAGCGCAACGGCGCGGCTGCTCGCTGGAAGACCTGCTGCAGGCCGATGGGCTGGAGACGCGCCTGGACGAGCACCACATCTCCGGCGCACTTTATACGCGCCACATGCCGGACCCGGATCTTGTCGTGCGCACGTCGGGCGAGCAGCGCATCTCGAATTTCCTGCTCTGGCAGATCGCCTACTCGGAGATTTTCATCACTGACCGGCTTTGGCCCGACTTCCGCGGTATTCATCTGCTGGAGGCGATCCAGGCATACCAGAAGCGCGAACGCCGTTTCGGCGGCCTGGGGGAGACTTTTACCGACGAGGACCTTGACCAGTTGGAGCCCGCATCGCAGGTTGCCGAAGAGATCGAGACGCAGCTCACGCCCAAGCAGTTGACCCGGCGCTGACCGAATTCTTTGGGTGGCCCATCGAGGCTCCGGGTGAGAAAACTAGCTACAGCCTGCCATCGTGGCGCGCCGCGTCGTAAAGCGAGAGGGCGATCAGGTTCTTGCCGTCATGGATTTTCCCGTCGCGTACCAGCTGCATCGCCTTCGAAAGCGGCATGTGCAGAATCTCGATCTGCTCATCGAGTTCCGGCTTTGCCTCACCACCGCTCAGGCCCCGCGCGAGATAAATCTGCATCCATTCCGCCAGGAACCCCGGACTGGCGTAGTAGCGGGCTAGCATTGTCCAGCGCTTGGCGCGGTAGCCCGTCTCTTCGATCATTTCGCGCTTGGCGGCCACGAGCGGGGCTTCGCCGGGATCGCGCGTACCGGCGGGCAGCTCGATGAGGTACTGTCCGGCCGCATGGCGGTACTGCCGCTCCAGGATCACAATGGGATCATCGGCGCTCTGCGACTCATCGACCGCGAGGATCACTACCGAGCCGTTATGGCGGATGACATCGCGAACCGTCTTATGGCCGTTCGGCTCAATCACTGTATCGGTATACACGTCGAACACGCGCCCCTTGAAGGAGAGCTTTGACGAAAGGACCTTGCGTTTGCCGGGCTTTGCCGCGAGCGTTTTCTTTGCGGATTTGCCGGGCTTCTTTGGCGATGCGGCGAAGGGACTCATTCGATTACGGTATCATCCTGCATCGAGGGTATAAATCTCGCATCCAATCGACAGCACGCCGAAAGCAATAGGAGAATACCGTCTTCCAATCCTGACGGGAGCGGCTTGCGTCAGGACCTGAAAGGGCGATGCCAGGGAACTGCCGATGAGCACCGAGTGTTATCCGATCTCGACGTTGCCGCATGTGACAAAGCTTTATCGCGAGTATCTGGCGATGGGCGAGGCTGAGTCACGACTGCGCAACTGGTATGGGGCGCCGCCTCTGGGTCGTGAGTGGATGAAGCCCGTCCCTGCGTGTTCGCACGCAGCTGATTTGGCGGATGCGCTGGAACGGCAGGTTAGGGAATTCGGGGCGAGCGAAAAAGCGGTGGCGAACATCGCGAAGCTTCGCGCCGGCGCGCGGGCGATTGTGACCGGCCAGCAGGTTGGCCTGCTGGGAGGACCACTGCTAACGCTGCACAAGGCCGCTACAGCAATTGCGCGCGCGAAGCAAGTCACCGCTACGACGAAAATCGAGCATGTGCCAGTCTTCTGGCTGGCTACAGAAGATCACGACATCGAAGAAGTGGACCAGGTATCGCTGCTGACGAAGAATGCGGTCGAGACGCTTCGGCTGGGACTGAAGACGAATGACGCGCCGGTGGGCGGCGTGGGATTGAGCGAGACAGTGGGGCCGCTGCTGGATCGCGCGAGCGAGTTGCTGGGCTATGCGCCAGTCACTGAGTTGCTGCGGGAATGCTATGGCCCGGACAACTCCACATTCGCGAGCGGGTTTGCGCGGCTGATGGCGCGGCTGTTCGCGGAGCACGGGTTGATCGTCATGGATGCCGGCGGCCGTGACTTCCATGCCTTGGGAGCAAGGGCGCTTCGTGCGGCTATCGAGCAGGCTGAAGACCTGGAAGCGGAGCTGATCGCGCGCTCCAGCGAGCTGGAATCGGCAGGCTTTCATGCGCAGGTATTGGTGAAGCCAGGCGCATCGTTATTGTTCCTTGTCAGCGATGTGGAAGGTCAACCACGCGTGAAGACACGCCAGCCATTGAAGCGGCTCTCTGATGGGACCTGGAAAGCCGGCAGTGGCAATGCAGCCCGCGCCTTCACCACTGCACAATTGCTGTCGATCCTCGACGAAACTCCCGAGCGGCTGAGCCCGAACGCGCTGCTGCGGCCGGTATTTCAAGACACGATTCTGCCGGCCGCTGCTTACGTCGGCGGTCCGGCGGAGGTGGCCTATTTCGCGCAGAGTGCCGTGCTCTATGATCGTGTGCTCGGGCGAGTCACACCGATCCTGCCGCGCATGTCGGCAACTATTCTCGAGCCGGCGATCGCCGCTGTGATGGAGCAGCACGAAATCAGCCTTCCAGATGCGTTCTGCTCGCCGGAGGAGCTGGCACAACGGTTAGGCGCGCGTGCCATGCCCATCGAAGCGAAAAAGAAGCTCGCGGCCGCGGGCAATGCACTGGAGGATGCGCTGACGGCAGCGCAGAGCTACATGGGGACACTCGATTCAGGCCTTGGTCAGGCCGCCGAGGTCTCCGCCTCAAAGATGCGCTACCAGATGGACCGGCTGCGACGGCTGGCGGCGACCTACGAGCTGAACAAAGAATCCAGCCTGAAGAAACATGCCGACGCCATTGCGCTGCATCTGTTTCCGGAGGGGCATCCGCAGGAGCGGGTGATCGCCGGCGTGTGGTTCTTGGCCGCATGGCAGACCGCGAAGGGCAATTCCGGCGCAAATCTGATTGATCTGCTGGTCGAGACTGCAGCGGGGCAGTGCCCGGGACATCTGGTGATCCGCTTCTAGCGAGTCGACAGCCTGCCCTTCACCTTCACCGCACGTCTGCATGGTGGCTTAGAATGGTGCCATTAGGGAGACGCTACATGGGTCTGAGCGACCAGCCATTTGAGATTCCGTGCCCAGACTGCGGGGCGATGATCAAGGTAGACCCGGTGACCCGCGCAGTCATTGCGCACACCTCCGCGCCGCGGAAGCGCACCTTTGAGGACCTGACGTCAGCGGCCAAAGCAGCGAAGGAAGCCGACGCGCGGCGCGACTCGATCTTTGCGCAAAGCATTGAAGCACAGAAGAATGCGGGCGACGTGCTGGCGAAAAAGTTTGCCGAGGCAATGAAGAAAGCAAAGGAGTCGCCAGACACGCGCAAGCCGCTACGGGATTTTGACCTTGACTGATGTTTGTGGCAGGGTGCATCGCGATGCTCCTGTGACCGGACATATTCGGTTCGGCGCACTGGTGTTCCCTGCGATGGACCAGATCGACCTGACCGGGCCGTTCGAGGTGCTTTCGCGTATCCCGAACTCCACTTTCGCCCTGCTCTGGAAGACGCTCGATCCGGTCCGCGATATCAAGGGACTTACACTTACGCCGAATGCGACGTTAGCAAAGTCGGGTCCGCTGGACGTGCTGGTTGTGCCGGGTGGATTCGGCCAGGAAGATCTGATGCAGGATACAGAGGTACTCGCATTTCTGCGCGAGCAGGCAGCCACGGCGAAATATGTCTTTTCCATCTGCACCGGCGCTTTGCTGTGTGGCGCTGCAGGATTGCTGCGCAACGTGAGGACAACAACACACTGGCGCTCGATGCATCTGCTGGAGTATTTCGGGGCGATGGCCGAACCGGCTCGGGTAGTGGTGGACGGCAAGCACGTGAGTGCGGCGGGAGTTACGGCCGGCATCGACGGCGCGCTGCGTTTGGCGGCGATCCTGCGCGGCGATCGTACGGCGCAGGCGATCCAGCTTGCGCTCGAGTATGCTCCGGAGCCTCCTTTCCAGAGCGGCACGCCGGCCAAGGCGAGCACTGAAGTGCGCGAGATGGTGGAGGAGCAGTTCCGCGCGATCGCACAGCGGAGGCTTGTGACAGCGAAGCGCTTCCGCGATGTCGCCGCTGCGAACAGTCATCCAGCTAGCCCCGAGGTTCGCGCTTAGAGCACTTGACAGACACGGCAAAATAAAAAGAAAAGCAAGCAGGGAGCGCGGCGATCGCCTGGCTCCCATGGCTTGCAGGGTGTGTCATCGAAAATTCGGACTGAGGAAACGGGAATATCGCAAGGTATCCCGATATACCTTGATATCTAAGCGCTTTAGAAAGCATCTCTTGGATACCCAGGTATGGGGAGGGGGTACCCGTAAAATCAGGCTGGCTTGGCGGCGGGATTGAACGGTTCATCTGCGGAAGGACCGTAGAGGCCGGGAACTGGCACGTCGTTCAGGCGCAGGTAAACCGCGAGTTGTGCCCGGTGATGGAGGAAGTGATTGAAGAAGTATTGACGATAGGAGAGCGACCGCGGCGCGTTGCCGATGACGTTCTCACCGAAGGAAAACTTCCACGGCTCAGCCAGCTGTGCGTCGGAAAGGGAAGCGAGTGCGGCGCGGGCTGCTGCTGCGTTCTTATCGAAGGTGGCGAGGGCTGTATCGCGCCCATGCCAGGTGTTATCGGGGAACTTCTGGTTCGGATCGGCCATATCCATACCGGGCGTGGTAAGGATCGTCTTGCCGAAGGCAGGCAGCGTGGCGACGTGCATGGCAAGCCGGCCGAGCGGCATCGACTTCTCGTGACACTTGTATTCTGGGTTGTCGGGAAGTCGTTCCAGGACGCGGCGCGCTCCGGCCATTTCGTGGTCGTAGTCCTGCAGCAGAATGTCGGCGGTGGTCATATTCAGTGCTCCGTATCGATGAAGTGGAGGAACGCCATTTCGATGTCGCCCGACACGCGCGAGACGCAGATTAATTTATGGGACGCAGGCTTTAGATGCCGGTAACGTTGAACCCGCAGTCGACGAAGGTGACTTCGCCGGTGATGCCGCTGGCCAGCGGCGAACAGAGAAAGACGGCAGTATTGCCGACTTCGGCCTGTTCGACATTGCGGTGCAGGGGAGCGCGCGCGGTGACGGTGTCCAGGATGCTGGTGAAGTCACTGATGCCGCGGGCCGCGAGGGTCTTGATCGGACCGGCGGAGATCGCGTTCACCCGAATGCTTTTCGGCCCGAGCGAAACGGCAAGGTAGCGGACGGCGGCTTCGAGCGCCGCCTTCGCGACACCCATGACGTTGTAGTTGGGGAAGACCTTGTCGGCGCCGTAATAGGTGAGCGTGAGCATCGCGCCGCCTTCGGACATCAGCGGAGCAGCAGCCCGGGCGACCGCAATGAATGAGTAGACGCTGACATCATGTGCAATGCGAAACGCCTCACGGGAGGTGAGCAGGAAATCCTGCTTGAGAGCATCGGGCGGAGCAAAGCCGACCGAATGAATGAGGATATCGATCTTCGGGAAAGCTGCGCCCACGTGCGTGAACAGCGCATCGATCTCCTCGTCGCGGGAGAGATCGCATTGGAAGGCCTTACCGCGGTCGGCCTGGCCGAGCTCATTGAGAAGTGCTTCGGATTCTCCGCGCAGGCGTTCGGACTGATAGGAGAGAACCAGCGTTGCGCCGGCCTCCGCGAGCTTCTGCGCGATGGCGTAAGCGATGCTGCGTTTGTTGGCCAGGCCAAAGACGACGGCAACCTTGCCCTTGAGGTCGATCAAATCCAAACTCCTCGGAACAGAATTCCGACAGTCAGGATAGCAGCCGACGGAGCAAGTCAGCGAACTGGGCTGTGCAGTGAAGGGAAGAGGCGATGAGCGCCGATCCGGGCGCTCAGTTCAACAGCGAGGTGCTGTGGGGAAGAACGATATCTCCGATCGCAGGAGTTGGCTCGGGCTTTGCGGTGATGGGTGCAGCTTCCGCGCCGGCGATGACGACGCGACGGCAGTTGCGGCCATCGGCTTTGGCCTGGTAGAGGGCCTTATCGGCACGCGCGATCAGAGTGACAGCGTCGTCGTCGGTGACTGCCTCAGTGAGCCCGATGGACAGGGTCAAGGGCATGACGCTGCTATGGCTGGTGCGGTCGCACACAGCTCTATTGAGGCGCTCCGTTACGCCCAGGGCTACACTGACGGAGGTGTTGGGCAGCACGAGCAGGAACTCGTCACCGCCATAGCGACCAAGATGATCGCGGCCGCGCAGGTGGGTGGAGATGGTGTCGGCAACGTCGCGCAGGGCAGCATCACCTGCTGCATGGCCCTGGATGTCGTTAATGGACTTGAAGTAGTCGACATCGATCAGGGCGATTGCAAGTTTGTGGCGCCCGCGCTGGATATGTTTCAGTTCCGCAGCGAGTTTGGCCTCAATTCCGCGCCGGTTGAAGACGCCCGAGAGCACATCTTTCTGCGATTCGTCACGGCTGCGCGCGATGAGTTCGCCGGAGGAAAGGACAAGCATGAAGAGTCCGATGACAAGCAGGGAAACAACGCCCAGCAACAGCGTGGCGGTTCCGACCGGGTTGCTCTCCAGCAAATGCGACGGCGCGCCGTGCAGGATGGTCATGAAGCCGCAGTTCACGCTGACGGCCGCGAACATTGACATGGCCGCGGCAAACAGGCGCATCGCCGTCGGGCTGGGGAACGAGGGCGATTTGCGGAAGAGCTCGGCGGCAATCAAGCCGCGCACCAGGCCGATCGTGACCGAAATCGCGACGATACGTGGAACGATTTCCTCCTGAATCTCGCTGAAGTAGAAGAGCACTCCGAGCGACATGCACGAGACCAGGATGGGAATCAGTGCCGATCTGCGGCTGCCGATGAAACGAAGAATTCCGCGATACAGGAAGACGAAGGAGCCGAAGAGGAAACAGTTTGCGATCGTAACCGAGACAAAATAGGGGACGGATCCCCGCGATGCCAGCAGAAAGGTCGCTGGGATGCCGAGAAGGAAGCTGATGGCAATGGTGTTGATACCGCGCAGGTTAGGGTAGCTGCGCTTCATGCCGAAAAAAACCATGGCAAACGCGACGGAGACGAGGAAGTCGCAAGCGATCAGCGTTCGGTTGTCAACCCAGCCCAAGACGTGCATTTGTTCCCAACCTTATGAGGCAATCGTATTGACAGCGGCCGTTCCGCAGAACGGCACTTTAGTTGTAATCAAGGAGCAAAAAGGGGAAGGTGGGAAGACGGCAAGCGACAGAATGCGCAGAGGTTTTCCACAATGCCCAAAAGAGGCAGTGTCAATTAGAGATCGCGCAGCGGTTCAGGCGCCAGTGAGCCATTCGTACTGCCCGTCCGTCAACGGGACGACAGAGAGTCGGAACTGCCGGAAAAGGATAGAGCCGGCGAAAACGGACGATTCGCGCATCTGTGCGAGAGTGCGCGGACGCTTGATGCGCTTGCCCGCCTTGATCCGGACGATGGGATTCTTCGGATCGTCGGCATCGACCGAAACGACTGCTGCGGTACCGACGGCGGCTTTACCTTCGCCAGAGTGGTAAATGACGAGCTTTTCGCCCTTTTTCATGCTGCGCAGATTAGCGAGCGCCTGCGGGTTGGAGATGCCGTCCCAGTTTGTCTCGCCGTCACGAACGAGATCGTCGAAGGAGTAGGTGGAGGGCTCGGATTTCAATAAGTAGGGCATAGGTCAAAGTACGAGGTTCAAGGGACCATATTCAAGGTTTCTAACCGCCGAGGTCGAGAAGCTGCACGTTTTCGACTGGTCGGCCAAGGAATGCAGAGCCGAGGCGTGCAAATTTTTCGGTGGAGTCCGTGGCGAAAAACTCGCAGGTGGCAAGTGCCGCCGAGCAGGCTGCCTGGGTTCCATTTTGGGAAAGCATCTTCTGAACGGCGTGTGCGGTGGCTTGTGCGGAATCGATGACTAAGGCATTGGAGCGGAGTGTCCGCAGCGTGTCTGAGACGAGGGGTGCGATGAGAGGGTAGTGCGTGCAACCGAGGATAACGACCTCGGGTGCGCAGAGGTCGAGGGCCTCGCGCAGGTAAATGCGCAGGACTTCGCGGGTGACGGAGTGGTCAATCCAGCCTTCTTCGATCAGCGGCACGAGCAGGGGGCAGGCTTTTTCCGTTGCTCGAAGGCGGGCGGCTTCACATGCGATGCGATATGCGTGCGATTGCACGGTAGCAGCAGTGGCGAGGATAAGAGTATCGGCGGACGGGCTGCGCATTTGAGTGGCGCGGACGACGGGCTCGATCACGCCCGCGACCGGGATATGCACGGCCGCGGCGATCTCCGGCATGGCGAGGGCGGAGGCGGTGTTGCATGCGATCACGAGCTGATCGGCGCGCCGGGCTTCGAGGAAACGGGCGCTTTCCACGGCGTACCGCGCGATGGTGGCCTGGGATTTCGAGCCATAGGGAAGGCGGGCGGTGTCGCCGAGGTAGATGTAATGCGCGCCCGGGATGAGCGGGAGCAATTCGCGCAGGACCGTCAGGCCGCCGAAGCCGGAGTCGAAGACGCCGATGGTTGTGGTCAATGCGCGGCTCCGGCGGTCGCGGTGTTGACCGCGTCATAGGTTCGCGTCAGGTCAGCATGGCCGGAGAGGGTGTCGCGTGGCTGGCCGTCGACGACGAAGCGTACTTGTTCGATGCGGGGAAAGTTCGCAAAAAGGGTGCCGACAATCGAATTGATGGTGAGCGTTTCCACCTCAATACCGGACGGATGATGGCCGGCGAAGGCGCTGCTGAGGTTGACCACGGCGAGCTGCCCGCCGGGCGAATGGGGGACAATGGCGAGCAGCGAGGGTGCCTCGTTCCCCTGCGAACTGGGTGCGTGGTCGGCGGGATTGGACGAGACTGCGCGTTTAAGCGGCAGGTCGACCAGGAAGACGTCGTCGATCGCAGGGCCGCTGGGGAGTGGGTGGGTGGAGTTCTTGTACGAGTATTCAGCGATCAGTTGAGCGAGCAGCGCGCGGGCACGGGCGCTGGGATCGGAGGGCAATGCGAGCTGACGATCGACCAGCGCTATGGAGCCTTCAGCGTCGGAGGCCATGGCGAGATGCATGGTTTGCGGCGGTGTTTCCGCGGGTGCGGCCAGCGGCGTCTCATTCTGTTGGCGCGTCAGCTTTTCGCGAGCCTGCTGGCAGCCATGCAGGAGAAACGCAGCCATCAACAAGATCGCGAGAGCGAGCGACCAAAAGAGAATGCGCTGATAGCGGGGAATCATTGGGCCCCCGCCGCAGGAAGTGAAGTAACATGCGTGTTTTGGTCACGCCAGAGCTGAAGCGCGGAGGCGACTGCGAAAACGACCTGCTGTTGATAGCCTGTATCGGCCGGGCTGATGGATGCCGAGTTCGGCGCAATCTCAATGGCGACGGCAGGGCACATCAGATTGTCCAGCGGACGCACCGGCGCTGTGCCTGTGAGCACCGGCAGGCTGGATGTTGCGAGCTTGGCTTTGAGCAGGTCGGAGAGTCTGCGGCTCCGATCCACGAAACTGGCCTGTGCCGACTCCCACGGGATGGGCATGAAGGGAGTTGTCGCATCGGGCGGAGAAGCCGCAGCGCTGGATTCGTCGCTGGAAGGCGCCGGAGGCAATGTTGAGGTGTAGAGGTGCACTCCGGAACCCGCTGCTGTCGCGTGAATCACGACGCACGCGAGCGCGTGAAGGCGGTTGGCCGCCTCCGCGCGCTGGTCGGTCGGGAGGGGAGAGGTGAGGTCGCTGTCGCGCGTGGTGATCACATTGAAACCGGCTGAGGCGAGCGCGGCGTGCAGCCGCTGGGCAAAGGCGAGCGTTACGTCCTTTTCAGAGACGTTGTTACCGATTGCGGCGCCGATCTCAGCGCCTCCGTGCGCGGGATCGAGGAAGATGACGGCGCGAACAGGCGTTGAACTGGCGCCAGGCTGGGGACGGATTGCAGGTTGGGGTACCTGCGAAGACGGCGGCGTGGGCGTCTGCGGCTGGCCTTGCGGCGTGGGCGTCTGCGGCTGGGCTTGTGGCTCGGCGCGCAGCGACAGCGCAGCGGTCACTGCAACCGCCAGGGCAGTGAGCGAGAGAGCGGCGCGCGTGCGAGTTAGATTCACAAGCTCCGAACAAACTTAGGGCAGCAACGAAAACAAATACAGGGGTCCTTCGCGCCAAGCGCTCCGGAAAGCGTGAAGAATCAGTCCAGAGCGTAGATGGCAAGACCGCTGAGCAGCTTGGGATAGAAGTCTGTGGACTTCTGTGGCATCACATCGCCAGCGAGCGAGACATCGCGAAGCTGGTCGAGCGTGATGGGCTTGATCAAGAAGGCGATATCTGCCTCGCCCGAGTGAACCATGTCTACTGATTCGGCAGCCTCGCGGATGAATTTCACGTTTCCGAGCTGGGTAATTCGTTCAGCCGAGAGGCCGAGGACACGATCAAGCAAAAGCGTGTGCAACTGGACGACGTCGAGCTGGGCCTGGCGGGCCGGGATACCAGCCAGGGCAGCCTTGACGGGCTCGGGCTTTGCCTCCAGCAGATGGTTGCCGTCGCGCGTGACGGCAACCATGGCGGTACCTTTGGTCGCAGTGAGCGGATCCAGGTCGGCAGAGGGCAGCTTGGTGATGGTGAAAAATTCGCCGGCTTTCTTGAGGAAGTCGCCAGTGGAAAAGCCCTTGAGGCCAAAGACAACACGGTGCGTGGGCAGGATGGTGATGCCGGGCGCGTCCATGTTGACGAAGGTCATCATCATGGCGGCCTCCGGGAAGGGCGGCGCGGGCAGGTGGCTCGGCGAGACCTTCTCCTCGTGATCCGCAGGCTCGTTGAGCGGCAGCTTGAGCTGAGCGGACCGCTCCTGCGCGTAGGCGACGGAGGTCTCATAGCGGTGGTGGCCGTCGGCGATGATGAGCTTCTTGTCGGCCATGGCGGTGAGCAGCAGATTGATGATTGCTGGATCGGTAAGCTTCCAGACACGATGGACCACGCCGTACTCATCGGTGATGGCGAGGTCGGCTGGGCGCGTATCCTTGCCATTCTTTCCGGCGCCGAAGATCAGCTTCTCGGCGGTGAAGCCCGGGTCGGAGTAGAGCATGTAGACCTGCTCGCAGTAGGCGCGCGTCGCCTTGAAGAGGGCCATGCGGTCGGACTTGTGCTTGGGAAAGGTCTGTTCGTGGCGGTGAACGACCCTGTCCGCATAGTCGTAGAGATGGCCCAGCGCGATGAAACCGCGGCGCTCGCGGACCTCGGTCGAGTGCGGCACGGTGTAGGTCTGCGAGTAGCCGTAGATGGCCGGCTCAGATTCTTCTGCAAAGATGCCTTCTGCGCGCCAGTCCTTCAGGTATTCGGCGGCTCGCGTGTAGCAGTTGTGCGCCCGCTCGCCTGCGGGCAGGAACTCCTGTGGTTCGGTGTCGCCAGGCTCATGCTTCCCGAGGATGATCCGGATGAGGTTGTAGGGGCTGAGCTCGTAATAGCGCTGCTGCATCTCCGGCGTGATTTTGTCGTAGGGCTGGGTGACGACGTCCTCCATGTGGACGCGGGAAGTGTCATAGCGAAGGGCGCGGAAGGGATAAATGCGAGCCATGCGAATGAAATGTTCTCCAGTCTGGGTCTAGTTCGATTGTAAGGGGGGCTGAGGTGGATGCGCTGGCGCCCGATGCAGGTCCCGGGTTCGGGTGACAAAAGCCTGACAACTGGTGCGGCTTTCCTTCGAAGGGGATGCGGAGTCTGACGGGATGGGAGTAATCTCATTGCGCGCAGCGGTAAGCGCCAGGTGAGGAGAGTTGCATCAAAATCTCCAGCTTTCGCGTGTGCTGCGGCCTACTTGGGAGAAGATGGTAGTACCAGTGGCGCGAAACTAGGATGCGGTGTCGGGTGGAAACGTCCAGGCAAGCCGGGCAGTCCATGTGGGTGCGAATCGCGCTCGCGCTGTGTTTTGCGCTGCTGGCGGCCGTGCCGCTGGCGTCATTCGCGGGCGCGCAGGAAAACCCGCTGGACCGGGTGGAATCGCCGTCACCACCACCATCTCCCAAAACTCCCGAAGCGCAGAAGCCGGTGATCGAAGGCGGCGCAGAGGTTGTGGAGAAAGCGACCTCCCATGCAGGGGCGCGGCTTCGGGTGAATGTGAATCTGGTGCAGGTGCCCGTAACGGTGACGGACCCGATGAACAGGCTGGTAACGGGTCTGGAAAAGGAGAACTTCCAGCTGTTCGACAATAACAGCGGCCAGGAGATCCGGTATTTCTCCAGCGAAGACGCGCCGCTGTCGATCGGCATCATCTTCGACCTGAGCGGCAGCATGTCTTCGAAGTTTGTGCGTGCGCGCAAGGCGCTTACGGAGTTTCTGCGTACCTCGAACCCGCAGGACGAGTTCTTTGTGGTGGGATTCAACGATAGACCTGCGGTGATTGTGGACTACACGTCAGACCCCGATGACGTGGAGGCGCGCATGGTGATGCTGAAGCCGGAGAACCGCACCGCGCTGATCGACGCCGTCTATCTCGGCATAGATCACTTGCGGCAGGCAAAGTATGACCGCAAGGCGCTGCTGGTGATCTCGGACGGTGGCGACAACCGCAGCCGCTACACCGAGGGCGAGTTGCGCAAAGTAGTCCGCGAAAGCGACGTGCAGATTTACTCGATCGGCATCTTCGATAACTATGCGCCGACACCGGAGGAGGTAAACGGCCCCACATTGTTGACCGAAATCTGTGAGATGACCGGAGGGCTGTTGTTCAAGGTAGGTGGGGACTTAAGCGATCTGGAAGACATCGCCACCCGCATCTCTGCTGAACTGCGCAACGAATATCTGATTGGCTATACGCCTACCAACCAGAAGCGGGACGGCAACTGGCGCAAGCTGAAAGTGAAGCTGCTGCCGCCGCCTGGCTTGCCGCAACTGACCGTCCACTTCCGCCAGGGGTACTATGCGCCGGCGGAATAGGGCTTTGGTCTGCGGTGCCTGCTGTTTGTTGTCCGTTGCGCCCCCCGCCTTGAGGGCGCAAACAGACGTTACGGCGTGGCCGCAGGTGCGCACCGAGTTGATCGCATTGGATCCGCAGGGCGATCTGCTCCCAGGAGTAGCGTCTGACACACTTCGCGTGGAAGAAGATGGCAAACCGCAGCAGATCGACGAAGTAAAGCCAGCAGACGAGCCGCAGAGTGTATGCATCCTCATTGACAGCTCCGGTTCAATGTATGAACGGCTCGACAGTGTCCGCCATGCAGCGCTACGCCTGCTCGATAATTTGCCTCCGCAAGACGAAGTCTGTGTCGCTGATTTTTCCTACAGGCTATACATCGACCAGACGCTGACTGCAGATCGTCAACTGGCAAAGAGCGCGCTATCGCATGTAAAGGCGGTGGGTGGCACAGCATTACGCAACACACTCATAGATATTTCGGATTATTTGAACCGCGCAGCTCAGAACCGCGACCGCGCGGTGATCCTGTTGAGTGACAGCATTGACAACGCTTCCGATATCGATGACCACGAGATGAGGTATCAGATCGAGCTCCGCGGAGGAATGGAACTACATATCATCTGCGTGCCTCCCGATCTGGGAAGGCGGTTGGAGCCACGATTCCATAACAATCAGAAGTCCGCACTTCATCTGACGTCGACTTTTGGGGGTCTGAGCTATTTCCCGCGCAACGAGGCGGATTTGGATGAATCTGTGGACCATCTCGTCAGCGCCATGCAGTCCCGTTACGTGTTGACTTACAACACGGCGAACACTGTTCGCGACGGGAAACAGAGACAGGTGGGCATTCAGTTCGACAAGGCGCATCAAAAGGCAAGGGCGGTCATCCGGGCGCAGGAGGCCTACTATGCGCCGGCACTCTAGCGTGCTCATTGTGGTTTCATGCCTCGCGTTGACAACAGCATCTCTGGGGTGGGCCATGCAACCGCCGTTGCGAGGTGCGTCTGGTCCCGCTTCTGCTGCAGGCCAGCCTCCGCTGACAGTGGACCGTGATCCGGCACCATCACCCGATCCGGAGCCCGTACCGCAACCGGCCGATATCGTCGCTCCGGGAACACAGCTTGGGCCAATTGGCAAAGTAAACGGCCGCTATACGATCCATGAAAACGCCTACGAGGTTCGGCTGAACGCCTCGGTCTTCGACCAGAGCGGACGCAGCATCCAGACGCTCGATCAGGGTGCTTTTCACATCTACGAGGACGGAGTGCCGCAAACCATCTCGAGCTTTCGGCACGAGGACCTGCCGGTTTCGCTTGGCATCCTGATCGACAGCTCAGGCTCGATGTATGACAAGCGGGCGGCAGTGGATGAGGCCTCGCTCGATCTGGTGAAGCTTTCGAATCCGCAGGACGAGGCTTTTCTGGTCGACTTCTCTTACGAGGCCTTCATCGATCAGGACCTGACGAGCGATATCAACAAGCTGCAGCAAGGGCTTTCGTATGTGAAGTCGGCGGGTGGCACCGCGATTTACGATGCGCTCGTCGCTTCAGCGGACTATTTAACGAGAAATGCCAAACATCCCAAGCAAGTGCTGCTCATCGTCACGGATGGCGAGGACAATGCCTCCAGCGCAACACTGGACCAGGCGATCCGGCGCATTCAGGACCTCGACGGTCCCGTGGTCTACTGCGTGGGCCTGCTGTTTGGCGAAGACGAATCGAAGAGCGACATGCGTCACGCGCGGCGTGTGCTCGAAACGCTGGCCGAGGAGACGGGCGGGCAGGCCTACTTCCCGCGGTCGCTCAAAGAGGTAGACCCCATTGCGCGTGAGGTCGCTAACGACATCCGCACGCAATACACGATCACATATCACTCCACGAAGGCTCCGGAACTCGGGGGCTTCCGCCAGATACATGTCGAGGCGAAAGAAAAGGGATTCAGCAAACTTACGGTGCGGACGCGCAGCGGCTACTACCCGCATCTTGCGACTGCAACGGGTACAGCGGTTAGCGGGCCGGATAAGGCATCGGCGTCCGTGCAGTAGCGGAGGACCTCAGGTCCACTTCTCGAACCTGAGGGCCATCAGGCCTTGCCAGACATCGGGATCGACGGGCACGCCGAGCCGCAGGTTCTCCTCGCGCAGATACAGGGTCCGCTCGCCAGGATAACGTGCCGGCTGTCCGGGAACGATTGGGGCAGCGTCTCGGACAGCCGCGATGGCCCCATCTGCGATGCGTTCCATGTCGGCACGGGCGGCAAGGTCTGCCGGATTGATGGCAAGGAAGAATTGGCTTAGTCCCGACTCACGGAGGGAATCGGCAGGAATTTCATTCACCGCTCGACCGCCGGAAAGCATTGCGGCAAAAAGGTCGAGCAGCATGGAGAGGCCGGAGCCTTTCCAATAGCCGACTGGCAGAGCGCGCTTGGAGGCTTCAATAGCGGCCGGATCGCGCGTCAACTCACCTGCCTGGTCAAAGCCTCCCGGCACCGGAAGCTGTGCGCCGCGCCTGGCATAGCTGGTGAGTGTGCCGTAGGAGAACTGCGACATCGCCATGTCCAGCACGACGTGGGCGCCGTTGGATCGCGGCGCGGCGATCACCAGCGGGTTGTTGCCGAGCGCCGGTGTCGATGCGCCCCATGGCGGAAGGTTGGCGAGCGTGTTGGTCCAGCACATGGCGAAACAGCCGGCCTCGGCGGCCTGCCAGCCGTAGCTTCCGCCCCGCATCCAGTGATTGGTGTTCGCCACGGCAACCGCGCCGAGGCCGAACCCGCGTGCCAGCTCGATCGCGCGCTCCATGGCCGCGTAGGCGTTCAGGTTGCCGACCCCGAGGTTTCCGTTCCATCGCTCAATTGCCGGAGAGTTCGATGTACCCGCGCCACCGCCGAGAACCGTAGGCAGTGCGGTGACGCTTGTACACCCGTTTGCCACGGTGACCGCGAAGCGGGGGAAGCGGTTGAGACCGTGGGTGTAGACACCGTCCCGAGTGGTTTCCGCGACCAGGCGTGCACACAGCCGTGCGCGCTCACCGCGCAAGCCAAGATGTTCACAGGCGCGCACCAGCGCCGACTGAAGTTCATCGTAAGGAATTCGCAGCATCAGTGGGATTCTACTGGAGCGTGGCGGCCGACTTCGCGCTCAGTTCTTCGGGCAACGTCGCAGCCGGGAATTTCCAAACGCTCACAGGAAATGACGCCGCGTATCTGGAGGTGTGGAATGTCCATCCCACATAGGGGACCTGGGTGGTGAAGACGGGAATTGACCCGGGCACAGGCGGCATCGCTTCAATCGAATACTGTGCGCCTTCTGAGCGGGCCCAATGCGTCATCGCACCCGAAGATGCATACAGGTAGGGAATTGCGCCGGGTTGGGTGATCCCTCCGGTATCGATGAGCGGATGATGGGATTGAAAGGCGATCTGCCCGATGGGATAAACGGCCACAGGTGCGTCCGGCGGAATGCGCGCCATCATGAAAGTTGCAATCTGCCGGGTGGCGTCGCAGACCGCCGCCTTGTTGCGGAGCAGTGGAATCGTGATCGCAATGCTGACCGCAGCCCCCGCCGCGATTGCAGCGACATACATCCACTGACCCCAGCGCGGCCAGAGATAGAGCGCCAACGCAAGAACAACGATCGAAAGCCCCGGAGCGCTGATGAAGACGTAGCGAGTCTGCACGTATGTGTGATTGGCTAGGTAGAAGCAGCTAGCGATCATGGCCCAGAAAATGAAGAGCCATCCTTCGAGAGGCAGCATGGGCGATGTTGCGGCATCTATGGCTGTCGGCCGTTGTTTCTTTCCAGGCATAGCCAACGCACTCCGGATAGCCGTATGCAGGCTTCTGAGAGCGGCGGATGGGTGTAACGCGAGATGCAGCAGGCCGGCCACGGTTCCGCAGAGGATGACAGGGAGCCCCGCCGCGTAGACATTGATCAGACGATATAGCACCGATTCATTTGGACCGGCGCGCTTTGCGGCGTTGGTGTTTGGTAGCAGTTGCCCGAACGCATACCATGAATAACATGACCATGTAAGCAGCGGCCCGGCGATGAGCGCCAGTCCCACGGTCAGGCATAGGAGCTTTGCTACTGGCGGCGCAGCGAGTCTGCGCCATTGCCCATACAGTGGCAATGCGAGGAGAAGCGCGAGAAAGAACATCTCCGGCCGCAGCAATGGGCCGAGCCCCGCGAGGAGGCAGGCGAGTAGAAACGAGAAGCGTGTAGGCCGCTTGGTCGTCGCCATCAGGATTGCCCAGCACGCCACACCCGAAGCCGCGAGAGGGGCCATTCCGGAAAAAATCCAGTAGCAGGTGTACGGATTAACCACCACCAGAAGGAGCATCGCTGCCGGGAATAACTGCGCAGCCCGTCCAGCGAGCAGATGTTGCGCCATCCGGCGTGCGAAGGCATAAACCGCCGAAAGCCCGAGGGCTGCACCCAGGATGGTTAGCAGCTTGCCTGCGGTCACCCATTGCGGAATGAGCGCATGCACTCCCGCCAGCAAAAGAACCCATAGGGGCGCGGTATCGCCTGCGACCACCCGGCCATTGAATGCGAAGCCATGACCCTGAGAGACAGAGCGCGCGAATTCGAGGTGTATCCACGCGTCATCTTCCCAATAGCCTTGCGCGTGGATGAGCCAGTAGACGCACCACAACAGGGATGCAATCAGCAGCGCCGCGGGCAGAAAGCGGTTTACGGCATGGTCACCTTTTGGCGTCCTGGGTGGCATCAGTGAAGTAGCTCTGCGTAGCTTCGATTTTCGATTATAGCCGCACGCACCTGAGGAAGCGCCAGCTATGCTCAATGGGTATGGCCGCCTTTCTTGAACTCGAACATGTGAATGTTGCGCGTGGCGAGAACGTCGTGCTGCACGATGTGAACCTGTGCGTCGATGCAGGCGAGCACATCGCGATTCTAGGGCCGAACGGCTGCGGCAAGTCGACGCTGATCAAGACTATGACCTGCGAGCTCTATCCCATCGCGCTGCCCGGCACGCGGGTAAGCATCTTTGGGCGCGAGCGGTGGGACCTGACTGAGCTGAAGAAGCGGCTGGGGGTTGTCTCGCCGGAGTTGCCGGGCAAACCCACCTTGAAGACGAGCGGCCGCGATGCGGTGATTACCGGGTTCTTTTCCAGCTCGACATTGTGGCCGAACCTGACTGTTACCGCCGAAATGCGAGCGAAGGCCGAGCAAGCGCTGGAACTGGTGGGTGCGATTGGTTTCGCGGACAAGCCGGTGGGGGAGATGTCTGCGGGGCAGCAGCGGCGAATTATGATTGGCCGCGCGCTGGTGGGGTCACGGGCGGCAAATGTTACGGGCGCTGCGCCAAGCGAGATGCTGCTGCTGGATGAGCCCTCGAACGCGCTCGATCTGTCCGCACAGCAGGAATTACGGTCGATGCTGCGGCGGCTGGCGCAACAAGGGACCGGGATTCTGCTTATTACTCATCACATCGCAGACATCCTGCCGGAGATTGGCCGCGTGATCCAGATGCGGGATGGGCGAATTGTCGCCGATGGGCCGAAAGAGAAGTTGCTCCAGGCTTCGGTGCTGAGCGAGCTCTTCGGAACACGGATCGAAGTCACCAAACGGGACGGGTTTTACCACGCATGGTGAAGGCATGCAAAACCTCTGTCCGATGCACAAAGGCGTCCTTGCCCGTCTAAACTGGTGAAGATGCGAAGGCGATTTCATTCCGGGGCAGTTGCGTGGATTGCGTGCATCTGCTTGATGCTGGCCGCGTCACCGTTTGGAATGGCCGCCCAGAACGATGCCA
>Ga0134125_10000862_pt1 | contig 39203 bp, 12 predicted proteins | sample KB31751_FD_96464 | JGI IMG/M metagenome (GOLD analysis project Ga0134125, IMG submission 96464) | Terrestrial soil microbial communities with excess Nitrogen fertilizer from Kellogg Biological Station, Michigan, USA - KB3-175-1 | ecosystem: Environmental > Terrestrial > Soil > Unclassified ...
GCAAGATGCCGATGCCACGAAAGCACATCGGCAAGATGCCGATGCCACGAAAGCACATCGGCAAGATGCCGATGCCACGAAAGCACATCGGCAAGATGCCGATGCCACGAAAGCACATCGGCAGGATGCCGATGCCACGACAGCACATCGGCAGGATGCTGATGCCACGAAAGCACATCGGCAAGATGCCGATGCCACGAAAACACATCGGCAGGATGCCGATGCCACGAAAGCACATCGGCAAGATGCCGATGCCACGAAAGCACATCGGCAGGATGCCGATGCCACGAAAACACATCGGCAGGATGCCGATGCCACGAAAGCCCATCGGCAGGATGCCGATGCCACGAAAGCACATCGGCAAGATGCCGATGCCACGAAAGCCCATCGGCAAGATGCCGATGCGACGAAAACACATCGGCAAGATGCCGATGCCACGGCTACGGGAAAAATGGATAACAAGGATCTGCAGCAATCGCGGCTGAATCGCTTGAGAAATATTCGTCGCAAAGGCGTTGACCTGGCCCAGGCGGGCAGTGTCAAAACCGGCTTTCTGAATGGGCAAAACACTTTGCCGCTCGTGATTGAGCCTACGGGCAGCGATATCGATCTTCCCGAATGGGCTGCATCCAACCGGGAATTTCTCAACGAGAAGCTACTTCGACATGGCGCGTTGTTGTTTCGCGGTTTCGCCATCGAGACCGTGCCGGAATTTGAGAAACTCGCTGGTGCGATTTGTCCCGAATTATTTGGCGAATACGGCGACCTGCCTCGCGAAGAGCAAGGGGGAAAAGTCTACGGCTCGACGCCTTATCCCTCGGATGAACGGATTCTTTTCCATAACGAAAGCTCCCACATGCATCAGTGGCCGATGTTGATTTGGTTTTATTGCGTGCAGCCTGCTCAACAAGGAGGGGAGTCGCCCATCATCGATTGCCGGAGGATCTACCAGGAACTGGATCCCGAAATCCGCCATGAGTTTGAACGCAAAGGTTTGATGTACGTGCGAAACTTTACTGACGGTCTTGATGTGAGCTGGCAGGACTTCTTTCACACCAGCGATCGCAATGTGGTCGAAGCGTATTGCCGCCGCGCGTCGATTGAGTTCGAATGGAAGGGCGATAACGGTTTGCGAACTCGGCAGGTTGGGCCCGCAGTCGTCAAGCACCCGCAGACTGGCGAGCTGGTCTTCTTTAATCAACTGCAGTTACATCACATTTCTTGTTTGGCGCCGGCTGTGCGCGAGTCTTTGTTGACGATGATGGCTGAAGAAGATTTGCCGCGGAATGTTTACTATGGCGACGGTACATCGATCGACGCCTCCGTGATGGACCACATCGACAAGTTGTATCAGCGGCTGGGTGTCAGCTTCCCCTGGGCCAAACACGATGTGCTGATGCTCAACAACATGCTCGTTGCTCACTCGCGCAATCCTTACGTGGGCCCACGTAAGATCGTAGTCGCACTGGGCAATCTGGTTACCACAGAGTAAAGACTTTATCCGCAGATTACGCAGATTTCACAGATGTTTTCGGATATTCATATTCGGAGATGAAATTGTAAATCTCAACCAAACCTCTGTGTAATCGGCGTAATCTGTGGATAGTGGGTTTCTCGGAATCGCACGAACTCCAGGGCAAATGCAGGACTCTACTCAAGGGTTTCGACTTTCACCGCAGCAGCGGAATCTGTGGCTGCTGCAGGAGACTAATCCGGAACAGCTGTACCGCATCTCCTGCGCGCTGCAGCTTGAAGGCGATCTGCAAGCACGCATACTCGAGCGCGCACTGTATGACGTGGTCGCTCGTCACGAAATACTGCGCACGACTTTTCACCGGCCACCGGGAGTTCGCACTCCTTATCAGGTTATTTCCGACAACGCCCATCCCGCATGGCAAGCGATCGATCTGAGCCAACTGAACTCGGCTAATCAGGAACATCGAATCGAGTCATCGTTAGCCGAAGAACGGGCGCGCCGCTTCGACTTTGAGCGCGGTCCGCTCTTGCGTGTAAGTCTGTTCAAGTTGTCGCCGCATCGTCGAGTCATGACGGTGTCGCTTCCGGCGCTCTGCGCGGACGCGGCGACGGTGCCGAACTTCGTGAGAGAGCTGCACGCTGCTTACCAATCAATCCTTCACGAACAAGACCACGCTCGAGAGGTGATGCAGTACGCGGACTTTTCTGAGTGGCAGAATGAGCTTCGTGAGGCTAACGACGAGCAGGTCAACCAAGGACAGAAGTTTTGGGGTGAACGAGCCGGCTTCCTTGAGACGCCGCCGATATTTCCGCGCGAGCAGAAGAGCGAGGCGGTTCCACCAGCAATCGAATCCGTCCCGCTGAGGTTTACTGCCAGCTTGTGCACGCAGCTTGAAGCTTTGGCAACCGATCCGGACTTCTCGCTAACAACCTTCCTGTTTGCGAATTGGCAAGCGCTGGTCTGGCGTCTCACGGGACAGTCAGAGTTTGTCATCTTCAACCTTTTCGATGGCCGCAAGCTTGCTGATCTCGAAGGAGCGCTGGGTTTATACGATAGTTACCTTCCGGTTTGGTGTCGCGGCGGTGATGTTCCATTCCAGGACTTGCTGGCTGGCGCGCGCCGGGCGATTGGCGAAACGCATGAGTGGCTCGAGTTCTTTGAGCACCGCCCAACCAATGACCAGGTCGGCTTTGAATTCACGGAATGGGCGGACCTTAATGGCGATGGGCTGGCGTTCTCTATTTGTAGGCATGAAGTTTTTCATCAAGCTTTCAAGATCAAGCTGGTAGCCGTGAAGAGCATGAATGGTCTATCAGTCGAACTGCGGTTTGATCGCAATCGATTTGATCGCCCGACGATTGAGCGAATGGCGGGATACTTCGAAAGCCTGGTAGCACAAACTTCAGTTTGTGTTTCCTCTCCAACATCTCAACAAGAAAGTCTCGCTCAACCCGAACATCACTCAAGTCCAGAGATTCAACGTTCTTCCTCGGACTTACTGATTGCCGACGTTTCTGCTACCAGAAGAGCTGGATACTCGGCCACTTGTGAGCAGACTGAAGTCCGCTCTACGTCAATTGGCGCGATCGACATCCTCGGCGCAGCTGAACGACGGCAACTGCTGGTCGATTTCAATCTCACGGAGGCACCGTTCAGTCACGAGAAGTGCATACATCAGCTTTTTGAGGCGCAAGTCGAACGCACTCCAAGCGCTCCGGCGCTGGTGTTCGAGGATACCGAACTCAGTTACACCGAGCTGAATGCGCGCTCGAATCAACTGGCGTACTTGCTCAAAGAACGCGGCGCGAAAGCTAACGATCGAGTTGGTCTCAACTTGCCTCGCAGCGCCGATGTCATCGTTGGCCTACTCGGAACTCTCAAGGCTGGCGCTGCTTACGTCCCGCTGAATCCCGAGCATCCAAAGGAGCGACTCTCATTTCAGCTGGCTGAGAGCCAGGCGTCGCTTCTGATTACCAACACCGGTTCTCTTGATGAGGAACTGAAGTTCGAGGGAGCGACCATTGATCTTCAGCTCGATCGAGAAGCGCTTGCCGCGGCGCCGGATAGCAATCTCGATGAGATCGCGACTCCGGAGAATTTGGCTTACGTCATCTACACTTCCGGCTCGACGGGAGTTGCCAAAGGCGTCGCTATCCAACATCGCAATCTCGTGAATTACACCGAATTCATTCTGGAGTTGTTGAAGATTGATAAGCCACTTCACTTCGCGACGGTAACTACGATCACAGCTGACCTGGGCAATACATGCATCTTTCCCGCATTACTTTCGGGAGGATGTCTGCATGTCCTGAGTTATGACGTTGCGATGGAAGGCGAGCTGTTCAGTGATTACGTGTCTAAACGTCCGATCGATGTCTTGAAGATTGTGCCTTCGCATTTGCAGGCGCTGTTAGCCGCACAACCGAATGGCGGAATGCTGCCTACACGAACGCTGCTGCTCGGCGGCGAAGCGTTGCCGTGGGAGTTGGTCGAGAAGATTTCCAGCCTGAGGCCAGACTGTCAGATCTTCAATCACTATGGTCCGACGGAAACAACTGTAGGCTCGCTAACTTTCAGAGTGGGCGCGGTCCAAACAGATAAGAGTTCAATGACGGTGCCGATCGGCAAACCGATCGCAAATACGCGCGCTTATGTGCTTGACCGCTACCTGCAGCCTCAGCCGAGCGGGGTTGCAGGCGAACTCTTTATTGGCGGCGCGGGCGTCTCGGCTGGATATCTCAATCAGCCGGCTGAAACTTCCGCTCGCTTTGTGGCTGATCCGTTCACGGCCGAAGCCGGTGCGCGTCTTTATCGCACGGGCGATCTCGCGCGCAGCTTGCCTGATGGCAATCTTGAATTTCTCGGTCGTATTGACAACCAAATAAAAGTGCGCGGCTTTCGTGTTGAGCTCGGCGAGGTCGAAGCCGTACTCGCAACTCACGCCGCTGTCCAACAAGCTGTCGTCATCGGTCAAGCTGGAGAGGGAAGCTCTGACAAGCTGACCAGCGCGGAGCGGCTGATTGCGTACATTGTGCCGCAAGGCTCAAAACCACCCACGGCGGACGACCTTCGAAGTTTTCTTACCCAACGACTACCGGACTACATGATCCCGTCGGCCTTCATGTCGCTTAAGACGATTCCACTCACGCCAAATGGAAAAGTCGATCGCGCTGCTTTGCCGAAACCGGATGAGTCTCGACCCGAAATGTTGCGAGTCTTCGTCGCTCCTCGGAATGAAACGGAGCGGGAGTTGGCAGGTATATGGGCCGGGCTGCTGAAGGTGGATGAAGTAGGCGTCCATGACAACTTCTTCGAACTCGGCGGGCATTCGTTACTGGCGACGCAGGTCGTCTCGCGTATGCGCCAGGCATTTCAAACTGAGATTCCTTTGCGCAGTTTGTTTGAAGCTCCAACCGTCGCTGCCCTGGCTGAGCGAATCGATGAAGCTCGCACGGACGACACCACGAGATTGCTGGCTGAGCTGGAACAGATGTCGGACGAAGAAGCCGAGCAGCTCTTGAAAGCTCAAACAGGCGAATAACCAAACCTTAGCCACAGATTACACAGATTTCACAGACGTAAAATCCTAATCTGTGGAATCGGCGTAATCTGCGGCTAAGCTTGTTCTTCACTAGCGGCTGGAGCTGAAGGAGTTGTTGAGGTTGCCAGTTTGTCTTTGAATCGAGAACACGGGCGTCTCCATTGAAGGATGTGTAATCACGAATGGCTGAATGAGCAGGCGTTGCTCCCGCGTCAGGAAGTTGCTCCCGCGAATGAATCTGAAGCAGTTAGGCGACCCGCAGACGCAATTGAACGGAGCAGCCATGACGGATTCAGTCGTGAGGTAGTTGAAAGTGATTTCTTCACCGCGGCGGATCTTGCGCGCGGCACGAAAAGTTCGGCCCACCGTATCCATGTAACCATTGGGCCCGCAACTGTGGTTCAGATACTGCCAACAATAATCGAGGTCATCATGGTCTTGACGCGTTTTGGGGAAGTTCAGATGCTGGTTCCTGCCTAACTCGATCGTGTACATCGTCGGACGTGACGTGATGGCGCCTTTGAGGATGAAGACGACAGAATCTTCGCTGATATCTTCCGTGGCAAACACTCCCTTGAAGCCATCGTTGTCACGAACCTCAATTTGCGAATCGTTCTCGACGTCGAGTTCCAAAACTGCGCTGGTAGACATGCTCATGATGCTCTCCTTCTGAACTTTAGAACTTCTTACATCTACTAAGGCGGAGAACATCGGTGAAAAGTATCATTGCCCTGGTGTGTTTCAAGTTTCAAGTTTTAGGTTTCAAGTTTCAGGTTTCAAGTTTCAAGTTTCAAGTTTCAAGTTTCAGGTTTCACGGTTCAGGGTTCAAGTTTCAAGTTTCAAGGTTTCAGCGTTTCAAGTTTCAGGTTTCACGGTTCACGGCTTCAAGGCTCAGCGTTTCAGGTTCAAGGTCTTCGGGTCGCTGGTTTTGGGCCGCATCTCATTCACACCCGGTTTCAACCGGGTGATGCAATGACCACGATTTACCTCTTAACCGTTTTAACGGTTTCCTTCCAGGCACTGAAGCACAGACGACCGGAAACCGTTGAAACGGTTATTTGTATTGTGGATTGTTTCGTGTCACCCGGTTGAAACCGGGTGTGAATGAGATGCGGCCAAAATGAAACGAGCCAGGGTCTTGGAACTTGAAACCGTGAAACCGTAAACCGTAAACCGTAAACCGTAAACCGTGAACCGTGAACCGTGAACCGTGAAACCTGAAACCGTGAAACTTGAAACCGTGAAACGCTGAAACCTGAAACCTGAAACCTGAAACTTGAAACTGAAACTTTGAACCGTGAAACCTGAAACTAGAGATCTAAGTCAACGCGTAGGTTTGCACGAGCCGTTGTTCCAAAGCCGCGCGCATTTGCGTGGCCAGACCCGCATGCTGTTCGACGAGTTGATTGAGCTGCTCGCGTTGCAGCGTGATGAAGATGCTCGGCGTCAACGTGGTCACCGACGCAGTAGTGGGAATATTCGCCAGCAGGGAAATCTCGCCAAAGTAGTCGCCGTCGTCGAGCGTAGCTATCTGAACCTGATCGTCGGTCACGTTCTTGGCATTTCTCGCGCTGACCGCAACCTGGCCTCGCACAATGATGTAGAACCGGCTGCCTTCATCTCCTTCAGTAATGACGGTGCGGCCTGCCGGCACATGCTCAGTACTAAACATACGAGCAATGCTCTTCAGATAAGACTGATCGAGCTCCTTGAACAAAGGCACATCGCGAAGAATGCTGGTGTCTGTAACTTGAAACTCCCCGTCCGGTGACATGGTCGTTCCGTGTTGCCGCCGCCACATCTCGGCGTAGTTGCCGCCAAACGATATCAGCGTGTCGTGCGAGCCGGATTCGATTACTCGCCCATTCTTGAACACAAAAATCTGATCGTAGTCTTTGACCGACTGCAGCCGGTGAGTCACTGAAATAACTGTCCGGCCCAGCGATACGCGTTCCAGGGTCTCATTGATAGCAGCCTCGGTCGCAGGGTCGAGGGCTGAAGTTGCTTCGTCGAGAATGATCAGCGATGGATTTCGAATCAACGCTCGCGCGATCGCCACGCGTTGTCGCTGACCGCCGGAAAGCCGGCCGCCGCGCTCGCCCACAACTGTGTCGTAGCCTTCGGGCATTTGCACTACCAGCTCATGAAGCTCGGCAGCCTGGGCAGCAGCTTCCACGTCAGCGTCAGACGCGCCCGGTTTTCCAAGTCTTATGTTTTCACGAATGCTGGTATTGAAGAGAAAGCTCTCCTGAAAGACCACGCCGATCTGCTGGTAAAGCGAATCGAGCTGAGCTTCGCGAAGATCAATCCCGTCGAAGGTCAACCTGCCCGACGTCGGATCGTAAAAGCGCATCAGCAGATTGAGATTCGTGCTCTTGCCGCAGCCACTGTGACCTACAAATGCGATCCGCGATCCCGCCGGCAGCTCCATGCCGACATTGCGCAGGTTCTTCTGCTCGGGCGAATATCCGAAGTTCACGTTTTCAAATCGAATGCTCGACAACAATTGTGGAAGGGGCTTGGCGTTTTGCTTTTCGACCACGGTCGGTGCTTCGTTTAGAAGCTCTTCGATGCGCTGCATTCCGCCAGTTGCTTGCAAGAGGGAAGGCGTTACTGCCGTCAATCCCATAACCGCCGTGCTGACGGTGATGAACAGAGCGTTGAAAGCTACGAGAGAACCGATCGACAAGGAGCCGCGAAACGCCAGCAAAGCGCCGCCACTGATTAGCAGCACATTGAAGAACAGCATGGCGATGTTTGGACTTCGTTCGCTCGCGTAGCTGAGAAAGTTAAAACGAATGCCCAGACCCGCCAGCCTGTTTGCCTGTTGCTCGAAGCTGGCCACAACCGAGTCTCGCAGGCTGAAGGCTTTGATCACCGGTTGCGCAGTTAAGTTCTCGTGAATTGTGTTTGAGATTGCCGCTTGTTCAAGTCGCAGGTGATAGCCGGCTTTAAGGGCGCGTGGCGTCAAAATCTTCGGACCAATCAGACAAAGAGGCAGCCCGATGATGGCGGCGAGCGCGAGTCTCCAATCGAGCGCAAACAGGATGCAAGTGCTGAAAGTGATGTTGATGAGACAAAGCAAGGCGCCGGGAATGCCCAGTACGACGGCGTTTTCAACCGCGGTCAAATCGGAAGAGAAGCGGGCCGCGAGGTCTCCTGTTTGCGACCGAGCATAGAACCCAAGCGACAACCGTTGCAGATGCCCAAACATCTTTTTGCGGATGTCGCTCAGTATCCGTGCCCCCAACCATGCATACAGATAATCGCGAACGATCTGCGACGTCGCAGTAAGCAGGAACCCTGCGACCAGGCAGCTAATGATAAAAACCAAAGCTCTCGAGTTGCGCGGCGTGAGCGCGAAATCAATCATGAACTTGAGGTTTAAGGCGAGGAGAATGTTGAAAGCGCCTTCGAGTACGAGCGTCGCCGTGAGCACCAAAGCTCTGGGAGAGTAGGGCTTAAGATAGCCTAGTAAGATTTTTAGCAGCCGACCGGGGCTAACTATCGAGTTTGAGTTGTTTCCCGGCTTGGTGTTCTGGTTAGACATGCTTGGAAATCGCTTTCTACCTGCTAAGGCGGAGAGAAGCTCTGAAAACTATCATTCCCAGCCGGAAATATTTTCGGCGAGCCGTTATCTTCGCTGATGACTCTAGTGTGTTAAATTGACCGGGCCTTTTCCATTTTCGCGTGGTCCGAGGAAATTCATGGACGCGCCCCAGGAACTTACCCAACTGCTCGTAGCTTGGAGTGATGGCGATGAAGGCGCGCTTGATAGACTTGCGCCTCTCGTTCAGGCTGAACTGCATCGCCTCGCCCGGCGCTACATGACCGGCGAACGCGAAGACCACCTTCTACAAACTTCCGCATTGATTAACGAAGCCTACGTCCGCCTGATCGATTGGAAGGCAGTGCGCTGGCAAAACCGAGCTCACTTCTTTGGGGTGGCAGCGCAGATGATGCGTCGAATCCTGGTCGACTTTGCCCGTCAGCGTCCGCGCGCGAACAAGGAACTCGAAGCGCGCCACATTTCTCTGGACGCCGCGATGACAGTCACTGTTGAAAAGGACGCCGACCTGCTGGCGCTCGATGAAGCGCTCAAGAGTCTCGCCGATATTGACGAGCGCAAGAGCCAGATTGTCGAACTACGTTTTTTCGGTGGGCTAAGTGTCGATGAAACCGCCGAGGTCATGAAGCTTGCGCCGATAACGATCATGCGCGAGTGGAATAAAGCCAAAGCCTGGCTGTATCGAGAATTGAGCCGCAACTAGATCGATGCCCCTACAAAAACCTGAAACTTGTTTAAATCCCGGGTTTCAGGTTTCAAGGGTTTAAAGTTTAAGGTTTGAGGTTTCAGGTTTCAGGTTTCAGGTTCAAGGTTTCAAGTTCAAGGTTTCAAGTTCCAAGGCCTTGGGCGGTTGATTTTGGCCGCGTCTCATTCACATCCGGTTTCAACCGGGTGACACGAAACAATTCCAATATACAAATAACCGTTTCAACGGTAATAACATACTTGACTCACAAGGGTTCGGTTGAGCACAACGCCAAACTTGAAACCTGAAACTTGAAACCTGAAACCTGAAACTTGAAACCCTGAAACTTGAAACCTGAAACCTGAAACTTGAAACCTGAAACCGGTCCTTGGTGTGCGCGGTTAGTAAACATGCCCTGCTTAAGTCGAGAATTAATTCGGACCAGATGAACGCTGAACTGTGGAAACGTGTCGACGAGTTGCTTGATGCTGCGCAGGAGGTTCCCGCGGCCGAGCGAGAGTCTTTTGTGCGTTCCGAATGTGGAGACAACCAGGAACTTTGTCGCGAAGTCTTGAGCTTGTTAAGTGCTCAGAATCATGCCGGTACGTTCATGGCGCACTCAGCCATGCGCGTCGCCGCGAAGGCCATGGCCGGGGGCGCGCCTTATGAAGCCAAGCTCATGACACCCGGACAGGAAATCGACAACTACACGATTGAGCGCTTGTTGGGTTCGGGAGGGATGGGCCAGGTGTATTTGGCGACTGAGTCAAAACTGAATCGCAAAGTGGCGCTCAAGATTCTGCCGCCAGAGTTCATTACCGACATTGAACGAGCAGCTCGTTTCGAAAGGGAAGCGCAGGTCCTTTCCGCGCTTAACCATCCCAACCTCGTCACGATTTACGAAGTTGGCAGGTTCGCCGATACCCATTTCATCGCGATGGAATTCATTGAGGGGCGAACTCTCCGCGAAATGGCGAGCGGTGGCTTGAAGTTGAAAGACGCCTTATCGATTGCGGTTCAGGTTGCTGAAGCGCTGAGCGCCGCCCACGCCGCCGGAATAATTCATCGCGACATCAAGCCTGACAACATCATGGTGCGCGGTGACGGCTACGTGAAAGTGCTGGACTTCGGGTTAGCGAAGCTCACCGAAATCGGTCCATCGAGCAGTCATTCCGGACCCGCGCCAACGATGCCCGGCACGGTTATGGGAACGCTCGCTTACATGTCTCCCGAGCAAGCGACGGGCGAGGTGCTCGATCAACGCACCGACATCTGGAGTCTTGGGGTCGTTCTTTATGAGTTGTTAACTGGCGAGTCGCCGTTCAAGCAGGAGGTGCGAGTCGCGACCATCAATGCAATTCTGAACACTAATCCCGACTCGGTGCGAAGCTCGAATGCAGCATTACCTCCCGATCTCGATCACATCATCAGCCGCGCCCTGGAAAAAGATCCGGAGCTTCGTTATCAAACGGCTTCAGATTTTCGAGCTGACCTGCGGCGGGTGCTGCGCGAGATTGATTCGGATGTGTCGGGCTCCGACAGAATAATCGTGGCTCGAAAGCGACGGTCGCGGCGAACCCTGGGCTTGATTGCAGCGATGTTGGGAGTAATTGTGGTGAGTAGTCTGATCACCTGGCAGTTCTTGAAATCGTCGAGCGGAAAGGGACCGGACTGGTCGCGCGGGACACATACTCAGCTTACAGATCACGGTGGCATAGAGCTCTTCCCCAGTCTATCTGTTGACGGAAAGAGTTTTGTTTATGCAGCCCGACACGAAGGAAACTACGATCTGTTTCTACAGAGAGTTGGCGGCAAGAATCCAACGAACCTCACCAGGGATTCAACTCGTGATGACACGCAACCTGCATTCTCACCAGACGGGGACCACATCGCGTTTCGCTCTGAACGCGAGCCGGCCGGCATTTATGTGATGGAGGCAACCGGCGAGAACTTGCGCCGTGTTGCCGACGTCGGCTTTCATCCCGCCTGGTCACCGGACGGTAAGGAAATAGTGTTCAGCCTCGCCGGTCGTGAAATGCCGGATGTCAGGAATACCATTCCGAGCGCGCTTTGGATTGTCAATGTGGCCAGCGGCATAAAACGCTTGCTTTCAAACGAAGACGCGATGCAACCGCAGTGGTCTCCGCATAACCAGCGCATCGCTTACTGGTTTAATCCAATTAATGCCGGCAGACGCGACATAGCTACGATTCCGGTTGGCGGTGGTCCTCCGGTCGTAGTTACGAAGGACGGCGTGTCGAACTGGAACCCCGTCTGGTCGCCGGATGGACGCTATCTCTACTTCGCCAGTGATCGCGGTGGCAACATGAACTTTTGGCGTGTCGCTGTGAATGAGCAAACAGGCGAGGTCCAATCTGAGCCTGAAGCCATCGTGACACCATCTCGATATAGCCGGCATTTGAGTTTTTCCGGCGACGGTACTCGAATGGCCTACGTCCAGACGGATGACCGAGCCAACATTCAGGCGGTTGAATTCGATCAGGCAACTCAGAAGACGATCGGAGTCCCGGTTTCAATCACGCGTGGCGATCATTTGATCATCCGCCCGGAACTCTCGGCTGACGGCAAAAGATTTGTCATTCGCTTGCCCAGACGCACTCAGGACGATCTGGTAGTGATGAACGCAGACGGCTCGAACTGGCGAGACTTGACGAACGATAAGTTTTTCGACCGCTATCCGCGCTGGTCGCCTGACGGGAAGCGAGTAGCCTTTGCTTCGGACCGCAGCGGCAACTACGAGATCTGGACTATTGACGTCGACGGAAACAACCTGCGCCAGCTTACTTTTGCCAGTAGCACGGCTTCTTCGTTTCCGATTTGGAATCCGAATGGTCAGGAAATCATCTGCAATCGCAATCACGCTACGATCTTTCTGGACGTAAACAAAAATTGGAATGAACAGTCTCTGCGACAGCTGCCTTCGATTAATGGTCAAACAGATGTTTTTGTCGCCTGGGACTGGTCACCTGACGGCAAGAAACTCGTCGGTAGTTTCCGCGGCGTCGATACTGGGCTCGGCATCTTTTCATTTGAGACGAAGAGCTATGAGAAGTTGACGGACTGGGATGCGCAACCAGCCTGGCTGCCGGATAGTCGTCACGTGGTTTTCGCGCGCGAAGGGAAAACCTACATTGCCGATGTTGTTAGTAAGAAAATTGAGCCACTAATTTTGCCGGTTGACTTTGTTCGTACCGTCGCCGTCAGCCCCGATGGACACTTGCTTTACTTCACTGCTTATTCTTCCGAGAGCGACATCTGGCTGTTGGATTTGAAGTGATATTACCCTTTCGGCACGTATTGACATTTCCAGGTACCCGGCCTATTTTCTTCACGAAGAGCAACCGCATTTCCGGGCGAGAGCCTTCTGCTCGCCACCCCAAATCGTCTCACTCGGTGTGAAAGGCACCCCGGATAACCACCGTCACTGGCTGTCCGAAACTCAAGGGCTCCTCATGTTCTTCCAAAAATTAAGCCGCCGCATTCTAAATTTCCTGCTCCTTTCTTGTTTGCTATTTGCAATCCTTACGCCGACAGCGAAGTTCACTGCAGCTTATCAGGGTACCGGCGCGGAGCAGGTCTGGGAAGTCTCAATGTCGACCAATGTTAGAGGACCGGCCAACATTTTTATCGAGAATAATTGTAAGCAAGCACAGACCTTCTCAGTTGTTAGCGACCTGCCTTACATGTCATTCCCAGATGGTCGGACAATAGTAGTGCCCGGAAAACAAACCAAACCGATTTCCGTCATCTTTGACACACATGGACTGAGTCCTGGAAAGCATCAAGGCTCCGCAGAAATTAACTGTGATTCGTGCGGACAAAACAACTGTGGAATAAAGCGAACCTTGCCGATCCTTTTGGTACTGACTGAACAAATCCCCGCGCAAATCAGCGTTGAAGACCTGGTGAACGCACTGGGACCACAAGTTTCTGAGACTCACGCACCTGACGCGATTTCTATCCGGGCCTTTGCCACCGGCGGAGCGCCAGGGATCGTTGAGTTCACCTCAATGCCCGGTGACAGTGCGATGCTGACAATTGAAGTCAATGGCGCCCGGCCCTTTACCCAGATTCTCAAAGGACCACGTCAAGTACGAATTGAAGTTAAAGGGGCGTCTAATACCTCCCAAACTGCGGATCAGGGCGTTACGCAGCAGGTGAAGTTCAAACTCCCCGAGGAATTTGGAAAGAAGCCACGGATAGCGAGTATTTCCATTAGTCCGCTTGGAAATTCAACAAACTTTGTCATCGACGGGCTCGGGCTCGGCGATAAAGCAGTTGGTTCTATAACGATCGATCAACTCACCTTTCAACCGGCCGGCAGTCAAAACTATGTCTATAACTTTCGCGCGCTGCGAGATTTTGAAAAATGGGGGGCCGAGATCCTGCTGATGACCCGCGCAGCAGATAACAGATTGTTAGGGAGGCGGGTAAAAACGGTACCGGTGGAACTAAAGATCGATCGCGGTACACAGAAAAACGGACGTTGGAATGGGACCAATGACAGCGGCCAAATCTCCCACGGCCAGCACAAAGTGCAAGTGCGGGTCTGGAGGACAGCAAGTGGGGGCAGCGGCGGCGATTGGGTCGTGCGCATCTCGCAACAGCAAGTGCAGGTTCAATAGCGGTGTCGGGCAAAATAATCCGTATACAACTACGCCTTCTAAGTCGCCAACTTCCGTTGTGGTGGGAGCGACGGATCGTACGTGTCCTGGTGGCCCTGCTGGTAACAATCTGCGTAGCCTATCTCCAATATCGACTAGTGAAGATTCCTCTTCCAATAGACCTTGAGGCCACCAGCCGATTTAACCTGCCGCCACTGCTGCTGGGGCAGTCCGCGCTTATTATCGATGGACCGCTCAAGAATCCGTCTGAGAACACGCTGATCTCACATGACGGCAGACCAAACGAGCTACTCACTATTCGCCTGGACAAGGCCCGCCTGGAGGAAACAACAGTTGAGGATCTCAAGAGCAACGACTCTTACTCACCTGCCGCCGCGGTCGAGGGCCGTATCAGGTACACCGATGAGGGAAGTCGGCCGGAAGACACCAAAAGTGAGCCGTGCCGAACGAATTTCAGGATCGAAACTCCCTCGAATCGTCAGCCCCCACAGCAGATCCGGTTTTTTCAATTGGGCACTCCCGGTTTACAGCGTGAGCGCCAACTTGAAGTGCAGGCTAGTGAGGAGGTTCTGATAAGCATACTCGCGGTGGCGGGAGAAACGGACGATGCTGAAGCACAGGGTTGCCATAAATTGCTCGAAGTTGGAAGTTGGTCGCAGAAGTTTGGACCAGGTACTGAAGTTTCTGCTGTAGCAGCCCCAAACTCCGGCTTCCGTTTTAGCTTCACTCCAATGAAAGAGACCAATAGTCTCTGGTCCAATGCAGCTGACTTTTATGATGCTCTGGACTTGGGCGTTCCCCAGCAACAAATGGGCGATCCACCTCCGGTTGTTCGAGCCGCGGCGATTAGCATTCGCACCACTGACGGACGCATGCTTTTTAGCGCTCGGCGCGCTAATGACACGACCTTCGTCCAGCTTAACAAATTGGAAATTGGGTCCGATCGACTCCGGGTCACGCTGTCGGGCAAGGGATTTGTAACCCTTAATGATGAAGTCATTACATCGGGTCTTTATGAACGGATCAAGGATAACCAGATCCTCGCGGCTCTTGTCGGGTTGGCTAATGCAGCGTTGGTCGGCTGGATCACCAGGATCATTCGCAAACGCCCGGCTTTGGTTAAGCCTTGAAACTTGTCCGCCTACCATAGATCGTAAGTTTACAGGCGTTTAGAGTTCAATCTTCAGATCGTGTGCTTTCGCGAGTAACAAACTGAAGTTTGAACTCTAAACGCCTGTAGTTATTCCTGCCTATTGACGGCAAGACTCACTGGCAGCCCTTTGGGCGCGATGCTAAGATTGGTCGTGCCATTGGTAGCCGCATTTGACGTGGCATGGGCGCGCCCCCCATGCAGTTGCCCACGGGCAAGATGCCCGTGCCACCCAGTCTTGAAACCCTCCACTTATTCGGGGATTTCGCGCATTAGTCGTTTATCTTTTCTATTGGGCGTTTGTGTGTTTGGCGGTTGCGGGGCGCGTCAACCACACGACTGCTGAACCGGTGGGGATGAAGTCCTCAGATTGTCAGCGATTCCGGAACTGGGCACACGGAAAAATCTGCGGAATCTGCGGATAGGTAGTTCTCGTAATGGAAAACCTGGATAAGCGAATCGAGAATCTCTCGTCGGCGAAGCGAGCCCTACTGGAGCTGCGCCTGAAGCAAAGTGCTACCCGGCAATCCGGAGTTGCGCCAATCGTCTCGAGAAAGGATCGTTCGAATGCGCCGGCCTCGTTCGCCCAGGAGCGGCTATGGTTTCTCAATCAGCTGGAACCGAACACAGCGCTGTATAACGTGCCGCGAGCTCTTCGATTGAAGGGCAATCTCGATCTTGCTGCACTTCAACAAGCGTTCGACAAACTCATCGAACGTCACGAAACGTTTCGCACTCGTTTTGAATTTGTTGACGGCGAGGTTCGACAAGTCATCGATGCAACCGGGTCGATTCAAGTGACGTTGACTGACCTTAGTGATTTGACGGCCGCGGAGCAGGAATCGGAAACGCTGCGTTTGATTCAGAGCGAGGCCACCAAGCCCTTCAATCTGGCGACAGGTCCGCTGAAGCGTGTGAGTGTGCTGCGACTAGGCGAGCAAGATCACGTGCTTATGATGACGAATCACCACATCATCAGCGATGCATGGTCCGGTGGCATTCTTTTCCAGGAACTGACTGCACTCTACAACGCGGTCGTTACCGGCACTCCATCAGCGCTGCCGTCGCCGGCGGTTCAGTACGCGGACTTTGCCGCGTGGCAGCGAGAGTGGCTACAAGGCGACGAGTTACAACGCCAGCTCGATTACTGGAAAGAACAGCTCGCGGGAGTTTCCGGCGTACTGGAGCTGCCCACCGACTTTCCTCGAGCGCAAGTTCAGTACTCGCGGGGGGATTACAAGTTCATCACGCTGTCGAAAGAACTTAGTCAGCAATTGCACGAACTGAGCCAACGCAAAGGCGTCACTCTCTTCATGACGCTGCTCGCAGGGTTCCAAATCCTGTTGGCGCGTTACAGCAATCAAACTGATATCGTGGTGGGATCGCCAATCGCCGGACGAAATCGCGCCGAGACTGAAAAGCTGATCGGATTCTTTATCAACACGCTTGTGTTCCGTGCTGGGCTTTCCCGCAAAGCGACCTTCGACTCATTCCTATCGGAGGTCAGGGAAACGGCGCTGCAAGCCTTTGCTCACCAGGATCTTCCGTTCGAGAAGTTGGTAGAAGAGCTCCAACCTGAACGAGACCTCAATCGAAATCCACTGTTCCAGGTCATGTTCCAGTTCCAGAATACCGCGAGCCCAAAGCTGCGACTTGAAGGCGTTGAAGTGACCGCGCTGGATGCTGCGACATCTACTGCGAAGTTTGATCTAATGCTCGCGGCGCGTGAAGAAGACGATGCTTTGACGTGCGTCATGGAATACAACACCGAGCTTTTCAAGGGTCAGACCATCGAGCTGATGCTGAAGCAATACGCCACGCTGTTGTCAAAGGTTGTGGCCAGGCCTGATGAACTCGTGTCGAACTTGTCATTGCTAACTGCTGACGACGAACGAGAAATTCTTCAAAGCTGGAATGACACCGCTGCTGAGTTTCCGCGAGAGAAGACAATTCACCAGTTGTTTGAAGAGCAGGTCAGCCGAACTCCGGATGCGGTGGCTTTGGTAGCTGCGCACGAGCAGGTGAATTTTGCGGAGCTGAACAAACGCGCTAACCAGCTGGCCAACTATCTTGTCCGCGCTGGATTAGCCGCGGAGGATCGCGTCGCGATCTGTCTCGAGCGTTCGGTAGATATGATCGTCGCATTGCTCGCTGTTCTTAAAGGCGGCGGCGCATATGTACCACTGGAGCCAAATTACCCGGCCGAGCGAATCTCGTTCATCGTCGAGAACTCGCAGGCAAAGTTGGTTCTCACTAATGAGAATCTTGAACCGGTCTGGAGCGGTGCGAAGATAGTGCGTCTGAATGAGATCAGTTCTGAGGTGTCTCAGGAAAGGACAGACAATGACATCGGAAACACGGGCGAGGACGCCCGTGCCACGTCAACTGGACACGGACACACGGGCGAGGACGCTAGTGCCACATCGACTGCGCAGGGACACACGGGCGAGGACGCCCGTGCCACGTCAACTGGACACGGACACACGGGCGAGGACGCCCGTGCCACATCGACTGCACGGAGACACACGGGCGAGGACGCTAGTGCTACATCAACTGTGCAGGGACACACGGGCGAGGACGCCCGTGCCACATCAACTGTGCAGGGACACACGGGCGAGGACACCCGTGCCACATCAACTGGACACGGACACACGGGCGAGGACGCCCGTGCCACGTCAACTGCACAGAATGCGGCACACGTTATTTACACTTCAGGTTCTACCGGCCGTCCGAAGGGTGTAATTAGCTCTCATTCGGCTTCAATCAATCGGTTTGCCTGGATGTGGCAGGAGTATCCCTTCGCTGCGGACGACGTCTGTTGTCAAAAGACCTCGCTGAGCTTTGTCGATTCGATTTGGGAGATCTTTGGTCCGCTGCTGCAAGGCGTGCCGCTCTGCATGATTCCTGACGAGGTGGTCAAAGATCCGGCGCAGTTCGTTGCCGCGCTGGCAAATCAAAGAGTCACGCGCCTCGTCTTAGTGCCGTCGTTGCTGCGAGCGATGTTGGACGACGGTAATGATCTTGCCGCCAGGCTTAGCCACCTTCGCATTTGTGTGTGCAGCGGTGAGACTTTGCCCGCGTCTTTGGCGGCCGAGTTCGGAAAGAGGTTGCCGAACACTCGACTGATCAATCTTTACGGCTCATCAGAAGTAGCCGCCGACGTTACCTGTTTCGAAGTGGCCGCCAACGCGGAAAGTAACGTGCCGATTGGAAAGCCGATCGGAAACACTCAAGTGTTTGTTCTTGACGAGAATCTTCGTCCCGCTGCGGTTAATGTGCCGGGTCAGATCTTTGTTGGTGGTGAAGGGTTGGCGCGCGGATATCTGAATCAACCTGAGATGACAGCGGAAAGGTTTATTCCCAATCCTTTCGCAGCGGGCCAGCGCGTTTTCCGAACTGGAGATATTGGACGCTACCTGCCCGACGGCAACATCGAGTATCGCGGCCGGCGCGACCATCAGGTAAAACTGCGAGGATTCAGAATCGAGCTCGGCGAGATTGAAACAGCGTTGCTCGGAAATGCCGTTGTGAACGACGCTGTCGTGATGCTTCGAGACTTGAAAGGTACACACGACGGCCAACAGCTCGTCGCCTACCTTACCACCAACGGCGAAGCGCCAACGCCCGCAGAGTTGCGCTCGTTTCTCCGCGCGAAACTTCCCGACTACATGGCGCCGGCCCTATTCGTCGTGCTTGAGAAACTGCCGCTGACCGCGAGCGGAAAAATTAATCGTCAGGCTTTGCCCGAACCTGAGCGAATGGACGCAGCCAGCGCTTCAGAATCCCCCCGAACGCAGACCGAAGAAATCCTGGCTTCCATTTGGGCCAGGGAACTCAAGCGAGACACTGTCGGGATAGATGACGACTTTTTCGCGTTGGGTGGACATTCGTTGCTCCAGGCCCGAATCGGCGCGCGCATCTCTGAAACTTTCAAAGTCGAGCTACCGCTGCGCACTTTGTTCGAAGCACCCACCATTCGCGAGCTTGCCCGGCATGTCGAGCTCGCTCGGCATTCAGATGCTGCAAGTGAACCTCCGCTCGTTAAAGTCTCGAGAGAAATTGAGCTGCCGCTTTCCTTCGCGCAGGAACGGCTGTGGTTTTTCGATCAAATCGAGCCAAATAGCGCCGCCTATAACATTCCTCGAGCGCTGCGTCTGTTTGGGCGGCTGGACCGAACCGCGCTGGCGCGCAGTTTGGAAATGCTGGTCCAACGCCATGAAGTGTTGCGCTCGACTTTCCACAGCGATCAGGGCAAGCCGGTTTTGAAAATCGCTGCAACATCGAATTCAGAAATCTCCTGGGTGGACGGTCGTGGCACGGGCGTCCCGCCCGTGAGCTCCCGTGGCACGGGCGTCCCGCCCGTGGGCTCCCGTGGCACGGGCGTCCCGCCCGTGAGCTCCCGAAGCACGAGCGTCCCACCCGTGGCCACTGATCAAGAAGCTCGAATCAAAGCTTTCGTAAAGCAAGAGATAACAAAACCTTTCAATCTAGCGGCGGGTCCACTGTTACGCGTGACTGTGGCCCAGCTTGATGAGCACGACCATGTGCTCGTGCTAACCATGCATCACATTGTGAGCGACGGCTGGTCAGTCGGCATCGCACTCAGCGAGTTGATCGCTGGCTACAACGCGAACATCACAGGCGCGAATTTGTCTTTGCCGAAATTAGCCGTTCAGTATGCTGACTTTGCGGCCTGGCAGCGACGGTCGCTTACCGGTGACTTGCTCCGCAAGAAAGTTGATTTCTGGCGAAGGCAGCTTGATGGCGCACCAGCCTTACTCGAACTGCCACTCGACCGGCCTCGTACCGAGACGCCCAGCTTTCGCGGAGCAAAGCAGACGATAAAGATCTCCAGCGAAGTTGGTCAGGAGCTGAAAAAGCTCGCAGCGTCGGAAAGCAAAACGATTTTCATGACGTTGCTGAGCGCGTACCAGATCTTGCTGGCGTGCATCGCCGGCACTAAAGACATCGTGGTGGGTGCGCCCGCAGCGGGACGTGAACGCGCAGAGACTCAGGACCTAATCGGCTATTTCGTAAACACGATGGTGCTGCGAACCAAAGTCGATGATGATCTAACTTTTAGAGAAGTTCTGAACCGTGTACGCCAAGACGTGTTAAGTGTTCTGGCCCATCAGGACGTGCCTTTCGAAAAGCTAGTCGATGAGTTGGGCGTAAGTCGCACGCTCGCGTTCAATCCAATATTCCAGGTTTGGTTCGTCCTCCAGAACGCGACGATTAATCGCCAGGATTGGCACGAGCTGAGGGTTGAACCGATTAATGTCGATAGCGGCGTCACGCGTCACGACTTGCAGCTATCTTTGTGGGAATCGCGCGACGCGCTTGAGGGCCTGGAAGGCGAGTTCACCTACAGCACCGATCTCTTTGAAGCGAAAACGATCGATCGCATAGCTCAGCAGTTCCTGGTGTTGTTAAGTTCAGTGACAGCTGACCCGGATAGTCGCGTAAGTGAGTTACAACGCAAGCTAGCCGAGGCAGGTCTGGAGATTCAGCAAAGGCAAGCGAACGAATTAGAAGACGCCAGTCGGGACCGCTTGCGCTCGGCGAAGCGTCGCGCCGTCAGCGTTGTTACCGGCAGTGCCGAAAAAGTAGAGACGATCTGAAACATGAGCTCGAACTTTCCAGACTCAATTGATGGTCCGCGAGCGATGAAGCGCAAGACTATCACTCTGTCGCAGCAGAACCTCGTCGGCGAAAGCTATTTTTATAACACATCGCTGCCCGTTGTCCTTAAGCCGACGGTCGAAGGACTGAGTTTGCCACACTGGGCGAAAGACAATATTGAGCTGATTAAGGAGAGATTAGTCACAGTTGGCGCCTTGCTAATGCGAGGCTTCAAAACGCCGACCGTCGCCGAGTTTGAAGAATTTCTGAATATCGTGGCTGGTGATCTGGTTGACTACTCGTACCGATCTACGCCGCGCGAACTGGTCAGCGGAAAGATCTACACTTCTACCGGGTATCCGGCCCACCAAACAATTCCGTTGCACAACGAACTCTCCTACTCGCGACAGTGGCCCATGATGCTCGGATTCTTCTGCGTGCATCCGTCGGAGGACGGCGGTGAAACTCCCCTCGCTGATAGCCGCAAGATTTTTGCTCGCATAGATCCCGAGCTGCGAAATAAGTTCAGTCGTCTTCAGGTTCTCTACGCGCGAAATTACGGCGATGGTCTCGACCTGTCGTGGGAAGACGTTTTTCAAACTACCGAGCGTGCGGAGGTTGAAGAGTTTTGTCGAACTGCGGGGATTGAATGGTCCTGGAAAAGTAACGGCCGTCTAAGCACCGCGCAGATTTGCCAGGCTGTAGCCACGCACCCGCAGACTGGCGAACAAGTTTGGTTCAATCAAGCGCACTTGTTTCATGTTTCCTGTCTGGAGCCCGAGGTGCGTGACGCGTTGCTTGCAGGCGAGGAAGACGAGCTTCCGCGAAATACTTTTTATGGAGACGGTTCGGTGATCGAGGATGCAGATCTTAACGCGATACGCTCAGCGTACGAGCAGGAGAAAGTGGTTTTTCAGTGGGAACGCGGAGATGTGTTGTTAGTCGACAATATGCTCGTAGCTCATGGGCGGCGTCCCTATCGCGGTGAGCGCAAGGTTGTAGTTGGTATGGGACAGATTTATGACGGCGTGAGTTAGTCGCCTTTAGTCAACGAGAAAAAAGTGGCTCAGGAAATCATTCAAGGATATCGACTATCACCTCAGCAGAAGCGGCTCTGGCTGATGCATCAGGCCGGCCAGCCTCTGCATTCCGAAGCGTGCCTGATCGAGATGACCGGCGTTCTGGATGAAGCTGCTTTGCTGCGAGCGATCCAGTCCGTCGTCGAACGTCACGAGATCCTGCGCACGTCCTTCCAATTGCTATCGGGCATGACGATTCCTGTCCAGGTAATTGAAGAGCATGCTGCCGTCTCGCTTGAAACCGAGGATTGGTCCAGTCTCGATGCGGACGAGCAGACTAAGAGAATTGGGAAGCTCTGCGACGAAGCTGAGGAAAGCGACCTGGCTCAGCTGCCGTTGTTTCGCGCGCGTCTGATGCGGATCTCGGCGACGCGAAATCTATTGCTCCTAAGCGCGCCGCCGCTCTGTCTCGATCAGCCGTCGCTGCGGTTTCTCTTCACGGAAATCGCCGGCGGTTACGAGCATACGAACGGCCGGCCTGCGGAAGGCGAGGCAATGCAATACGCGGATTTCGCGGAATGGCAGAACGAGCTGTTGGAGTCTGCTGAAGCATCGTCGGCTCAACAGTATTGGCAAAAGGTTGATCTTAGTCGAGCCGAAAAACTGCCATTTGAAGACCTGGCTGACGGGGAGGAGACCGCAGTTAACATTTCCGCAGCCGCGCTTCAGAAGCTGCTCGCGATTTCGGATAAATTGGGACTGGACGTCGCGACTTTGCTGCTCGCGTGCTGGCATTTGATTCTGCACAAATCCACGGGATGGGATCACACAGTAGTAGCGACAGCCTTTGACGGTCGTAATTTTCCCGAGCTGCAAAATGCCATCGGTCCAATCGAGCGCTATCTTCCGATTTCATTGAGTCATGAAGAAAATCCAACCTTAAGCTCCGCCGCGCAAGCGCTGAACGAAACATTAAGAGACTCAGCGAAGCTGCAGCAGTACTTTCCGCCCGACCATTCGCCGAACCTGGCTGACGTCGTTTCTCAGATCGGCTTTGCATGGGTTGAATCTCCAGCTGACATCACTGCCGGCGACCTAAACGTCCGATTCGTTAGATTTGTTAGATTCGTTAGCCACTCGAATCGCGATGACGGTCGCTTCAAACTCAAGTTGGTTGGTGAGCGCTCCGTCGAAGGCTTGATATCGGCGCGATTGCACTTCGATGGAAAGCGGTTCAGCGCTGAAGTTATTGAACGATTGCGTGAGCGCTTTGAAACCCTGATCGAAGCGATCGGAAACGGCGATGAGCGGCCTGTCTCAGAGCTCGAAGTTATCGGTTCTCAGGAACGGGAACTTTTGTTGGTCGAGTTCAATGGCACCGCACAGCAGTTCCCCGCTGGACGCTGCATTCACGAATTGTTTGCGGAGCAGGCACTCAAAACGCCGGACGCGAGCGCAGTTGTCTTTGAAGAAGAGAAACTCACGTTTGCTGAGCTTAATGCTCGGGCCAATAAGTTTGCGCATGCCCTGCGTCGAGCTGGCGTGCGACCGGACGACGCCGTAGGGCTGTGTCTCGAGCGCTCAGTTGACTTGATTGCAGGCTTGCTCGGAATCATGAAGGCGGGCGGCGCTTACTTACCGCTCGATCCTGGACTTCCAGTTGAGCGCATCAAGGGAATGCTGGCAGACGCCGGCGCGAAGGTTCTGCTAACGCGAAAAGGTCTCGATCATGACTTCGCTAAAAGCATTTTTGTCGACGACGTTCGCGATAACGCGAATGGAACCTTAAACGCGGAACTTGAAACTAAAGACTTTAAGACTGATGTTACCGATCAAAACCTGGCGTACATAATTTTTACCTCCGGCTCAACCGGCAGACCGAAAGGAGTCGCTGTTGAGCACCGGCAGCTCGCAAACTACGTAGGCGCTATCCAGGAACGGTTGCACATTCCCGAAGGCAGCTCGTTCGCATCCGTGTCCACGATAGCGGCTGACTTAGGAAACACGGTTTTGTTTCCCTCGCTCTTGACTGGCGGGACGCTGCATCTTGTTTCGGAAGAGCGAGCCACCAATCCTGACGCACTCGCGGAGTATTTCCTTCGACATCGAATCGATTGTCTCAAGATAGTGCCGTCGCATCTCGCGGCCTTATTGTCGGCTGCGCATCCCGCCGCCGTGTTGCCGGCACGCACCCTGGTGTTAGGTGGCGAAGCCTGTCCGCAGTCATTGCTGGAAAGAGTTAAGGAGCTGGCGCCCGATTGTCAGGTAATCAATCACTATGGGCCGACTGAGACAACGGTCGGAGCTACGACTTTCGCGACCGGCGAAACCGGGACACAGACGAACACGGTGCCGTTGGGTCGGCCACTCGCCAACGTGCAGGCTTATGTTTGCGATCAATCGATGCGGCTGACGCCACTCGGCGTACCCGGCGAACTTTACCTCGGTGGCGCCGGCGTTGCGCGCGGTTATGTCGGAAAGCCCGACGCCACCGCGGAAAAATTTGTCCCGCACCCGTTTGCAAAGATGGGCGGGGAACGTTTGTATCGAACGGGTGATCGAGCGAGGTTTCTCGCGGACGGGCGTCTCGAGTTTTTGGGTCGCGTCGACGATCAGGTGAAGATCCACGGCTATCGCATCGAGCCGAGCGAGATAGCCACAGTACTTCGTGAGCACGACAGTATCAAAGAAGCGATTGTTACTGCTCGCGAAGACCAGCCGGGAGAAAAACGATTAGTTGGCTATATCGTCTGTGAAGATAAAGCAGTCGATGCTGCGTCGCTGCGAAGCTTTCTGCAGGACAAACTTCCGGAATACATGATTCCGAGAAGTCTGGTGTTCCTGGAATTTCTGCCGCTGACTCGGAACGGAAAGATTGATCGGAAGGCTTTGCCCGCGCCGGAAGTGCTGCGCGGCGACACGAGCGGTTTCGTAAAGCCACGCAATCAAGTCGAAGAAACACTGGCCGGGATTTGGTCGACGATCCTCGGCATCGAGCAGCTCAGCATCCACGATAATTTTTTTGAGCTGGGCGGCGATTCGATTCTCAGCATTCAGATTATCGCGAGGGCGAATCAGTCAGGTCTGAAGCTATCCCCGCGTCAGGTCTTTCAACACCAGACGATCGCCGAGCTCGCGGCGGTCGCGGGCACTGAGGATGCAGTTATTGTCGAGCAAGGTCTTGTGACTGGCCCCGTGCCGTTAACGCCGGTGCAGACACGATTCTTCGCTCAGGAGCTGCCGGAACCGCACCACTATAACCAGGCGATGCTGCTGAATCTTGAGGAGCCAATCGACGTTGCACTCCTGGAGCAAGCGTTCGCGCAACTACTAATTCATCACGACGCTTTGCGTTCGCGATTTCAGCGGATTGATGGAAGGTGGCAGCAGGAAATCATCGCGGCAACAGAACCGGTGCAAGTGAGCGAATTCGAGCTGACCGAGCTGCCCGACCACGCTGAGGTAATGCAGTCGTCTTTGAATCTGAAAGATGGCCCTTTGCTGCGCGCCGGGCTTTTCAAATCGAGCGACGGTAAACCAGGGAAGCTTTTGATTGTCATTCATCACCTCGTAGTTGACGGCGTCTCCTGGCGAATCATCCTCGAGGACTTGCAGCGCTCATATTCCGCGCTCACTCACCCGCAGAGCCCGGCCTTGCCGGAAAAGACCACTTCATTTAAGCGTTGGTCGGAGCTCTTGTCAGCGCAGGCAACGTCGGATGAATTAGCTGAAGAGCTGCCGTATTGGCTCGATAGATTTGAGACGTCTTCATTGCCCGTCGATTTCGATAGTCATGACAACATTGCGGCGTCTGCGGACACGATCACAGTCGCGCTTAATCCTCGCGAAACGTTGGCGCTGCTGATGGAGGCTCCGGCTGCCTATCGCACACAAATCAACGAGGTCCTGATTGCGGCTTTGGCGCAAACGTTAAGCAACTGGACGGCATCATCGCATGTTTTGCTCGATCTCGAAGGCCACGGGCGTGAAGATATCTTTCCGTCGATAGACATCACGCGATCAGTCGGTTGGTTCACAACCATCTTTCCGGTAGCGCTCGATTTGCAGGAATCAGACAGCGTCATCAGTAGTCTGCGGCATGTCAAGGAACAGCTGCGCGCCATTCCGAATCGCGGCATTGGTTATGGTCTTTTGCGCTACCTCGGAAACGATGCCGCTCGTGACGCGCTCAATGACCAAACGCAAGCGCAAGTCAGGTTCAACTATCTCGGGCAAACGGATCGCGCGCTTTCAGATGGTGGTCTGTTCAAACCGGCGGGTGAGTCAACGGGTCCGAGCCAGGCTGCGTCGGCGCCCCGCGGCTATTTGCTGAACGTCATCGGCGCTGTCAGCGGAGGTCAATTGCGATTTGAATGGACGTACAGCCGGAACATCCATCGCCGCGAAACGATCGCGCAGTTGGGCGAGAACTATCTCGCTAGACTTCGCGCGTTGATCGCGCAGGCCCGGTCGGCTGACGCTGCGACTCTTTCACCGACAGATTTTTCGAGCTCGAAACTGAGTCGAGAAGATCTCAACAAAGTTCTGGCCAAGCTGCGTGGATAACAGGCGTTTAGAGTTCAAACTTCAGTTTGTGACGTCACAGCCACACAAACTAAAGTTTGAACTCTAAACACCTGCAACGAACATTGAATGTCAATTCGATTGGACAACTCAACCGATATCGCGAGTCGAACACCGTTCGATGCGCAGGCGCAGTCGTGTCCAACTAATCCACCGATTCAAAAACGGCTGGGAAATGGGCCGGCCCAGTTATCGTTTACTCAGGAGCGGATTTGGTTTCTCGATCAGCTAGCGCCCGGCGATGTGCTGTTCAATCTCTCGCAGGGAGTTCGCGTCAGGGGTCCGTTGGATGTCGCTGCTTTGCAGAAGTCATTGTCAGCCGTGATCGAGCGTCATGAGATTTTGCGCACCACGTTCGCCAAGAGTGAGCATCATGCGAACACTGATGGACGGCCCAGGCAATTGATAGCCAGTCGGGGTTACGTTCAGCTCGAGTTGATCGAGCTGCCGGCAAACGTGGGCCGCGAGGAGCAAGCCCGAAACATTGCTCGAGCAGAAGCAAGAAAACCTTTCGATCTTACGCTTGGTCCGTTGCTCCGAGCTTTGCTGGTTCGACTAGATCATGATGATTACGTGTTGTTGCTCAGCACGCACCGGATTGTTGCGGATGAGGTTTCGTTAGGGCTGATATTTCAAGAGTTATGGGACGGCGGTCTTTTTGTAGGACAGGTTGCAGGCCTGTCGGCAGCTGCAGGCTGGCAGCCTGCAGTACAGGAGGAAGAAAGCCAACTTCAGTTTGCTGATTATTCAGAGTGGGAACGAGACCGGTTTCGCGATGAGGCAGGAAAGGAGTGCATTAATTGGTGGCGTGATAATTTATCGGGCGCTCCAGTTGTGCTCGAACTTCCTACCGACAGGCCGCGACCTGCCCTGCAAACGTCAAGTGGCGACTCCTGCGAACTGGAACTGGACGAGCGGGCAACTTGTCTACTCCGAAATCTAAGCACGAATGCTGAAGCTACGATCAGCGACGTCGTTCTTGCTGCTCTGCAAATTCTCCTGGCGCGGTACAGCGGGCAAACAGACATCGTGGTGGGATTAGCTTCTATTAATCGCTCGGCAGAAACTGATGGTCTGATTGGACCACTGGCTGATTCACTTGTCGCGCGCGGCGATCTGTCGGGGAATCCCACCTTTAATGAATTGTTGTCCGATGTGAAGAACGTCGTCCGTGAAGCAGGTGAGCATGACGTGGTTCCGTTTGCGCGTTTGCTTGAAGAGCTCAGCATTGAGAGAAGCCTCAGTCATGCGCCGGTGTTTCAGGTGATGATGAAAGTTGAGAGGGGCACGGGCATGTTGCCCGTGTGGCACGACATGGGCGAGATGCCCATGCCACAGCCGTTCCAGTGTGAGATGGGCATCGCGGCGTATGATCTGAGTCTTCAACTGAACGAGACGCCCGAGCATCTCAAGCTGAAGCTGGAGTACAACACCGACTTATTCGACCGCTCCACGGCCCGGCGAATGTTGGGACATCTCGAGTCGATCCTGATCGCTGCGGTGTCGAACCCAACGACGACAATTCACTCGATCAACTTTCTAACGGCGGACGAGACGCAACAGCTGCTCGATTGGAACCGGACCGCAGTTTCATACGGGCAGGGTTCGGTAATCGACTTGTTCGAGCGTCAGGTCAGAAGGAGCCCGTCGGCAGAAGCTCTGATTTTTGAAACGCAATCCTTAACCTATGAAGAGCTGAACGAACGCGCCAATCGACTGGCGCATCACCTACGCAAACTCGGTGTTGGGCCAGATAGTCGCGTGGCTGTTTGCTTCGAGCGCACCGTCGAAATGGTGATCAGCGTGCTGGCGAGCTTGAAGGCCGGCGGCGCCTACGTGCCATTGGATCCGAAGTATCCCGCGGACAGACTGCGCTTCATGCTTGCAGACGCAAAATGCGCCGTGGTCCTCACCAGCTCAGCGCTCGCAAAACAGTTGCCCGAGACCTCGGTAACCGTGCTGCACGTCGATGCCTTGATCCCAACATTATCAAGTGAGGGCACCGAAAATCTTCACGTTGAAATTCAGCCGGAGAATCTGGCGTATGTGATTTACACGTCCGGCTCGACTGGTTGGCCCAAAGGCGTCGCGATGACTCATGGGGCGCTCGCGAATGTGATCAACTGGCAGCTGGACCAGGCTTTTGTTCCTCGCCGCACTCTGCAATTCTCGAGTTTAAGTTTTGATGTCTCGTTTCAGGAGTTGTTTTCTACCTGGGGTTCAGGCGGAGCGTTGGTCCTGGTTTCGGATGACGTCAGGGCGGATGCGAAGGCGATGCTTCGTTTTCTCAAGGAACAAGAAGTCGGCCGGCTCTTTCTGCCTTTTGTTTATCTCCAGCATTTGGCTGAAGCTGCTGACACAGATGAACTCGTGCCTGCCGATCTGCGAGAAGTGATTACTGCCGGCGAGCAATTGGAAGTAACGCCGCAAATCTCAAAACTTTTTCAGCGACTACCGGAATGCCGGCTGCACAATCACTACGGACCCTCCGAAACGCACGTCGTCACGGCTTATCCGCTGCCGAACGCGATATCGGAATGGCCCACGCTGCCGCCGATTGGACGCGCAGTCGCGAATACTCAGATTCACATCGTAAGCCCCGGAATGAGCCTTCAGCCAATAGGCGTGCCTGGAGAACTTTTGATCGGAGGCGCGAATCTCTCAAGAGGTTACCTCGATCGTCCTGAGGTCACCGCAGAGAAGTTTATTCCCGATCCTTTTGGCAGCGAAGCGGGCGCGCGTTTGTATCGCACTGGCGACCTGGCGCGATATCGAGCTGATGGCGTTATTGAGTTCCTGGGACGCATCGACAATCAAGTTAAAATTCGCGGCTTCAGAATTGAGTTGGGTGAGATTGAATCAGCCTTGCGAACTCACGCAGCAGTTCGCGATGTCGTAGTGAAACCGCGCGACAAGAACGATGCCCTCGTAGCTTTTGTGGTTCCCGATCGAACGCAACTTAATGGCGCAGACACCTTGTCCGGAACCTTGCGCGCTCACCTGGTCAGCAAGCTGCCGGAATACATGGTTCCGGCTGTCGTTGTCGAGCTGGAAAGATTGCCATTGACGCCGAGTGGCAAAGTTGATCGGCGCGCGCTTTCAGTTCCCAGCGATTATCGACTAGAAGCTTCGGAGCGAGTCGCGCCGCGAGATGAGATTGAAGAAGGCCTCGTCCAGTTATGGGAACGAGTGCTTGGCATCAAGTCGATAGGCGTCACCGATAATTTCTTCGAGTTGGGTGGACACTCCTTACTGGCGTCACGGCTATTCGCGCAAATCGAGAATCGTTTCGGGCGGAACCTGCCCCTCGCGACTTTGTTTCAGTCGCCAACGATTGAACAGCTCGCTGACGTGCTGCGAGATCAGGAAACGCAAAAATCCTGGTCGTCACTGGTTGCGATTCAACCGCTCGGCACTCGACCGCCGTTGTTTTGCGTGCACGCCGCGGGCGCGAATGTGCTGATTTATCGGCCGCTTGCTCGTCACCTGGGGCTGGATCAACCAGTCTACGCTTTGCAGGCGCAGGGTCTCGATGGACGGACGCCGCCTTTCACTCGAGTCGAAGACATCGCCGCGCACTACATCAAAGACATTCGCTCGCTACAACCTGAAGGCCCGTACTTTTTGTTGGGTGCTTCATTCGGCGGCATCGTCGTCTATGAAATGGCCCTACAACTTCAGGCGCAGGGGCAGCAGGTCGCTTTACTGGCGATGTTGAATACAGATTGCCCGATCGTTTCGTTAGGAAAAAGGTTGCAGTGTCATGTGGGCAATCTGAAGACGAAGGGCCCGAAGGTTTATTTTCTTGCAGCGCTGGGATCCGTACTTGGTCGAGTGAACGAGAAAGCGGGTGCGGCGCTCGAAACGGCAGCGGCTAATAGCGAGTTGAGAGAAGCGATCGAAACTCGTCCTGATTTGAACGATCCGTTGGTGCAAACGGTGCTCGCAAATCTCGAGGCGGAGAAGAACTATCTGCCCGCGGTAACAGATTATCCGGGACGGATCACTTACTTTTGGGCGCGCGATGCGGAAAGCACCTTCGACGACAACCGGCTGGCGTGGGCCAAGCTCGCTCGCGGCGGGTTTGATTTGTATGAGGTGCCCGGCGATCACGGCACGATGCGTGAAGAGCCTAATGTTGGAACGTTGGCAGAGAAGTTGAAAGTGATACTGTCTCATTCACACCCGGTTTCAACCGGGTGACGCGAGCTCGACCTATCGCTGTTAACCGTTTCAACGGTTTTTATTTGGGCGTGACGACATAAACCGTTGAAACGGTTTCTGAATCTTAACAATACGAGTTCTCACCCGCTTGAAGCCGAGTGAGAATGAGATGTAAGAGTGAACGAAGTAGCGCTGGAAAATCTGGAAGACATTTATCAGCTCTCGCCTATGCAGCAGGGCATGCTCTTCCACACGTTGTACGCGCCGGAGTCAGGCGCGTATTTCGAGCAATCTCTCTTCACGATCAAAGGCGAGTTGGATGCGGCGGCGTTCGAGCGTGCCTGGCAGCAAGTCATTGAACGGCATTCGATCCTGCGTACCTCATTTGTGTGGGAAGAGCTTGAAACTGCACAGCAAGTCGTTCACCGGCACGTGCCGCTCCCGTTCGTTACCCACGACTGGACTGGCCTCAAGGAGTCAGATCGGGACCAACGACTCTCCGAGTTTCTCGCCTCCGATCGAGCCCATGGTTTTGATCTAGCCAAAGCTCCGTTGCTGCGTCTGACGCTGTTTCGTATCTCGCCAACACTGCATCGTTTCGTTTTCAGCCGGCATCACCTGCTGCTCGATCGCTGGTCGCGATCGCTGCTGCTCAAAGAGGTATTTGCGCTTTACGACGCGTTGGCAAGCGGCAGGGAATTCGCGCTCGAGGCGCCGAGTCCGTACGGTGATTACATCACCTGGATCGAAAAACAGGATGCAGAGCAGGCAGCCGACTTTTGGAAGCAGGCGCTGAGTGGCATCATCGCACCCACCGCATTTGCAGTTGACTCAAAACCTGACAAGCAACAAACGGCCACGTATGCCGACGAGCGAATCTTTCTTTCGGAAGCAACGATGGAACGTTTGCGAGCATTTGCTCGCGACGCGAAGGTCACTCTGAATGTTGTAGCTCAAGCAGCCTGGGCTTTGTTGTTGAGCCGTTACAGCGGCGACGATGATGTTGTATTTGGCGTGACAGTCTCAGGCCGGCCGGCTGATCTCCCGAAGGTTGAATCGATAATTGGTCTTTTCATCAACACCTTGCCATTGCGCGTAACGGTGCGGGCGGATTGCTCAATCCACGACTGGTTAAGGAATCTTCAGGACGAGCAGAGTCGTCTGCAACAGTTCGAGCATAGCTCGCTGATCGACATCCAAAGTTGGAGTGAAGTGCCGCGCGGCGTCCCGCTGTTCGAAAGCATTTTTGTCTTCGAGAATGTGCTGGAAGTTGGTTCGCGCGAGCCGGGTGAGACTGCCGTTGAGTTTAATGAAGATCGAGGCTTTGGCTCGACGACCGGATATCCCTTGACGGTGTTGGTGAGTCCTGGTCGAAGGCTGGCGGTGCAGATTGTTTATGACACCACCCGGTTTGCGTCCGAGACGATCACGCGCATGCTCGGCCACTACGAGACGCTGCTGACAAATATCCCGAACGCTGGTGCCGGCTCGGTGGCGGCGGTCGAAATATTGACGGAGTCAGAACGACGGCAGATTCTGTACGAATGGAATGCTGTAGGGGCGGACCTGCGTGTCCGCCCTGATGATGAATCCAGTCAACCAGGGCGGACACACAGGTCCGCCCCTACAGTGATTGACTTGTTTGATGTTCAAGTCGCGAAGACGCCGAACGCAGTTGCAGTCATTGAGGAAAATAAATCGCTCAGCTATCGCGAGTTGGATGATCGCGCCAACCGCTGGGCCCGTCACCTGCGCAGTTTAGGCGTTGGTCCAGACAGTCGCGTCGGCGTTTGTCTCGAGCGTGGAATGGCGATGGTTGTTAGCGTGCTCGCAATCCTGAAAGCAGGAGGGGCTTACGTTCCGCTGGATCCATCCTATCCGCAAGACCGCTTGCGATTCATGCTCGGCGATTCGAAGTGCGTCGTCTTGTTAACCAGCGAGAAGCAGAGTCAAACCATACCTGAGACCTCAACCCGCTTGTTATTCGTTGATGGCGACCAGCTCGACCAGGTTGAAGGACAACCAATTAAATCGGGGGTGAGCGGAGAGAATCTCGCGTTTGTGATTTACACGTCAGGCTCCACTGGTTGGCCCAAAGGCGTGGCGATGCCGCACCGAGCGCTCGCGAATCTCATCAACTGGCAGACAGCGGCGCCTTTTCAGCCACTGCGGACCTTACAATTTGCGAGTCTCAGCTTTGATGTGTCGTTCCAGGAGATTTTTTCCACGTGGTGTTCGGGCGGCACGCTCGTGACAGTTTCAGACGAAGTGAGGCGTGACGCGCCGGCGCTGCTGCGCTTCATGATCGAGCATCGGATCGAAAGAATCTTCGTGCCGTTTGTTTACCTACAACATCTGGCTGAAGTGTCTGAGGTGTCGGGGACGGCGCCCGTGGACTTGAAGGACGTGATCACAGCCGGCGAGCAGCTCGAGACCACGGCTCAAATCGCGAAGTTCTTTCGAGAGATGAAGACCTGCCGCCTTCACAATCACTATGGTCCTTCGGAAACTCACGTGGTTACCAGTTACACGTTGGGCAAGTCGGTCAGTGATTGGCTGGCGCTGCCTCCCGTCGGTCGCCCGATCGCCAATACGCAAACATACATCGTTGACTGCGGGCTCATGCCGTTGCCGGTTGGCGTTCCGGGCGAGCTATTAATCGGCGGCGCGAATGTTTCTCGAGGATATTTGGATCGACCGGAAGTAACAGCTGAAAAGTTTATTCCGGATCCGTTTGGTAGCGAGCACGGAGCAAGGCTTTATCGGACTGGAGATCAGGCGCGTTACCTTCCCGAAGGCAATATCGAGTTTCTGGGACGTATCGATCATCAGGTCAAGATTCGCGGCTTTCGAGTCGAGCTTGGTGAGATTGAGACGGCGTTGACTGAGCACTCTTCCGTAAGAGAGGCCGTTGTGATGGCTCGCTCTGGCCTGGGTGGACGCGAGCTGATCGCTTACGTGGTTACAGACGGCGAGCAACGCGAAGACCTGACTCGAGAACTCCGCAGCCGTCTGAAAGAGAAACTACCTGACTACATGACTCCTGCGGCGTTCGTCTTTCTCGATAGATTGCCTTTGACGCCATCAGGAAAGATCAATCGTCGCGCGTTGCCCGAGCCTGATGACTCGGCGATCACAAGCACGTCCAGTTACGAGCCGGCGCAGACTGACGATGAACAAAAGCTCGTCGAAATCTGGAGCCTGGTGCTGCGCCGCCGGCAGATTGGCCGCAACGATAACTTCTTTGAATTAGGTGGACATTCGCTGCTTGCCACTCAGCTCATATCGCGGGTCAGACAAGCCTTTGAGATAGAATTGCCGTTGCGCGCCTTGTTCGACTCACCCACACTTTCTGAGTTTGCCGCTGCAATCGATCTATTCAAGAGTTACGAACCCAAAGAACGACCGAAGCTAGTCAAACTTGAAGCCGAGAACCGCGCGGAATCGCTTTTGGAAAGAATTGATGAATTGTCGGACGACGACGTCGAGGCGCTTTTGAATGAGGCCCTGGCTGAACAAAACTAAAAAAGTAAAAAGTGGCACGGGCGTCTCGCCCGTGATGAGCGTGAGTGGCACTCAACCCCCCATGAGCAGGATGCTCATGCCACTTCCGAACATGAGCAGGATGCTCATGCCACTTCCGAACATGAGCAGGATGCTCATGCAGTAGCCGAAGCGAGTAGAGCGTTAATGAAGTGAGTCATGTCAGACGAACCACAACTGTCAAAAATAGAAAAACGCGCGCTGCTGGCTGAGCTCTTGCGGAAGAAGGCAGCCCGTCCGAAGCAGGCTCCGCTCTCGTTTGCGCAGCAACGCCTTTGGTTTCTCGATGAACTTGAACCTGGGAATGGCCACTACAATATTTCACGAGCTGTTCGTTTAATCGGTCGCCTCGATCGTGCCGCTCTGCAAACGGCGCTGAACACTGTGGTGGCGCGTCACGAAGCGCTTCGCACTAATTTCCAGTCAACTGACGGTGAGCCCCTCCAGATCATTCAGCCGGCGCGCGAGACAGTGCTCGAGCTCGTCGATCTCCGCTCGTTAGCCGACGATCAGACTCATCTCGAAGCTCAAAAGTTGGCGTCGCTCGCCGCAGGCGCTGGTTTTGACCTTGCCGTCGATCACCTCTTGCGCGCAAAGCTGTTTCGCCTCAGTGACGAAGATCAGGTTCTCTTACTAGTGATGCACCATATCATCAGCGATGGCTGGTCAATGGGGATTCTCTTCCGGGAACTCGGGGCAAGTTACGAAGCCCTGGCCAACGGTCAATCTCCGTCATTGCCGGCGCCGCCAATCCAGTACAGCGACTTCGCGTCATGGCAGCGCGAATGGCTTCAAGGAGATGTTCTCGCTGAACAGCTCGGCTATTGGAGAAGTCAGCTGCACGGCGCGCCCGCCTTACTCGAGTTGCCTGCCGACAGACCGCGAAGTGCAATTCAGAGTTCCAAAGGCGCTTATCACCTGGCGTTTGCTCCACCTCAATTAAGAGATGACCTGTTAGACCTGGGCCGGCGCGAAGGAGCAACGCTGTTTATGACGTTGCTCGCCGCATTTCAGACACTTCTTTTTCGCTACACCCATCAGGAGGATGTAGTGGTTGGCACACCTATCGCGAACCGAAACCGGGTCGAGACAGAAGGTGTGGTTGGACTCTTTGTAAACACGCTGGTGATGCGAAGCAATCTCGGCGGCGACCCGACGTTTCGAGAGTTACTGGAACGGGTGAGGACGTTGGCCCTCGATGCCTATGCTCATCAGGATCTGCCGTTCGAAAAACTGGTTGAAGAATTGCAGCCGGAACGCAGTCTGAGCCGGATGCCGTTGTTCCAGGTGTTATTTGCGCTGCAGAATGTTCCCCCGAATCAGCTCGGCCTTCCGGGTCTCGAGCTCCAGGATTTCACTTTAGACAAGAAGTCAGCGAAGCTGGATTTGTCTCTCTACGTCGGCGAAACAGCGACGGGCTTGACGCTGTCATTTGAATACAACACCGACCTTTTCGACGCCGAAACAATCGAGCAGTTGTCCGGCAACTTCTTAATGCTGTTGCGCGAGGTGGTGGCCAACGCCGACAAGCCGATCTCGGAGTTACAGATACTCACCGCAGCTGAGCGTCAGCAAATACTCATTGACTGGAACGCGATTCGGAGTGAAACCCCGCTCGCGGAGTCGATACATCTCGTATTTGAAAGCCAGGCGCAAAAAACTCCTGATGCCGGCGCCGCCGTGTTTCAAGGACAGAGGCTGACTTATGCAGAGTTGAACCGGCGCGTGAACCAACTGGCAAACTACTTGAGAGCTCGTGGCATAACGACAGACAGTCGCGTCGGCCTCCTGTTGCCAAGATCGTTGGACATGGTGGTGGGAATGTTGGCGGTCTTGAAAGCAGGCGCGGCGTATGTGCCGCTCGATCCAGATTACCCGCTCCCGCGGTTGCAGTTCATGGTTAGCGATGCGGGACTGCAGCTCATCGTCTCGCGCGAAGAATATGGCGCGAGCATCAGCACCAGCGAATGTCGCGTTATTAGCCTTGATGCAGAAAGCCACCAGCTTAATCTGGAGAGCGGAGAGAACCTTAACTTACCAGCCAAGCCCGATCTTGCGTATGTGATCTACACGTCTGGCTCAACCGGCCGGCCCAAGGGCGTGATGGTTTCGCATCGAGCGGTCGTGCACTTGTTTACCTCTACAGGATCGAAGCTCGGATTCAGGGAAGGCGACGTCTGGACGGTCGTACATTCGAGCGCGTTCGACTTTTCGGTGTGGGAGATCTGGGGCTGCTTACTGCAAGGCGGCCGTCTGGTAATCGTGCCGCGGGAGGTGGCCCAATCGCCGGTGGAGCTGTGCGCGTTGCTGCAGGAAGAAAGCGTTACCGTACTAAACCAAACTCCTTCCTCACTGCGCCAACTTCTCGATGCCCGGAGCGAGTTGTCTAACGAGCAAGCCCGTGGCATGGGCGTCCCGCCCATGTTCCCTTCCACGGGCAAGATGCCCGTGCCACGGTCAGTCCGGATTATTGTCTGCGGTGGTGACGCGCTCGATGGGGATCTCGCTTTGAGGCTGAGCCAGTTGGGGATTCCGGTGTGGAACTTCTACGGCCCCACCGAAAGTACGGTGTGGTCCACCTGTGCCTTGATTGGCGATGTCGAGCGCGAATTGGGCGCCGTCTCGATCGGCCGGCCGCTACCGGACCTCGAGATTTATTTACTGGACCCACACTTTCAACCGGTGCCTATTGGAGCCACCGGTGAGATCTTTATTGGTGGCGCGGGCCTGGCTCGTGGCTACTTTCAACGTCCCGATCTTACTGCCGAGCGATTCATCCCACATCCGTTCAGCAGGTTGTCAGGTGAACGACTGTATCGAAGCGGAGACCTGGCTCGTTACCACCGCGACGGCAGTCTCGAGTTTCTGGGTCGAGCAGATCATCAGATCAAGTTGCGTGGATTTCGCATTGAGCTGGGCGAGATTGAAGCTGTTCTTAATCGTCATCCTCACGTAAAACACGCGGTGGCGCTGATCCGCGAAGAGCGAGCAGGAGACCAACGATTAGTAGCCTTTGTGGTCGCTGACGATTCGCCTGGAGGCCAGTCAACGTACCTGGACTCAGCTGAGTTGCGCAGTTATCTGCAACGATGGCTACCCGACTACATGGTGCCTTCATCCTTTGTGATGATGGCTGAGCTGCCTCTGACGAGCAATAAGAAGGTTGATCGTCTCGCCCTCGCTTCAAGTGTCATTGCGGGCGAGCCGGACACATCGAGTGGAGTCACGCCCCGGAATGCCACGGAAGAAATCGTAGCTAACATTTGGGCAGCTGTTCTTGGAATTGAGCAAGTCAGTCTCGACGATAACTTTTTTCTGCTAGGCGGGCATTCATTGCTCGCGACCCAGGTAGTTTCGCGACTTCGCAACGTGTTCCACGTTGACGTTCCCCTTCGCCTACTCTTCCAGCATCCGACCGCGGGCGATTTGGCGCGGCAGCTCGACGAAGCGATCAGAACGGGGAAAAACGTAGCCCTGCCGCCGCTCGTTCCGGTTTCTCGAGACGGTGAAGTCCCGGCCTCGTTTGCTCAACAGCGCCTTTGGTTTCTCGATCAGCTTGAGCCCGGAGGATCGTCCTACAACATTGCGCGGTCCGTCAGGCTTCAAGGGCCTCTGCGAATTGCCGAACTCAACCAGGCGCTGCAGGGATTGATAGCACGGCATGAAACTTTGCGGACCAGTTTTCGAGCAGTTGATGGAGAGCCGGTGCAGGTCATCGCACCGAGTGGAACTATCGAGCTCGAGCTGGTCGACCTGAGTAAGCTTACTAGTGATGAAGCCGAACGGCAGGCCAGGGAAATTGCTGCCGAAGCCTCGCGCTTGCCGTTTGATCTCGCTCATGGTCCCTTGCTGCGTGCCTCGTTGTTGAAATTGAGTGCAGAGGATCATGTCCTGCTCCTGGTCACTCACCACATCGTCAGTGACGGTTGGTCCAGTGGAATTCTGTTTCGCGAGTTGGGCACGTCCTACAACGCCCTGGTTAAGGGCGCTGGCGACGCTTTACCCGAACTCACGATACAGTACGCGGACTTTGCTGCGTGGCAACGCGATTGGTTGAAAGACGAAGCCCTCCAGCGGGAATTGAATTACTGGCGAGAGCAGCTCGCCGGAGCGCCTGAACTCCTAGCCTTGCCGGCCGATCGCTTGCGGCCTCGTCATCAGACCTACAACGGTAGCTTTGTTTCCCGGCGCTTGCCCGCGAGCCTCGCGAGCTCGCTCAACGCATTGGCTCGTCGCGAGGAGTGCACACTTTTCATGACGCTGCTGGCTGCGTTTGAGACATTGCTGACGAGATACAGCGGCCAGGAGGATCTCGTTGTTGGCACGCCGATCGCGAATCGAACTGTCAGAGAGACAGAAAGTCTGATCGGCTATTTTGCCAACACGCTGGTGTTGAGAACGGACCTTTCGCGGAATCCCACGTTCCGAGAGTTGTTGAAGCGAGTCAGGACAGTCGCGCTCGACGCTTATTCACACCAGGATGTCCCTTTCGAAAGAATTGTTGAAGAGCTCCAGCCGGCGCGCAGCTTGAGTCACAACCCTTTGGTTCAGGTCTTGTTTGCGCTGCAAAACGTTCCCCTCACTGCCTTCAAGATGGAGGAGCTGACCTCGAGTGATTTTAGTTTTGATCGCAAAACGTCGACCTTGGATCTTTCCCTTTATGTGCGCGAGACGGGTGACGGTCTGAGCACCTGGTTCGAATACAACACGGACCTTTTCGATAAGGCAACGATCGAGCGCATGGCGGATCACTTCGAGACGCTGCTGTCCCACATAGTTGCCGGGCCGGATCAGCGAATACATCAACTGCCCCTCTTAACCGATGCCGAGCAGCAGCAAATACTGGTTAACTCGAGCGGTGGCACGGGCGTCCCGCCCGTGAACGCGGCCCATCGGCAAGATGCCGATGCCACCTCTAGCGGCGGTGGCACGGGCGTCCCGCCCGTGAACGTGGCCCATCGGCAAGATGCCGATGCCACCTCGAGCGGTGGCACGGGCGTCCCGCCCGTGAACGCGGCCCATCGGCAAGATGCCGATGCCACCTCGAGCGGCGGTGGCATGGGCGTCCCGCCCGTGAACGCGGCCCATCGGCAAGATGCCGATGCCACCTCGAGCGGCGGTGGCACGGGCGTCCCGCCCGTGAACGTGGCCCATCGGCAAGATGCCGATGCCACCTCGAGCGGCGGTGGCACGGGCGTCCCGCC
>Ga0134125_10000863_pt1 | contig 39165 bp, 32 predicted proteins | sample KB31751_FD_96464 | JGI IMG/M metagenome (GOLD analysis project Ga0134125, IMG submission 96464) | Terrestrial soil microbial communities with excess Nitrogen fertilizer from Kellogg Biological Station, Michigan, USA - KB3-175-1 | ecosystem: Environmental > Terrestrial > Soil > Unclassified ...
GCATCCATCCCGGGGCTGGAGAATGCGGAGATGATTCGGCCGGGATATGCCATTGAATATGATGCCGTGGACGCGCGGGAACTGGATCACCGGCTGGAGGTCCGCAAGCTACCGGGGTTGTTCCTGGCGGGGCAGATTAATGGGACTTCCGGGTATGAAGAGGCCGCGGGGCAGGGGCTGATGGCCGGAATCAACGCCGCGCAGACGATTCTGGGGCGGTCGGCTGTGGTGATTCCGCGGTCCGAGGGGTATATCGGGATCATGATCGACGATCTGATCACGAAAGGGACGGACGAGCCCTACCGGATGTTCACGTCGCGGGCGGAATACCGGCTGCGGCTGCGGATTGACAACGCCGACGAGCGGCTGACACCGGTCGGAGCGGAGATCGGGCTTGCCACACCGGAACGGCGTGAAGTGTATGCGAAGAAACGAACCCATGTGAGTCAACTCCTTTCGGCTCTTGAGAATGCGCCCCAGGCATCGCTTTTGCGGCGAACGGAGGGTCGGATTGAAGAGATTCTGCCCTGGATTGAAGAAAAGCTGGGGGGCACGCCTGAGCGGGGTGTCCTGATGACCGTGGAAACCGAGGTCAAGTATGCCGGCTACATTGATCAGCAGCGGCGGCAGATCGAGCGGATGCAGAATTCCAATACCCGCGCTATTCCGCGGGAGATGGGGTTTATCGGGATTCCGGGCATTTCGCGGGAAGTGGGCGAGAAGCTGGAACGGGTTCGGCCCGCCACATTGGGGCAGGCGGCGCGAATTCCCGGCGTCACGCCCGCCGCTGTTGCTCTGCTCGACGTTTATATGAGCCTGGCTGCCCGTGCTGAATAGTTTCCTCGCCCAATATCAGGCGTTCCTTCCCAACCTGAATCCTCAGCAGGTGGCCGCCCTGGAGGGCCACCTGGACCTTCTGGAGCGGTGGAACCGCACAATCAACCTTACGGCAATCAAAACGCGGGAAGAGGCGATCTCGAAGCACCTAGGGGAATCGCTTTTTCTGGCGGCCCATTTGCCGGCCGGGGCGTTAAACATCTGCGATTTAGGGTCTGGCGGCGGTTTTCCAGGGATACCGGCGGCGATTGCACGGCCCGATTGTGCGTTTACGCTGGTGGAGAGTGATGTCCGCAAAGGCGTCTTTTTGCGAGAGGCGAGCCGGAAACTGCCGAATGTTCAGGTTCTGACGCAGCGATTCGAGATGGTGGAAGGGGAGTTTGACTGGTTGATTTCCCGCGCTGTCGCGCTGTCTAAGGTGTCTGGTGGACCGATTTGCCGTTCGGCAGCGTTCCTTGGGAGCGTGGAACTCGATTCGAAGAAACGAACCCAAGCCGGGCAGTTTGGATGGGAAACGACACCAATTCCATGGAATGTCATGAGTTTTCTATCACTTGGCAAACGTTTCACGTGAAACATACACGGGTGAGGACCGTTTAGTTGTTTCACGTGAAACATACATGTTAGAGTGAGCTTCTAGCCACGTGAGCCGCATAATCGCTATAACCAATCAGAAAGGCGGGGTGGGTAAAACCACAACTGCCATCAACTTAGGGGCTGCGCTGGCTGTCAGCGACGTGAAGGTTCTCCTGATCGATGCAGATCCACAGGGAAACAGTACGAGCGGCCTCGGAGTGCAGAAAATCCCCGGCTTAGCCACCATTTACGATGTTCTGGTCGAGGGAAAGGACATCGAACAGGCGATTTGCCCGACCAGCATGGAAGGGCTGGACATTCTGCCTGCGGACAAGAATCTGATCGGCGTCAACCTCCAGCTTGTAAATGAGGACGCGCGGGAATCGATCCTCCGCCAGCGCTTGCAGAATATTCGGGACAAATACGAGTTCATCCTGATCGATTGCCCGCCAGCTCTCGATCTTCTTACTCTGAATGCCCTGATGGCAGCCGATTCTGTGTTGATTCCCATTCAGTGCGAGTTTTTCGCTCTGGAAGGCGTCTCCGAACTGATGGACACCATTGAGCGTATCCGGGAGTCATTCTCGCATCCGCTCAAGACAGAAGGCATTCTTCTCACCATGTACGACGATCGGACGAACCTGACTCGCCAGGTTGCCGCCGATCTGCGCGAATTTTTCGGCAACGACGTGTTCAAGTCGGTCATTCCGAGGAACGTTCGCCTTGCGGAGGCGCCGAGCCACGGCAAGTCGATACTTGCGTATGATCCAGGGTCGCGCGGCGCCGAAGCATATATCCAGCTTGCCAAAGAGGTGCTCACCAATGAACAAACCAGACATGCGCAAGGCGCCTGATCACAAGGCTCTGGGGAAGGGCCTGCACGCCTTGCTTCCGGGGAGGGGGGGCGCAGCCGCGGCCCCCGCGCCGCAGACAGTGCCGGTGGCAGATGGCAACGTGGTGCAGGTGCCGATTGCCCAGGTTAGGCCGAATCCTAAACAGCCGCGCCGCAACTTCGATGAGCGGGCGATGCTGGAGCTTGCGCAATCGGTGGAGCGCGATGGCATCATTCAGCCAATCATCGTTCGACGGACCGCGCCCCAGGAATACGAGATCATTGCTGGCGAGCGCCGGTGGCGTGCCGCCACCCTGGCCAAGCTGACGAATGTTCCGGTCATTGTTCGGGAGGCCGATGATCAGAAAGTGCTGGAGTTGGCGATCGTCGAAAACATCCAGCGGGAGGACCTGAATCCGATCGAGCTCGCAATCGCATTTGAGCGGATGGCGTCAGAACTGGGGCTCAGCCACGAGGAGATCGGACAGAAAACCGGTAAGGATCGAACGACCGTAACCAACTCCATCCGGCTTCTACAGCTTCCGGTGGCCGTCCAGCAATTGGTTTCCACCGACGAGTTGAAGCCGGGGCACGCCCGGGCGTTGCTGAAAATCCAGTCGGAAAAGGTGCAGCAGGAAATTGCGGAGCGATGTGTGCTGGAAGGCTGGTCTGTACGACAGATCGAGGAGTACACAAAGCCGGCGAAGGAACCGGGCGATGAAATTATCGCCAAAAAGCCGGAGGCGAAGAGCCTTGACCCCAATGTGCGCGCCGCGATCGGCGATATGGAGCGGGTGCTCGGCACAAGAGTTCGTATTATGGCAAAAAAGCCGGGGAAAGGGACGATCGAGGTCGAGTATTACTCAGAAGAGGACCTCGACCGTATCTATTCCCTGATAGTGGGACCGCCTCACAGCGATCCTGCCATGCTGTAGCAGTACGGGGCTAAGCCGCTTCGGTCTGCGCAAGCAACTGCAGAATCTCCTGCACCTGCCGCCGGATTTCCGGCAGCGGGTTGGGAGCAAAGAGGCTCGGCTGTGCAGCCGGAGCGGCGGGGCGCGCCGCAGTTCTGCTTTTTTCCTGCAACGCTTTGCGGGCACCCTCGATTGTGAATTTCTTGCTGTAGAGCAAATGCTTGATACGAAGCAACAGCTCGACATCTTTGCGGCGGAACATGCGCTGGCCGGTCGAAGACTTGCGCGGCGACAGGCCCGGAAATTCGGACTCCCAATAGCGGAGCACGTAAGCCTCGACGCCGACAAGCTGGCTCACCTCACCGATCCGAAAAAACAGCTTATCCGGAATTTCGGGAGCGGCCGCCACGTCATCGCGATTCGGCGGAATTTCACTCATTCGCTACTATTCCATCACAAAGCGCGGCGAACGCGCTAATGGACGGTCAGCGTGTCCTTCTCGGGTTCCGCAGCCGGCGCCGTTTCCGGCAGCACGAAACGATAGCCGATGCGGGGCTCGGTGGCGATGAAGACAGGTTTGCCGCCCCCCGGTTCAATCTTCTTGCGCAGCTGATTGATGAAGACGCGGAGATATTCGATCTGATCGCCGTACTCGGGTCCCCAGATCGCCTGCAGCAGGCGCTTGTGCGGTACCGGTTTGTTGGCCTGTGAGACGAGATAGCGCAGGATATCGAATTCGGTCGGTGTGAGGCGGACGGAATTGCCGCCGGCGATAACGGTGCGATTGGCGAAATCGACTTCGAGACCGGGGACGGAGATGCGCAGCGGAGTGGTGTCGGTCGCGAAGCCGGTGCGGCGCAGAGCAGCGCGCATGCGCGCCATCAATTCGTCGAAGCTGAAGGGCTTCGAGACATAATCGTCCGCGCCGGCATCGAGGGCTTCCACCTTGTCGTGATCGGAATCGCGCACGGAGACGACGACGATCGGCATATCCCAGCCGCTGCGAATGGCGCGGCAGGCGGCGAGCCCGCCCATGCCGGGCATGTTGAGGTCGAGCAGAATCAGGTCGACAGTTTCGCGCCGCAGCATTTCGATCGCTTCCTCTCCGCTCGCGGCGTCGAGGACGCGGGCCCCCTTGGAGCCGAGGCTCGTGCGAAGGACTCTCCGGATCTGGGGCTCATCGTCAATCAGCAATATAGTACGGTTCTCGATCATGCTCTTTTCCTTTCTCAATTGGTTCGGCGGGGAGTGCGAAGCAGAATTCCGGCCCCTCTTCCGCGGCCTGCAGCCACACTCTTCCACCGTGTACTTCCGCGATCGTTTTCGCGATAGCGAGCCCGAGTCCCGTCCCTTCCACACTCGCACGGCTGCGCTCGCCGCGGTAAAAACGATCGAAAATCGCCGTGCGCTCCTCTTCGGGTATCTGGGGTCCTTCGTTGCGGATGGTCAGAATGATTTCCGCGTTCTCCTGCCAGCCCGCGATCCAGACGCGGGATCCCGCGGCCGCGTATTTCCAGGCGTTATCCAGAATCTGTCCGATCATCTGTTCGAACAAAAAACGGTCGCCGCGCACCACGGGGAGATCATCGGGCACGGAGACGATGATGGTGTGCCGCGCGAGGTAGCGCTTCATTTTATCGAGCACGCCGGAAACGACGGAATCGATTGTGCACTCCTCAACACGCGGATTTTCCTGCCGGGCCTGAATGCGGGCGAGATCGAGTGAATCCTGAATCAGCGCGTCCAGACGGTCGGCTTCTTCATCAATCACCTCAACGAGCTCCTGACTATAAGCGCCCGGGGCGCCATCGGACCCACGCATCATGGAGGCAGCGGCTTTAATGCAGGTGAGCGGCGTTTTGAAATTGTGGGCGAGCGCGTTGAGAATGGTGTTGCGAAGCTGTTCGCCGCGCTGCGTGGCTTCGACGCTGGCACGCGCTTCGGCGGCGGCGGCGCGATCGAGAACGAGACCGATCAGGTTCGCCAGCGCTCTGCGAACTTCGACGGATGGCTCCATGCCGTAGAGCTCGAGACGTCCGTTCTGGTTCGGAGTATGGAGGACGAGCGGTGGCGGGCTGGTGGAATTCGTGTCGCCGGCGCGGAAGGACTCGCGGACGCTGTCAATGGTAAGCACCGCGCCGCCGCCAAACTGATTCACGATTTCGCGCACCGCTTTGTCGGCCGTATCGCTGACCGTATCGGCGGAGAGCAGCGCCGCGGAGAGGCGCTGGAGGCGTTCCATTTCACCGCGGCTGCGCTCACTGTCCGCGGCGCGCTGGCGGGCGCTGAGAGAGAGGTGGCTGCCGGTGAGAGCAACGATGATGAATGCTCCGACGTTGATCGCATCCTGGGCGGAGCTGAGACGAAGGCTGAGGGCCGGGCCAATGTAGTAGTAGTTGAACGAAAGGCCGGCGGACAGCGATGCAGCGACGGCGAGGCTGCGATCCGCGAGCGTGGCGCTGGCGAGGACACACAGCAGGAGCACCATGGCGCCCACTTCGTCCTCTTCCGGCAGGACTGCGTAGGTGACCCTGGCGAGCAGCCACATGGAGAAGATACAGCCAATAATGCGGGTCAACCACCAGACCCGTCTATTCATGGATTTGCCGCCTCACCTGAAATATACCGCGATAAAGGGCATGGCTGGCGGGCGGGAGTTTGGTTCCCGGAAAATTGGGGATGGCGGAGGAAGAGGGATTCGAACCCCCGAGAGCCTTTCGACTCTAACGGTTTTCAAGACCGGCGCCTTCAACCACTCGGCCATTCCTCCACTCACTATGGTAGCCGATTGGCTGGCCGGGATCTCAGGCGCTTAGCAGTGGCTTCGTAGGGGCGGGATCTCCGCCGGTCCCGGACGGCAGCAATGGCCGATTGTCCGGTTGCCGTCCCAGCGTAACCCCCGGTATAAAACCCTCATTGGTACCGGTATTGCGAGAGCTAAAGGGCGTCAAACCCCCGGGTTCGAGCGTTATACAATAAATATGTTGGACTTGCAGCCGCCGAGGGCAGGCTGCAGCGCATCGTCCTCTTAAAGAAAGTATGTTGTCGTCGCTATTGCCTGCATTGCTTGTTACGTCCACGCTGAGCAGGATCTCGCGCGGGATGTTCGATGACACCTTTGCGGGCATTCACCAGCTTGCCTGGTTTGACTGGGCGATTCTGATTCCCTATTTCGGTATTCTGGGCATCCTTTCGATCTACGGGATACACCGGTTCGATACCATCCTCACCTATTTCAAACACCGGAAGAAGGCTACCGGTGAGCCGCCGCGCAAATTCGAATCGCTGCCGCGGGTCACGATTCAGCTCCCTCTTTATAACGAGCGCTACGTGCTCGAGCGGCTGATCGACGAAGTGGTGAAAATCGAATATCCGAAAGAACTGCTGCAGATCCAGGTTCTTGACGATTCGACCGACGATACCCATCCGTTCGCCGAGGCGCTGTGCGAACGCTACCTGAATATCGGCCATCCGATCCAGTATCTCCACCGGACCAACCGGGAAGGCTTCAAGGCGGGCGCGCTGCAGGAAGGGCTGAGGAGTGCGACCGGCGAATTCGTAGCCGTCTTCGACGCCGACTTCATTCCGCCGACCGACTTCCTGCTGCGGACGATCCATCACTTTGCCGACCCGAAGGTGGGGGTGGTGCAAACGCGCTGGAGCTACCTCAATAAGGGTTTCAATTTCCTGACCGAAGTCGAGGCGATCCTGCTGGATGGGCATTTCATCCTCGAGCACGGCGCGCGCAGCCGGGCGGGGTATTTCTTCAACTTCAACGGCACGGCCGGCATTCTGCGGCGCTCGATGATCGACGACGCCGGCGGCTGGCAGCATGACACGCTGACGGAGGATTCCGATCTCAGCTACCGGGCCCAGCTCAAGGGCTGGAAATTCGTTTATATTCCGAATGTCGATTGCCCGTCGGAACTGCCCGTCGAAATTCACGGCTTCCAGGTGCAGCAGTTCCGCTGGGCAAAGGGGCTCACGCAGTGCGCAAAGAAGCTGCTCCCCTCTCTGGTGCGGGCGAAGATTCCATTCCGCGTGAAGGCGGAGGCCTTCATGCACCTCACGCCCAACATTTCCTACCCGCTGATGATCATCGTTTCGGCGCTGATGCTGCCGGTGATGATCGTGCGGTTTTACATGGGCGTCTGGCAGATGATGCTGCTGGATTTCCCGCTGATCGTGGCGGCATTCTGGTCGATTTCCGCCTTCTACGTGATCGCGCAGCGCGAGCTGCATCCGAAATCGTGGAAGCGTAGTTTCCTGTTCCTGCCGATGCTGATGGGGGTGGGTGTCGGGCTGACACTGATCAACACGCGCGCGGTGCTCGAAGCATTGTTCGGCGTCCAGAGCGGATTCGTCCGCACCCCGAAATACGCGATCGAAGGCAATCACCAGCGGAAGGTCGTGAAGAAGTACAAGAGCAAGAGCGGCCTGCTCCCGTATTTCGAACTGGCTTTCGGAACGTACTTCCTTTATATGTGCGTGTTCGCGGTCCAGACCTATAATTTCCCCTCGCTGCCGTTCCTTGGGCTGTTTGTCGCCGGTTATTACTGGGCTGGCTTCGGAACGCTGTACCAGGAACATCAGGATCGCGTTCGTTACAATCGGGCTCAGCAGCTTGCGTTTGAAGCTGCTCGCTAAGAGCCTGATTTGACCACCCTCTCGATTACCCCAGACATGATTCGCGAAGCCGCGGAGCGCACGCGGCCGCTGGTGAAGCGCACGCCGGTGCTGACGTCCCGCAGTCTCGATCAGCGCGCCGGCATGGAGCTTTTCATCAAATGTGAGAACTTCCAGACCGGCGGGGCATTCAAGATCCGCGGGGCGGCGAATCTGATTCTGGCGCTGAGCCCGGAGGAGCGGAAGCGCGGCATCGTGGCGTTTTCTTCAGGGAATCACGCTCAGGCCGTCGCGATCGCGGCGAAGTATGTGAGCGCTGCCGCGACGATCGTGATGCCGGAAGACGCGCCGCCCTCGAAGATGGAGCCGACGCGCGCGCTGGGAGCGAAGATCGTCACCTACAACCGGCAGAAGGATGACCGCGAGGCAATCGCCGCGCGGGTACTCGCGGAAACCGGCGGCATCCTGGCGCCCCCCTACGATCATCCAATGATTATGGCGGGACAGGGGACTATCGGGCTCGAACTGCTGGAACAGGCGCCGGAGCTCGACGCGATTGTGACTCCGGTGGGCGGCGGCGGCATGGCGTCGGGCTGTTCGACCATCGCGAAGGAGCTGCGTCCGGGCATCCGGTGTTTCGGCGTGGAGCCGGAACTGGGCAATGACGTGTGGCAATCGCTGAAGAAAGGCGAGCGCGTTACGATTTCCTCGCCCGATACGGTTGCGGACGGCCTTCGAACCGTTTCTCCCGGCAAGCTGACGTTCCCGGTACTCCAGAGAAACCTCGAGGAAGTGGTGCTCGTCTCTGAAGATGAGATCCGCAATACAGTTCGCTTCCTGATGGAGCGGATGAAAATCGTTGTGGAGCCGAGCGGCGCCGTGGCAGTGGCGGCGGCCATCCATGGAAAACTGCCGGCCGGAATCCGGCGGGCCGGCGTGGTGATTTCGGGCGGCAATTTCGACCCGGAGTTTTTGAAAACCCTGTATCAGGGCGCCCCTGATAAGCTGGAAGTGCTCCCCCGATGTTAGCCGTTCCTACATTATCCGAGGAAATCCTCGATCTGAAGCGCCAGCGCCACGCGATCCTGCTGGCCCATCATTATCAGGAGCCGGAGATTCAGGAAATCGCCGATGTGGTTGGCGACAGCCTGGAACTGGCTCGCAAGGCGATGCAGTATGAGGGCGACGTGATCGCTTTCTGCGGTGTGTGGTTCATGGCGGAGACGGCGAAAGTTCTGAATCCGAACCGGATTGTGGTAGCGCCGGACCGCGAGGCGGGCTGCAGCCTGGTGGATAGCTGCAAGGCGGAAGACGTTCGGGAGTACCGGCGGCGGAATCCGGACCACGTCATCGTCAGCTATATCAATACGTCGGTGGAAGTGAAGGCGGAGAGCGATATCCTTTGCACGTCGCGCAACGCGGTGAAGGTCGTCAACTCGATTCCCGCGGAGAAGACGGTTCTGTTTCTGCCGGACCGCAATCTGGGGGCGTGGGTGCAGCGCGAGACGGGCCGCGCCAACATGAAAATCTGGCAGGGCTCCTGCATCGTGCACAATACATTCCCGTCGCGGCGTCTGCTGGAGGCGAAGAACGCGCATCCCGGGGCCGTTGTGGTGGCGCACCCGGAATGTCCGGAGGCGGTGCTGCGCCAGGCGGATTTCGTGGGGTCGACCTCGGCCATCATCGAATATTGCGCCGCGAGCGATGCCAAAGAATTCATCGTGATGACGGAGAGCGGGGTGAACTACTCACTCGAAAAGGCCGCGCCGGGCCGCCGCTTCCACTACGTCGCCAACGAGAACTGCAACTGCAGCGAATGTCCGTTCATGCGGCTCAACACTCTCGAAAAGCTGCGGGACGCGCTCGTGAACCTGACTCCCCGGGTGGAGCTGGAGCCTGAGCTGATGCGCCGCGCGCTTGTGCCGCTCGAACGCATGCTGGCAATTGTGTGACAGCCGTACCCCTCACCGATACCTTCGGCCGTATTCACGACAACCTGCGAATCAGTGTCACGGACCGGTGCAATATCCGGTGCTTTTACTGCATGCCGGAAGAAGGCGCTGTGTTCGCCGAGCCGGCGCGGCTGCTGACGTTCGATGAAATCGAACGGTTTGTGCGCGTGGCGGCCGGGCTGGGCGTTTCGAAGCTGCGGCTCACGGGCGGCGAACCGCTTTTGCGGCGCGATCTGCCGGCGCTGATCGAAAAGCTGACGGCGATCCCCGGCATTCGCGATATCGCGCTGACTACGAACGCCGTGCTGCTGGCGAAGCACGCGGCCGATCTCTATCGTGCGGGACTCCGGAGGCTCAATATCCATCTCGATACGCTGGACCGCGAGCGATTTCGCCAGATCACGCGGCGCGATGATTTGCCGAAGGTGCTCGACGGGATCGATGCGGCCGTCGACGCGGGATTCCGCAATATCAAGATCAACGTGGTGGCGGTGAAGGGGCTGGTGGAACCGGACGTCGTGCCGATGGCGCGCTATTGCCGCGAACAGGGGTTCGAGCCGCGCTATATCGAATTCATGCCGCTTGACGCGCAATCGATCTGGGACCGTGGGCGCGTGCTGACGGCGGACGAAATTCTGACGGTGCTCGGGCGCGAGATTGCGCCGCTTCACCCGGTGAGAGACGCGGACCCGCGCGCGCCCGCGACTGAATACGAATACGCCGATGGCGGGGGGCGCGTGGGATTCATCGCGTCGGACAGCAAGCCGTTCTGCCTGAACTGCAACCGTATCCGGCTGACTTCGGACGGCAAGCTGCGTTATTGTCTCTTTGCGATTGACGAGACGGATGTGGCGGGACTGCTGCGGTCGCAGGCGAGCGATGAAGCGATTGTGGCAGCGCTTCGAGAGACGATTCGCGCGAAGTGGGCCGGGCACGAAATCAACTCGCCGCACTTTGTTCCGCCGCCGCGGCCCATGTATTCGATCGGCGGATAGTGCGGGGTTGCACGCTATAATTCGACCGATGAGGCTCTCGCTCATTCGCAGAACAGTGCCTCGCGTTACCGCGCGGAATGGAGCTTTGCCGCGCATGCGGCCGGCGCTCCTGGTCTGTCTCGCGGCCGCCTGCCTGATTCCCGCCGCCAGCGCGAAGGCGTTTCAGCTTCCCTCTCACAGCGCCCGAAACCGCAGTTGGGCGGTGAGCGATATGAACGGCGACAAGATCGCCGATCTGGCATCTGCCGGTCCCGGCCGCAGGGAAGGCGCCGAATACACGCGTGAAATCAGCGTGAACCTGGCGGACGCGGAGAAGGCGCAGTTCACCGTTCGCAGTCCGGGCGCTTCCATTCAGCTTTCGTTGCGCGATATCGATGGCGATCACGACCGCGATCTGATCATCGTGGAACCATGGTCACGGCGGGCGATCGGCGTCTGGCTGAATGACGGCCGGGGTCACTTCAAAGAAGGCAATCTTGCGAAGTATGCGTCCGCGCTGGGGCAGCCGGCTCCGCAGTCGGCCGGGTCGTCTGTCCGGGCTCATGTCCATTTGTATGCGCGGAATGAAAAGCGTACTCCTGACAGCGCGCCGGTTCTCACCAGCCTGGAACGCCGGCAGTTTTCCGCGGCGATCGCCTGCACTGATGAGGCGGATGTTGTTTCCACCAGCCAGACTGCTTCCTCTCCACGCGCGCCTCCCCCTCTCGCCTGATCTTCCTCCCATCCTTCTGAGCTGAACGCCCGGAGTTCGTGTGTCCGGGCGCCGGCGATATCCGCGGCGTTTTGGTTTTGGCGTTTTTGTTGGCCCTGGAGGTGTATTCCCTTGCTGTTCAGTCGTTCTCTATTTGTGTGCTGCCTGCTCACAGCGGGAGCGCCGTTGTGGTGCCAGCCCACGGTGCTCACCATTGCGGAAGCACAGGCGGAGGCTCTTCAAAACAATCCGGGCTTGATGGCCGAGAAGCTGGGGCTGCCGGTCGCCGATACCGCGGTGGTGACCGCCGGTCTCAAGCCCAATCCGGTGCTCAGCGTTTCGTCCGACCATCTCGATCTGCTCGGCACCGGCTTCAATGCAACCAATGGCGCGGGGCCGTCAGAAACGGCATTACGTGTGGACGTACCGCTCGAACGCGGCCGGAAGCGCGAACTGCGGCTCGATAATGCAGGCTACGCGCGAAAGATAGCGGAAGCGAAGTATGCGGATTCCGTGCGGCGGCTGCGGCAGGATGTGACGCTCGCCTGCATCGATCTGCTGGCGGCGAAAGCGAAGTTGGCGCTGGCGAACGATAATCTGCAGGCCCTCAACAAAGTTGTGCAGTTCAATGAGACGCGCCTGCAGGGCGGCGCCATCGCTCCGGTGGAACTCACACGGGCGCGAGTCGCGATGCTGCAGTATCGCGGCAACGTGCGCACGGCCGAGCTGGCGCTGCTGACGGCGCGCACGCATCTCGAAACACTGCTCGGCCGCCATCCTGGCGGAACGATCGACATTGCGGGCGATCTGAAGGTCCCGCTGCCGGCGTCAGGCCCGGATCTGCGGGAGCTCCAGACCACGGCGCAGGCCGCGCGTCCGGACATCGCCGCGGTGCGGGTGGATCAGGCGCGCTCGCAATCGGATCTGCGGCTGCAGATCGCGAACGGAAAGATCGATTACCTGGTCGGGATGGAAGTCCGGCGGCAGCAGGGAGTCAACGGGACCGGCAATTCTTTGGGCTTCTTCTTCAGCGCACCGCTGCCGGTCTACAACCGCAATCAGGGTGAGATCGCGCGCGCGAGCCGCGAGCATGAGCAGCTGCGCCAATCACTCGAAGCGGTGCAGGCGCAGGTGACGAGCGATGTGGCAGGCGCCTATGAGGAATACGAATCCGCGCGAACGCTGGCGGCGGAGATTGAGCGGGATCTGCTGGAGCCGACGAAGCAGGCGCGCGACACAACCGCTTATGTCTACCAGGCAGGCGCGAGCACGCTGGTCGACGTGCTCGATGCGCAGCGGGCTTTCAACGACACGATGTCGGCTTATTACGACGCCCTTGCCGATTACCGGCGCGCGTCCGCCAAACTCTCGGCGGCGGTGGGGCAGGAGGTGATTCCGTGAAACAGAGCATAACGAAATTCTTCATTTTGCCGGCGGCCGTGGCTGCGGCGGGGGCGCTGGCGTACGCGTCGGGAAACACAGGGAACAGCGTGCAGCTGGATGCATCGATGATGGACAACGTCCACATCGAAACCGTGAAGCCGGAAACGATGCATCGTGTGCTCGCCGCGACAGGAAAGGTGCAGTTCAATGAGGACCACCTGATTCACGTGCTGGCGCCGATGTCAGGACAGATCACGAACTTTCGTTTGCGCGTGGGGGATCGCGTCGAGAAAGATCAGGTGCTTTTTTCGATCCGGAGCCGGGAGGTGGCGTCGCTGGTGACGGATTACCTCGATAGCCAACGCGACCAGGACCTCGCGGAAAAGACGTGGAACATGACGAAAGACCTCTACGACCATGAGGCCGCGTCGCGCATTTCGCTCCAGCAGGCGGATAACGATCTGGCGAAGGCGAAAGCCCATGTGGCGCGCGCAGTGGAATCGCTGCGCGTGCTGGGGATCGAGCAGAAGGACGTGGATGCCGGGCACGGAATGCAGGCGCTGATTCCGGTACATGCCGCCGCGGGCGGCGTTGTGATCGAGCGCGCCGTGACCGAAGGCCAATATGTGCAGGGCGACGGCACGGCTCTGCTCACCATCGCGGACCCAGCGACCGTCTGGGTGCTGGCGGACATTTTCGAGAACGATCTCCATCTGATTCATCCAGGTCAGCACGCCCAGATCAACGCGGTGGCGTATCCGGGCCGCCGCTTCAACGCGACCGTGGAACGTATTGGCGAAAAACTCGACGCAGACAGCCGGACGATGAAGGTGCGGCTCCTCGTGCCGAATTCCGATGGGCTGCTGAAGCCCGAGATGTTCATCACCGCCGGATTCGATCTGGGTGGAACGGCCGCGGGTCTGACAATTCCGGCGACGGCCATGCTCATGGAAGGGACGCAGGGCTACGCCTTCCTGCAAACGGCGCAACGCACATTCGTGAAAACGCCGATCACGGCCACACCGGATGGACCGGGGCGGCTGCGCGTCACCGCCGGTCTCAAGGCAGGCGACCGAGTGGTGACCGATGGGGCGCTGCTGGTGAATTTCCGGCAGACGAATCAAAAAGAAGAGGGCGATAAATGATCCGGCGCCTCGTAACCTTCGCGTTGAACCAGCCGCTGTTTGTCTTTCTGCTGACCGGTTTGTTCCTGCTCGGTGGTGTGTACGCGTTTCAGAATCTTTCGATCGAAGCTTTTCCGGATGTGACGGACACGCAGGTCACGGTGATCACGCTTTATCCGGGATATGCGGCGGAGGAAGTGGAGAAGCAGGTGACCACACCGCTCGAGATCGCGTTGAGCGGACTCCCGAATTCCGTACGCATGTTTTCGCATACGCAGTTCGGGCTCTCGTTTCTGATCGTGACGTTCAACGATAAGGCGACCGACAACGAATCCCGCCAACTGGTCCTCGAACGCCTGCGCGATGTGGATCTGCCGCCGGGCGCCGACACACAGCTCGCGCCGCTTTCGACGCCTATCGGCGAGCTTTACCGCTACCGGCTGAAGGGTCCGAGTCCCGATCCGACCTATCTGCGCTCGCTGCAGGACTGGGTGGTGGCCCGGAATCTCAAGACGGTGCCGGGCGTCGCGGACGTGGTGAGTCTCGGCGGCTTCATGAAGCAGTATCAGGTGAATGTGGATGCGCTGAAGCTCCAGGCCCATCACGTTCCGATGCAACAGGTGCTGGATGCGCTGGGGAAGGGCAATGCCAATGCAGGCGGCAGCTATCTCGAGCAGGGCGATCAGCAGTATCTGATCCGCGGGATTGGACTGCTGCGCTCGCCGGACGATATCGGCAACATCATTCTCGACGAACATGGCGGGACACCGCTGCTGGTGCGCGATGTGGCCAATGTTTCGCTCAGCTCGGTGCCGCGCCAGGGCACGGTCGGGATGAATGAAGCGGACGAAATCACCAGCGGAATTGTGGTGATGCGCAAGGGCGAGAATCCGTCCGAAGTCCTGAAGGCGTTGAAGGACCGCATCGAGGAACTGAACAGCTCGATTCTGCCGAAAGGCGTTTCGATCGTGCCGTACTACGACCGCAGCGGTCTGATCGATACGACTCTCCACACGGTATTTAAGAACCTGGTGGAGGGCGCGTGCCTCGTGACAATCGTGCTGTATCTTTTCCTGGGGCGATTCAAGGCGGCGGCGATTGTGGCGGTGATCATTCCGCTGGCGCTGCTCTCGACATTCATCGGCCTGAAGCTGCGCAACCTGCCGGCGAACCTGCTGTCGCTCGGCGCGATGGATTTCGGAATCGTGGTGGATGGCGCGGTGATTGTGCTCGAGAACATTTTCCGCGAGCTTTCGGAACGCTCCGGCAGACTGGCGGACAAGCTCAGCGTGCGGGACGCGATTATCGAAGCCACGTCGCAGGTGGGCCGTCCGACGATGTTCTCGATGCTGATCATCATCATCGCCCACCTTCCGATCTTCACGCTGCAGCGGCAGGAAGGACGCATCTTCGCGCCGATGGCCTACACCATTGTTTCGGCGCTGATCGGCTCGCTGCTGTTTTCGCTGACGCTGGTGCCGGTGCTCGCCTATTTCCTGCTGGGTAAGGGCGTACCGCACGGGGAGAATTTTCTCGTGAGATTCTGCAAGAAGCTTTATCGGCCGCTGCTGACGGCCGCGGTAAAACGGCCGTGGCCGATTCTGATTGTGGCGGTCGTGGCGCTTGGCGGCAGCTTTGTGGTGGCTACCGGGCTGGGCAGCGAGTTTCTGCCAGAACTCAACGAGGGATCGGTCTGGGTCAATTTGACGCTGCCGCCCGGTATTTCCGTAACGGAAGCGGTGCGGGAGTGCGCGCGCGTGCGTTCGATCCTGCGGCAGTTTCCTGAAGTGAAGAACGTCGTCTCGAAGGCCGGGCGTCCGGAAGATGGCACCGACCCGAAGCAGATCAATATGGCGGAAATCTTTGTGGATCTTTATCCGCCCGATCAATGGAAGCGCAAGATCACCAAAGACGAACTGCTCACCGAATTCCAGGACGCGCTCCAGAAGGTGCCGGGTTACGAACCGAGCTTTTCGCAGCCGATTCGCGACAACATTCTGGAAAGCATTTCGCAGATCGACGGCCAGGTGGTCGTGAAGGTCTTTGGCGACGACATCGATCAGCTCAAGGTGAAGTCGCGTGAAGTGCTGGACACGGTGCTGAAGGTGCCGGGAGTCGCACGGGCGTTTATCGATCGGGATGGCGAAGTGCCGCAGTTACAGATCGCAATCGACCGCGAGCGGGCTTCGCGCTACGACCTGAACGTGGCGGATGTCGAAAATGTGATCCAAACGGCGGTGGGCGGCAAGGAAGCGACCGAAATTTGGGAAGGTGAGCAAAAGTATCCGGTGGTGGTTCGCCTGCAGGAGGATGAGCGGCGCGATATCGCGACAATTGGGCGTATTCCGGTGGATACGCCGCGAGGCCAGAGGATTCCTCTCGAAGACGTGGCGACCCTGAAGATCCAGAACGGCAGCATGAATATCGCCCACGAATCGGGCAAGCGGCTGGCGTCGATTGGCGTGTTCATTCGCGGGCGCGACATGGGCAGCGTGGTGGCGGACATGCAAAAGCGTGTGCATGACACCGTTCAGTTCCAGCCCGGTTACTACGTTCGCTGGGGCGGTGAATTCGAAAATCAGCAGCGGGCCATGGCGCGGCTCCGGGTCATTGTGCCGATCAGCATTTTCCTGATTTTCCTGCTGCTGTTCAACGCTTTCGGGTCCGTGAAAAGCGCCCTGCTGATTCTTTCCAACATCCCGTTTGCCCTGGTGGGCGGAATTGTCGCACTCTATATTACGCAAATTCCGCTCAGCGTTTCGGCGGCCATCGGGTTCATCGCACTGTTCGGAACGGCGGTGCTTAACGGCGTGGTGATCGTGAGCCACTTCAATGACCTGCGCGTTGAAGGAATGAGCGGGAGCGAGGCTGCGGTGCAGGGTTCGATGACGCGGCTCCGCACCGTGCTGATGACGGCGCTGCTCGCGATGCTGGGGCTGACGCCGATGGCGCTCTCGCATGGCATCGGCTCGGAGGTGCAGAAGCCGCTCGCGATCGTGATTATTGGCGGGCTGGTATCGGCGACGATCCTGACGCTGCTCGTTCTCCCCGCGCTGTATGCGATGGTGGAACGGAGGGGTCCGGAGGGGGCGGCGGAAATATGATCAGGAGCGGCGGGCGGCGAAAAAGCGCTGGAGCATTGCGGTCGCGTCCGCGCCGCCGACGCCCTCTACAATTTCCACGCGGTGATTCAGCAGGGGCGAATCGGCGATCTGGAATTTGCTGCGGACGCCGCCGAAGCGGAGATCGCGCGCGCCGAATACCAGCGTCTTTATCCGGGCCGCGACCAACGCGCCTGCACACATGGGACACGGCTCGAGCGTGCAGTAAACCGTGGCGTCTTCGAGCCGATAGTTCCGCGCCGCAAGCGCAGCCTGCCGCAACGCGAGGATTTCGGCATGTGCTGTTGGATCGAGCAGCGCGACCGGCGAGTTGCGGGCTTCCGCAATGGCTTCGCCGCCGGCCACAATCACGCAGCCGACGGGAACTTCCCCCGACGCTTCCGCCTCGGCCGCCAGTTCCAGGGCGCGCCGCATCCAGTTTTCGTGAGTCAGCATCCCTGCCTGAAATGGGAGACTGGTATTCTGCACGGGAGAGTGAAAGCCATGGCTGAACTTGAGGTCCACACCCACCACGAAGCGTCCGATCCGGAAGGCAAATGGATCGGAGTTCTCGCCTCGGTGATTGCGGTATTGCTCGCGGTCGTGACCATCGTATCGCACCGCGCCCACACCGATGCGGTACTGATGAAGTCCGACGCGAACGATCAGTGGTCTTATTACCAATCGAAGCGCATCAAGTTTCACAGCCTCGAATTGGGTGAGGATCTGGTCACGGCGCTGGGCGCGAAGGGGCCGGATGCCCAGAAAATGCTGGACAAGTACGCGGCTCAGAAGAAGAAGTACGCCCAGGATTCCGATACCGCCCAGGCCGCCGCGAAAGCCCGCGATGACGAAGCCGCCCGCGTGGAACACCGGGCCCTGCGCTACGATTTCGGCGAAGGAATGCTGGAGATCGGGCTGGTGCTGACGTCGCTGTATTTTATTTCGCGGTCGAAGTTGTTTCCCGTGCTGGGAGTGATCAGCACGGTGGCGGGGATTGCAACGGCCGTCTCGGGGCTATTTCTTTAAAGAGGCCGGCGGGCAGGGATCGGCGAGACTGCACTGTTGCGCGCCGGCTGAGGTCCGGGCCCATCGGCATAGTGGCCGGGAGCGGTGGAAGTGAAATTCACTTCGTCCGCCGCGAAAGTCAGGGGGCGGTCGAGAACCATTTCGACCGTGCTGCCTTTGCTCAACTCGGCTTCTGGGCCACGGGTAAAAAGAACCGCCGCCAGTCCGCCAACCACGCCCGCGGCGGATCCGATCAAAGTTCCAGACCCGGGATGACCGGCTGCCGAGCCAGCGATCGCGCCGACCGAAGCGCCGCTGATGCCGCCGGTCGCAACGGTTTTCGCATCGCCGCCCTTGTTGGAATCCGAGATCACCTGGCCTTCCTGCGGATTGAGCTTTTCGCCGGAACGGGCATCCACCGAGCCGAGCCGCGAACGGAATTCACGCGTTACGCCGTTGGGGAGAGTAATGGAATCGAATCGCACGGAGAGCTGGCCCCGGCCTTTGATTTTGCCGGGGCGCTTCACCTCGGTCACAGTGCCGGTGACATAGCTGCCGGTCGGAATTACGATGTGATTGCCGTTGACGATCGGAAAGGCTGTTTCGAGATAAATGCGATCGCCAGGGGAGGAACTTTTCGTGCTCACGCTGCTGATCAGAGCGAGCGGGATGCGGGTGCCCGTTTCAATCGTGTAACTCTGCGGTGCAGACGTATTGTTCGGCGTGGCCGGGGCCGCTGGCTCCTGCCCGTAAACGGCGGGAAGGGCGGCGAGCGCGAAAATGAGACCGGCGCGGGAAAGCATGGGAATCCTCAGCTCTATTGTATGTGAAAATACCAGACCTTAAGGTCTTGTTAACTGGACGTTTCCGGCTGGCTGCCCGTTGCGCGAAGCGCCGGTCAAAAACGACTGAATTGCCAGCCGAATTAGCCCAGGGCTGGAATCCTGGCCGATGACGAGCTGAATTTCAGGATTCGGCGGAGCGTCGGGGGGCAATCGCAGGTTGATCTGGTAGAGGCCGGCGAAACCCGGGGTTGTACCCGCATACAGCACGCTGCCGGGCGGACAGGGGATGCCATTGAGCAGAACCTGCAACTCCGGTGCGAGCTGAATCGGAAATGCCGCCGTCGCCAGTTGGCCCGACTGCATGTGGAGCAGCGTCGTACTGCCGAATTGGCCTAATCCGCCTGCGTACATGACAATGATTTCGCCCGGGAGGGCGGGTGACAGACCGGAAATGAGCTGTCCATCGAGATGGACAGCCAATGGCTGGTTGTCTCCCCACAGAAACAGGCCTGGGGAAGTGTCGTGGACCTGAATGTCGACCGGGAAGCCGGCCAGGGCATCGTGACTCACAATGATGGACGCGGTGCCCGCACTGGCTTGATAGGGGATCAGGAAGTTGATCTGGGTCGGCGAAATATAGAACAGAGGGCACTTCTGCATGTTGAACCAGACGCGAACGCCGTCGAGCTCAACGGGCAGGACACTGCCGATATCGGACGCCGTAACCGCGCGCGTGGAGAAGGCCAAATCCGTGCCGTAGATGGTCGCGATGGTATTCGGAGCCAGGGCGCCGACGGTCTGGGTTGCGGCGTTGACGATGCTGTCTGAGGAATAAGACGGGGCGCCGGTCGAGCCCGAAATCTGTGCCAGCGCCGGCAGCGCGGCCAGGACGGCGAGCAGTGGAAAACGGAACCACATGGCGGAAGTAAACCAGATTATTCCGTAGTAGGGGGAAATATCTATACCTCCGATCAGTTCACGGTGGTATTACCCGTCGATTGTGCTTGGGACTTTAGTTCCAGACTTTAGTTCTATTTAGAGAGAGTCAGCGCCTTGCGTGTCACGGTTGTGAGAGGAATCGCGGGCAATTCGGCCCGGGAGAACCACGTGCCAGCGGGCAGAGTTTTTGGCGCCGGTCCCTTGAACACGGAGATGCGGAAGCGGTCATTGACGATCTGGTGAGTGAACTGAGCCGTCAGCTGCCCGCGCCAGCGCGGGAAGAGATTTTTCGCGGGCAATTCCCAGAAGCCAGCGAGCCGGCGTTCTCCCGGGGCCCTCTGGATGAGGAAGAGTCCGGAACGATTGCTGACCAGGGCGAGGTCGAGAGGGACGTCGCGCGAAGCATTTTTCTTCAGTTTGACGGGAAGCTCGTTTTCGCGGCCGGTGGCGCGGGCCAGGCAGAACCGGGCAACCGGGCATTCGGCGCAGCGCGGCGAGCGCGGAACGCAGACCATAGCGCCGAGCTCCATCATGGCCTGATTGAAATCGCCGGGGCGGCCGCGGTCGAGCAGAAGCCGGGCTGCTTCGGTGAAGCGAGCTTTGGTGGCTGGCGAGGAAATCTCACCGGAATCGCCCGTGACGCGGCTCACCACGCGCATCACATTGCCATCCACGGCGGCGTGCGGCTGGCCGAAGGCAATACTCGCAATCGCCGCCGCGGTATAGGGGCCGATTCCCGCCAGCGCGCGCAGGTCCTCATAGCCGGTAGGCTCGCCTGCTGCCGCCACCTGCTTCGCACCGCGATGAAGGTTGCGCGCCCGGCTGTAATAGCCAAGTCCGCTCCAGGCGGCCAGTACCGCGGGTTCCGGTGCGCGCGCGAGCGAATGCAGGTCGGGAAAAGAAGCGAGAAAGCGCTCGAAATACGGAATGACTGCTTCCACGCGCGTCTGCTGCAGCATGATTTCGGAAAGCCAGACGCGATAGAAATCCGGTGTGGCGCTGCGCCAGGGAAGATCGCGCTTCACGCGATCGTACCAGGCAAGAAGCGCGCGCCGGAATGATGCGGGACGAATCAAATCGGGATCGTTACAGCACGCGGACGAATTCGGCGATCACCCGGAAATCGCCAGGCGCGAGTTCGAAGGCTTCGAATTCGGGATTCAGCGGTTCGAGCCGGATGGCAGCGTGTTCCCACGAACCGTCTTCGCTTTCGGTCTTGCGGCTGGTGTAGCGCTTGACCGTGTAGCGGCTGGCGGGATCGGCGCCCTGACCGCCGGTCTGTTCGATCAGCAGCCGCTTGCCCTGCCGCGAACCAACCACGGGAGAGCGGAAGATGCAATAGCTGCCATCCGGAATCAGCGGCTCCATGGAGCGGCCGGTGACCTGTGCGATAAACATGCCTTCCCGCGGGCGCAGACCTGCCGGTGTTCGCATCCAGGAGAGCGGCTCGGCCACCTGCGCGGGATCGAATTCGTCCCCGAACCTGGTGGCTGCCGCGCGCAAAGCATAGAGCGGCAGATGGGTGACGAAGGGACGGATGTCGCGGTCCACGTGCTCGTCGAACAGCTTGTCGACTATATGGCGCGCTTCGCCCGAGTACCCAATTGCCTGCCGCTCACCAATACGAAGAAAACCGGAGAGGGAATCCTCAAGTGAAGCGAGCAGCGCCCGCCCGCCGGCTTCACGGGCTTTCGCTTCGAGATCGGGGCCGAGCGCCGCGAGAAAATCCGACTCCTGCTCTTCTAAATTTCGGAAGCCGCTCTCGCGGCCTTCCGTTAAATCGCCGGGCTCGTCTGAGCCGACCTGCCTCAGGCGCAGCGTCAGCTCGCCGGACTCGTTATCCACGAGCAGAATGCCGAGCGGTTCCGGTTCGTGTCCCGCACGCGCGATCTCGAGCAGCGACCAGGTCGCCCCGCGCTTGGCGGCCGCGGAGCGGAAAGGAAGCACGGCGGCGGGCATGAAATTATCTTACAGCGAAGCGCGGGAGAAGGAAATCTGACTCACGGAAGCGGAGTGGTATTGCTTTCTGTTATTGTTGTGGCTTCTGCTGCGGCACGGCAAACGGATAGTAGCCATCGCGGGCGCGAACAATGACGTTCGGCAGTCCCACGCTGACTTTGATTTTCCGGTATTGCTTGTTTGCCGTGTCCTCGCAGGCCGCCTGGGCCGGCGGACAGTCGGTCTTGAAATCCGGGTGATAACGCAGCACATATTGCGTGGTGATTTCACCCATGAGGTCAGCCACCGCGCTGAAGAGCGCCTTCCCGATTTCGGCTGTGTAGCCTCCCACACCCACCTGGATTGCGTAGTTGCCGGCGTCCTGCACGTTGGAAAGGTAGCCGCTGATGTCCTTGTACATTTTTTCGCCGAGCGGCGCCTCCACACGGCCGCCGGTCTGGGACGTCAGGGTGAGCAGGTTCTCTTCATCGTCGTTGTGCATGCCGAACGCAACCGTATCCATCGCGTAGATCGTAATCTGGTTGCGCAGCGCGAGCTCCAGCACTTCGCGCAGGCTCTTTTTACTGGCGGAATCGTGCCCGTCGCCAATGATGATGACGACGCGCCGCGGCTGGTAAGGCTCGCCCTGCACGGTCTTGCGATTCGTGCAGGCCATATAGAGGGCATCGAACAGGGCGGCGCCGCCCGCGGGCTTGACTCGATTCAGCTTCTGAACCATGGCCTCGGGGTCGTTGTTGGTGTCGACCGCCAGCTCGGCGTCGGTTCCGTAGGTGATCAGGTAGCCCGAGTAACGCGGGTCGCCCGGCATCAGGCTCCGCATCAGTTCCGAGGTGGATTCCTTGTAGCGGTCCCACTGCACCTTCATACGGTTGCTCATGTCGATCAGAAAACCGATCACGACCGGCTGCGATTCTTCATGGCTGAAGAAATCGATCTTCTGCTCGCGGCCTTCGTCGAAGATATGGAAATCGCTCTGGACGAGGTCGGAGACGAATTTTCCCTTTGTATCCGTGACGGTCACCGGGACAATCACTTCGTTGGTGGTGGTGCCGAAGGTGAGGCCGCCCTGTGGAGAGCCGGATGCCGGAGCCGCGGCTGGCTGCGCGAGGCACAAACCTGCCGCCATAACAGCGATCGCACTCGCCGCCGCGCAAAATCGCGCCTTTCCGGATAGGGATGCAAATAACCGCATGAATCTGGAACCTATTGTACCTGCTGACGCAGCCGACCCCCGAACCGTTGCTGCCCTGTAGCCTTTTGACACTCGGGGCCGTCTATGACTGTAGTATCCTGAAGTGTTCGGAATGAACTCTTTACGTCGAGGTGACCCTCCATGTCTTTCCACTTTAAGCCTTTAACGCTGGCGGCATTTGCCGCGCTGCTTTGCTCAATCCCCGGATTTTCCCAGATGTCCTTTGTCCAGGGCATGGTGAAGGGCCCTGACGGCAAGCCGATTCAGGGCGCAATCGTCCAGTTCGAAAACCCCGAGATGGCCAACAAGATTACCGCGAAGACGGACAAGAAGGGCCATTACATCTATTCGATGAAACCGGGCATGTACGTCGTTACCGTGTCCGTGGACGGCCAGCCGCGCGCGAAGCAAAAGTATGAAGCGATAGGCGGCACTCCCGACCCGCTTGATTTCAACCTCCCAGGGGCACAGGCGCCCGGCGCGGCCCCTGCGGCGCTCTCGGCAGCTCCGTCGGAAGGCGGCGGTGGCGGCAAGGGCAGCAAAGAGGACCAGGAGGCCCAGAAGAAGCGTGAAGAGGCGCTGGCGAAGAATAAAGCTCTGAACGACGCGTTCGGCGCGGGCCACACGGCCCTCGAAGCCAAGAACTGGGATGAAGCCATTACTCAGTTGACGAAGGCGTCCGAACTCGGACCCACGCAGCAGGCTGTCTGGGCCAGCCTCGCCGAAGCGTACCAGGGGAAGGCGAAGAGCGGACCGTCGGCCGAAGCCGACGCGAGCTATCAGAAGGCGTTTGCCGCTTATGACAAGCTGATCGAACTCAAGCCGGAAGACGCGGGCAACTATAACAACTATGCGCTGGCTCTGGCGGCCGACAAGAAGCTGGATGACGCCAAGACCAAGCTGGCGAAGGCCGTGGAACTCGACCCCGCGGGCGCCGGCAAGTATCACTACAACCTCGGCGCGTTGCTGATGAACAGCAGCCAGACCGATGGAGCGCTCGACGAATTCAGGAAGGCCATTGCGGCCGATCCGAACTATGCTGAAGCATACTTCTATCTGGGTTCCACGCTGATGGGCAAGGCGACGATGGATGCCAAGGGAGCCGTGCAGGCCCCTCCCGGAACGGTGGAAGCGCTCCAGAAGTATGTGCAACTGAAGCCGGATGGTCCGAACGCGGACTCCGCGAAGCAGTTGATTGCGGCCCTGGGCAGTACCGTCGATGTGAATTACAAGGACCCGAACGCGCCGAAATCGAGCGGTTCGAAATCGGGCACCACGAAGAAGGGTAAGTAGCAATCATCGTCTGATCGATCACCGGGGCGCCTCGCTTTCGAGCAGGCGCCCCTTTTTATGTTCAGCTTCCTTTACCGGCTGATTCTGTTTTTCATCGCGATCTCGGTCATTCAGTCCGTGATTCAGGCACTGGTGCGCGCGTTCCGGGGGCAGGGGCCGCGTAACGTTTCGGGCGGGGGCTCACAGGGAACAGCCCCGCCGTCCGCCGCTTCTCCGGGTGAACGTTCGGAATCCACTTTGCTCCATCAGGACCCGGTGTGCGGGACTTATGTTGCGGCGGCCAGCTCGCTGCGAAAGATTTCCGGCGGGAAGGTTTATCACTTCTGCTCGGAAGAGTGCCGCCAGCGGTTCAACGCCTGAATGCGAAATCCACGTATTGAAGAAATCTTCGCGGGGCTGGCGCGCAGCGCGGGACTGCAGGGACTTATGCGAAGTCTCGAGCAGGCGGGCGCCGCGGTGGAGAAGCCGGTCCGGCGCCTTTCCGGTCTCACCCTGACCGCGAAGGCAGCGTACGCGGCGTTGCTCTACCGGGCCACGGGGCGTCCGCTCGTCCTGGTTGTGGATGGCAGCAAACAGGCGGAGGCGCTGTTTCCCGCCATCGCTACTTTCTGCGGACTGCTGGAAGTTCCGCAACCGCCGCTGCTCATACCGGCGCTCGATGTCTTGCCCGGCCAGCCGATGTCGCCGCACGCCGATATTCTGGCGGCGCGCGCCGAAGCATTGGATCGGCTCTCGAACGGCCGCGGGGGAATCGTGTTGATGCCGGTGGCGGCGGCGCTCACCCGTACAAACCCGCCGGAATACTATCGGCAGCTCACCCTCACGCTGCGGCTGCATGAGGAGATTCCGCTCGACGATCTCTCCTCGCATCTTGAAAGCATCGGCTATGAACGGCACGATCCGGTGGAGATGGCGGGTGAGTATTCCATTCGCGGCGGTATTCTCGATGTGTTTCCGCCCGGCCAGGATGAACCGCTGCGCATCGAATTCTTCGGCGATGAAATCGAATCGATCCGCCGCTTCGATCCCGCGAGCCAGCGCTCCACGCACAAGCTGACCGAATGCGTGCTGCAGCCGCTGACGGAATTCCAGAAATCGCGGGCCATGCTGGCGGAGCTCTCCGGGCATCTGCGCGAAGCCGGACTGCGCGGCATCGATCTGCCGGCGAGTGGCGAGGCATTCGCGGGATGGGAGACGATGGCGCCGGCTTTGAAGCCGCGCGAGGCAACGATCTTCGATTTCTTCGCGAATCCGATTGTTCTGATGGACGAACCGGAGCTGACGCAGGCCGCCGCGGAACGCCTCTGGACGCGCCTCGAAGCCGCGCCCGATTATGCAAACGCCGAAGCGGGGATGATTCGCTGGGAGCCGTTTCTTTCGCTGGCGCACGCGCGAGACACCGTGGAGCTCCGGCTGATCGAAATCGCGGCGGAAGATGAAAACAGCTTCCACATTGCGACACGCCCCTCGCTCGCGTTCCACGGCAATCTGCAGTTCGCGATCAAAGAAGCGAAAACCCTGCTTGAATCCGGCGCGCATCTGGCGTTCTTCGCGCCCACGGCGGGCGAGCTGGAGCGCATCGCCGATGTCTTCACGGAATACGGCATTCCGTATCAGATCGATCTGGGCGGCAGCGTCATTCCGGAGCATCTTCGCGAGCGCGCCCAGCCTTCGAGCGCTGCGGCGGCCCTGATTCGCGGCGAGATTGCCCGGGGCACGGTTTTCACCGAAGCGGGCCTCACACTGTTCGGCTCCGAGGATCTTTTCGATTCGCCGGAGACCGCGGCCAAACCGGTTCGCCTCAGCACCGGCGCGTTTTCAGCCGACCAGTTCGATCTCAAGCCCGGCGATTACGTGGTGCACGCCGAGCACGGCATCGGACAGTTCCTGGGAATTCGCGAGATCGCCCAGGGCGAGATCAAAGGCGACTACATGCTGCTCGAATATGCGGGCGGCAACAAGCTCTATGTGCCGCTGGCGCGGATGGATCTGATCCAGCGGTTCCGCGGCGAAGGGGAAACGAAGCCGCAGCTCGACCGCATGGGCGGCGCCACGTGGTCCCGGACGAAGACGCGCATTCGCGCCCGCATGCGCGATATGGCGGAGGAGCTGCTGAAAATCTACGCGCAGCGCCGCCTCGCGAAGGGCTTCTCGTTCTCGCCCGACAGCAACTGGCAGCGTGAATTCGAAGACGCCTTCGAGTTCACCGAGACGCGGGATCAGAAGACCGCCATTGCCGACATCAAGCGCGACATGGAGAGCGAGCAGCCGATGGACCGGCTGCTGTGCGGCGACGTGGGGTACGGCAAGACGGAAGTTGTGATGCGCGCGGCGTTCAAGGCGCTGGGCGACGGCAAACAGGTAGCGGTTCTCGCGCCGACCACCGTGCTCTGTTTCCAGCATCTGGAGACGTTCAAAAAGCGGTTCCAGTCGTTTCCGGTTCGCATGGAAATGTTCAGCCGGTTCCGCAGCGCGAAGGAAGTCAAAGCAGGTCTGGAAGATCTGGCCCAGGGCAAGATCGATGTCGCGCTCGGCACGCACCGGCTGTTTTCGAAAGACGTGGAGTGGAAGGATCTGGGGCTCGTCATTATCGACGAAGAGCAGCGCTTCGGCGTGAAGCACAAGGAGCGTCTGAAGGAGCTGTGCTCGAATGTTGACGTGATCACGATGAGCGCCACACCGATTCCGCGCACGCTGCACATGTCGCTGCTCGGTATTCGCGACATGTCCGTGATTGAAACGCCGCCCCGCGACCGTCTGGCGATCCATACGACGGTGGCACCACTGACCCCGGAGCTCATGCGCTCCGCGATCGAGCTCGAGCTGGCACGCGGCGGGCAGGTTTACTTTGTGCACAACCGGATCGACTCAATCTGGCAGCGCGCGGCCTCCGTCCAGGAGCTCTTCCCGCAAATTCGCATTGGTGTGGGGCATGGACAAATGGCGGAAGCGGAGCTCGAAAAAGTGATGCTCGGCTTCATGCGTCACGAATACGATGTGTTCGTTTCGACCACTATTGTGGAGAACGGGCTCGATATTCCGCTCGCGAACACGATGATCATCGAGCACGCCGAGCGCTACGGACTTTCCGAGCTTTACCAATTGCGCGGACGCGTAGGCCGCTCGAATCGCCGCGCGTACTGTTATCTGCTCGTGGAACCGGACACTGAGCTGACCGAAGTCGCGCGCAAGCGGCTCGCGGCGCTCAAGGAATTTTCGGATCTCGGCGCCGGCTTCCGGATTGCAGCGCTCGATCTTGAATTGCGCGGGGCCGGCAATCTGCTGGGCGGGGAGCAGCACGGCCACATCAACGCGATCGGCTTCGACATGTATATCCGGATGCTCGAAGATACGGTGCGCGAGCTGCGCGGCGAAGAGGTGGCACCTGAAATCCATTCGGCGCTCAATTTGGGGCTCGACCTGCGCATTCCGGCGGGCTACATTCCGGATGAAAACCAGCGGCTGCGCGCCTACAAACGCATCGCGCAGACGGCGACCGAGGCGGACCGCACCGCGCTTGAACAGGAGTTGGCCGATCGCTACGGCCCCGTGCCGGACGATATCCGCTATCTGATCCGCTATTCGGCGATTAAAGCAATGGCGGAGCGGATCGGCATCGAGGCGATCGACCGCCGGGGCGCGACGCTGAGCGTGAAGTTCCACGAAAAGACCTCTGTGAACGGTGAAAAGCTGATGTCACTGGTGGCGGCAACGCGAGGCGCGCAATTTACGCCCGCGGGCGTGCTGCGGCTACCGATGGACGGCGCGGTGACACCTGCGGCGGTGCTGGAGTTCCTCGACTCGGGCCTGGTGAAGTCGCTCGAATAACGGCAAGTGGGGCAGGGCCTAAGCCCCGCCCCACCATACCGATCCCGAACAGAGGGGCGCATTCAGCGATTTTTGTGCCGCCGGCGGCGGGCCAGGGGTCTTAGAAGAGTCATGCTGTTCTTCTGGCTCCTGACCGCCGCCGCCATTCCGCTGGCGATCACCCCCGGTCTCTTCTTTCATTTCGATATCACCCCCAAAATCATCCTGCTGGCATTGGCCGCGGCGCTGGGGCTGGCGCGCATCCGCAGCTTGCCCGGCGAAATGGCCGGACTGTGGCGGCGGCGTGAAGGCGGATGGCTGATTCTTTTGACCGGCGCTCAGCTCCTGTGGTTCGGAGTCACGTCGTTGACTTCGTCGCGGCCGTGGTTTTCCCTGTACGGCTCGGGATGGCGCAGGCTCGGCTTCGTGGAAATCGCCAGCATTCTGGCGATCGCCGTGCTCGCCGCCGCGAGTCTTGCCGCCCGTCCCGAAGGTATCCGCACCGTGCTGCGGATCGCAGTGGCCGCGGGCTTTGTGGCATCGATCTACGGCATTTGCGAATATTTCGGTGTCGACCCTCTGCAGCCGGTCACGGCGTATCAGGCGCACGCGGGCGATTCCGTGATCGTCCGTCCTCCGGGAACGATGGGACATGCGGACTATTTCGGATGGTGGCTGGCCATTGAATTCTTTTGCGGCATCGCGCTCTCCCGCATGGAACGCGGAGCATGGAAGCGGTTTGCAACTGCCGCCGCGGTGACGATCGCCGGCGCCATTATCCTCAGCGGAACGCGAGCGGCAATTCTGGCAGTTGTGTGTGGCGTGGCTGCAATGGTGGTGATGCAGGGTTCGAGTCTTCGCATCCGGACGAGAAACGTAGTGGCCGCCGCGGCCGCGTGCGTGTTGTGCGCTGCGTTCTATTTCTCGCCGGCTGGCGCGTTGCTGCGCGCGCGCGTGGTGTGGTCGGGCGATGAACCGCTCGGCGGGGCTCGCCCGTTGTTGTGGCGCGACAGCCTGCACATGGCCGTCGCGCGACCGCTGACCGGCTTCGGTCTCGAGACCTATCTGACGGCATTCGCGCCGTATCAGTCCGAAGCTCTCTCGCGTCTGTTTCCCGACTATCATCACGAATCGCCGCATAACCTCGCGTTCGATGCTCTCACCTCAACGGGCGTGCCGGGGCTGCTTCTGTTGGCCGCGTGGGGAATGCTCGCGTGGCGCGCCGCTGCCGCCGCCCGGCGATGCGGATCCGTGACCGCTGTGCCGCTGGCGGCGTCAGGCATCGCCTCCGCTGCCGCGTCGATGTTCAGCGCGGCCTCCCCGGGACCGCTGCTGCTGAGCCTTCTGGTGCTGGCCATTCTGGTGGCGGATTGCCCGGAATGTGAAGCGGAGCCCGCGCGCTCCATTTCCCTTGTCCGCCTCTGTGCGCCGGCCCTCGCCGCGGGATTTCTGGTGTTCGCCGGCTTTCTGGGCGTCTACGAATTCCGGTTGCAGCAATTCAGCCGTCATCCAGGCGAAGTTTCCTACCGAGTTATGGCGCGCACGTCCCTTCCGGGCGCGGCCGACGATCTCTATGCCTCGCGCCTGCTCCAGCTCACCTGCCAGAAGCGCACAGACGTCGCGAGCTATGTGGGTTGCATCCAGCAGACGCTGCAGGCGGCCGCCCGCGCGCTGAAGAACGATGACGATATCGCCAACGCCTGGTATAACCTCGCGATGCTCAGCGCCGTACAACGAAATCTGGCAGGCACGAAGCAGGGGCTTCTCGAAGCCAGCAAGGCCTCGCCCAACTGGTTCAAGCCGCACTGGACGCTGGCGAATCTCTTATCGCAATCCGGCGAGAAGACTCAGGCGAAGGCCCAGGCAGAGCGCGCCGCTTTTCTCGATTCCAATCGCGACTCCGAAGTGGTGGAGACACTGGCGAAGCTTACGCGTGACTGAATCTGTTTACAACTCTTTTACAACTCCTCCATCACTTCCGCTTGTTCCTGCCGGATACTGAGGATGAAATGAAACGATTATCCGGACTCTTATTCGCCGGCGTGCTCGCAGCGGGAGCGGCTTTTGGCCAGGCGCCGGTTATCAGCGACGGCGGCATCGTGGAAGCGGCCGGCTTCGCAGCGGGCCGGCCTGTCTCCGCGGGCAATATTGTCGCGATTTTCGGCAGCAATCTGGCCACGCAACTGACCGTGACCGATACGGTCACGCTTTCCACCACGCTGGGAAATGTTTCGGTGACGTTCAACGGCGTCAATGCGGCGCTGCAATTCGTTTCGCCGGGCCAGATCAACGCGCAGATTCCGTGGGACGTGTTGCCGCCCGGGCAGAACGGAACGGTGAACGCGGTGGTGACGTCCGCTGGCGCATCATCCGCGCCCGCTGCGGTGACCATCAATCAGTTCGGGCCCGGTGTGTATCAGGCAAACAACCACGCGTTCGCCATCAATGCGCAGGATCCGAACAGTGTGCGTTTCGCGTCGTTCGCGGCGCCGGTGAATACGTTCGGTACGGGCTGCGACCAGACGCCCCTCCCCGCGAGCTGTGTTTACAAAGCGTTCCCAGCGCAGACAGGCGATGTGCTCCTGGTCTACGCCGGTGGTTTGGGACCGCTGGATAACCAGGTACAGACCGGGCAGCTTCCGGCGGCGGGCGTTATCGCGAGGACGACCACAATCCCGACCGTGCTCGTGAACAATGTACCGGCGGACGTGCTTTATTCCGGAATGTCGAGCTTTGTTGGCGTCTACCAGATCAATATCCGGGTGCCGCCCGGGGTGACTGGCGGCGCGCTGCCGTTCCAGGTGCAGGTTGGCGGCATCACGACGACGCCCAACACCAACATCGCCGTGCAGTAAAACGGGCTGTGTTCCGCGCGGGCTCCGGTCCGGGTCCAATTTTTTGGGACCTGATCGGAGCCCGTATTCATGAACAGGCCATTTGACGCGGTCGATTTCGCTCTTTACCTGCGCTCGCGATGGCGCGTCGCGGTGATCGCGTGTGTCACAGCGCTCGCGATGGCCGGAACGGCGGCTATGCTGCTGCCCAGGCGATATACCGCGACGGCAACGCTCATCATTGAGCCACCGGCAAGCGCCGATCCTCGCGCCGCGCTTGCGGTCAGTCCGGTTTATCTCGAATCGCTCAAAACGTATCTGAACTTTGCGACCAGCGACACGTTGTTCTCGCGCGCGCTCGATGAGCTCGGTCTGCGCCGGCGCTATCCGGAGACGAGCATGGAATCGCTCAAGCGCCGTATCCTTTCGGTCACCAAGCCAGCAGCCACGCGGCTGATCGAGATTCAGGCCACGCTCGAAGAGCCGCGCGAAGCGGAACGCCTCGCCCGGTTCGTTGCCGAACAGACGGTGGCGATGAACCGCTCCATCGAGGAGCATTCCGGTGACGCGGCTGTAAAGCAGGCGGAAGAGAACGTCGCCCACGCGGATCTGCGGTTGCAGGCGGCGGTGAAGGCCGCTGCTTCTGCCGGGGCCATTTCGCTGGACGCCCTGACGGCGGATGTGAAGAACACGTCCGAACTTAAATACGATGTCGAGCGCCAACTGGCCCAGGCTCGCACTGATCTGGCCGATCTCAAGGCGCAGGCGGGCTCTTTTCCGGCGGGTGACGAGAGAGGCGCGTGGAATGCGCGCGAGATTGCGGCTACGTCCGCGCGGGCTCAGGATCTGGATATACAGCGGAAGCATTTCGAGACGATGATTGCCGAAAAAGCCCCGGCGCTCGACCGCGCGAAGGCGATGCGGGATTCCCTCGAGGCGGAACAGGAGGCGGCGAGGACCGATCTGGAAACATCGCGGGCGCGCCTGAGCGAAGTGCGGGCGTCGATGGCGTATCGAGGTGAACGCCTGGAGGTGCTCGATCCCGGAATCGTGCCGGAGCGGCCTTCCTCGCCGAACGTGCCGCTGATCGTGATTTCCGCGCTGGGTCTTGCGCTGATCGCGTCCATTGCGTACCTGACGGCGGCGTTCGGATACAGCCGCGCGGTGGCAGCGCGCGCCGAACACGTCTATCACATGCGATGAGCGCCGCTGTTCTACCCGCCGGTAAAAGGCTGCGTGCCGATCTCGCCATTGCCGCGGCGCTCGGCATCTGGAGCGCTGCAATTGCGCTTGCTCCCGGACTGTGGTTCAAGCTCGCCCTCGTCGCGCCGGCGGTAGCCGCCGCCGGCATCTGGTGGACACTGCTTCGTCCGCAGCGCTGGCTGGCTGCATTCTTTCTCCTTCTTCTTCTGACGCCGCCGCTACCCATCCCGTTGGGCGATTCCGGCGTCCACACCGCGCCTCTGCTCGCCGCGGTAGGATTGCTGGCCGGTTTCGTCCGGTTGAAGGAGTGGCGAACCGCGCTGCCGCCCATCGCGCCGGCGTTCGGGTGGTTCCTCGGAGCACTGCTGCTGAGCCTGCCGTTTGCGGCATTCTATTCCGGACCGGACCTCGCGGTGCGATCTCTGCTGCGCGCAGGGCTATTCGCGATCAGCGTGTACGTGTTTCTATGGGCGCTGAACGGCCCCCGCGAAGCAGGCGCGGATTCGCTGCGCTTCACGCGATTTCTCTTCGTGCTCGGGGTCCTGGCGGCGTTGTTCGCCTGCGCCGATTTCTATTTCCAGTTCCCCGCTCCCGCCGGATACGAACAGCAGTTCATCTGGCTGGATGAAGGTGTGTTGCGACGCGCTCAGGGGCTGTTCTATGAAGCGAGCACGCTCGGGAATTTCTGCGCGTTCTGTCTCGTGATGTGTATCGTTGCCCTGCTGCGGCCGCGCAAGGAGATTCCCTGTCCCAGGCCGGTGCTCGGTATCGCGGGACTCGTTTTCTCGACGGCGCTCATCTTTTCATACTCACGGGCTTCGATTGTGGCGGTACTGGTTGCCAGTGTGACGCTGGCATGTCTGCGGCGGGCCCGCATCGGACGCGTACTGGCCGGCAGTGTGGCCGCGCTCGCGATCGCCGCGTGCCTGGTGGAATACTTCGTTCCTTCTTTCGCGGCGAGCTACTGGGCGCGAATCGCGACGTCGTTTGAGGATGCGCTGGTGACGCCGAATGGCGTACTGACGGGACGCCTTGCGACATGGAGCACGCTGGCGGATTTTCTTGGCCGTAATCCCTGGCACGCGATCTTCGGGATCGGTTTCAAGACGCTGCCCTATTCGAACTTCGCCGGCACCGGGGTGGCGACGGACAACACCTATCTCAGCCTCCTCGTCGAGACCGGGGTGATTGGTCTCACGGCCTTTCTCTTCCTCAACTGGCGCATTCTGCGGGGCGGACTGAACGCAGCGCGATCGCGGAATCCGCGCGCCGCATTCCTTGGCGAATGGATCTTCTGCTTCTGGGCAGGCGAGATGGTCCAGATGCTCTCGGGCGATCTGGTGACATATTGGCGCGTGCTGCCGGTCTATTTCTGGGTGCTGGGAACCGCGATGCGGGAGGCGGGAGGTCAGGCGTGAGGATTCTGTTTCTGGACCAATTCAGCGAGCGCGGCGGCGCACAGATCGGGCTGCGCGAGATCCTGGATGAAACAATACGGCGCGGCTGGCAGGCGATGTTGATGATCCCTGGCGACGGTCCGCTGCACGTGGACTGCGCCGAGCGCGGGATTCCGTCCTGTGAGCTGGCGCTCTCGCCTTACGCGAACGGGCACAAGACGGCACTGGACGTTCTTCGCTACGGCGTGGACTCGATACACGCGGCGAAGGCTATTCGAGAGACAGCGCGGCAGTTCGAGCCGCATCTGATCTACGTAAATGGACCTCGTCCGCTGCCCGCGGCGCTGTTCGGCGCCCGCCGCACGCCCGTTCTCTTTCACGCCCACAGCTATCTCGACCGCCGCTATACGCGTGCCATCGCGCGTTGGTGCGTGGCGCGCGGCGATATGCGTGTCATCGCCATCTCCGAATTTGTGGCCCGGCCGTTCTGCGGCGCAACCGTTGTCTACAACGGTGTACGGGACCACGGATTTCGGGCGCGTCCGCGGCCGGGCGGGCCGAGAACGATTGGGATACTCGGGCGCATCTCACACGAAAAGGGGCATCTGGATTTTCTGGACGCCGCGCGCCGTCTTGCCTGGAGCTATCCCGGGATCCGATTCGCGGTTTTCGGCGCCGCGCTGTTCGCGGATGACGCGTATGAACGCCAGGTGCGCCGCAGCGCCGCCGGGCTGCCCATGGACTTTCACGGCTGGACCGACAGGGTCTCGGAAGCACTCCACGCAATCGACGTCCTGGCGGTGCCTTCCGGCCCCGCCGAAGGCGCAACCCGGGTCATCATGGAAGCGTTTTCGGCGGGGACACCGGTGGTCGCTTATCCCTCGGGCGGCATTCCGGAGCTGGTGCGGCATGGCGATACTGGCCTTCTCACGGCGGCGCGAACGGGCGAATCGCTGGCGTCTGCGCTTCAGACGCTTCTCAACGATCCGGATCTGATGGCGCGCCTGTCCTTCGAGGGACGCCGCGAGTGGGAGGAGCGTTTTCGGCTCGAACGCTGTCAGCGTGAGCTCGGCGATCTTATTGCGGAAGCCGGCGGCGCCACCAGCGGAAGCCGCTTCCAATCAACGGCGCAAGCGTCCGCGCATGGTGAAGGGCTCGGCTCGCGGTAAACCGGGCCCGCCCCAACATTCTTCTTAGCTGAAGGACGAGGTTCTCTTCGCGATCGTGAGCATCGAGCCAGAAGCCCGGCAAGCGACGCGGTAAAACACGACGTCCGGCCTGGCCGCGGCGCAGACACAACTGGAGAAACACTTCGTCTTTATTTGGGCGCGTGACCCCGTGGATCGGCGAAAAGGCGAACAGGCGGAACCAATGCTCCACGTTCGCGGGAAGATGATCGGCAGAGTTCTTCGCGGCCGGATGCATCCTGCATCCGAACCACTCGGACGCGAGACGGAAAACGATTCCTTCCGCCAGACCCGGCTTCCGCCAGTCTTCCCGGAACACATCGGTCCAGAACGCATGGCCGGACGAAGAGCGATCGAGGAAAAACGCAAGCTCATAAACGTGCAGGATTCGCAGGCTGCCGCGAAGAAGATGCCGCAAGGCATGCCAGCACGCGTAGTGAAGCGCATCCACCGGGTGCAGCGCCGGGAGACATACGCCATCGAATTCCGCGATTCGCCGCCGTTCCCAGAAGCCTTCCGCGCCGCTGGCCTCGAATCCGAGCGACGGATTGCAGAACCGGAAGTGCACCTCTGCCGCGAGAGGCTGATCGGGATCGAAGTAATCGCCGCGCCAGCGCCACCCGGTGCGCCGCACCATCACGGGCAGGTGGTCCGAACCTCTCGATTCCTCTTCGCACCGGCCGTAGCCGAGCGACTCGAGAGCCCGCACTGCGTCCCCCGCCATCGGCGGCGGCACGTAGAGATCGATGTCGTACTGCGGACGATGCTTCCCGGCATCATTCCAGAAGCCCGTGTGCGTGAGGCCTTTCAGCACGAGGAACTCCACGCCGTGCGCCTCCATAGCGGCGGTAACTTCGCGGTGTGCGTCGAGGATACGTTCATGGCGCACGGCATTTCTCACGAGGCGCGAGCGGAGCTCTGCGGGCGCGGCATTACCGCGGCGCGCAGCGAGCGCGAGCGAAATATGCGCGGCGTCGCACAGGGCGAGGAATTCCGGCCACTTCGAGGGTGGAATCGCTTCGAGCGCCCGCGAGTGATCGCCGTCGAAGCGCAGCGCCCGCACCGCGGTCAGCAGCATCACACACCGTCCGGATTCAGCTCACGCAACGCAGCCTCGGCGTCCTGCAGTGTGGAATAGACCAGCCGAACTGCCGGCAATGCCGCGAAATGCGCCAGAGTCGCACGCTGCCTCTGACGAATGGCGGCGTCGCCGAAGAATACCGCGTGATCGAGCCGCCGGAGAGCTTCATCGGCCGTGACCGGCGCTATTTGTGCGATGCCCGCCGCCTTACGTTCCAGAAACACAATGTGGCTTGCGGGCGCGCGCACGGCCGTTTGCAAACCCAGCCGATCCGTTTCGATCTCAAGGGAGGCTTTCCCATTGGGCCGCACCACCCCCGGCCACGCGGCCAACTCCGGGAACAGTGCTTTAGCCGATTCGCGGAACCGAATGGAAAACGGCCGGCCCACCACGGAAAAATCGGGTGAGTCGTGCGGCAGATGGGTAGCGTCGCCTGAGAGGAAAACCCAGCCCCGCCGCGCGCAGGCGTAAGCCAGACAAGTCTTACCCGCGAATGCATCGCCGCAAAGCATCATGGCGAGGCCGTTGCGCGCCACGCAGGAAGCGTGGACGAACGCGAAGTGCCGGGGAGCGAGCAACAGATACGTCAGCGGCTTCAGGAAGTAATAGTTCATGTAGGCAGCGTCGGATGCGACCTCGCGCGCCAGATGGATTTCCGCCGTTCCGTTTAAAAGATCCGCGCGCGCGTGATTGACGCTGTCCTGCGCAATCGACATCCACGCGCCATCGAATTCCACGCGCGGCGTTTCGCCGCTCTCTTCCCGCACATCCGAAACCATAACCCGAATCCGAACCGGATCGCCCGCCCACAAACGGGGGTAGCGCCACCACGCTTGCTCGGCCGCAGCCACGATTTCAGGCGCCTCCGTCTCGATTTCCACGGGATATCCCATCGGATAAAACACTACTTCTATAGAACGCCAGCGGACGCCTGGCGGAACGCCTCAGCCCACCAGCAGCCGGCTCGGCGTACGAAATCCGCTGCCACCTTCCCACTCGATTGGCGCCCGCAGTTTCAGCGTCCCAAACCGCGCGAGGAATGCCGATGTGGCGGACGCCATCGTCGTGCGGATCAACGCGCTCCCGGCGCACGCATGCCACCCAAACCCAAGGGAAAGATGACCGGGTCCGCGCCTCAGGGGATCGAACCGGTTGGGATCGGCAAACACCAACGGATCGCGATTGGCGGATGCAAGACGCAGCACAATTCGCTCATTGCGCGCGATTGGTACTCCGGAGACCGTAACAGCCGCCGACGCATGGCGGAAGACCATATCGGGAATGGAGGCCAGACGAAGCATCTCCTCCACCGCCTTCGGAAGCAGCTCCGGCGCTGTCCGCAGTTTCTCAGGTTCCTCCGGATGCTGCAGCAAAACCGTCCATCCGTTTGCGAGAAGACAAGCAACCGTCCGCGAAATCGCAACGAACGTCGGGCCCGGCATGGGGCATGTGGAATTCGCGAAATAGTCGGCCAGTGCTTTATCGGACTGCGTGGCCCATTGCCGCAGGCTTTCATCGAGCGGTTCAGCGGCCGCATGGGAAACGATCCGGGCTTCGGCGGCGAGTGAATTCCAATCTTCAGGAGGAGCTTCGGTCACGATCCCGGCGGCTGTGAGGCACCAGGGCTCAATGAAGTCGGCTACCAGATCGAGGGGGCCGCGTCCGGGCGCATCCACGGCGATTGCCTCCATCCTCGACTGCCACGCCGCCAGCCGCGCTTGCGAAAAACGATCGACAATCTGCGCGCGCAGGGCCTGCTGGGCCTCCTGGTCCGGAATTTTCGACGGCGCTGGTTTGAGCGGCGCAATGGGCCACAATGCCGGTTCACGAAGAGCCGCCTTTACCTCTTCATAGCGGCTGAACTGCCGGAATCCGAGTTCGGGGTGAAGGCAGGGCGCGGCGGCAGGCATGGGAGTCATCGTGCCGCCAATGCCGCGAGATTGCGCACGCGCCACGATTGATAGATTCCGTGGACGTAGAAGAATTCCTGCGCCACCGTAATCTGCTCGTCGTGGACCAAACGCGCGATAAAGAACGTGTGACTTCCCAGGCGCTGCGACGATTCGATCTCCAGCTCGCGGACCCGTACCGCGAACTCCGGCACCGGGAATCCGAACATCTGAGAAGGCCGCGAGTCGAACGGCAGGTCCGCAAGGTCAATCGACGTCTTCAGGTGATTCCGCCCGAGCCCTTTGGCGAGTGGGGCTTCCGTGAGCGGCACGTTGCTGATGGCGGCCCGCCCCGCCTTGACCACAATGGGCGCGGCGTGGCGCGTGCTGTTGAGCGCAAAGGCGAACTTTCCTTCACTGATGGGCCCCATCAGATTCATCGGGAAAACATTGCCCGCCTCACCATGCCGCACGCTGACCAGCACCACCGGCCGCGGACAAATGAAGAACGCCACCATCGTGTGCGCTGCGCGCGGAGTGATGGAGATTTCGGGATTGTTGTTGAAACGCCAGCGCCGGTAAAAAAGATAAGCGAAGTGGGCCCACAGGCGCAGCTTCGGCAGGCAATAGTTGGAGCTGCCGCGAACGCGGAACAGACGGAGTCCGTCGCTGCCGAGCGGTTCACCAGCACCCGCAAGCCGGATCTCACCCAGCAGCCGTCTGGCTCCGCGGCGCTCCTCGAGGCGCAGACTGAGCTTTGCACTGCCGCCGGACGGAATCTCCCAGCCCGGCTCGAACACGACACCAATCATCAATGGATCCACGCATGCCATTACATGCCGATTGGTGACCTCGTGAGGCTCGCCCAGGCCGTGCAGCCAGACGGCGATTTCGCACTGCGGGTCCCGCATGCCGACCGTAACCTGCTGCGGAAAAATGGAATCGCCCATGGCGAGGCGTTTGAGCGCCTTGAAGACAGGGAGGCTCATGGGTTGGCTATTACTTTGGACCGCGCGCCGGCGGGGCGCGGAACAATCAGGCCGCCTTCGCGATGCGTCCGTCGCCGGCCGCCGGGCGGCTCTTCAGCGTACGTCCTTGCAGAACCGCGTTCAGCTTGCGGCGCGCGTTCACGATATAGGCTTTCGCCCCGCTCGGATTCGCCAGCATCAACTGCCGTGTGATGTTGGCGAGCGGGAGCCCATGTCCGTAATGCAGCGCCATGACCCGCGCTTCGAGCGGCGTGAGCGTCCGATGAATCAGCGCCCACATCGCCTCGAATGCCTGGCTGTTGGCCACGTGAACGTGCGTCTCCGTGCCGTCCGAACCAGCCACAGCGGGCGAAACCAGATCGGCGCCCTCAATCGGATCGCGCCCGCACTTCTTCAGCGCGTTCATGCAGTAATTGCGCGTAATGACGTAGAGCCAGGTGGAAAGACTTGAATCCCCGCGAAACGTGTGGCGATAGCGAAAGGCGCGCAGAAAAACTTCCTGCGCCAGATCGTTAGCCCCTTCGCGGTTGTGCGTCAATCGCCGGCACCAGCTCAGCACCCGGCCCCGATA